>Ga0134128_10003457_pt1 | contig 19334 bp, 6 predicted proteins | sample KB31754_FD_96462 | JGI IMG/M metagenome (GOLD analysis project Ga0134128, IMG submission 96462) | Terrestrial soil microbial communities with excess Nitrogen fertilizer from Kellogg Biological Station, Michigan, USA - KB3-175-4 | ecosystem: Environmental > Terrestrial > Soil > Unclassified ...
TACGCTTCCAGCCTCAGTTCGTGGGCGCTGGTCAACAGCGGCACCGCCGAGAGCGGTTACGGTTTCTGGTGGCCCGCCAAGGAAAACGACGGCGCCACCGGCGGCGGATTTAACCCGGAGCCGATGGGCAGCGGCTGGATCGGCAAGGCGGTTCCGCGCGGCGCGTGGTATTACAGCGCGGAAGAAGACGTGGGCTACTGCGGCGCGCTTCGCACCCACGCCACGATCATCACCAAGGATCCGATCTTCGGCGAACTTGCCTATGGCGGCGAACTGACCCGCAAGGGCGATACGGTTTCGGTTGTCCCGCATGACGGCTTGCGTGTGCGCGTGCATGTCGTGCGTGGTGATCAGCGGCTGCACATGGGATTGATCGGCGCGAGCTACGCCTCTGGCCAGCCGGTCGTCATTAACGACAAATTGTCCAACATCCAGTTCACGTTGGAGAACCCCACTAAAACCACTCACCACGCTCAGTTGTGCGTCAACGGCCTTCCGGCGGGAGAATACAAGATCACCGTCGACGGGCAGCCTCAAGCCGCCGAACTACCGGGCGATGCCGCGGATCACTGGCTGGAACTGCCCATGGGAACTGGCGCGACGACCAAGGTCACGATTCAAGCGGTGGGAAAGTTGGCGCTGCGAGCGGCGCGTTAATCGACGATCACACTAAAGACCGATCGACCACGTTAAGGACCGAATGAGCGGGGCGGAGTGGCGCGCCTGCCAATCTATTCAACGCCTCATCAAACTATGTCAAAGAACAAAAATAGAATTTTTAGGCACGATTAGGCACGACTGCGCACGATTAGCCTTTACCGGCAATCGCGAGCGAATCGCCTGGCTGCGCTGGCCAAGTGACACTGAAAATGGGTTCGCTTTGGGGAAGCCAAACAGCACAAATGTTTGGAAGTTGTTGGATGAGAAACTCGAACGCGAAATCCAAAATGGGTTCGTTTGGCAGTTTTTTTGATTTTATCAGTGGGTGAGCGGCCACGGCACAGGCATTCCGCAGGTTGTGACTTTTCCGATTGGTCCGCCAACCAAACCCTTTTGCTGTTGCATCCATTTCCATTTGCCCTCTCTGCCTCCTTTGCGAAAGCGACTATAGCATGGGTGTCAATGAGGAAGGCTTGCCCGCGTACCGGATTAAAATGCGAGTTTTATGCTCACTGCACCGCTCAAAGAATTGCAATATTAACCAAAGAATCACTTTGGACGGTTGGTATATTGAGAAAATAATTGGTTCAGCTGCTCTGAATCGGAATACTCTGCGCTGTCGATTACAAAAACGTGGCTGCCGATTCCGATTGCAATCGTCAAGAGTCCATGGTCGCTAAGCGTATAGCGAATGTTATCCGGCAGCTTCGCGGTGAATGTCTGGTTGGTTCGTGTTGTGATCTGCAATTGCTGTCCTGGCAAGACCTGAATGGTTTTGACAGTAAGCACGCGCCGCACAAACCTCAAGACAATCCAACCAAAACCAAACGCGACCAATAAGCCGAGGCCGCAAATAAACATTACGCCTTCCCAACGCAGCTTTCCCGCCATTGCCATCCATAGAGCGGTGACAAATCCCACCACTCCAACGATAGCGCCGGATACAGGCAGCAGGATGAGCGAAATCGTCCGCAGCCTGGGTTTGAGATGGTGTTCCGAACTGGCTTTTGATTCCATGATTGTCATAAAAGTCGATTTATTCCTTACATCCGCCCACAAATGTTAACCAGTCAGTCAACATGTCGACAACGAGATCGCCTGCTCCCATCCCAGCGATCCCCGCTGCATTATGACTAACAGGAAAAGAGCTCAGGGATAAGGGCAATCCTTCGTATTTAACTTCGACGGGGCGACTGTTTATGAGGTTTTCTTCCTGCACATTGGCATTGGCCACGATGCAGAGCGACATTGCGTGTGCAGCGTGACGAAGCAACCGGGGTGATTTCGGCTTGGAAACGAAATGTCGCGCAATGACCGGAGGCGGTCTCGGGCGGAGTCGGAGATAACCGATGTAATCTTTTAGGCAAGCGGTTCAGCGTTCCTTGACTCCAACGTCGAATTAACAAAATATCACATTGGTCAGCCCTGATCCTTTTTCATCAGACAAGAAATATGACAATACTATGGACCCCTTTTGGTAATTCTTTATTTTGCGAGTTGCTCAGTCCAATTTCGTTCAAATACACCAATAGCCGTCTCTTTCCTCTTCACCTTCCCACAGGCTGCATTCGTGTCACAAAAGCTGTTTGATTGCTTCGGCCAACTGGGTTTTCAAAATGCTCTTAGGGAAAACCTTCATTGTCTCTTTTTGGCTGATCAGAGAACCCCGTTCCCAGCGGTGGGTTTTGATTGTGTAATGCTCATCATTTTCTACTATGCTCACAGCCTTCGCCGAGCCGGCGAATTGCCCCCATGATTTCACTCCAGCCTTTTGATACCATGGGGTAATAAAGCTCCAAGATTTCGGATGCGGCACTCTGCGGTTCGCATTTGAAAGGGCCTTCTCGACTGCGCCCCAAATTTCTTGCGGGTCCGAACTATCAAGTAAATATTCGAAAGGTTCCGTGTGCAAACTAGCCCCTTCTGTGGTTATCCCGTCCGGAATAACATATATTCCGTCCTTTCGTCTGTATATCATTATGCGCTTATCCATAACTGTCAAAACACTCTAAAGATTACGTTAATATTGTTCATGCGTCCCATCTCAACTGCTTGCTGCATCCCTTGGAACTGCTGTGTCGAAGGCATTCTTGGAATCGCAATTCTCAGAACTCTTTGCTGAATAGCATTTGCCCTGATTGTATATCCTTGTCTCACCACGTCTTCATCAAATTTATAATTTACAATATCAGTGATCGCGCTCGAGACGCCACTTTTTACTCCGGCTGCCGATTGATAAGACGGAGCATCCAGATCTATACTCTTGATACTTTCGGCAAGTCCAGATCCAGGTACAAACCGATCCCACACAGGAAACTGCGTCGGAGTGTTTTTGCCCCACGCATCTTCAATTAATTCTCCGCGATCCGTGGCATCTGTCAGCCCCCATACTGCGTTTCTGTAGCCATTCGGTGTTACGATCACATCTCCGCCGGAAATCTCACTAGTGAATGCTGTCGTTAAACCAGCTACGCTAGTGACTGTACCGAAAATCGCCATTTTGCCCTCGAAAGACGCAGCCTGATAGTTTCCTGTGAGAAAAGACTGGAGCGACGAAACAAACCCTTGTCCCGAGTATAATAATCCGATACCAGACACCCCGAATTGTCCGACGCTCCCGATGCCAGCAAGGAATCCCAAAGCTCCTCCCGTGAGAGCGCCTTGCTTAAATCCTTCGGTCATTGCGCTTGAAATTTCCTGGTCACTCAATTGTCCATGATAGATCGCTTCATAACCCCCTGTTATCGCGCCTGTCATTCCTCCAACAGTGGCACCGAAGACTGCACGTGCGACTCCAAACATGCCAGATGTCAGGCTGATCTCTGCAACAGTCTCATTTCCGCTGGGATCAAATGCGTTAATTGGATTTTGCCCACAATAAGTATATTTATGGAGTGAAGAAGGATCACTACCTGCGCCCTCATAACTATCCTGCGTCCAGAACCTTCCCGTGTCGGTGTTTTGATACCGCGCGCGGAGGTAATACAGACCGAGGTCGGCGTCGTATTGCTCGCCGGTGAACAGATAATTGTTCAGGGTGCTGCCGGTGCGGGCGATCAGGTTGCCGAAGGCGTCGTAATCGTAGGTGTCGGTCACGTTGCCGTTGGCGTCGGTGAGGTAACGGACGTTGTTGTGGCCGTCGAAACCGTAAAAATTAGTTGATGGTTGAGAGTTGATAGTTGATAGGCGCTGCTGGCTGATCAATGTGTGGCCGTAGGTGTAAACACAGCTGAGCGCGGTGGGTTGGGAGTTGGTGGCGACGAGTTCTTCGAGGACCTGGGCGTAGCCGCTGGGGTTCAGGTCGTCCACCACGTAATAGGTCGTGACGCTGTTGGTGGAGGTGGTGAGCGTTTTGCTGACGCGGTTGCCGTCGCCGTCGTAGGTGAGGTGAACGGTCGCGCTCGGGGTGTGGCGGGTGACGAGGCGATTTTCGAAGTCGTATTCGTCCGCCAGGGATTGGCCGAAGCCGGAGCCGAGGAGCGTGTTGCCGTTAGCGTCGTAGGTGTCGGTGTTCAGGCGGTCGTTCGCATCGAACGTGAATGTCTGCGGCGGCAAGGACAGGCCGGTGATGCCGCGCGAGAGGCGATTGCCGACGGCGTCATAATTGTAATTGGCGGAGCCGGCGCTCGGCGTGCCGTTGATGGTTTCGCCGGTCAGGCGATAGATCGAATCGTAGGTATAAACGCGATTGATGGTTTTGGCGGTCGCGTTCAGCGTCGAGGAGAACAATTGCTCCACGGCGTTGGTGCGATTGCCCGAGGCAGCCACCGTGTAGGCGTAATTGGCAATGGCGGTTCCCACGCGGTCGCTCGCCAGGTTGGTCAAACGGTTCAGCGAATCGTATTGATATTCCGAGTGAACAAAGTTCGGATACGTGCTGCCTTTGAGATTTCCCACGTCGTCATACGTATAGGCGGTGACGCCCAGGGCGGCGTCGTTGACGGCGGCGAGGCGGTTCAATTCGTCGTAGGCGTAGGCCAGGTTCACGCCGTTGGTTTCGGAAGAAACGATGTTAGTCAGGTTGCCATCGACGTCGTACGCGTAATTCAAGGACACGCCAGCCGACTGGCCGGTCCAGAACTTCGACTTTTGCACCAGCCGATTGCGATTGTCGTAAGCAAACGCGGTCGAACCGCTGGCGTCGATCATGTTCGTGCGCAGGCCGAGCGTATTGTAGGCGTAGGTGATGCTGGGCTCGCCGCGGCGTGAATCGGGGACTTTGGCCAGCAGGCGGTTCATCACGTCGTATTGATAGCTCGTGATGTAGCCGTTGAAGTCGGTGCGGTTGGTGAGCAAGCCGCCGATGTTGTAGGCGTAGGTCTCGACCTGGTTGCCGGGCAATGTGCGTTTCACTCGCCGGCCGAGCGAATCGTATTCGAAAGTGGTGGTGTGATTGTTCGCGTCGGTCTGGCTGAGTTGCTGGCCGAGTTCGTCGTAGGTGTAGGTCGTGACGTAACCGAGCGCATTCGTGACGCTGGTCAAGCGGCCCAGCGCGTCGTAACCGAACCAGGTGGTGTTGCTCGCCTGGTCGGTTTCCGCGAAGTGCCGGCCCAGCACGTCGTAGAAGGTCTGCTGCGTGGTGCCATCCGGGAAGATGGTTTGCACGCGGCGATTCAGGGCATCGTAAACAAAGCGCGTGCTGCGACCGAGCGCATCAACCGTATTGGTTAGATTTCCGCTGGCGTCATAGAAGCTTTGGCTCACCTGGCCCAGCGCATTCGTCACTGCCACGCTGCGACCGGCGGCGTCGTAACCGTAGAATGTGCTGTTTCCTTTGGCATCGCTGGAAACGAGAAGTTGCCCGGCGAGATCGAAGTAATTCGTGGTGCTCGTGCCGTCGGGCATGATGGAGCGAATCAATCGGCCAACGTTGTCATAAACGTATTGCGTCACCTGGCCCAGGCGATTCGTGGAGGCGATGCGGCGGCCTTCGGCGTCGTAAGCGCTGGCTTCCTTGCTGCCGTCGGCGTAGGTGGTTTGCGTCACGCGGCCAAGTTCATCGTATTGCATCGACGTCTGGCGCCCGAGTTGATCGATGGTAACGGCCGGCTTGCCGATGGCATTGTAGAGAGTCTGCGCGGAGGAGCCGTCGGGGAACACGGAATTGGTCAAGCGGCTCTGCGCGTCATAGAAGAATTGCACGGCCAACGTCTGCGGACCGGACGGCGTGGTTCGCGTGGTGCTTTGCTGAAGGAGATTGCCGTTCAAATCTCGCGCGTAATCGGTCTCGTGATTATTCGCGTCCACTTCGGCGGCCAAACGGCCCTGGTCGTCGTAACCGAACTGCATCACCTGCCCCAGCGCGTTGGTCATGGCAACGGGCAAGCCCTGGTCGTTGTAGGCGAAGCGCGTCATGTTGCCGAGGGGATCGCGCATGGTGAGCAGATTGCCCTTGGCGTCGAACGTGTTCGTGATGGTGTTGCCGCGAGCGTCGGTGACGCTGGTCACGCGGCGTTGCGCGCCGTAAGTGAACCGGGTGGTATTCCCCAGCGGGTCGGTGGCGGTCAGGCGATCGTTCAATTCATCGTAGGTGAACGTATTCGTCCGTCCCAACGCATCCGTCGTGGTGAGCACATTTCCGTTGTCGTCGTAACTCGAGAACGTCTCGGCGCCATTGGCATCGATGACGTGAATGACATTTCCGTGGTCATCGTAATCACTGGCGGTGACCTGGCCGAGGCGGTTGGTCACGTATTCGCGGTGGTTTGCCAGGTCGTGCGCGTAACTGATGGCGTTGCCAAAGCCGTCGATGTTGCCAATCAACCGGCCGCTGGTGTCATACCGATTTTGCACCGGCGAGAGACCGCGCGCGTCAGTGATGCCCGTGAGGTAATGCGGGAAGTTGATGTTGGTGTAGGAGAACCCGTTGGTCAGGCCGGTGCGATCGGTGAAGGCAACGAGATCGCCGTTGGTGCTGTAAGCGTAACGAGTCGAGTTGCCGGCGGCGTCAACGATGTTCGTGATGCGCCCGCCGTCATCGCGCTGGAACGCGACGCTCAGCGAATTGGTGCCCGACACTGAGTTCGTCCACACCAGGCCATTGGTGCCGATTTCGAGCGTGTTGCCATTTGGATCGGATACGCTTTGAAGGCCTTTCACCTCGTCGATGAGGTAGCGATAGCCTTCCGCGGACGTGTAGCGGAAAAGCGTGGGATTGCGGTTCAAGTCTTCGGTCGTCGCGAGCGTATTGGTTGAGAAATAATTGAGGTCATAAAGATCGACCGTGCCGGGCACATCGCCCACCACAATCATGAATTCCCCGTCCGAATCGTCGATTGATGCGGGCTCCAGAGTGCCGACGGTGTTACCGAGAGGCGTGAATCGCCATTTAGGATTTTCGATGGGTTCCAAAGGCTGAACACTGGGATTTGGTTCGAGACGGAACTTCTGCACGTTGCCATCGGGGAAGGTGATGGAAACAATCCGGTCCTGGATGGGATCCAAGGCGTAGGTCGGGAATAGGCCGCCGGTGGAGGTTTCCTGCCAATCTGCTCCGAGGCTGCGGTTCTTTTGCAGGCGGACATTCCGGATGTCCAGCGTCCAGCCGGTGCCGAAATCACCTTGAATTCCCGCGGCTGCGGCGCGGCTGTCGTAGGTGCGGACAATCTGAATCGGGAGACCCGGCACGGGCACGGACAAGTCATTGAATGAGATGGTGAATTGCCCGATCTTCAGGTTGCGATCGACGACCAACGTCGTGACTTGCGAAAAGGCGCTGCGGTCGAGCAGGTCCGTGGCGACGACTTGGACCTGGTAGATGCCGTTGAGCAGCATGGTGGGGTCGAAGGTCGCGAGGGTGTTGCTCACGACAGAGGTGTTGCCGCTGGCAAGCGTGGCCCAACCGGCATCGTCCGTTGGGATTTCGCTGCTGCCGCCGGTCGGCGGGGCGAGGCGGTAGCGCAGGTGCCAGGATTGCAGCAGCGGGCTGTTGGCAATGCCGATGATATTCGTCGGGGCGGTGACAATGGTTGAATCCGCCGGATTAAAGATGCCCACTTCCGGTTCGCCGGAATCGACGAAAATAATGGCTGTGACCGGCGCGGAGGTGGTGCTGAGGCCGTCGTTGTCGGTGGCGACGGCGGTGAGAACGTAAGTTGCCGGTGCGAGGTCGGGGACAGTAGTGGAATAAGGCGCGCTCGCGACTGAGCCGACGCTGGAGCCGTTCACGAAGAATTCCACGTTTGTGACCTGGCCGTCGGCATCGGCGGCGGTGGCGGTAATTGTCAGGTTGGTAGTCCCGGCGGTGGGCACCTGGAACAGGCTTTGATCCTCAGGTGCGGTGATGGTGACGGTCGGTCGCGCGCGCAGATCCGGCAGGACGCTGATGGTGACGGTGTCGCTCGCCGAGAATTGGCCGTCGCTCGCGGTGAGTTGGAACGTGTAGGTGCCGGTGTTGGTGAAGCTGACACTGGTCGCCGCGGTGTTTGTGCTGCTGAAGAACACGGTGCTGTCGCCGGCGATGTAGGTCCAGGCGAGGGCCAGCGTGTTCGACGGCAAGGCGTCGTCAAAGACCGCGCCGTCAAGCGTGACCGTGTTGGTCGGCAGCGAAATGATCTTGTCCGAGCCGGCGGAAACGAGCGGCGGCATATTGCTGGGGGTGATGCATTTGCCCGCGGCGCCGGCGTTGAAGATGGTTTGAACTTCGGTGAGCGTGAGCGGGCGGTTGTAGAGCGCGATTTCGTCGAATTGCCCGTGGAGATTTCCCGCTTGGAAACCCAGGGCGCGGCCGATTTGCAGGTCGTATCGCGTATCCGCCTGGAACACACCAGCGGCGACGGTGTTGCGCAGTGTGCCGTCCACGTAGGATTTAAGCTGGCCGGCCACTCGATCATACGTGACCGCGTAATGATGCCAGTTGCCATCAAACACGACGCCGCCGCCCGCCCCATGGTCGACGCCATTCACATCCCGAATGTCGCAGGAAATGCTCGAGCCCGCCTGACGCATGTTGATGCCATTGGAGCCACCGTTCGTCGCGGAGTTATTCCAGCTCCAAATGCCCTGGTCACTGCCGGAGATGAAATTTCCTTTGATCCAGAATTCGATCGAGAACCCGTTGGTGCTTAGGCCGAGATCGTAATTGCTTTGATAGGAGACAAAAACGAAGTCGTTCGTGCCATGCAGATTGAAGGCTTGCGCGACTTTTCCGTTGGTGTAATCGGCGCCCATGAGCACAGCGGGAATGCCGCTGATTTTGTCGATGGTGTTGCCGTTCCCCGGCCACCACGCGACGAGCCCCGGAATATCCAAGGCCGGACACGCGACACCGACGCGCACTTCGACAAAGTCGCTGCCTTGTTTTTCACCGTCATCGGCAAGGAGTTGAATTGAGTAGACGCCATTCGTGGAGAACGTGGCGGTGGTCGCCAGGGAATTGAAATTGCCGAACGTCACCGCGCCGGGGTTGAAGCTGGGCGCCTGCCATCGGGTGGTGATGGTGGAACCGGCGGGCAGCCCGTCATCGGTGACGAAGCCGCTCAGGTTGGCTGCGTCATTGGTCGAGGCGATGGTGATATCCGGCCCGGCGTAAACCTGCGGGTGTTGGTCCGCGTCCTGCAAACATTTGCCCATACTGCCGGAGACGAATAGACTGAGCACTTCCAGCCGCGACAAGGGACGCGAATACAAGCTGACCTCGTCGAATTGACCGGTGAAAAAGGTCGCGGAACCCGGAACGTTTTCGAGATAGAAATCTCCAGCGGTGCTCAGAAGGTTGGTGCCGACGTTTGCGGTGGCATTGACCAAGCCATTTACATAGAGCGTCGCGATGCCGGTCGAACGCTCATAGGTCAAGGCGAGATGAACCCATTTACCCACGAAGCCGCCACCCGCCCAAAGGCGTTGCGAGACCAAGAACTGTCCGGAGTTGGTGCCGGCGAGATCCCAGCGCAAACTATCGCCGCTGATGGCTCCGCTGTTAAAGCGTTCGGCGCGCACGCCATTGGCCCAGCCGAGCACGCTGCCGTTTTGGAAGTTGGCAGCGTTCAGCCAGAATTCCACAGTGAAGCCGGTCGGGCTCGCGCCGATATCGTAATTGGTTTGCGCGGGCATGCGCACGAAATCATTCACGCCATCGAAGTTGAAGGCGGAGGCAACCCGTCCATTCGTGTAATTAGCGCCATTGAATCGGATGGCGTCGTAGCCATTGATGGCGTCGTGATCAATGCCGTTGGCGGGCCACCAGGCGACGAGTCCCTGCGGATTATCCATCGCGCAAAAATCCTCCACGCGGATTTCAACGAGGTCGCTCGATGGCGCTTCGCCGTCGTCGGCGGTCAATTGGAGCACGTAGACTCCGTTGGTGCTGAAGGTGGCGCTAGTGGTGGGAGAATTCGCATCGGCAAAGCTCACCGTCCCGGGACCGCTCAAGACGCTCCAACGCGAGTGCACCTGCCAGTTGAGCGGCAGGCCGTCGTCGGTCACTTCGCCCTGCAGCGTGGTGGTTGCCGGCACGCCGCGCAGGAAGAGGTCCGGACCGGCGAAAACTTCGGGCGCAAGATTGTTATCGTCCGGACATTTGCCCGACAACCCGGCGGCGAAAATCTGGAAGATCTCCTCGGCGTTCAGCGGCCGTGAATAAATGCTGACCTCATCCAGGAGCCCGGCGAAATTGCCGGCGGACCCCGGCACCTGGGCCAGGAAAAAGTCGCCGGAGGTCGGCATCACGTTGGGGCCGACGTTTGTGCTGCCAGTGAAGATGCCGTTGATGTAGAACGAGGCCAGGCCCGAACTGCGATCATACGTCACCGCGATATGCGTCCAGGTGCCGTTCGGCCACAACTTGGGCGCATCGATGAAGTTAGAGACGTTGGTGCCCGTCACAAAAAACCGCAGGCTATCGGCCGTCGCACTGGTGGTGAAACGCTCAATCCGCGGGCCGTTGGCCCAGCCCAACAAACTGCCGTTTTGAGGGAAGAAGTTTTGATTTCCCCAGAATTCGATGGTGAAACCGCTCGGACTTGCGCCCACGTCGTAGCTTGGTTGCGCCGGCATCCGCACGGAATTGCTCGAACCATTGAAACTGAAGGCCAGTCCGACTTTGCCAGACGGATACGTAACATTTTGCGTGATGCCGGTCGTGCCGGTGATGGCGTCCCGCGCATCGAGCGTTGCGGGCAGCCACATGACGATGTTCGTCGGCACCGAAGTGCACAGCATGTCGGCGCGGATATCGACGGTGTTGGTGGAGAACTCGAGTGAATCACTGCCCACGAGTTGCAGCCGGTAAAGGCCGGCGGTGGAGAACTGCGCCGTGGTGACGGGTGCGTTCGAATTTCCAAACGTGACGTTGCCGGGGCCGAAGACTTTGCTCCAGGAAACCGTCAGCGGCGCGTTGGTTGGAACGCCGTCGTCGATAATCGAGCCCTCGAGCGTATAGGCGTTGGTGATGCCGGAGAATGCGCCGTCCGGACCCGCACTGACAAACGGCGGTTTGTTGATGAGCGGCGGAGGCACATAGACCGGGAAGGTTTGCAGCGCCGTACCGCCGTGGTCGTCGCTGACCTGAATCGTCACCGTGACCGTGCCGCTGAAGGACGTGTCCGGAACCCATTGAACCAAGCCATTGGTGGCGTTGACGGTCATGTTCGTCGGACCGTTCACGAGCGAATATGTCAAGGTGTCGCCGTCGACGTCGCTGGCCGCCGCTTGATAAGTGTAGTCATCAGCGGCGATGCGCTGCACATTGAATCCGGTATAAAACACGCCGGCCTGGGAGAAGTTGTAGAAACCGAATTTGCCCATCGGATAGCTGGTGTCATTCAGATGAATGTCCGCCAGCACGTTCGTGCCGGTGCTGACCTGGATCGTGATGTCGCCCGGGCGGAAATCCAACATGAAGCTGTAGCCAACCGAGGTCGCGTAAGGAATGGAATTATGATACAGGGTGTGTGCGAGCGCCGGATTGGACTCGAACGTGGACCAGAGCGCATCGGAGCCGACGACTTGCGGGTCGGCGGTGATCACCTTGACGCTCATCCCGACCAGGCCGTTGGCAGCGCCGACCGCTTCAGTTTCTTGTTTCCAATCAAAGAGGTAGTAGTTTGAGGAATTTTCGAAACCAAAGATGAAACCGATGAAGTCGTTGTCGGTCGTGTCAAATTTGAGCACGCCCCCTTCGATGCGATCCCAGAACATGGGAACATCACTCATCAGAGCCGAAGCGTCGGCGTTGAATTGCTGAGTGGCAGTCGTGTTGCTCTGGCTGAGAGTCCAATCGGCCGGCCCCTGCCCCCACGGGCCATATTGGAGGATGTGCCACGCGCTCAGGTCCACCGGTGTGCGATTAAAGTTCTGGTTGGAGCGCAGCGGGATGCCCACGGCGTTGGTGACCGGAGCGGAAACGAACACCGGCGCGTGATTCGTCGGCACGACCGTGATGGCCACAGTTTCGAAATCGCCGAGCGGCCCGCCGTCGCCCGTGTTGCCCAGATCATTCACCGAGAGCGTCAAGGTTTCATCGCCCGAGTAATGCAGCCTGCTCGTGTAGGTGAGGTTGGAGAGCGAAGCGTTCAGGTCGGTCAACGTGCCGGTGAAGACCAGGTTGCTGGAGCCGTTGGCGCCGGAAATCATCACCAGGCCATTGGTCGAGCCGAGCGTGAGCGTTCCATGCGCGACACCGATGGCCAACTGCAGCGCGCTGGTGCCGGCATCCACGTCCGTGATCGAGATCAATCGATTCGTGTCAAACACGAGCGGCATTGCATCGCCGATGATTTGCGAACCGGGGAAGGTAAATCGCGGAGCATCGTCGACGGCGGTGACTGTGATGGTGAAGGTCTGCGGTGCGCTAGTGTCGACTCCTCCATTGGCAGTGCCGCCATCATCCTGTGCGCGCACGGTGATGGTCGCGACGCCGTTCGCATTGGTGGCAGTGGTGTAGGTGAGCGTGCCGTCGCTGGCGACGGCTGGACCGGCAGAGAACAACGATGGATTGTCGGAACTCACCAGGAAATGCACTGACTGCGACGATTCATTGGCCGGCCCCGGAGAAATGTTGCTGGCCTAACCGGACACGGTCTGCGGGCCCGCGTCTTCGGACACGGTCTGATTGGCACCCGCCACGAAGCTCGGTGCGTCGTTCTGCGCAAGAACCGTCAACGTCACCGTCGCGACCGGCGAATCGGCGTAGCCATCATTTACTTTGAAAGTGAAGCTGTCGCTGCCGAAGAAGTTCGCGCCGGGGGTGTATTGAAATTGATTTCCGCCCTGCGATGTCAGCGTCCCGTTGGAAGGCTGGCTGACGATGGAATAAGTCAGCGATTGGTTTTCGGCATCGGTTGCTTGCAGCATCACGTTGATCTGCGAATCTTCGACCACCGTGACTGATTGATCCTGCGCCACGGGCGGTTGATTCACGGTGACGGTGATATTGCTCGAGCCCGTCAACAAGCCATCACTCGCCTGGAACTCAATGACGTAAACTCCCGATGTGCTGAAGGACGCAGTCGTGGCCAAAGCCGAATCGTCCGCAAAGCTGATCGTTCCCGGACCGCTGATCTGGGTCCAGTGATACGCCAAAAAAGCGCCGGTGGGAATCCCGTCATCGGTGGCCGTGGCAGACAGCGAGGCTGTATCCGGAAAGTTGATGATGGGAGTGTTGCTGACGGTAACGACAGGTGCGGCATCAACGGAGATGGTGACATCGGCGCTCTGAGAGGCCAGCGAGTCGTCCGCCGTCAAGCGCAGCACATAAACTCCGGTCGCGCTGAACGTCACCGTCGTTGTGGGAGGCGCATTCGTTGTCGAAACCGGAGAGAAGGTGGCCGTGCCCGGGCCGGATATTTGGCTCCAGGTCGCCACCAGATTCGTCGCGGGCAGGCCATCATCGACGGCCGAGCCGTTCAAGGTGACTTGCGGATTCGCGATGGTCAGGTCTGGTCCGGCATCGACCATCGGCGCGCGATTGATCAGGACCGAAACATCACTGCTGGACGATGCGACGCCGTCATTCGCAGTGAGCCGCAACACATACAAACCGCTTTCGGAAAATGTGGCGCTGGTATTGGTGGAAGTTGGATCGCCGAACACCACCGCGCCGGGGCCGGTCACCATCGACCAGGCCGCGGTCAAAATTCCATTCGTGGGAATGCCGTCGTCCGTGACCGTTCCGTTTAACGTGACGGCAGCAGGCAGAGTGTTGGTCTGGTTTGGTCCCGCTATCGCAACGGGCGGAGCATCCACGGTGACAACCACGTCATCGCTGCCGGTCAGGAAAGAATCACTGGCGGTCAGGCGAAATTCGTAAATGCCGGATTGTGTGAAGGTAATCGTGGTGACCTCGTTGGACACGTCGCTGAAGGTCGCTCCGGCCGGCCCGCTCACTTGGCTCCATTGCACGGACTGCACTTGATCGGGAAAGTTGTCGTACACGACGGTTCCCGCCAGGGCGACGCTGTTGGTCGGCAGCACAATCAATTGATCCGAGCCCGCGTTCACCAGCGGCGCATCATCGACCGGAAGAATTGCGAGAGCGACTGTTGCCGGCGCCGAATCATTCGTGCCGTCGTTGACTTTGAACGAGAATGCATCCGCGCCGAAATAATTCGTTGCCGGTGTGTAAATGAGATTTGGCGCCGTGCCGGAAAGCGTGCCGTTCGTCGGGGCTGCCACCAGGGCGTAAGTGAGCGCACTGCCTTCCACGTCCGAACCGCTCAACGTGATGGCGAAGGGTGTGTCTTCGTAGTTCGTGAGGGATTGCGCGTCGGCGACGGGAGCATCATTCACCGGATTGATGATGATATTCACGGTGGCAACGGCGGAATCGAGCTGGCCGTCATTCACTTTAAAGGTGAAGGAGTCGTTGCCGTTGTAATCCAGTATGGGCGTGTAGGTCAGCGCCGGCGGCGTCCCGCTCAAAGTGCCGTACTGCGGCAAGCTGACTACTTGATACGAAATGGAGTCGTTGTCCGGGTCGGAACCGGCCAGCGTGATATTCGTCGTGGTGTCCTCATCAATCGTCACGGTCTGGCCAAATGCCTGGGGCGGGTTGTTCTGGAGGTTGATCGAAACGACAACTGTATCCGTGGCGCTCAAGGCGGAATCACTGGCGGCAAGCTGCAACAAATAAAGGCCGCCTTGCGAAAATGTAGCCGTGGTGGCCGGCGAATGGATATCACCAAAGACAACCGGACCGGCGCCGCTGACGACGCTCCAGGTGCTCGTCAAAGTCCCACCCACGGGCAAGCCATCATCAGTGACACTGCCATTCAACGTGAGCGCCACGGGCAAATCGTGAACCGAGTTCGTCAGGTCTGGCCCGGCATTCACCACGGGCGGAAGATTCTGGCCGCCGCAGGTGGCGTAGCCGAGAAATCGCGCGGTGATTTGATTTTGCCCCGGCAACTGGTAGCTGATAAGCCGCACGTTCGCAAACGCCGCCACATGATACGCGGCGTGTTCGCCCTGGCCGCGCACTTGGTCCCAAATGGGAATCGTAATGTCGATCGTCTTGAGGCTATCCAGAGCGTCGCGAACGTTCTTGGAGTTGGATACGCCGGGCTTGGCTTGCACCCAATCGCCCACGGAAACCTGGTGGTCGGTGGGAAGATCCGGGTTCACGTAACTCGAACTATCGCCGGCGGGCGTGAGGCTTTTGACCAACGCCGGCTCGCTCGGGCTGCCGCCCCAGGAAAGCCAGCCGAAGTTCCCCGGCTGCGCGCCGTTGAAAACGTTGACGACCGTGCCGGCGACAACATTTGACAACGATTCCTTCGACAACGCAATTGGATAGAGTTCGCACGATTGCGCCCGCAGAAACACCGGGCTGAACAGCGCCATAGCGGCGCCGAGAAGAAAAAACAGTTTGCGGCTCCAAGCCGCGCCGCGCAACACCCTGCCCCATGTTTTCATTTGGTCCTTGTAGTTGATAGGTTCAATACCGCCGGGAAAAATTCTGAATTGAGCGCGTGGAGGCCGCGGCCCGAAAGCGCTGGGAAGATGCGGAGAGACGATTGGCGACGGGCGCCACAGAAGAAACCCGGCCAAAGGAAATACTTTTCCAATACTCAGGAAAGATGCCCAAGAATAGACAGCCGTTTTGTTGCCTTCCGATTCTCATATCCGCCCAGACCAGGTCAGCCGACATATTTCCGCCCGCAGCAACAGTTCCGTAGGGACAAACCTCTGCTCAACGCCGTTTCTATTCCAAAGAAAAAATTAGTGCAATCCTTTTTTTAAAAAAATTTATACCGGGCTCCGAGTGTGCTCTAGAGTGATTGCTAAAACAGATTTCCGGACACGAAATAGCGCGGTAGATGGATGCGTATGAGGTTGTAACGTCTCTTTCCCCCTCACCCCCTGCCCTTCTCTCTTGAGGTTGAGCATTACCCACAACTCGGAATTTTTCGGAAATCCCGAAGAGATTGAGCTATGATAAAATCGACACAACCCCGTTAGGGTAGCGGGTTTTTATGCGACCACCCAGGGTAGCCTCGCAGACCCGGCAACCCTGGGCTGGATGACGAAATCCCTTTGGGATTCAACGACTAGCTGAGATGCGGATAATGTTCAGCATTGGGGGGAGAGGTGAAATTGTGTCGCGTTTTAAAAGGCTTTTGCATTTTCGCACTTCAATCCAACATAAGCGATTCGCAATTCTATTCAGAAAATCTATTTTGGCGAACGCTCTGGAGCACGTTGGCGACTCTACAATACAACTTATAGTTTACCCGGTTTCGCAGAATATCCTTCTAGTCCGGGTTAAAGTTCACTTTGAATCATTGCAACTGGAGGAGATAGAACCGCGGGCCCGCGCTTGGATTGAAAGTGTTCGTAACAGTGATGCTGAAATTGCCGTCGGCTCCGGGGATGTTGGTGGCGACGGGGGTCCATAGGGCGAGTGGCTCGAACAAGTTCGTGCCCATCAAGACATAGTAGGTGCGGTTGGACAGCCCGCCGGCGCCGTTGAGCACGAGATTGGTGCCGGACAAATTGAGGCCGGCAATGCCAAGCGATTGCACGGGCGAGACGGCGATGAACCGTTTGTATCACACCGCCACACAGCGTCAACCTGATTTGAATTTAGGTTTGCAGTTTTCATGCTGGAAGGGTTAAAAATTATGCATGTCCCAGCAGAGATTCCTCGCATTTGCCTATCCATCGAAGTCACCAGCAGTTCACACGGCCCGTCGCGGCCTGTTGACCGCCGTGATTGTCGCCGGCGTGATGGGATTGTTTCTGGCTGTGCAAGCCCAACCGGCTGGACCGGCAACTGGCACGCCCGTGTCCCCGGACTACCACGGCCTGAGGACCAGCCGCACGTACCAGCCCCTACCGCTTCCGGGCGACGCCAGCCCCACCCCGATTCACGTGGTGCCGATTAGCGATGAACTGCGGGATTCTTATCACATCGATCCGTTTTACAAAAAAACGCTCACCTGCATGGGCGTAGTGATTGTCGGCTCGGACAAGGTTTCCGATTGGGCGTTTCTCGAAGCGGCTTACACGCTGGATCATCAGTTGCACGAAAGTCCCCAGTGGGTTCGGGACGCGTTGACCACAAACAAAGTGCGGCTGGCCATTCTCGCCGTGGTAGAATACACGATGGACTTGCCGGAAAACAAACGCCGCCCGCGCAGCGTGGCGGAGGCGGCCTTCGAGGACCGACGTTCGCGCGGTCTCGGCGGGATGCCCTGGTGCAGTTGTGCGGAAGAAAATTTGCTGAACCTGCGCGGCGATCCGTACGGCGGCAACGGCGGCCCGAATTCCGGCGAGAATATTACCATTCACGAATTTTCGCATACCGTCGCCAGCGCGATTGGAAAAGTTCAAGGACGCAATGGCGAATTCTGGACGAAGCTCCGCAAGGCGTTGGCGGACGCCAAAGCCCCGGGTGGCCGGCTCGCGGTGTTCAATCAAGGCCGGTCCACCCCGGTTTATGCCTCGACTGACGAGCAGGAATATTGGGCGGAAGGCGCCCAGGCCTGGTTCGACAATGCCAACCCGAATAACTCCGGCGGGTTGAGCGTGCGCGAGGATGTGAAGAAAAAAGATCCCGAACTGGCCGCGCTGCTGACGGAAATTTACGGCGATGGCCCGTGGCGATATCACAAGACCACGGCCAAAAACGCCGACGGCACCCCGATGCGCAGCAAGGAAGAATTGGCGCACCTGGAGGGCCTGGATGCTGTGCGCGACCAATTTCCGGTTTACAACAACAGAAATTCACCGCGCATCATTGCCCTGGCGAAAGAGATTGCCGCACGGAACACAGAAGCTTCCGCCACCAACGCCGCGAGCACGTCATCTGTCACGAATCCTCCCGCTTCTGCTCCTCCGGAAACCAAGCCATCCATGCACTGAGTCTCTCAGTTGAGACGGAAGGGTCAGTTTTGGCCACTGTTTGCCATCCTTTGACCAAGGGCCACAAGGTCGAATTCGCCACCTGGTAAAGCTCCCAGTGAAAGGCAACTAAAATCCTGTGGCCTTAAATGGCCACATGCCCGGAATTGGGTTGTTGGATATCATCCGGAACAAACAATCATCACTGTGAGCAGCAAAATATTGTTTCGCGCCGGCGAAAGCCATAGGCCCTCATGACACGTCGCGATTTTATTCTTAACACAGCTCTGGCCGCTTCCACTTTCAGTGTGATGCCTTCCATGGCTTTGGCGGAGGGGAAAGAATTCCCGGTGGTGCGCGTGGCCGAGCCGAAGCGACGATTTAAAAGTCCGGCGGTGGAAAAAATCATCGCGAGGATTCAATCGTCCATCGGCAACAAGGAACTCGGCTGGATGTTCGGCAATTGTTTTCCCAACACGCTCGATACCACGGTCGATTTCGAGATGATGGACGGCCGGCCGGACACTTACGTGATTACCGGTGACATCGACGCGATGTGGCTGCGCGACAGTTCGGCGCAGGTCTGGCCGTATTTGCCGCTGATGAAAGAAGACCCGCGACTCCGGCAATTGATCGCGGGCGTCATTAACCGGCAGACGCGCTGCGTGCTGCTGGATCCGTACGCGAACGCGTTTTACAGGGATCCGAACAAAGTGAGCGAATGGAAAAGCGATTTGACGGAAATGAAGCCGGGCGTTCACGAGCGCAAATGGGAAGTGGATTCGCTTTGCTACCCGATCCGATTGGCGCACGGTTATTGGAAAGCTTCCGGCGATGCGAGTCCGTTCGATGACACGTGGCGGCAAGCCATTTCAACCATTGCGCGGACCTTCCGCGAGCAGCAGCGCAAGCATGGCAAGGGGCCGTATCACTTCATGCGAAAAACCGAAGTGCAATCCGACACGGTCGCGGGCCGAGGTTATGGGAACCCGGCCAAGCCGGTGGGATTGATTTGCTCCATGTTTCGCCCCAGCGACGACGCGACGATTTTTCCGTATTTGGTGCCGGCCAATTTTTTTGCGGTGGTCAGCTTGCGGCAAGCCGCCGAGATGCTGGAAACGATTCACCACGATTCTGCTCTCGCGGCGGAATGCCGAAAATTGGCTGCCGAAGTTGAGCGCGCTTTGGAACAATACGCGGTGGTGCATCACGCGAAATTCGGCTCCGTGTTCGCTTACGAAGTGGATGCGTACGGCAATTATTACTGCATCGACGATGGCAATGTGCCGAGCCTGCTTTCTTTGCCCTACCTGGGCGCGGTGAAGGCGTCCGACAAAATTTATCGCAACACACGCGGCCTGATCTTATCCGACGCGAATCCATATTATTGCGAA
>Ga0134128_10003458_pt1 | contig 19330 bp, 28 predicted proteins | sample KB31754_FD_96462 | JGI IMG/M metagenome (GOLD analysis project Ga0134128, IMG submission 96462) | Terrestrial soil microbial communities with excess Nitrogen fertilizer from Kellogg Biological Station, Michigan, USA - KB3-175-4 | ecosystem: Environmental > Terrestrial > Soil > Unclassified ...
GCCCTGTTTGGTGCCCTAGAAAGGGGGCGGCGATTATACTAAAATGAAGCTTAATAGAAGCTTAATAGTGGAGTTCAGTAACGGAATTGAACCGTTGTACGATGCTTTGCAGGCACCTGCATGAGCCACTCTGCCAACTGAACATAACTGGTGGGTTGGGCCGGCATCGAACCGGCATCTTTCCGCTTAAGAGGCGTGACTCTGCCAATTGAGTTACCAACCCTCTTGACTTTATACTTTCTTAGGAGAGGGGAAGAAGGTATAACTTGAACAAATTTGGAGTCCTTCTCCTTTCTTCCCTAAACTGTCCTTGAAATCTTTTGCGGCTTTGATACAATCGTTGTTGAGTTTTTCGGCCATTTTCCTAGCCGCTGCATAAGTTTCAAAAACAACAAATTCTTCGCCACCCTGTAATTCCGCTTTGTAACGAAACGAATCATAATTGGTTAGATAGCGACCATTGTGATTATCTAACGACAGCCGCACAATTAGATATTGGCTCATATAACTTCTCCATAGCGATGATGTTGAACGGAACAACTTATTATAACTGGTACGACTCAAAATAGTAAGTGGCGGAAGAAGGACGTTACGCTCGCCACAGTCTTTCAACTGTCAATCGCTTTCCAAGCGATGCTGATCACTAGATCAGAACATCTTCCAGGGTTGGCGCAGGCGTTAACGTCGCCTGCTACACGGCACTTATAATATCCAGATTGGAAGAGACTTTTCAACCAAGTGCAATTCCCTCTTTCCTGTTTAACCTGTAGGGGTTGTAGGATCATGCAACTTTCACTAGTATCCTTCCTACCATGTGAAAGTTAAGATTTGGCGAAGGGTAGGTCGTAACGCTCGCCATGGTGTTTCTCACACCATCACCGGTTTTCAGGACCGGGTTGCAGACTTCTGCAAAATACCCTCCCTTATTTTTTCAATTTTCCAAGACAATATCCATTTTTTTGATACATCATAAGGTCTTTCTTTAGTATCATTTTATTTTGATTGTTTTTATGAACGCAAACTTTACCTAAAGAAAATTGGTTATTTGGTAAATAGCGTCCTGTAAACCATCCGATAGGTACAACTTGGTCTTTTTTTATTTTTTTATTTTCATGACCATTTGATATCCAAATCGTTCCAAATTGAGAATTATTGGGTCCAGATTGATTTTCTTTCATGAATAGTTGATATCGCCCTTTTAACCATCCATAAAGTTTTTTATTTTTTCTTCCTTTTCCTTGGCACATCCTAGAAACTGCCCCAATTAATCCTTTGTGTTCAGGATATATCTTCACCAGTAGAACGTGTGCAACGAAATGTTCTTCAGGTGTTAAGATTGCGATGTTCTCTTTATCATCAGAACCGCCTAAGCATCTAGGAAGGATACGATGGTGTTCAATATATCCTTCAGGTGGAATTCTGTTTCTTGATCTTTCAATCAACTGGTTGTAAATTCTTTGATAGTTCATGAAGCGTATTTAGTGTTCGTGAACGCTATGCGATTTCCACCGCACGATCTGCTTTCAAGGCAGTCTTGGGCCCAGCCCAATTAACTCTCCATATAGTATTTCATGCCTCCACACCGAGCTGGAGATTAAATCAACCTGACGTATTAACTAGGGCTGATGCATGAAATTTGGTACCCAAAGTGGGATTCGAACCCACACTGTAAAGATTTTGAGTCTTTCGCCTCCTACCAATTGGGCTACTTGGGCATAATCATTTGCTGCCACTATTCAGAAGTCTTACAGACTTAATCTGACTTCGTTTTCCATGTATGCTTTGCTTGCATAATCAAGGTATGAAACTGCAATTATTTCATCAGCTTTAGAGGTTGTTTCCAACCCCAAATATCCTAATGAAACTGTTTTGAAGCCAGCTTCTAAACTCTCCCAGGACTGACAACTTTCAGCTTTTTTACAAAAGCTTGCAACCAGACCTTTAAACTCTTCAATGCTGGTTTTGATAGTGCTCATATTTAGCTCCTGTGGATTAGTTTTTCTTGCGAAAAGACTGGAATAAACAGGAACCACCAAGTTTCGCGCAAGTACGTTTCCTTTGCAGAGCTGAAAGTGGTGACTTTAACCCACTTTTCTATCACTTTGGTTGTTTTGCGGATCAATGCCATGATCAGTCTCCAGTAGAAGATTTGCTTCAACAGAAAAATTATACTATGATTCTGAGAAGATAACTTAACAGAACATAAATGTCGGACCCGAAGACTTTCGGTCAATTGAATCACATGGACAAACTTACGAGAGCGTGCTAGGACCACCCACACTACCCATACCCTTTCGAGTAATCGACCCGAATCGAACGGACGCTTCTCTCTCATTTGGTGGACCCACGGGGAGTCAAACCCCGACCTCTGCGGTGCAAGCGCAGCGTGCTCTCGCTATCACTATGGGCCCAAAATAATAGCCAAAGAGGGTTCAGTTGTCACGACCAACTGAATCATTTGGCATCGCCTTCAAACCGCATCGTGTTCAGATTTGAAGACTCGCAACAACAGTTTCAACACTATCATTGCTATTTGACCCCTATGCAGGATCAATTGAATTTGGCGGGCCAGCAGGGTAACGATCCCTGGTCGGAGAGTTAACAGCTCTCTGCTCTACCTTTGAGCTACAGACCCAAATAATAATGATGCGGCTTGTTTCCAAACCGTGGCGCATGGGGAACAACCCCTGCCTTCTCCACCGCATCGACGGTCACTGCACTTTTGGGGGGAAATGCAAGTATCGATCTTGCGTCTTCCGGTTCACAGCCGGAGATTCTACCATTGAACTAAAATCCCCACATACTTCTATTTATTACAGGGTAAGCAGGCTACAGGCCATTTAAGTTGTCCTCTCCTGAAAGGTTCGATGTGGACAACACTCTTTACTAAATTCAGTTCTGACCCTTCCTACGGGAACATTTGTACAGGTTCTGGGCTGTACAAATTTGGTGACCGTTTGTAATTTATGACGTGATCCAAAAACCTCGGCTCATAATTTCATGCATGTCCTTCCTGCTCTGTTTTCTTCACTCATCTAAAACCAAAGTTGCGAACTTTGAACGGCCATAAATCATTTCTATGGCGGGACTCGAACCCGCATCTCCTATTAAGGCATCGACCGCGATCTTCACGGAGTTGAACCGTACTGCACCCCTACTACGGGGTCATCCTGCCGTTAGACGACATAGAAATTTTGGTGGGACCGGGGAATTTCGAAATCCCGACTCACTGGTTAAAGGCCAGCAGCTCTGCCTCTGAGCTACGATCCCAATTTTATATCATGTATTGCCTTATTGAATTTTGGTCAGGGTAGCAAGATTTGAACTTGCGACACCACACTCCAGATGTGGGATGTTTCCAGACTACACTATACCCTGAATTGGTCGGAGAAACAGGATTCGAACCTGCGACCCTCTGCTCCCAAAGCAGATGCTCTAGCCAAGCTGAGCTACACTCCGTTAAATTTTGATCCTCTGTGCGAATCAATTTGTTGGGGCCGAGGATGCACCCACTAAATTCCTTTGCGTGTAGGCGTGAAATGACGCCTCGTGTTATTTTCAGCTTGATTATCCTGATCAAGCTTTCACCTAGTACAAGGCAGCGTTCTACTTTAGACTACAGTGCTTTCAGCACTTTCAGCACTGCCAGTGCGTTACGCTGGATCTCTGCCTGCATTTCCCGCTAGGTCTCACGCATTCACCTATTATCTATAAACCTTGTTCAAAAACTTGCGATGGTCGGTTCCCAACCCTCCTGCTGTTGCTTTTCGCACAGCAGCTACTTTAATTGGCGCCGGAAAAGGAATTTCACCTTTAAGTTGTAATGATCAACGGACGTTCTCAAAGAACTGCTCCTCCTATTACAAACCGTCATAGACCCAGCATAAACTTTGGCGGTCGCAATGGGTAACGATCCCATCTGATATCCTGCTTGACAGGCAGGTAAGCACACCATGCACTCCCTACGACCTTCTATATCTATGAAGCTATTTACTCTCAACTTGTGGACTGCTTTCATAAAGTCACGTACAAAGTTGCAGTCTAACTTTGTCGTCAAGAGCATTCCAACTTGGCAACACCCAAATACAATGCCACGCCAGGACGGTTTATCTGTGCCGCTACCCTATTGTGGCAGAGAAAAGATCCGCCAGAAGCTCCGGATGGCCGTCCATATGCCTCTGACTTCAGTAAGTTATTCAGTGTGCTCCCTACGGACCGCACGTAGGACTTCCCGTTTGGGCGTTCTTCTCTTAAACTAGCACTGTTCCATTTACTGCATTTAGTGTGTTCTATTCGGCACGCATCCAAGCTCTTTCGTCTTGGTATACTTACTAGTCCCGATACTAGAACACTAAATCTTGGTGGGTTGCCTAGGTAACGCTCCTAGAATGGCCTCAAAGAGACAACAGTTTTACAGACTGTCAGGAAGACTTCTTCCGCATGCAACCCATACATTAGAAAGAACTTCACTGTTGGTCGCTTGTGTACCAATTCCACCTAGCCGTGGCGACCCTTTCCAGACCCCGTGTGCTAGCGGGTGTTCCGTTATGAGTCCTTTGTTATCAGCAAGTCCTTTCTAATGCCCACTCTTGCGAATGGGCAAATGAAATTTGATCAGTTGTCAAGCAACTTAAATTTACAGCAAGGTTCAGCATTTCGCTGTAACCCTTAACACAAGGACTATTATACGCCCATCCTTGTAAGATTTATTAACCGACGCTTAATGACAGTTAAGTCTTTGATCGTCAGGGTTATTATTTAGGGCCTAAATTCAAAAAATACAGGGAAGAGTAAAAAAATCATTGGAGCTAAATATTTTTGACTTAGCTGGAGGGATCAAACCATGAAGAAATTGTTGTTGATGAGTTTGTTGATCCTTGCACTTTGTTCCTGCTGTTCAGTAAAACAGCAGAATCCTAATTTTGCCATTACTCTTTCTGCTGTCAATCATCAAATCTGGTTCCAAGATGGCAGTGATTGCAATTCAACTTCTATCGGGCTTCACACTATCCTGACGGCAACTCACTGCGCGGATAAGAAAGATGCTAAGATAGCAATTGATAACAGAAACAACATCGTGTCTATCCTACAGAAAGTATATGACACACAAGACCACGTGATTTTGGTTTTGGGTTATACCTTCAAGAATTGGGCATACATCAGTCAACAACCTATTAGATTGGGCGAGAAGGTGTTTATAACGGGCGCTCCGGGTGACTTCAATCAATTGTATAGGGTAGGCTTTTATTCAGGATGGTCGCGCTTAGACGCCCATACCGTTATGATGTTATTTGAATTGCCTATCTTTTACGGTGATTCTGGCTCTGCTATATTCAACCAACAAGGCCAAATCATTACAACCATCACCTGTAATGCATCATTGACTGGTGATCGAGACTATGTCGGGTTTGCGTGCGCTAATCCACTAGCATTCACAAAAAAGCAATTGGGGCAGATTCAATGATTGGTTATCTTAAAAATCGCAAATACGATGTGCCACGTCCTGAAGTCCATCATGATACGGAAGCAGGTGTGCTTGATATCAGTTGGCACACAGCCGATGGAGCATGGGCCATTCTTGAAGTCGGCGAAAATCCTGATTCTGATTTTTCATTTTGCGCCAAAGGCCCAGGAGGCAGCATCAAGATGCAAGGAGCAGCCACGGCTAAGAATCTTGACGTGGTGATTGACTTTGCTACTGCTTTGATGAAAGGCGGTTGATTTTACAACCAACCGTTTTCTCGGCCCACTTTTTCCCAATGCGCGATAACTTCGGAATGCGATGAAGTGTCGTTAAAACAACCAAGGCCGGTAGGCAGTCCAAAGGTAAGTCGATCATAAATTACGCCAGTGAGCCAGGTGTTTGCAGTTTTGCATGCGCGTCGCAAAGCGCCAATCGAACAGAAACGCATAGCTTCATCATCCAATGGATGGCATTCCTTACCTGAAGCATCAACCGCACTACTATCTTGGCACCATGTATTAGGATTCTTGACCAACTTGAATGCTTCTTGAAATGCTTCTTTTTGCTGCTCGTAGTTCATTTTGACATCCTCAGAAGTTAGCAGCGCAAGTGACAACCTTGATATCGCATTCCGTATCAGCACCATTCTGAAAACGAACAGTGGTGGGCGTGGCCAAGAAACCAGCACCGCCTTGGAAATCTGTTTCAGAAAAATGCTCATCATTTTCACCAGCAACCATCGACAGAATCATGATCAGCACTGTTTTCATTTCGATTCTCCCGTTCATACAGCTTATTATACGCGCTTTGATTTAAGAAAGCTTAACGAATGTTAAATGACTATTGGTTAGAAGTGTATGTTAAATTCACCGTTTCATTGTAAAATCCAGTAGATGTTCCGTCTGAAGCCGTTACTTTCCACACTGTAGTTATTGTATTAGATATATTGGTGATAGTAGAAAAGCTTGTTGTTGCGCTAGTTGTTGCATTGCATTGCATATTTGTGCTACCGGACACGTAAGTCCAAGAATAAGTATAAGGACCTCCGGTTCCGTTTGTGGCTGTAGCAGTTACCGTATTACTGGTTACTGGACCGCTTGCAAGGTTGGCTGATCGAGTAGTAGAAGATGGGGAGGGACTAACATTGACAGCGACAGGAACATAGTTCGTAGCGCCTGCTAATTGGTGCAGTGTGATAGGCACGCTGGTTGGAACATTCGCATTGGCAGGTATGTTCGGAACCCATGATCCTCCTCTAACAAAGGCATGCAAAGCTGTTCCGGCAGGCGCACCGAATACGCTCCTTACATTCGACATGGTAACAGGTGGCCCAGCTACAGTCGCCATCAGTTCAGTCCTAGTTTTTCTTCAATTTTTTGCATACGTTCATCTAATTCTTGAAGAGCTTTAACGATCGGTGCAGTCAATCGTCCATATGCTAATGATAGATATTCACCTTCTTCATCTGTTTGCGTTTTCACTACTTCTGGCAGAACATCTTGGACTTCTTGAGCTATGAAACCAATGTCTTCGCATTTGGTTTTCTTGTTGTAGAAGGTCCTAGGAATAAGAGAACGGATTGTGTTCAATCCTTCCTTAAGATCTTGAACATTTTCCTTGAATTTAGCGTCAGATGTGTCCGTAACAGAGCTGGCAGTGATTGTCCCCGGACAAGTGTAATTTGCCCCAGCAAATGAATGTACAGAGCCGTTGCTAACAAGATTTAGTGTTCCTGCGGTGACATTAAATCCATAAATCGTTCCCCAAAGTGCAATATGTCTAGATAGGTCGGTTGCGGAAGAAACGGCAGTGCTTCCCCAGTTTTGACCTACCTGAAAACTTAAACCTGCGTTTATATTTGCGGCTCCCGTCAATCCTTCGTGAATGATCTTGTATGAGCTTGCCCCCATGCTCCATCCACCGACTCTCCATGTATTATCTGTTTCAAGACCAAAATATGCTGCATAATATCCTGATCTATTGAAAGTGATGAAAGAAGCAGCACCTGTGTTAGAAACACCACCAGGTTGTGGAGAATTGATGAGCATCATTCCAAGATTGCCAGTTGCGTTGGCGATCGAAGAAATGGCTGTGCCGTAATTTAGCACAACAGCGTTGCCGCCATTACCGCCGGAAATTATTTGGCCGTTAGATGTTATACTACCAGATGCAACGATGGTAGACGCTTTTATCCATGAACCAGCAAGGTTGAGATAGCCAGCATCGTTGTAGATGCTTATACCACCGACATGGATTGTTGCAGAAGACATATCGCCGGCAAGCATCCAACTGCCAGAGCGGGTATCTAAAGTCGCGTAATTGCTTCCCGAGTAAGTAGGAAATCCAATACCCCACCAGGAGTTGAAAGCCACATCGTATTGAGTAAGGCTAGCAGCGTCCGCATTACCTTTGGTGATTGAGCAAAGACCTGCATAGGTTGGTAATGAGAGCGTGGTAGCGTTGTTAATGACTACATTGGCGCCGTTGAAACCAACAGTGCCAGCAAACGTTGCTCCACCTGGAAACGTTGTTTGGCCAGTTCCCATGTCAAACCACCAAATGTAGGTGGGGTTGTTAGCACCAACTGTTCCAAATAGACGTGCAGTATTGACGTACATATCCAACTGAGAAACGCCATTGGCATTTCTCCAATCAAACCCATTTCCGTCTATACTACCATTATTAGCAACTGATACATTACCAAACGTGACAAGCGCAGTAGAATTAGATGACGGATTCGGATAAGTTCCGGACAACATTCCGCCAGCTGTTCCTGTAGGTGAAGTTCCTCCGCTTATTTGAGAATCAACATATTGTTTAGTTGCGGCTTGTAAATTGGCAGTTGGATTGGCAGATAAGTACAACGGGCCACCACAATCGATTTCTCCATTCGCTGCTAGGTTTATAGGCCGAGAAGCACCGTTGTTTACGTAAAATCCTATGCCGCCAGTAGTTGAGCGATTAATAATGAAAGCATTTGGGTCAGAAGTATTAGCAGCTCCCATCCCCATCCCCAATATGTTCGAGTACCCGGTAGATTGGAGACTTATAGCGTCACCAGCAGGCACAGTCACTGTTAAGTTGCCACCGAATGATGCGCCATTAGAACTACCTTGGTAGGAACTGGTTGCGATTAATCCGTTGCCAAACATCTGCCACCGAATACCACTAGAATTGGCAACAGCAAACGCACCCGCTGCAGGGCCATTTGTACCTATGGTGAATGTTCCACCACCTGGGCCAATGCTGATGTATGCGCCTCCTCCTACGGAATTTCCGGTACATCCAACAGCCAAATTAGAAGAAACGCCAGATGGCATTACAATTTGGGTTGATCCAGTGGTACCTGCTTGCAAAACAATCAACTTGCTTATGGAGGTCACAACCTGCGTGCTCGGGTTAAGTGGTGCTCCTGTTACATTAAATCTTAAATATCTACAATTTGTTGGTCCAGCGGCGAACCGCACAGACACAGGATCAGCAGCAGTGTTACTCCAAGAACCTATATTGTTTGACCATGTGATATTGTCTAGAGATCCATCAATAGTTCCCGCAGAAGGTAAATATCTATCATCTCCTGGCCAATCGGTAGAAAATACCACTTCTGAAGGATAATAAAATTGTCCCAAATCTATAGTGAATGAAAGGGGAAGTAATGACGTGTTGGCTGATAAATAGCCACCTCTAGTCGAGCACGGGCCGCCATTGTATATTGACCAGCTGCCTGGTGTTATTACAGGACAGCCTTCCGATATAACATTGTAATATGGATGTCCAAGTCTGCTACCTGCATAGAATTCAACAGAAGGACTCGGATAAGTTCCTGCTAGATCGCCTCCGGCAATGCCCGAAGGGGGGAGTGAAGAAGGTTTATTGCTTAAATCATTATATGAACCAGTGTTAGCTACGATAGCCAACCCCAGATTAGTTCTAGTGTTTGCCGAACTGGTTAGCTTAACATAACCATTAGCATACAGTGTTTCGTCGCCAGAAATAGAAGTGCTAAGAAAAACACTTCCATTTCCTACTAATAGGTTACCACTGTTCGCTGTGTTGTTCGCGCCTGTACCGCCTTGTCCGATAGTGATAGGGAAGGTAACGCCACCGCCTGTGATCATCTGCTGAACCAAATCAACAGTTGGCACCATATTGTTGGCAGTATTAGATGAGCCGGCAAAAGGCGGAACAATCAATGGCGCAGTCATCTGAAACACGCCATTTACAGAGTTCAAGGTTGCTGAACCCCAAGCGATAGCCTGTTGCATGTTCCCTAAAGTTGACGATACAACTGATCCAGCTACACTGCTTGCAATACTGGTGGCATCATCCTCTGTGACGCCGTCCGTGGTATCTGTTTGTCTTGCGGCGGAAAGGCCATTAATGAGGACGTTTGGGGAACCAGCTGTGATCTGTGCTGTCACTTTTTATACCTAAAACAAAAAGGGTGCAGCCTCATGGCTACACCCTCTATTTATTACAGACTTCTCAACTCCAGTTTTCTCTTTCCTCATTCTTTAAGAACAAAGGGCCTCCCATTTCGCACCATCCGGAGCCTTTTCTATGCGGGAAGGAATATCCATAGCAGTTACAGGGCTTGCCTTGACGTTTCCTTTCCTTACCCGAATCACGATAATGATCTACATACAGTATCGGCGACTTTTTACAGAATTGACAACGAGCATGATGTTTACGAAGATATTCCTCTGGATGCCGTGCTAAAGTTTTACGCCTGTTGCAATGAGAACATCTGCAATGCGGCATGGCTTATTCAGCGATGCTCTTGAACCACGCCATGGCCTCATCTTCGTCATCACCCAGACTTGTGCTCTGTACTTCATCAACCTTTTGAGCCAACGTCTTTTCAGTGCTAACTGGTTCTTCCTTCTTAATTGGCGATTGAGTTGCTTCAGCAGGTTTGGATTGAGTCGCTACCGGAGCAGCCGTTGAATCTGTTTCGCCCAAAATCAAATCAGCTGAATTACCAATCACAGAACGCAATTGTGCTTCAAGTTCCTGATAAGTCTTGAACTTGCTTGGAGCCACTTCAGGATACAATGGATAAGTTTGAGACCAGATCTTTTCAATTGCTTCATCAGAATCTGCAATTGGCTTTGATGATTCAAACTTAGAAGACTCATAACTTCTGAAGCCATTTTCCTTCTTGATAATCAAACGGAAATTAGCACCTGTCCACATATCAAATGGATTGACTGCTTCATCGCCCTCAAATTCAGGATGCATGACGTCATTCACTTTCTTCCAGATCTTGGCGCCATAACGATACAAAAACACTTTTCCTTCATTAGCAGCATTGCCTGGATCGCGGACTACCAAGATGTTGGATACATAATGCAATTGACGACGTTGTGCGCGCGCCATCTTGCGTGCTGGACTTTCATCATCCTTAGATGAATTCCAAAGCTTACTATTCAACACCGAAACAGGATCTTCCTCGCCCAAAGTGGTACGGGAAAGATTGATGTACCAGCGCCCTGTTGGTCCTTTGAAACCATGATCAAAATACTTGGTGAATGGAATCTCTTCACCCTCACATGCAGGCAAGAAACGAATAATAGCAGAGCCATTACCATCCTTGTCGACTGTAGGATTCCAATATCGTTCATCAGTGCTGTACTTGTTGCTGTTGGTCTTTTCTACTTCTTGACGCAATTTCTCAAATGAATCCGCACTACCTCTTTTGAGGTCTTTGAAATTTATAGCCATGTTACTTTACCTTTCTCTTGAGTTTATTGAATGAATCGTCCATGACGTCTTGACTATTCCGTATTCAAGCTTATAATAATGTGTACTGACTCAAAAATTAGTTGTACGATCAATTTCAAGTACAGGAATGTTTGCCTTCTTTGCAATTGAAACCATGTTCTTTGTTCCATTTCCGCCCGGAAACGCAATCACGCCATCCGGTTTCATGTCTAACATCTTTTTGTTTCTTATCATGCCTGCTGCGCATTTAAACAGACTCCATTCAGCAGGCACTACTGTAACAGGAATGCAATTGGTTTCGGCCCAGTAACCAACCATTGAATCTGCGCCTTTTGCACCACCATGTATTATCTCAACGATTTCTATTCTTTGTTTCACATGGTTCATGACCATATTGAGTTTGATGTAGTCATTGTAATCCCGACCGCCGCAAACCAGTAGTCTTACGCGTTTCATGCTAGTCCGCTGCTTCCAAAGCCGCCTGTTCCGCGTTCAGTCGCGGAAGCAAATTCAGTTACAACCTGAAGATGTTTGTTGATGCTGATTTGTGGTGTCACGATCAGTTGAGCGACGCGATCGCCTGCTTCAAAACAAATAGGCTTACCCCCATAATTGTGTAAGCATTGAATAAGCTCGCCTTGATAGTCAGGGTCGATCACACCCGTTCCGTTAGCAAGCCGCACGCCCATACGGCCAACGCTGGAACGGATGTAGATCAAACCCAGTAAGAATGGGTCTTGCAACCAGATAGAAACGCCACTGGGCACCATCTTGACTTCATTGGGGTACAAGATGACACTCTCTGTGACACGTAAATCAAGACCACCCAACTTACTTCCAGTGAATGCTTCTGGCTTGTAAAAAGGCACGCCATGCGGTAGGATTTTCAATTCAATCATTCTTAATTTTCCTTGATGATATTCTTCTAAAACCTTCTTGATGTCCTTTACTGTAGTAGGTTTCCATGTTATCTTCGTGATTTAAGTAAATAATGGAGAACCCTTCATCGAAAAGCTTTTGCAACATCTCTGGTGGCAGTCTCCAGTCTTTTGGAACCCAATGTATTTCCAAAGAAGCATCATAATAATCCCAACTCAATTCGAAAATATGATCCTCTGGAAATAAAGGTTCCAACAATGCCTCTAAAGCTGCTTCAGCAAAAGTTGCCCCAAACAATTGATCTGCAAGCTTCATACCCATTTGTAATTCCCACCTTCTAATTCAATCCGAAGGTCATCGAACCCGCCAACCAATCTACCGTTGTCGAAGATTTGAGGAGCAGTCCTGGCATTTGGATTCAACTCAAGCAATTCTTCAATGGTGTAATCCTTGCCAAGCTCTTTGTATTCATAATCAATGTTATGCGAGTTTAGCAGTCCTTTTGCATTTTCACAATATACGCAATCAGGTTTGCCATAGATAACAATCATACTACCCCCTCTACTGCTACCACCGTTTTCTTCTTGGTTAAATCTTCCAGCGGATATTTAATTGCATCTTCCATGCCCTTTTGCAAAGCACGACCTTGTAGTTTGGTTCCATTGATGGAAAGCCACGCTGACGCGCAAAAATCGTTGAAACGATGATAATAACGCTTTGAAGACTTTTTCATTGTTTGTTACCTTTGACTGCAGTTAGTAAAGACTCCCAGGAAAGTTTCATCCTGGTTGAATTGTGTAGATAATCTATGTAAAGCTTGTTGAATACCAATTGTTCTTTAGAAGTTGTAGTTTTATGATATTCAATAAGAGCTTCCAGAACAGAATAAAAGGATTGTGCGTCTCTGTTGAGATTGCCGGTGTAACTATATATTGGAATCAAGCCGCCAGATGTTTCTGGAAGAGCAGCAAGATCGCTACAAACGCACTGGCACCCAGCTGACATGGCTTCTATCAAGCACAAACAAGAAGTTTCCTGCCAGATAGATGGATAGACAAAAATATCAGAACGCACTAATGCCTTTCTTATTTCCTCATTAGATACTGTACCATGATACGTCATATCAGGATGATTTTTGATCTTATCAAACAACTTCCGATAAGGTTCATCTCTTGTTTCCCATCCATAGAGTTTGAAACTGGAGTAAACGTCTAGATGCAACTGGTTAGGAAATTTATTGCATAATGCTTCAAAAACAGGAACTAAGATTTCCAGCCCACGATGCGGCGTTGGTGTATAGATTAATCTGATTTTTTCATCTACATCTGAACGTTGACTGATGTCAATAGGATCAATAGCATTCAAAATCACGACGCATTTTTCTTTTGGAGTGCTCGGATATCTTTCCAAGAAAGCGTTCTTCTGCCAATGACTCACAAATACAATAGCGTTTAATTTATTAACAATTTCTTGATTTGAAAATACATTTTTCGATTCCGGGTCATCCGGAAGATCGTGTTCCCAAAAAATGTGATATTCCTTGTTTAAGTTAAATCCGCGGAACCTTGAACGTATGATTTCAACATCTTCCAAAAGTTTAGGATCGACGATCTTTTCTAAGAGATCACCGAGTAATTCTGTGCCGCCTTTTGCGGTGGCATCCAACTCATTTTGTGCTGTCATCTGTCACCCGATTAAATGCTTTTTCCAGACCATCTGCCATCTTTTGGAATGGATGGTCCTGCTTCAGTAATGAACGCATAATTAACGATATTACCGCTTCTTTCAAAAACAGCACGTCTCCGAAACGGCATGCAATAATATCTGGAAATTGCAATGCAATGTTCTTCATGAGCTCATTCATGATGAACTCAATATTATTGATAGTGCGCGGATCAGTCACAAAGTTCTTGTAATGATCTTCGTTTGGATCAACTGTTGCTGCGTTGGTCGGCAATGGCTGTTCTTCTAAATTAATAGGCTGGCCCGGAATGATCGCAGTTACTGGCGGCGTGGTGGATGTTGTTTTATTCTTCTTGTATTCGGAAAAGTCAACAATATTATTAGAGTATATCATAATAATCATCACCCATCATTTCGACGTCTGGAATATAAAGGTTGTTGCTGTCTTCTATTGCCTTTTCAATGAAATAGATAGCAGTTCCTTCGTCACAACGAGTTAACACACGAAAATGGTTCACTAGTGATTCCATGCTCCAAGTTGGATGACTTTCAACAAGAATGGTAGCTTCATGCAAATATGACTTTATTGCGCCCATTTCAACCTCTCGTTAAGTAGAAAAGCAAAAACACCAATGCTGTCAGGAGTGCGCTGCTGGACAAATACATTCCTACAGGAATAATAGACACGGACAGGGGACAGCCCACTATCAACAATATAAGTGTTAAAGATGAAAAGACAATCAGGCCCTTAATCCAAAACTTGTAGATCGCTTCGAGCATCATGTTCATTTATCCCCATGGCTTCTTGAATCAATATGAAGCATCCCATAGCCTTGTCATCAATGGTTTCTATGTTATAGGTTACTGTATTCAAATTTTCTTTAGAAATAGTCGAATGTATCTTAAATTTTGCATCAGGATGAATAGAGTGAATCACATGTTCCATACTTCTAGCAAAGCGTACAGCCTTGATGTAGGCCAGAATCCATTTAATTAAGTTTACCATTTTCTAATTCTGATTCAATGAACCAAAAATCGCTTGCCAATTGCGGGTTAGTAATATATTGGTAAGGCATCCAAAAAAATCCTTCTTGGCCCCATTCTTTACCCCAAGAGTTTCTGATAAGGAATGCTTGCTTTGAATCGTCAAAACCCACTGCCAATACCGCATGTCCACCCAAACATTGTTCATCAGGTCTTGGTAATGATTGAATGCCAGATTCAGCAACTTCCTGTGATTCAAAAGATTCATATACTAGGAAACCGAATATGACAGGATGCCGTTGAAAGATAGCGGTTTTGAGAGATTGCAAAACTTGAGGGACTGCGGAGTAGGAAGTGACGATGTTCCTAATAGCGATTTTGTAATCATCATCTCCAGGTCGTTGTTCCATTGATTCCGTAAAAGGCCAATAATTTTCTGGAAGTGTTCCGTATTTGGCAAGGGCTTTAACGGAATCACGGATAGTTGCGCCTGCGTCACGATTGGTTGTTCCTTCTTCCAATCTTTCGTTGTAGTAGAGGAACAAACGGGAAGGCATGAAATCGGGCAAATGCTGCTGGGATAATTCATACTCATAGGCTGCAGAGGCGGCATGCGCAGTGCAGCTGGAAGTTTGTAATTGATCCCAGATTTCAGGCATTCCTTCAACCAGTCTGAATGAGGAAGGAAGTACAATTGGTTCGCCAACACCAAAGAAATTGTCTCTTGGATCATGTTGTTGTTTCTTCCACCCATACTGGCGTTTGATCTGATCTGACATTTGAATATCCTTTGGTTGGCAAAGGATATTTATTGTACACGCATTTTGCTAAAGTCATGGTTTTCAGGATAAATCCATAGAAATTCGTCAATTAAATCAATATGTTACGAACTGATATTTTATGGAAATTTGCCGAGGCTACAACCTTGTGGGTTCTGGCTTAAATCAGTGAAATATCAAAGATTTCAAGTCCAGAGAAATCCTCTGATTTCAATTAAAATGCGAAGCATTTTGTCCTGACGTCGGATTGCTTCTGCCTCTATTTGATTGAGACATTTGTAGTATAAACGCTGATTGATTTCTTCGCTACCCATTTTGTCTGCACTTCTGCATTTCTTTACAATATTAAATGCCCACTTACCAACTTCAGAATATTCTGCATAATACAGGAAGTGCAACCAATCTTCAATTGCATTAAATGGGTCTTGTATAGCGTCATATGCATCATTTGGCATCAACCAATGATTGCGAGCAAACGGATCATGCTTCCACCAATGGTACAACTCACTTATGGTTTGAGCAGCTTTTCGATGGTCAGAATCAAAGCTCCAATCAACTATGCTCGCGTTCTTTTCATACTCTACGAAATTGCACAAGATTTGCATGCTGGCATGCAAAAGCTGTTCATCGCAATCAACCCATCCGCGCTTCAATGTTTTAATGTGAAGCTTGTTGGGATGATATTTCGCTTTGCTTCTCAAATTATGTAACCAATATGGTAATCTCATTTCTTATCCCTTGAAGCAAAATCATCAAGAACGAGGAAGAACAAAACAAAAAGCCACCAAATAGCCCAGAAATGCTGATTCATAAATGCTATCATTTTACATTCTCTTCTGCGGACGCTACGTCGAGTGCATCCATCCAGTCATTTGCATCATCGAACGAATGAATGCCGTACTTGGCGGCTTTTCTATATTGGCAGCCTCAAAATTGTGATCATTCCAAACGAATGCGATCCACAAACATCGGCACGCCAGCAGCCTGTTCGGGCCAGTGGTTTGTTACTGCCGTAAATGATCCATCATCTTCCTGTTCAACACGGATCACATTCAGGAGCGTGGTGCCGTGCGCTACGCCATCATTTATTTCGCAGCGTATGTTTAACTTCGGCATCGGCAGCGCTGCCTGCGCTTCAATCAAGTCAGATACCGCTTCCACGGATTCCTTCGTGCCATGCAAGCCGTAGGGGCGACCGTCTGGTGTGGTGCCGATCAGCAAGCTGTTTCCTGCCTGCGCGAGCTGGGCGTCGTATTCGGCGAGGGCTTGCTCACATTTTTTGCGCAGTGCTGGATTGCTGTGTGGCCAATACAGTTCTTCGAGTGCTTCGCGTAGGCACTCCGCGAGCTTATCAGTGTTCATGGGGTCTCCTTCAGTGCGGCTTCGAGAGCCGCGATCATTGAATCAACTGTATCACCGGGATGCTCTTGTAGATAAGCGTTTCGAGCTTCGATGGCTCGTTTTGCCATAGCGACCGTGACTTCGATCTTCGGCGCGGGTGGTGCGGTGTAGAGCGCACGAAACTCCCAATTCTTGTTTGGGCTTTCAACTTCTGCTTCGTAGCTATCTTTGTCCACTTCTTCCCACTCACAAAACGGACGATTGCTGTGTGACCTCCAGCGCGCTTGGTATGCCACCGGCTCCCCGTGCGCCTTCAACTCGGCGTCAATGGCGTCGGCCATTGCCACGTGTTCATTCATGCGAAATTTGGCTGCGTCATCCATTGACTTATGCCAGTCGCGCACCGGTTCCAGCGCCATCTTGCTCATGATAAATCACTCCACAAAATAAGTAACAACGCGATCTAGTCCAGGAAAACTGCCGTCTTCTGCTTTCCACAGATACGAACCCACGTCATGCGAACTGTAGCAGCCACGGCAAACAACTCCCATTTCAGTGCCCTTATCACTGGCATTGCAGCATAGAGTCAAACCAAACAGGTAATCACCGCTACCGTTTCTTGCATCAAACATGTCGACGACGATGCGACCTTCAGAGTCCAGTCCTGCAATTTTGTCGCGTGTAAGTTGTCCTGGATATTCCTGTTTTTCTCGCATGAAGCGATCGGGGATCACCTTTGTGCGACCTGACTCGGTCATCATCGTGTTCATGGGGCCTGCTCCGGGATAGTGAGACGACGAGCAAACCAACGCACGCGGTCCGGTGAGATTCCAAGCTCTTCGCTGAAATCGACGGTATTCAAGTCGAGGTCGTCAGCCAACATCGTGCTGACTTCTGGAAGATCACGGCGAAGCAGATAGCACTGGTGCTCGGCATTCTCGATGCGATCCCCAGACCATCCGCTCGCTTCACCACGCAGTATACGCACCAGCTCCCGCATGATTTCTAGGTGATCAATTTTAATTTTGCATGTCTGTGAATTCATGACGCACTCCAGTAGGGTTGTCAACAGGAGTAATTATACTATGATTCAGAAAAGATAACTTAACGGAAGCTAAATGTTCAACGCTTCCTTGATTGCAGGAACCAATTCTCGCGTCAATCCCACGTCTGTTGAAGTCTTTACGATATGCCCAACCAAGTCTTTACAACACAAGATATCGTAAGTATCATCATCAATGATCACAAACGGGCCTTGATGATCAAATTCTTTGCGCCATTGTTCAATTTCTTCTCCACGGCCATTCATCAATGATTTAGTCATACCAATCACTGTGTTAGCAGGCACACCCAGCCCCGCCTCAACTTGCTCCGCAGTCACGTAATGGCGCCATGTGCTACTCAAAACGATTTTACAATTACCAATCAATACAAAATCACGAATAATTGAAACAGGCTCTGGGAGCCATCCAAGACTTTCAGCAGAGACTTCATATTCTCTACCCATTGGTGGCCAACTTCTATTATCGCCTTCTTTTGGCGGAAAACGATTCAGAACCCCATCTACATCCAAGAAAATCACGGCGTCTTTGAGTATCATGTCTCATCCCTGTGATCCAGAATGAGACCAACCCAAACAAGCAAGATTGCCGAAAGCAACAACCACAGAGAAGCAATACTGAATGGCGCAAATCGTCCCGCCAAAATAATGCATACAACGAATTTGGTTGTGGACGCTGCATAACCAATCAAGAGCAAAAAGATAGCCAATGCGTGCTTTACAAGTTTCATAATCCATACTCCTCAAAGTATTCAGGCATTGTTGTATCCGCAAATTCTTGTAGGGGATGCTCAATATCTTTGTTACGCATGATGCAAGAAGTGATTGACTCTGAAATCAGGATATAATCTTCAGGACACATTTCTTCTATTTCAGGATAAGTTTCTTCTATGATCTCGATCACTTTTTCAAGCATAGTGTTGAAGCGATCAATTTCTTTATCATCTGTCTTGAAATTCACATACTTATTAAGTTCGGAAGGAAACTGAATGATGTCACCCATTTATTATACCTTAATAATTGTAAGAAAACTTAACGATCATTAAATCACTTTCTTACTGGTTCTGCAAACATTTCTTCTAGTTGTTTATCAGTGAGACCTTGTTCCTTTAGTTTTCGCTTCAACGACTCAAGAGCCTTGTCCACCATTTCTTTTTCTTCAGGCTTCGCTGGCCTGTATTGAATATGAGTCAAGAGATTAACATTAGCATTACAAATATTATTACAAGCCGGTTTCAGCATGTACCATAGAGGCTTCAACAATAGCGTAATGGTAGCCAAACTCAAAATTATGAAAGGCAAGTAGAGTATGATCAAGAGGATTTCGCTCAAGGCACTTTCAGTTTGATCTAGTGTGTCGTTTAGTTTCTTCCACCCTTTGACGAATTCGTTGCAGCATGCATCAAGACTCTTCAA
>Ga0134128_10003459_pt1 | contig 19327 bp, 18 predicted proteins | sample KB31754_FD_96462 | JGI IMG/M metagenome (GOLD analysis project Ga0134128, IMG submission 96462) | Terrestrial soil microbial communities with excess Nitrogen fertilizer from Kellogg Biological Station, Michigan, USA - KB3-175-4 | ecosystem: Environmental > Terrestrial > Soil > Unclassified ...
ACTTTCGCGGTATCGACGAATTGCGAGAGCCAGGATTTGCGGCGCTTCAAGCCTTCGCGATACATGCCCTCGAATTCCGGCTCCGGGAACGAATGCACGCTCGGCCGCGCCAAGAGGGCCTTGGCCCAAGCCTGGACGCGGGGGAATTTCTCGATCGCGCCGACGCGCTTCACGCGGTCGAGATAATAGTAACGCTGCAGGAAGGGCGCGTAGCTCGCATCGACCAGCGAGAATTTCTCGCCGTTGAAGAAGGGACCTTTGCCCTGTTTCTCCAGCGCCTTCTCCAGCCGCTCGAACGACTGCACGCCTTTCTCGAGCGCCTTGTTGTAGCCTTCTTCCGTCGGCGCGTAGCCGGCACCGGTCACGCTTTCTGCGAAGGTCGGGACGTAGTCGGTCCAAGCGCGGTTGATCGCGCGCTCGATCGGGTCTTCGGGATGGAGCCGCGGCTGGATCGTCTCGTCGAGATATTCGGCGATCGCATTCGATTCGAAAAGCGAGATCTTGTCGTCGAGACGGAGCACCGGCACCTTCTTGTGCGGTGAGATCGCGAGGAACCAGTCAGGCCGGTTGTCCGGCTCGATGTGGCGAAATTCGAAATCGATCTTCTTCTCGCGCAGCACGATCGCGGCGCGCTGCACCCAGGGACAGGTCTTGAAGCTGACCAACATATACTTCGCCATGGTTCCTCCGCGGATTTCGATAAGGGATGATGGCACGGGCCGTTAGCCCACGCAAATCGGCTATTTGATGAGCCTTTCCGCCTTCATGGCCTCGACCACATGCGGCCGATGGCGCACGCGATCCTGGAAACCGACGACATTGGGATAGGGCGTTAGATCGAATTTCACCAGCCGGGCCCAATTGGTTACTGTGAAGAGATAGGCGTCGGCGACGGTGAACTGCTTGCCCATCAGATAGGATTTGCCGGCGAGCTTCTCCTCGACGAAGGCATAGCGCTCGGCCAGCGTCGCACGCGCGACCGTCTTGTAGGCCTCGGGCGCGTCCGGATTGAACAGCGGCGAATAGGTCTTGTGCAACTCCGAGGTCACGAAATTGAGCCACTCCATCAGGTGATAACGCGCCATCGTGCCGCAAGCCGGCGCCAAGCCTGAGTCCGGCTTCTGATCGGCGATCCATTGCACGATGGCCGGGCCTTCGGTCAGCACCTCGCCGCTGTCGAGGACCAGCACGGGGACCATGCCTTTGGGATTTTCTGTACGGATATCGCCGCCCGATCCGATCTGCTTGCTCTTGAGGTCGACTTTCTCGAGCGTGAAATCGAGCCCGGCCTCGCGCAGCGCGATATGGGGCGAGAGCGAGCACGCGCCGATGGAATAATAGAGCTTCATGCTCACAGCGCCCTCGCTCGGCTCAAGGCTTCAGCGCACGCGTCGTGTCGTCGAACAGCTCGTCGACCGAGAAGCGCTTCGGGATCAGCTTCTGCTCGAACGAATAATCGATGATGCGCTCGAGCGAGGTGCGGCACGCCTCGACACCGAATCGGATCCCCGCCGCCATCTCCGTGCCCGGTTGCACGCCTTGCCTGGCGCTCTCGACCAGCATGCGGAAGGTCTCGCGCACCACATCCGGCCGCTCTTTCGAGATCGATTGGCGCACGACATACATGTGATTGATCGGCACGCCGCCATTCCTGTCGGCAAAGCGCTTGTTGGCGGCTTCGTGATCGGCGACGAGGTATTTGAGGCGTGGGTCAGGAATCGTCTCGCCGACGATGGCGGCGACGGTCTCGCCTTCGAGCACCATCTTCGGAATGCTCTTGTCGTCGGCGACACGCAAGACCATCCCGGGCGGATCCTGGTATTCGGCGAGATGCGGATCCTCGGTCGTGACCCAGGTGATGCCATTGACGTCCACGCCGTAATCATCCTGCAGGATGCCGCGCACCCAGGCGCCGGTCGTTTGCGTATAGGCGCGCACACCGACTTTCTTGCCGGCGATGTCCTTGGGCATCATCGTCCCGCGCTCACCGTCATAGGCGATGGTCTGAAGCTGGCCGCGCGATACCGCGACCGCCGGCATCAGCACATAGGGCTTGCCGTAGACCTTGGCCTGTAGAAAGGTGACGATGGCGAGCTCGCTGACATCGTATTTCGCCTCGCGCACGACCGCTTTGAAATGCTGGTTCGCGATCTTCACATCGACGAAATCGAAATTCACCAGCGGCGACGCGATCTTGCCGCCTTTCAGCGGCTCTGTGTTCGGATAATTGCCCGTCATCAGGCTGAGCTTCGCCGCCGCGTCGGCCATCGCGTCCCTCCATTTTGCTGCGAAAGAAAATACAGGCCACGTCGAGAGAGGGGAAGCTCAGGCGACCGAGAGCGTCGGCAATGCAGTGCGCGTGCCCGCGTAGCGGGCCTCGTGATCGAGCAGCCAGCGCTTGCGCGGCAAGCCGCTGCCGAAGCCGGTCAGCGATCCGCCCGCGCCGATCACGCGATGGCACGGCACGACGATCGGCACCGGGTTGGCGCCGTTGGCAAGCCCGACCGCGCGCGAGGCTGTCGGCCGGCCGAGCTTTGCCGCGAGTTCGCCATAGCTCAGCGTCTCCCCCACCGGAATGCGGCGCAGCCCCGCCCAGACGAGGCGCTGGAAATCGGTGCCGGCTTGTGCGGTCTCGAGCGCGGCAACCGCATCGAGCTCGCCCTCGAAATAGGCTTGCAGGGCACGCCGCGCCGGTGCCGGTTGCGGCGCTTCGCGCAGAGCGAAATCCTCGGCGCCGTAATAGCGGCACAGCAGCTTCTCGAGGCGCGGCCGATGGTCTTCCCATTCGATGCCGCGCAAGCGCTGCGCGTCACCGGTGACGATCAGCAGCGGCCCGATCGGCGTGGCGATGCGGTCGAGAGAGAAGATCATTTGAGACATCGCAGATCGCTCCTTCATGCGAAGCGAGATATGGTCCCGGCGCCTCGCTCTTGCTGGCGGCTTTCGGACATCAATGGGCGAATTCTGACGATGTCCGAAAACCGCTAGACCTCGACCGCTTGCCGGCCCACCCTCTAGGCCATGGACCTCGATCACGATGCCTGCTACCGCGCCCTCGCGCAACGCGATCCGCGTTTCGATGGCCGCTTTTTCACCGGCGTGAAGACGACGGGCATCTACTGCCGGCCGATCTGCCCGGCGCGCACGCCGCACAAGGAGAATGTCACCTTCTTTCCGACCGCCGCCGCCGCGCAGGAAGCGGGCTTCCGTCCCTGCCTGCGCTGTCGTCCGGAGACGGCGCCTGACCTCGGCGCCTGGCGCGGCACCTCCAACACGGTCTCGCGGGCGCTGGCGCTGATCGAGCTTGGCGCGCTCGACGAGGCACGGCTTGACGCCTTTGCCGAGCGGCTTGGCATGGGCGAGCGCCATCTGCGCCGGCTGTTCCAGCAGCATCTCGGCGCCTCGCCGATCGCCGTCGCGCAGACCCGCCGCGTGCTGCTGGCGAAACAGCTCATCCATGAAACGAAATTGCCCATGGCGGAGATCGCTTTCGCCGCCGGCTTCGGCAGCATCCGGCGCTTCAATGAAACGTTCCAGACGCTGTTCGGCCGCGCCCCGCGTGAATTGCGACGCACGAGCGCGGAGGACGTATCGGCGGGGCCAAGCGGCGAGATCGCGCTGCTGCTGCGTTACCACCCGCCCTACGACTGGCCGACGGTTCTCGATTTCCTGCGCCGGCGCGCTATCGCCGGAATCGAAGTCGTCAGCGAAACGGTTTATCGTCGCTCCATCGCCCTCGATGGCGCGCAAGGCATCGTGACGGTCGAGCACGCACCCGAAGCCAATGCGCTGCGCGCGACGGTGCGTTTTCCGAAATTATCGTCACTGCCGCCGATCATCGCACGGCTGCGCCGCGTTTTCGATCTCGGCGCCGATCCGGCTGCGATCGCCGCGCATCTCGCGCAAGACCCCGTGCTGTCGCCGCTTGTCAAAGCGCGGCCTGGGTTGCGCGTGCCCGGCAATTGGGATGGTTTCGAATTGGCGATCCGTGCCGTCCTCGGCCAGCAGATCACCGTCGTCGCGGCGCGCGGCCTCGCGGGCAAGCTTGTCGCGCAATACGGCAAGAAGCTGCGCACGCCGGAGGGCGCGCTGACGCATGTCTTTCCTGAGGCCAAGGCATTGGTCAAAGCCGACCTCACCACCCTCGGCATGCCGCGCAGCCGCGCCGCAACGCTCTCGGCCGTGGCGAAAAGCGCGCTCGCGCATCCGCAAATCTTCGAGGCAAGCAGCGATCTCGAAGACGCGATCGAGCGGCTCTGCGCGATCCGGGGCGTCGGCGAATGGACCGCGCAATACATCGCCTTGCGGCAATTGCGCGAGCCGGATGCGTTCCCGGCCAGCGATATCGCGTTGATCCGCGCTATCGCTAAGCATGAAGGCCGCAGCTTTTCCGCCGCCGAGCTCTTGAGCCGCGCCGATCCGTGGCGGCCCTGGCGCGCCTATGCGGCGCAACATCTTTGGTCGGCGTAAGCCCTAGTTCGCCCGCGGCGCCGGCTCGAAGAAGAGCTCGTCGACATAGCACCAGCCCCAATCTTCATCCGGCTGGAAGCTCTTCATCATCGCATGCTGCGTCGCGTGGAAATGCTTGGTGGCGTGCTTGCCGGGCGATTGGTCGCAGCAACCGACATGACCGCAAACCAGGCAAATCCGCAGGTGAACCCAGCGGCCATGCGTCTTCAGGCATTCCTCGCAACCTTGCGGGGTACGCGGGGCGACGTTGCGGATCTGATCGAAGTGCGAGCAGGATGCGGTCATTGGCATGATCCTTTCGGCGGTCCCGGCTTCATGCCATTCTGGGCGGGAAGCGCGCGCTTCTCAATCCGCCGCGCCAGAGAACCATGGCGACAATCGATACCCGTCGCGACCAGATGTATCCGGTGCTCAATGCCGCGCAAATCGCGATCGCCAAGCGTTTTGCCAGCAGCCCGGAACGCGAGTTTGCCCCGGGCGAAATGATTTTCGCGATCGGACAGCGCAACGCCGCTTCCTGGCTGGTCCTCAAAGGCAGCATCGCCGTCACGCGGCATGAGGGGGTCGATCGCACGGTTTCCGTTATCCGTGAAAGGGTCGGGCAATTTTCGGGCGAGCTCAGCCAGCTCAGCGGCCGCGCTTCGCTCGCCGAAGGCCGCGCGGGCCCGGAAGGCTGCACCGCTCTGCCCTTCGATGCGGCGCATCTGCGCGCCTTGATGATCGGCTCCGCCGAGATCGGCGAGGTGGTGATGCGCGCGTTCATTTTGCGCCGTGTCGCGCTGCTCGAAGCCGGCAGCTCGGGATCGGTGCTGATAGGCCGGCCTGGTATGCCCGATCTGATCCGGCTCGAGGATTTCTTGCGGCGAAATTCCTACCCATTCACGGTGCTCGATGCCCATGACGATGCCGAAGGACGGGCGGTGATCGAGCGCTTCGGCATCCATCCGGAAGATCTCCCGCTAATGATCTGCCCGAATGGCGCGGTGCTGAAGCATCCCACCGAGACGCAGGCCGGCATCTGTCTCGGCATCACGCCCGAGCTCGATGCCGAGAAAATCTACGACGTCGCCGTGGTCGGCGCCGGGCCCGCGGGATTGGCGACCGCGGTCTATGGCGCATCGGAGGGCTTGTCGGTGATCGTCCTCGACCAGCACGCTTTCGGCGGCCAGGCCGGCGCATCGGCGCGGATCGAGAATTATCTCGGCTTCCCGACCGGCATCTCCGGCCTCGCCCTGACCGCGCGCGCCTTCAACCAGGCGTTGAAATTCGGCGCCGAGCTCGCGATCCCTGTGGAGGTCGAGAAGCTCGATTGCGACGCGCGGCTGAACGACCGGAAAGCTCCCTTGCTGCTCCATCTCACCCATGGCGAAACCATCCGAGCGCGCAGCGTCGTCATCGCCTCGGGCGCGCGCTATCGCCCGCTCGCCGTGCCGAACCTCGCGCTATTTGAGAGCGCCGGGATTTCCTATTGGGCCTCGGCGATCGAGGCGAAGCTCTGCGAAGGGCAAGAGATCGCTTTGGTTGGAGGCGGCAATTCGGCCGGCCAGGCGGCGGTCTTCCTCGCACCCCAGGTGCAAAAGCTGCATCTCGTAGTACGCGCCAACGGGCTGGAAGCGGCGATGTCGCGTTATCTCATCGATCGTATCGCCGCGCTGCCCAATGTCGAGCTGCATACCGGCTGCGAGATCGTCGCGCTCGCGGGCGACGCGACGACGGGCCTCAGCAGCGCGACCTTCCGTTATCGCGCCGGCGGCGACACGGTCGAGCGCGCGCTGCGTCATGTGTTTCTCTTCATCGGCGCCGATCCTAACGCCGAGTGGCTGCGCGGCTGCGTTGATCTCGATGACAAGGGCTTCGTTATCACCGGCGCGCGCGGCAGCGACGGCAGCGCGCGGCTGCCGCTCGAGACCAGCCTGCCTGGCATTTTCGCGATCGGCGATGTCCGCGCCGGCTCGACCAAGCGCGTCGCCGCCGCGGTCGGCGAAGGCGCCGCGGCGGTCGCGCAGATTCACAGCGTACTCGGCGGGATCGTCTCGCGCGCGTGATGCGTGACGAGCCGACTCAGAACTCCTTGCCGATCATCTGATCCGCCGAGGCCTTGCCGCCGCCGCCGAAGAGGAAGGCGAGGCAGCAGAGGCCGAGCAACAGCTCGAATTCGAAGCCGCCGGGCACCATGCCCGGGAACCCCGGCTGGATCGCTTTCGGCGCGAAAGCAAAGAGGCCATTTGCCCATTTGACGACGAAGACGATCACGGTGAACTCGATCACCAGCGCAAAGGACGCAAGCCGCGTCAGCAAGCCGATGGCGATCAGGATGCCGCCGCCGAATTCGACGCAGCCAACCAGCCATCCCCATAAAATGCCCGGCTCCAAACCGAGCTTGCCCGAAAGAAAGCCCGCGAGTCCGGCCGCACCGCCTTCGAATATTTTCGGATAGCCATGGCGCGCGATCCCGGCGCCGACACAGAGACGGATGAAACTGTAGGCGTAGGGCGCGAGCGATGCGTAGAGACGGCGCAGCGCCGGTATATATGGCTGAGTTTCAGTAGCAGCGTCCGTCATGACATTCCCCTTTGAAATTTCGTTCTGAAAAAAACGGGCTTTACCAGCGCGAAAATCTTAAACGCAGCGATTTCGCCCCGTCGATCACAAATGCGTTGACCGTGCCCTCGCCCATGCGAGGCTCCTCGCTTGCCCGGCACGGGGCCGGGGTTGTAGAGGTGGGCAATGCCGGTCATCCGAGGGAGGAAATCATGGCGATGAGTGCGAAGGCCGAAAACCGCGTCCGCCGCTGGCGCGAGCAACGCTGGCTGCTCGATATGGCGGTCGCCGAGCAAGGCGTCGAATTCGATCAGGCGCGCATCAACTACACCGCCGGCCCGGCCGGGCTCGAGGCCATGGGCGAGTTCCGTATGACCGCGGCGCGCTGCAAGAAGATCAACGACATCGCGCGCGAATACGCGATCCAGGCGCAGCGCCGTGAGGCCAAGGCGCGCGCCTTCGAGGAACAAGGCCGCGCCGTCGCCGCCCGCGAGAGCTACATGATCGCGGCGATGCTGTGGTCGATCGCGCGCTGGCCGATCTTCGAGATGAACGCCGAGCTCGAGCATCTCGAAAAGAAGATGAACGAGTGCTACGCGAAATACATCAAATATGCGGCGCATCCGATCGAGCGGGTCGAGGTGCCTTTCGGCAACGGCCAGTTTCTCCCCGCTTATCTCCATCTGCCGCACAAGCCGGCAGCAGGCGAGAAATTCCCCTGCATCATCGCGGTCGGCGGCATGGATGGCACCAAAGAGAATTCCTGCGCCATGTATGGCGACAAGCTCTTGGAGCGCGGCATCGCGATCTTCGCGGTCGACGGACCGGGCCAGGGCGAATGTTTTGCGCGCCGCGTCCTCGTCACCCACACCGCGCATATGGAAGCGGCCGAGGCGAATTACAAATTCGTCGCCAACCATCCGGCGATCGACAAGTCGAAGATCGTGCTGCGCGGCTCATCGATGGGCACGTTCTTCTCGACCCAGGCCGCCTCGGTGCTCGGCAATCGCATCATCGCGCTATCGCAATCGGCGGTTTGCCACGAGCCGGGCCACGACACGATCTTCAACCACGCGCCGCCATCATTCAAAATGCGGTTTATGTATATGGCGGGGTTCGAGGATGAAGACGCTTTCGACGAATGGGTGAAGAAATGCGATCTCCGCCCGCTCGCCAAGGACATCGTCGTGCCCTATCAGGTAATCGCCGGCGAGGATGACCAGCTCTCGCCGCTGCAATACACGCGCGAGCTCTTGTCGCTGGTGAAGACGCCGCGGCAATTCGTGATCTATCAAAGCGCCGTGCACGGCGTCTACAACGCGCCCTCGACGGTCGTCGGCGAGAATCCGCAAACCTTGCAGGCGGATTGGATCGCGGACCGCGTCGCCGGCAAGTCGATCGCGCGCTCGGAAGAGATCTTCATCGGCAATGACGGCCGCGCGACGGTGAAGCCGCTGGAGTAAGTCCGGCAAACCCAAAAATATTGTCATTCCCGCGTAAGCGGGAATCCAGAAGCAACAGCTTATTTGTAGCCCTGGATCCCCGCTTTCGCGGGGATGACATTTACTAGGGCAACAACTTCTCCGTATAGAGCGTCGTCATGTCGGGCTCGGCGGGCAGCGTCTTCATGTCGACGAAGGAGCGCGCCAGCACGCTCAGCGCTTTCGGATCGAAGCGGCCGGTAGTCGAGAAGTCGTTCATCGTCTGGTCGTAATTCATCGCGACGATCTCTTTATCCTGATGCATGACCGGCGCGGCGAGCGCGACCGTCTCGTCCTTATGCGCGCGCATCCAGTTGATCGTCTCGAACCAGCCGGCGAGAAAGCGCTTCAGCACATCGGGCTTGTCCGCGATCGCCTTGTTGGTTGCAAAGATCGCATGGATGATGAAATCCGGCGCGACCGTGCCGAAATGCACCACGATGCGACCAGTCTTCTCCTTCTCGAGCTTCGCTGCCGTCGCAACATCGATCACCATCCCGTCAGTCGAGCCGGCGCGCAGCGACGCGGTGCGGCCGGACTCCGAGCCGAGCGGCACGCCCTGGATTCCCTCGGGTCCCCATCCTTGCTGGCGCGAGAGCTCGCGTACCAGCCAGTCGGTCAATGAGCCGACGGTCGAGAGGCCGATCTTCTTGTCTTTAAGATCGGCGACTGCGTGGACCGGCCCGTCGGCACGCACGATGAGCACCTGGCTGTTGGGCGGACCGGCGAAGACCGCGATGGCGAGATCGGTGTTGCCCTTGGCGACGAAAGCGAGTTCCGGCCCCGAGCCAAGACCGACATCGATCGCATCGGCCCCGAGGCCTTGCTGCAGCTTCGCGCTGCCGTCGAAATCGATTTCCTCGACATCGATGCCGTGCCCTTTGAAGAAGCCTTTCTCCATCCCAATGTCGAGCGGCACGAAATCGAAGGGTCCCGCGACCGCCTTGCCGACGCGCAGCTTGTCATCGGCATGGGCGTGAGTGCTCGCTAGGGCAACGACGAGCAAGATGGGCAACAGGTGAATCCGGATGCGCATGCGTGCTCTCTCTCCCGAACTATCCTATTCGTCACCCCCGCGAAAGCGGGGGTCCAGCGCAGCAGCTCGATAGTGCTCTGGATTCCCGCTTTCGCGGGAATGACAGGGTTGGTTTATCCGATCAGCTCTTCACCTCAACTTCGGCGAAGGATTCGAAGAACTGCACGAGGTGCTGCACGTCGCGCGCCACTGCGGCGTTCCAGATCTCGGCGATGTTAGAGCCAACGAAGGACGGCAGGCCGAGCGCATGCGCCGTCTCCGCATAGAGCTTCATATCTTTCGACATGATGCGCATCGCGTTGCCGCCGAAGTTCCGCGCCAGCACTGTGCGCGCGAAACGCTCTTCGGTAGTGACATTCCGGCCGCTGCCGGCATTGACGATATCGAGCAATAACTTTGCGTCGATACCGGCCTTGACGCCCATCACCATCGCCTCGCAAGCGATGGTCAGGCCGGTAATGGCGAGCGCGGCATTGACGCATTTGCAGATTTGCGCCAGGCCCGGCTTCTCGCCCGCATAGAAGACGTTGCGCGTCAATGATTTCAGAATCGGCTCGATGCGTTCGAAAGCATCGCGCGGCCCCGCGGTGATGGTCGCTGCCTTGCCATCGGCAATGCCGGCACCGCCACCGCCGCCGACGATCGGATTATCGAGGAAACGGATTTTGCGCGCGGCGAGCCCGGCCGCGATTGCATCGATCGCCGCCAGGCCGAGAGTCGAAGTCTCGACATAGATCTCGATCGCCTTGCCGGCGGCGACACCGTCTTCGGCGAGCGCAACCGCTTGGCAGATCTCGGGCGTCGGCAGGCACGCAAAGACGATCGCGGCTTCATCGCCGACGGCGTGCGCCGAGGCAAGCGGCCGCGCGCCCTTCTCTTTCAACGCTGCCATCACCCTCGCGTCGCTGTCAAAGATCGCGACTTCGTAACCCGCTTTCAGCAGCGCGGTGACAATGGCGCCGCCGAGATGGCCCGTGCCGATGAAGCCGACGAGGGTTTCGCTCATTTTGCCGCCGCACTCCCATCAAACAGGCACGACGCGCAGAAAGTAGATGGGAAAGCGTGCATCGCCAAGTTCGACGAAATGCTTGGCTGACCGCATCGGCCTGCGATATCGTGCTGCGGGCGCTCACGCGTCAGACGCCGATATCCGGAGCAAAATCCGGCGACGCAGCAACGGGGAGAAACGTCCATGGCCAGCACGGCGACAATCGAAGATCGCGGCGATGCGCGACACATTGCGGCACGCCTTGAGCGTCTGCCCTACTGCTCGTGGCATTTCAAGATGCGCCTCATCATCTGCACGGCGTGGTTCTTCGATGCTTTTGATTCCGTCGCGATCGCTTACGTATTGCCGGTGCTGATCGGCGAATGGCATCTCAACCCGCAGCAGATCGGCTCGCTCATCAGCATCGGCTTTGCCGGCCAGCTTGTCGGTGCGCTGGGCTTCGGGTGGATCGCGGAACGCTGGGGCCGCCTCAACTCGATGATCATCACCCTCCTGCTCTTCACCTTGGCGGCCCTCGCCTGCGCCTTTGCAAGGAATTACGAAACCTTGCTCGGCTTGCGCTTCATCCAGGGCGTCGGCCTGGGCGGCGAAGTGCCGCTCATGGCAGCCTATGTCAACGAATTCGCCAAAGCGACGAATCGCGGTCGCTTCTCGGTCTCGATCCAGGTGCTGTTCTCGATCGCGCTATTCTTCGTCGCGCTCACCGGCGTCTGGGTCGTGCCGCATCTGGGCTGGCAATGGCTGTTCGTGATCGGCGCGGTCCCGGCGTTGCTCGCCCTTCCCCTGCGCTTCATCCTCCCCGAATCGCCACGCTGGCTCGCGAGCCAGGGGCGCTTCGCCGAAGCGGACGCCGCGCTGGGGCGCATCGAGGCGATCGCCGCGCGCGAGGGCAAAACCCCGGCGGCATTGCCGGTAAGCTTGCCCGCGGTCGCTGAGGTCCGCCCACGGATCGCCGATCTCTTCAAGGGAATCTATTTACGGCGCACAATCGCGGTGTGGTTCATGTGGATCGGCGCTTATTTCGTGTCTTACGCCCTCAACGCCTGGGCGCCCTCGCTCTATCGCACCGTCTATCACCTGCCCGTCGAGACCGCGCTGCAATACGGGCTCTTCACCAGCGCGATCGGGCTCTGCGCCTCGGGGCTCACCATCTGGCTGATCGAGGCGTGGGGCCGCAAGCCGATGCTGATCATGAGCTTCAGCGGCTGCTGCGTGTTCATGTTGTCTTTCGCATTCCTGCCGCAGCTGAGCGCGATCGGCACGTTGCTTGTCACCACCAGCGGCTTCTTCTTCCTCGGCTTCGCGCTCTTGAGCCTCGCGACCTACACCGCCGAGATCTATCCGACGCATCTGCGCGCCTTGGGCGGCGGCGTCGCGAGCGCGTGGCAGCGCGGCGCGTCGATGGTCGGCACGTACTTGGTCGGCTTTATCCTGCCCAATTGGGGAATCAACGCCGTCTTCGTCGTGTTCGGGCTCTTCGCGTTGATGGGTGCGGTCGTGACGATCTTCTTCGCGATCGAGACACGGCGGCAGGTGCTGGAGCAGCTCTCCCCCGCCTAGCTCAAGACGACCTTCGTCTAGGAGCGGAAGAGCAAATTGTGGATGGCGGTGGTTTTATCCATCGGCAGTTCGTGGCCGGGTACCCAACCAGCGCGCAACTCAGCGATCAGGATCAGGAGCCCGGCCACGACGACGAGGATCACCGAAACCGCGGCGGTGAAGGACATCCAGAGCTCCCAGCGGACGGGACGCCGTTCGCCCACCGGGATGACGATATTCCCCAGATCAAGCTCGGCTAGAACGCGCTCTGAGAGATTGAGGCCCGCCATCGGGCACCCCCCGTCTCTTTTGATTCGATTGTAAAGAGAACCCTAGGCGCAAATTACGGTTGCGCGATGGCGTTTCGGGGAAAACCGGATGGCAGTTCGCGCGACCAGCCGGCTAGACGCGACCCGCGCCCAGCATCAACGATGAACGCCGCGCGGCGACGCTCAAGGCCGACAAGGCTTCGTCTCTGACGTTGCGGCTTACTCGGCTGCCGCCGCGCGCTGCAGCGGCACGAAGTGATTGCCTTTGGAGATCGGGCCGATGGCGTCAGCGATGCGGCTGAAGCTGTCGCCGCCATCCTCGCTCATATAGACCGCGCCGTCGGTATCGCCGAGGAAAAGGCTATAGCCGCCCGGCCATGCGGCGATGCTCATCGCCTCGATGTTGCAAGGCGCGCTTGCCGGAATGCCGCGCGTCAGGTGCTCCCAATGCTTTCCATCGTCACGGCTGCGCAGCACGGCCGTGCCGGCGTCACGCGATTGACGCCACAGCCCGGGATGCCCCGCTGCGCCCGACATGAAGAGTGTCTTCTCGTCGGGCGAGAGTCCGATGTGGTCGGGATAAGCCAGACGGAAGCTCTCATCCGTCATGCGCGCCCAATGCACGCCGGCATCCTCGCTGCGATAAGAGCCGCAGCCGGTGGTCATGAACATCCGCTCCGGACGCGACGGCACGAGCACAATGTTATGCAGGTCCTTGAAGGCGCGGTCGTCGGGTCGAGAATAGTCGGCAAGCTCACGCCAGCTCTGGCCGGCATCGCGCGTCTCCAGCATCGCGCCTTGCTCGATCGCGGCGAAGATATGCTGCGGATCACGCGGATCGAAAGCGAGCATCTTCGTATGCGCGATATGCGGCGGCGCGGGGAAGGTCCAATCCTTGTTCTTCTGCTCGCTGATCGCCGGGCGCTCGGTCCAACTCTTGCCGAGATCGGTGCTGCGGAAGAGAGATGCGGGCTCGGTTCCGGCATAGACGACGAGCGCGCCGTTCTCGACGACGGCGGCGAGTGTGTAGATGTCCTTGATGCGCAGACCCTCGTGACGCGGCTGCCAGCTATGGCCGTCGGCGCTCCAGAAGATGCCGTCGCCATGCGTGCCGGCAAGGACGCCTTTCCGGCCGCCCGGCAGCATCGTCATCGTGCTGATGTGATGCTGTTCCAGCGCGGTTGCGGCGAGCTGCCATGGCGCGCCGCGTTTTTCGCGCTCGAGGATTTTGACGCCGGTCGCGGTGGCGACAATGAGCTTGGTGGGCGGCGCGCCGCCGTCAAAGCGGCTCTGACCATTCGGCGAGAGAACGGCTTCCATGGCAAACCTCCTCCGGGTTTACCGGCTATTCTACGCCCACGCCGGGCTTGGCCCCAAGCCCCTTGGGGTACCCCTAACTGGTGATCGCCCAGGCGCGCTGCACCGCGGGACGCGCCGTGACAGCATCGTACCAACGGCGCAGATTGGGGAAGGCATCGATCCCCATGCCTTCCTTGGCGTGGAGACGCGTATCGGGATAGCAGGAGATGTCGGCGATCGAATAAGCGTCGCCGGCGAGATACGCGTTGCTCGCGAGATGCTGGTCCAAGATGCCGAACATGTCGCGCATCAGCTCAGTGAAATGCTTTTTCGCCTGGGGCACGTCCTCGGGCGAGCGATGCATGAAGAAGCCGTATTGCTGCGCGATCGGCGTAAAGGTCGCGGAGCCGTAGAAGAACCACTGGTCGACCTTAGCGCGCGCCGCCGGCGCAGACGGATAAAGTGCGCCGCCCGCCTTCTCGCCCAGATATTTGAGCAACGCGCCGGATTCGCAGAGCGTGACGCGTGTGCCGCCCGGCCCGTCATCATCGACCAGCGCCGGGATTTTGTGACCAGGGCTGATCTTCAGGTATTCGGGCGAGAATTGTTCGCGTTTTGTGAGATTGACCGGCACCTTCTTGTGCGGCAAACCGCTCTCTTCGGCACCGATCAGCGCCTTGCGGCCGTTATCGGTGAGCCAGTAATAAATCTCGATCATCCGTGCCCTCCCCTTATCGCCGTTACGCGGCTTGGCGTATTGAGGCAGAAATTTCCGCGAATGACAAATCGCGTTGTAGCGCGCCGCCGGAGGACTATGTGTGCCGAGAACCACTTTGCGGTAAACGCACTTCGCTATGAGTGATGCGCCGGAGATCGCCTGTGCTCTCGATCGCCCCTTCCCGCGATAAAGCCATGAGACGATGGGCTAGGAAGAAATCATCGACGTCGATGATGCCCTGATCCCATTTCTCCATCATTGCACGGCCGACAATCCGTGCCGCCTTGAGAAAACGTGTCTGCACTTCTTTCAGCAGGCGTTCGTCAAAATGAGTGAGCGGCGCGGAGACCAATTGCAAATCCGGCGTCACAACCCGCAACGGCGAATTTTCGTCGCGTAGCTTCGCCCATAACGCGCGATGCGCGGCACGCGCTTCGCTTGAAACCGGTGCTGTAAGCGAAAACAGATTGCCATCGAGGAACTGATAAGCTTCGATGAGACCGGTGCAGATCGCGCGTCGCGATCCTCTTATCTCTCCTCCTGCGTCGCGCACCGGTACGCTTGCTTCCGTGAGATCAACGAAGTCGCAGGGGCGATCACCCATTCGCCAAAGATATTCGAGAGCGCCGGCGTAATCGCGGGTGACGCGGCGTGAAAACCACACCACGTGGCGCTTACGGTCCGACAGCACTTCGGCCCAAAATGCCTCAACATGCGGCACGATCTCGCGCCATTCGGGCGCACCCAATTGGTGCGCCATCCATTGGGCGCGCGCGCCGGATCGGATGGCGCAATCGGGCCCAAGCCCAAATCGTCAGGACATGCGAGGACGCGATCGTCGCGGCCCAATTGACGTAAGGCGTCGCGCAACTCGATATCCGCGGCTTCGCCGAAGACGATATGAGTCCTGTCGGCCATATCGTGATATGAGAACAAAAAAAGAACGAACGTCATTAGCGAAAAGCAAAAGGCCGCCTGAAGGCGGCCTTTCCTGAATGGCACACACGACAAGCCTATTCGACGTATTCCGGCTCTTTCGGTGCGTCGGGCTCGTCCGGCGTCGCGGGACGCGGCGGGCTCGCCGCTGCCTCCTCGAAGGTGAAGGTGAGCTTGTCGGTCTCCTTGTCGACCGAGACCTTCACCACGCCACCCTTGGTAAGCTTTCCGAAGAGCAGCTCTTCCGCGAGCGGCTTCTTCACATTCTCTTGGATCACGCGGCCGAGCGGGCGCGCGCCGAAAAGCTTGTCGTAGCCCTTCTTCGCCAGCCAATCATGCGCCGCCCCATCGAGCACGATCTGCACATTGCGGTCGGCCAGCTGTTCCTCGAGCTGAAGGATGAATTTGTCGACGACGCGGCCAATCGTCTGCGGCGAGAGCGGCGAGAACGAGATGACCGCATCAAGCCGGTTGCGGAACTCCGGCGTGAACATGCGATTGATCGCCTCTTGATCGTCGCCGACGCGCACTTCGGACCCAAAGCCGATCGCCGGCTTCGCCAGATCGGAAGCGCCGGCATTCGTCGTCATGATGAGGATCACGTTGCGGAAATCGACCGTCTTGCCGTTGTGGTCGGTCAGCTTACCGTAGTCCATCACCTGCAACAGGATGTTGAAGAGATCGGGATGCGCCTTCTCGATTTCATCGAGCAACAGCACCTGATGCGGATGCTGGTCGATCGCATCGGTGAGCAAGCCGCCCTGATCGAACCCGACATAGCCCGGCGGCGCGCCGATAAGGCGCGACACGGTATGGCGCTCCATGTATTCCGACATATCGAAGCGCGTGAGCTCGACCCCGAGGGTACGCGCGAGCTGACGCGCGACCTCGGTCTTGCCGACGCCGGTCGGGCCGGAGAAGAGATAGGAGCCGATCGGCTTTTCCTGCTCGCGCAAGCCGGCGCGGGCGAGCTTGATCGCCGCGACCAGCGCCTCGATCGCCGGATCCTGGCCGAAGACCATGGTCTTGAGGTCGCGATCGAGGTTCTTGAGCACCTCTTTGTCGTCGCGCGACACGCTTTTCGGCGGAATGCGCGCGATCGTCGCGACCACCGCCTCGACTTCTTTCGCGGTGATGGTCTTGCGGCGCTTGTTTTCGGGCAGCAGCATCTGCGCAGCGCCGACCTCATCGATCACATCGATTGCCTTATCCGGCAGCTTGCGATCGCCGATATAGCGCGCTGACAGCTCCACCGCGGTACGGATCGCCTCCGCGGTGTAGCGCACCTTGTGGTGCCGCTCGTAATACGGTTTCAGCCCGCGGAGGATCTTCACCGAATCCTCCACCGACGGCTCGTTGACGTCGATCTTCTGGAAGCGGCGGACCAGCGCGCGGTCCTTCTCGAAGTAGTTGCGGTATTCCTTATAGGTCGTCGAGCCGATGCAGCGGATGTTGCCGCCGGCGAGCGCCGGCTTGAGGAGGTTCGACGCGTCCATCGCGCCGCCCGACGTGGCGCCGGCGCCGATCACCGTATGGATCTCGTCGATGAACAGCACCGACCCTTGCGTCGCTTCGAGCTCGGCGAGCACGGCTTTAAGCCGCTCTTCGAAATCGCCGCGATAGCGCGTGCCAGCGAGCAGCGCGCCCATATCGAGCGCGTAGATCGTCGCGTTCTGCAGCACCTCGGGCACTTCGCGCTGCACGATGCGGCGCGCGAGGCCTTCGGCGATCGCTGTCTTGCCGACGCCCGGATCGCCGACATAGAGCGGGTTGTTCTTCTGGCGGCGGCAGAGAATCTGGATGGTGCGGTCGACCTCGTGCTCGCGACCGATCAGCGGGTCGATCTTGCCGTTGCGCGCCTTCTTGTTGAGATTGACGCAATAGGCATCGAGCGCGTCATGGCCGCGTTTCGCCTTACCGCCCTCGTTGCTGCGCTCTTCTTCCTCGGCGCCCTGCACGCGCCGCGTCTCGGAGCGGCCCGGCGCCTTGGCAATGCCGTGCGAGATGTAATTCACCGCATCGAAGCGCGTCATCTCCTGGTCTTGCAGGAAATAGACCGCGTTCGATTCACGCTCCGCGAACATCGCGACCAGGACATTGGCGCCGGTCACTTCCTCGCGGCCCGAAGATTGGACATGGATCGCGGCGCGTTGCAGCACGCGCTGGAAGGAGGCGGTCGGCTTCGCATCCTCGACATGGTTCGAGACCAGATTGCCGAGCTCGTTGTCGACATAATGGGTCACGTCGCGGCGGAGCTTCTCGAGATCTACCGAGCAAGCGCGCAGGACGGCAATCGCGTCCTGGTCCTCGATCAGCGCCAGCAACAGATGCTCGAGCGTCGCGTACTCGTGCCGACGCTCATTGGCGTAGGCGAGAGCGCGATGCAGGGTCTTTTCGAGATTACGCGACAACATTGATGTCGTATTCCTGTTGCTGTGGCTGAGAGGCTCGACTTCTCCAGATGATCGCTCGCTCCAACCCTTTCTAATCCTTCTCCAAGGTGCATTGTAGCGGATGTTGGTGCTGGCGGGCGAAATCCATCACCTGCGTCACTTTGGTCTCCGCTACCTCATAAGTATAGACGCCGCAGACGCCGACGCCGCGACGATGGACGTGCAGCATGATGCGAGTCGCTTCCTCGCGGTTCTTGTTGAAGAAACGCTCGAGAATGTGCACGACGAATTCCATCGGCGTGTAGTCGTCGTTCAGCATCAAAACTTTGTACATCGAGGGCTTCTTCGTCTTGGCCTTCGGCTTGACGATGACGCCCGTGTTGGGACCTTCGGTCCCGTTTCTCTTCTCGATGTCGCTCATGCCGAACCGGTCGGTCGAACATCCCTGCTGTGGATAAAAACGCAAACCGACACGCCATGATATGGTCTCTTTCGGCGAAGGGCAAAGCGCTTTCTCAGTCACACTTGAACGATAAAAAAACCCGGCTCTTCGCCGGGTTTTTGCTCACGGCAAAAACGCCGGCGTCGCGCCGCTTCAGATTTTCGCGCGCGCGCCCCAAGCGCCCACGCTCGCGCCGAAGAGCGAGCACCCGAGCTCCGAGAGCTTCGTGCTGCGCGCGACAAAGTCCTCGAAGCTGCGCTTGGCGAAATCGGTGTGCAAGCGGACGACGTCCTCGAAAGTGCGCGCGTCGATCAGGCCGCGCGCGGTTCCGCCTGCGGCCACGAACGCGCTGCGGGCGTATTGCGCCACTTCCTCGCCGATCGCTTCGAGCCCGGCGCTCAGCGCCGCGTTGGAATCAACCGCCGCCGCGATGGTGTCGCGGCCGAAGGCGAGGAAATCGGCATAGCGCGACGCCGGCGGCAGTGCCGCCTTCGCCCGCGTATCAGACACAACCTTGGCCATTGGCCGGTTCCGTACGTAGTTGGATGCAACGCAATGTAGGTACAACTTTGCTAAAATCTAGCTTACGCCCGGTTTTGTGCGGCGCAATAACCATGCCGATCGACTGCGTATGAATCGTTCGCACTAGGACGGCTTAAGATAAGAAAATTTCGCGACGCGAGTCGCAGTATTTCTTTACGTTACATCAATGATTTATTAACCTATGTTCGCTTGATTCATATCTTTGGTGGCGCAATCGGGGAGTTTGATGGTGAAAACGGGGTTCGTGCGCTCTGGTTTTGCGACGTTGAGCGCGGTCTTGGCAGTTTTCGTGGCGGCGGCCGCCTTCTCGGCCAGCGCCGTGGCAGCAAAATACTCGTCAATCGTGATCGATGCTCAGAACGGGCAGGTGGTCAGCGAATACGACGCCGACTCGCCGAATTACCCAGCTTCGCTCACCAAGATGATGACGCTCTACCTCACCTTCGAGGCGCTAGAGCATCACAATCTCAGCCTCGACACCGTCCTCCCGGTCTCCCCCCATGCCGCCGGCCAAGAGCCGACCAAGCTCAACCTCGTCGCCGGGCAGTTGATCGCCGTCCATGATCTCATCCTCGGCCTCGTCACCCAATCGGCGAACGACGCGGCGGTGGTGCTGGCCGAAGGCCTTGGCGGCACCGAAGCCGCCTTCGC
>Ga0134128_10003460_pt1 | contig 19324 bp, 11 predicted proteins | sample KB31754_FD_96462 | JGI IMG/M metagenome (GOLD analysis project Ga0134128, IMG submission 96462) | Terrestrial soil microbial communities with excess Nitrogen fertilizer from Kellogg Biological Station, Michigan, USA - KB3-175-4 | ecosystem: Environmental > Terrestrial > Soil > Unclassified ...
AAGAAAAGGATGATCGTGATGCCCTGCGCGAGGAACCAATGGCAGATGTAGTAGAAGAAGGGAACATTGCCATAGACGATCACGATCCGCGAGAGCCGGCTGCGGGCAGACTCGGTAAAAGCAAGGATCAGCAGCGAGATTCCCAATGTCATGCATAGATACAGCAACGAACAGGGATATTTGGTGACATTCAAAAAGGACATGACGCTGAACAGCGCATTCTTTTGCACCGACCAGGGCGCGGGATCGCCATAGATGTTGAATGCCCGGAAAACGATAAGCAACGCCAGCATGGAAAGCCCGATGGTTGTCAGGATTCGTTTGCGTTTCGCTGCATCTTCACTATATAACGTTCCGAGGGCATAGCCGAGCAGCATGACGCCCGTCCATGGCAACAGGGCATAGGCGATGATCAGAAAATGATCTTTGCCAATCGGCGTTGCGGTGCTGAAACCGTCGGCGGAGAAAAATAGCCTCCACACGGGGTTTGTGGTGATGCTATTGTTGTGCAGCAGGTCGATGACGTTGTGTCCAAGGAAGATGATCAGACCGATGCCGCCGATGATCTTGGGGGTAGCCTTCGCCCACACCAGCAGTCCCAAAAGGATCATGCTGCCGCCGATCGCCCAGATCACCTGGAGCACGATCCCATGGTAAAAAGGATCCAGCGAAGTGGCGAAGTTGATGATGAAGACCTCGACAAAGAGCAACCACAACCCCCTTTTTATCAGGAAGCCGCTCAACTCCTCCCTGGTGCGCCTCCTCCCTGCCAGGTAGGCGGATATACCGCTCAGGAAGACGAATGCGGGGGCGCAGAAATGGGTGATCCAGCGGGTAAAGAAAAGGGCTGCCGTCGTCGTATGTAAGTCGGTGGGGTTAGGATGTCCCAGGTGAAGCATGTCCCTGAGATGATCGACGGGCATGATGAGCATCACTATCCCGCGGAGCAAGTCGATGGAGGGAATGCGGTTTTTCGGGGATGCGGCTGTAAGGGGTTTTTGCGGGGTGTAGGGGGCCGCAGTAGTAGTAGCCATGTGTGAAAGATAGCCAACTATTTACAAATTATGACCCGGGAATAAAAAAGAGGTCCATGAATTTTGTTTATTGAACACTGTTCAATAACTTTGCGGGTATAATTAATCAATCATGAAAAAAATATTGATCACAGGCGCCAGCGGGGGCATTGGACTGGAGACAGCCCGTCAGCTGGCGTCCCGGAACTACCAGCTAACCCTGGTAGCCCGAAATAGGGAAAAATTGAACACCGCGCTAAAAAGTCTCCAGGGCTCCGGTCACAACATCCTGGTCGCGGACCTCACGGACAAAGAAGATCTCCAAAAGCTCGCAACTCATTTGCGCACAGAGAAATATGACGGCCTCATCAACAATGCCGGGGCCGGTATCTATGGAAAATTTGCGGAGGTACCATTAGAGGGGCAGTTGGCCACTATGCAGCTGAATATGGATGCCTTGGTAACCCTGTCGTATGCGTTTTTGCGAAACGCCCAAAAAGGGGATACCCTGGTAAATATCGCCTCCTTGCTAGCCCATTCCTCTTTACCGGGAGGCGCGGTTTATGCCGGCACCAAGAGCTTTGTCGCCAATTTCTCCGAATCCTTGTGGTATGAATTCAAAGGAAAGGGTGTTTCGGTAATGGGTTTTAACCCCGGCGCGACTAATTCGGACTTCCATGCCAACGCAGGCGGGCATGCCAGCGACTTTCCCAAGTTTGTCATGTCCTCCGTCTCCGATGTCGCCCGGGAATTGGTTACGGCTCTGGAAAGGAAGCGCAATCCCAGGGTGGTGCAAGGCTGGAAGAACCGGCTAATGCTTTTTGGATTCAGGTTTCTCAACAGGAAGTCCGCGGTGGCCATCATGGGGAAGATCAGTCCGGCCATGTAAGGTCAGCGCACTTATATTTGTATCTATTTAGACGGCCGGAGGCCGGCTCGTCCGAAGGACAGACATATTATTATCAGAAAATGGGCATTGCAGAAAGAAAACAGAAAGAGAAGCAGGAAATGCACAGACGTATCCTGGACGGTGCACGCAAGGTATTTCTGGAGAAAGGGTATGAACAAACCAGCATGCGCACCATTGCAAGTGAGATCAGTTACAGCCCCGGGTTGATCTATTTCTATTTTAAAGACAAAAGCGAGATCTTTTACGAGCTACACAAGGAAGGGTTCCACCTGCTTTTGAGCCAGCTGAAAGTCCTGGATAACGTGGCCGACCCCTTTGAAAGGCTAAAAGCCATGGGCCGCGTTTTTATTCAATTCGCCCAGGACAATAAAGATTATTACAATCTCATGTTTATCGTTGAGGAACCGGCAAAAATGTCCGAAGCTGGCGGCTTTAAAATAGCCCAAGAGGCGATCGATCAACTGTCTTCGGTGATCAAAGAATGTCAAAAGAAAGGAAGGTTCAAAGACATGGATACGGAGTATTTCACTTTTATGATCCTTTCGGCCATGCACGGAATATGCGCGCTATTCTGTAAAGACCGGACCGCCAGCTTCATGAACCGAACCAATGAAGAACTCATGCAGCACGGATATGACTGTCTTGTTGCCTTGCTCGAAAAAGGGTAGGCTTTTTTTTGCCCATTAATTGAACAGTGTTTAAATATAAAACAGTGATTAAAATGTACTTAATATTTCGAAGGTTATACCAGTTCATCCTGGCAACACTGCCTATCGCAAGTGTCCAGGAGGTAAGCGGGCAGAGCCAGCTGGATCAATACATCCAGCTAGGACTCACCAGCAATCAGAGCATAAGGCAACAAACCTTTACGCTTGAAAAGAATGTCTATGCTCTAAAGGAGGCAAAAAGCATGTTCCTGCCGGAGGTTTCCTTTTCAACAACGTATTCAAAGGCGGAGGGCGGACGCACCATCGATGTCCCGGTGGGCGACCTGCTCAACGGGGCCTACGCTACCCTCAACCAGCTCACAGGAAGCAATTCGTTTCCAAAGCTTCAAAACCAGCACATCCCGATCAACCCGGACAATTTCTATGACGCAAGGTTTCGCACCACCCTCCCGCTTCTCAATGCTGAGCTGGTGTATAACAAAAGGATCAAACAGCAGCAGGTAGATCTACAAAAGGCGGAGGTACTCCTGTACAAACGCGAGCTGGTTAAGGATATCAAAACGGCCTATTACAACTATCTGAAGGCCCTCAACGCCACGAGGATCTATGAGTCTGCTCTCCAGCTGGTGGAGGAAGGCGAGCGAGTCAATACCAGGCTGTATGACAACAGCAAGGTGAACCGGACGGCGGTAATACGAAGCGAGAACGAAGTCTCCAGGATCAATGCTTCCCTTATTTCAGCAAGGAAAACGGCGGAGTCCGCCCGCTATTATTTTAATTTCCTGCTGAACCGGCCGCTTACAGACAGCATATTGCCGGATGAGATCACGACACTTCCAACCGCGGATCAATCGGAGGACGATAATGTCAGCGGTAGGGAGGAGCTAACCAAACTCCGCATCGCGACAGCTATCAACGGTAACCTCAACGGCCTTGCCAAATCCTACCTTATTCCTAAGGTGGGTACCTACCTCGACCTGGGTTCGCAGGCTTTCAACTGGCAGTTCAACAACCAAAGCCGCTATTATTTCTGGGGGATATCAGTGGAATGGGATCTGTTTGCATCCGGGCGAAATTCTTACAAAATAAAGCAAACAGTCGCCGACCGGCAAGCCCTGCAATCTCAAACCGACTATGTGCGGCAACAACTGCTCACCGAGCTTAAAGTCCGGCAGGCAGATATGCAAAGCGCCATTGCTGAGTATGCTGCTGCTGAGACCCAGGTAAAAGCCAGTGAGACCTACTACGGCGATATGCTGAAATTATACAAGGAAGGAATGGCTATCTACATAGAGCTGTTGGACGCCCAGAACCAGCTGATCGATGCCCAACTGCACGCCAATCTCTCCCTGTTCGATACCTGGATCGCCTACACTGCCATCGAACGCGCCAATGCAAGTTTCACCATTCAATAATATATTATGAAGAATATTCTTTTTGTAACCGCAACTATACTCTTGTTGTCTTCCTGCAAGCATGACCAAAACACCCAAAATGTATTGGGAGAGCCAGACGTCATCCCCGTTAAAATTGCCTCGCTGGCTGAATTGGACCTGTCCGATCATATCAGCGCTACCGGTTTGGTAAGCACGGAAGACGAAGCCCGGTATTCCTTTAAGATAGGCGGTGTGATCAGCCGCATCTTTGTGGAAGAGGGACAGTTTTTTAAAAAAGGACAGTTGCTGGCTACCCTGAACTCGACCGAAATATCCGCCGGCCTGGCGCAGTCGAGCCTGAGTGTGGAAAAGGCGCAACGTGACTACGACCGCGCCGTCAACCTTTATAAAGACAGCGTTTTTACATTAGAACAATTACAGAATACAAAGACGGCCCTCGATGTTGCTCAAAAAGCTACGGAAGCGATAGCCTTTAATGAGCGGTATTCAAAGATATATGCGACATCCGATGGCTTTGTCAGCAAGAAGGTGGCAAATGAAGGGGAAGTCATTGCTCCGGGTATGCCGGTGCTGCTGATCAATTCCACCGAACAGCCTAACAGTTATTTGCTCAAGGTTGGCGTGACGGACCGGGAATGGGCCGTCGTCAGGGTGGGTCAGACGGCCAGGGCGACTCTTGACGGCTATGCGGGTCAAACATTTGACGCCGTCGTCTACCGCAAGTCGCAGGCCGCGGATGGGCAAGCCGGCTCCTTCCAGGTAGAACTAAAGCTGAAGCTGGCCGGCATACGACCGGCGGTAGGGATGTTTGGCAAAGCGGAAATAGCAACCGGCCAGGGCGGAAGTGTATTGGTCGTCCCCTATGGGGCTTTGGTGGAGGCGGATGGCGACAAAGGATTTGTATTTACCCCCATCGGGACCAGCAGGGTTAAGAAAGTCCCGGTGACGATCTCGAAGTTCGATAACCAGCGGGTTTACCTTAAAGACAAACCCGCCGGGGTAGACCAGATCGTGATCTCGAACAGCGCCTACCTGAATGAACAGTCAACTATTAAAATCATCCCGTAATTCTCCATTGTCATGAAAATAACGAATTTCGCGGTCAGGAATTATTCCTTCACCCTGATCATATTTTTACTCGTGGCAGTGGTGGGCGTACTGACGCTGTTTACCATGCCCCGGAGTGAAGACCCAACGACCCATCCCCCACAATACCTGATCACCGTCATCGATCCCGGCACCAGCCCCAAGGACATGGAAGAACAGGTGGTCAAGCCCATTGAAAACAAGATCTATGGCCTCGAAAATATCGATAAGATCCTTACCACGATAGAAGACGGCGTGGCGGTCATCCAGCCTAAATTCAAGTTTGGTGTGGATGTAGATAATAAATACGAGGAGATATCCACCGAGGTCAATGCATTGAAGAACAGTGAACTTCCCAAGAGTATTTATTTGCTCAAAACGGAAGAGATCTCCTCTACAGATGTAAAGATCCTGCAGGTGGCATTGGTTTCCGACAATGCTTCCGGCAAAGCACTCAGGGACGAAGCCGACATCCTAAAGACCCGGCTGGAAAAGATCACCAACCTGAAGGACGTCAAATACTTCGGAATGCCCGAACAGGAGATCAGGGTGGATCTACAGCTGGATAAGCTGGCGCAATGGAAGATCCCCCTGGATGTGGTAGTGGGCAGTCTGCAAAGCGAAGCCGCAGACAGTCCCGGCGGCAGCCTCAACCTGGATAGTAAGGTCTTCAATGTAAAAACCAGCGGAAAATTCAAGGACGCCGAAGATGTTGCCGGTACGGTCATATACAATGCCAACGGAAAGATCATCTACCTTAAGGACGTAGCTGATGTGAGCTATAAAGACGGTACGGTCGATCACATCACCCGGCTGAATGGCCATCGTTGCGTACTGGTTACCGCCGCCTTGAAAGCCAACGTGAATATTGCCAGTGTCCAGCAAGAGTTCCTACCGGTATTGGACGAATTTTCCAAAGACCTGCCAGCCAATATCCGCATGGTCAAAAACTTCGATCAGGCTAACCAGGTCTCGAGACGCCTTGGACACCTCGGATTTGATTTCGGCTTAGCCATCCTCCTGGTGATCATTACCCTCCTGCCTCTGGGCTTCAGAGCATCCCTGATCGTGATGATTGCTATTCCTCTATCTCTTGCCCTGGGGCTCATCGCGCTGAATATGTTGGGATATTCCCTGAATCAGCTAAGCATTGTCGGGCTCGTCGTCGCATTAGGGCTGCTGGTTGATGACAGCATCGTCGTGGTGGAAAACATCGAGCGATGGTTGAGAGAAGGCCACTCGCGTAAGGATGCGATCTTAAAGGGCACTCAACAAATCGGTATAGCCGTCATCGGGTGTACGGCAACTTTGGTGATCGCTTTTCTGCCGCTCGCCTTCCTGCCGGATCTCGCGGGTGAGTTCATCCGCTGTCTGCCGGTGGCCGTGATGACGAGTGTTTTGGCCTCCATGATCGTAGCCCTGACGCTGGTACCGTTTCTCGGTAGCCGGATATTGAAGACGCACACCCATGCCGAAGGGAACGTTTTCCTGAGGTACCTGCAAAGGTTCCTGACCTACTCTTATAGGCGAATAATGCCGTTAGCCTTAAAGTGGCCCAAAACCACTGTCGGAATATCCCTGGGCCTAAGCGTGCTCGCTTTTGTGTTGTTAAAGCACACAGGCTTTAAGCTTTTCCCCACTTCCGAAAAACCGATGTTCCTGATCAACATCAAGCTGCCCCTGCAGGCGGATATCCCGGAGAGCGACCGGGTGACCAGGCTGGTGGAAGCCGAATTGAAGAAGCATAAAGAGATCGTTTACTATACGGCTAACGTCGGTAAAGGCAACCCACAGGTGTATTATAATGTACATCAACAGGACGTGAAGCCGGATTTTGCGCAGATCTTCGTGCAGTTGGATGAAGAAGCCAGCCCGGAATCAAAAACCAACCTGATCAAGCAATTGAGGTCGGAGTTTACCGATTTTCCCTATGCAAGAATTGAGGTCAAGGACTTCGAGCAGGGAACGCCCATTGAGGCTAATATTGTAGTCAGGGTCTTTGGAGATGATCTGGAAAAGCTGCGTGCGCTTTCTTACCAGGTGGAGGATACTTTGAAAACGAATCCCGGGACCGTTTATGTCTACAACGAATTGAATGCCTATAAGTCGGATGTAAAAATAAAAATCGACAGGGAGAAAGCACGCACCCTGGGGGTTCTCACGGGTGACGTGGATAAGATCATCCGGATGGCCGTGGCGGGATTGCCCGTCGGTGACTATATCGACGATAGAGGCGATGCGCGGGACATCGTCGTTACGCTTCCCAGGGAGAAGTTTTCGAACCTCGATGCCCTAAAGGACCTGTATGTAAATAACATTCAAGGTACTCCCGTCCGGGTCGATCAAATTGCAACGATCTCTTTCGAGACGTCTCCTACAGCGATCAATCATTTTAATAAGGCTCGGTTTGCCAAGGTCACTTCTTTGACCAGGGAGGGCGTTTTGGCGAACGACATCCTAAAGGACATTGTCCCAAAGCTGGACAAAATAAAAATGCCCCCCGGCTATTATTATAAGTTATCTGGGGAGGCGGAGTCGGAAGGCGATACATTGGGCGGGAACTTCCTCTCGGTGATATTGCTGAGCGCCTTTCTTTTCGTCGGCGTCTTATTGCTGCAATTCAAATCGTTCAAGGGCATAGTTATTGTATTATCTATTATACCCTTAGGAATCCTTGGCGGAGTGGTCCTGATGCTTATTACCGGCCATCCAATGTCATTGGTCTCTATCATCGGCTTTATCGGTCTTTCCGGTATACAGGTTAAAAATTCGCTCTTATTGGTGGATTTCACTAATCAGCTACGGCTGGAAGGATATGGTATAGATGAGGCTATTACCAGGGCAGGAGAGACCCGGTTCCTGCCGGTGGTGCTCACTTCTATAACAGCCATCTGCGGATTGCTTCCTATCGCGCTGAACCCCAATCCGCTTATATCCCCACTCGCGATCGTATTGATTGGCGGACTGATCAGTTCCACGATACTTTCCCGGATTGTGACCCCTGTGCTATATAAATTGATTCCGCCGAGGGTGGAAAACGATGTATAGTCTCCAGGGACGTCTCCTGTGGATATCTTGCTTGGGCGAATGCCTTGGGTATGTATTAAAAAGAGCCAAAAAGTGCAAATAATAGTCATTTTAGGGCAGCAGGGGTCTATTGGCAAAGATGTAATTTTCAGGTTTCGGATAAGTAATATGAAAATGATTACCAATTTGCCATTTGCCGCTTTATTTATCGGTTTAAATTTGTGCTCGGGTGCAAAAATATTCGCTCAGGTAAACCGCGTGAGATCGCCTGTCACCGAACCTTATCCGTATATCAGCACAGGGAGTTTTAGCGGTGAACCGGTGGCGCAATCGCCTGATCCACTTGTTTCTTACCGGTGGCCGAATCCCAAAGCCAATAATGGGCTGGAGATCTATTCGCTGAAACCGGTACGTGTTGTAACAGATGCGCCTCCTTCATTTCACAATTTGGCCTCCCTCACCGGTAATTCTCCAAGGGTAACAGTTAAAGGGGCCGGTTCGATCGAACTGGACTTTGGACAGGAAAATGCCGCATGGCTCGAGTTCGATAGCCCTGACCTTAACGGGAAGGTAGAGATGAGCATTAGCGAATACAATAAACCTGCACGCGCGAGCATCGTGCCGGGCCACCTGACAAAAACATTGATCCCGAAAAAATATGGACATACCTACCGGCTGGAATTGAACACTTCATTATACGAGGGGGTACGGTTTGGTTGGATTCATGTGCGGTCATTCAGCAAGACCTGGCATATCACTGGAATAAGATTGATGTGTCAGATAAAACCCACCAACTATAACGGAAGGTTCTCCTGCAGCGATACCATGCTCACCAGGATCTGGTACACCGGCGCATACACCGTAAAGTTGAATCTGCTCAAAGATTATTTCGGAGCCATTTTAATGTATCGTGGCGATCGGTTTTCATGGACCGGTGACGCACATCCTGCACAGGCCGCCGCGATGGTCGCCTTTGGCAATTATGATTTTGTAAAGAAAAATATCGATTTTACTTCCGGAGAAAGCAATGGGATCAGGAGCTATGCGCTCTATTGGGTGCTGAGCCTGATCGACTACTACAATTACAGCGGGGATAGGGCAACGCTGACATCCCTCATGGAAAATGCCTGTGGAAAACTCGATGACGCCTATAAAGTGTATGGGACAGACCCTAATTTAGAGTATTATGGATGGGACGAACGTTTGGGGGCGGGGTTTGAACATCCGAATATAGCGGAACCACAGGAGGCCTACAAGATGCTTTCGATCAGGGCATGGAAGCTATTCGCCGATGCCATGGGGAAATATGGGCGGGCTGATCTTCAAAAAAAGTACAACGGGTATGCAGATGAAAAGTTTAGCACGTTGAACCAGGATACCAGCTGGTATCGGAACCTGGGCCTTCACTCCGGGGCCGATGCTGTAACCACTGGCCTGCTAAATGACGAAGAGAAAGAAGTGATCTACGAAAACAGCTTTCGCGACCGGACAAACAACATCTCCTATTCCCCATTTAATCAATATTTCATTATTCAGGCCTTTGCTTTGATGAATAAGTATGATGATGCATTGACTTCCATACGCGATCTCTGGGGAGGGCAGATCAAATATGGAGGCACTACCTTTTTTGAAGACTACCGGCCATCGTGGAATGCTGTGCTTGGTATCAATGACCCGGTACCCAACAACCAGTGCGGCTTTACCAGTCTCTGTCATCCGTGGGGCGCGGGCGTTACTAAATGGCTCAGCGAAGAAGTACTGGGGATAAAGCCGACCACTCCGGGATTTGCGACCTATGACATACTTCCTCATCTTGGCAGGACCATCACCCGTGTTTCCGGAAGTACCCCAACGCCGAGGGGAGACATCACCGCAAGTTTTAATGTTTTAACAGGGACCTGTTCGGCAATCTCCCCTTCGGGAACCATTGGAAGGATCGGTATCCCAAAAGTAGAAAAGGAGATCACCGGCATTACGATCAATGGCGCGGTCCTCTGGGATGGCGGAGCTCATCGGGTCGCAGGCATTGGCGGGGTAAGCCAGGATTCCCAATTTTTCTACCTTAACGATGTTCAACCTGGAACCTATTCGATCAATGTAAAATATGCCGGCACCACACCCGCTTATTCCCTGCCGGCTCAACGCTATCCCGCCCGGTATATGGGGATAGATACCACTACCGGCGGCGACTGGGGCGGCATTTATGGAAAAGACGGCTACGTGCTCTGTAATTATAGTGGAAAGGGCAAGGATAAGAAATCCTTGCCTTCCTATGTGGCTTCCTTCGACTACTACAAAAAAAAAGGCAATGGCAAACCTCTCGACACCGTTTGGGAATCAGCTACCAACGATCGTAGAGCGCTGGCCCCGGATCGGGTCAGGAGCACGCCCAGGACAGCCGCATGTCTATTTGCAAAAGATGTGGATCAGGTTGCCTATACCTTTACTTTTACTGCTGATATCAAGGGTACACACCAATATCGGATATCCCTTTACTTTCTGGACTGGGACCATAAGGGAAGAAAGATGGCGGTTGAAATGTTTGACGCGAATACGCTAAACCTGATCGCTCCGGTTGAGTTAGTAAAAAACTGTACCGGCGGCGCATACCTGACTTACGCTTACAACAAATCGGTAAAGTTTCGTATTAACCTGGTACGAGGTGATCATCCTGTTTTGAGCGGAATATTTTTTGATCAATAATTCGGCGCCGCCAATGGCAATTGAATCCACGCCAGCCCGATGTTCCTGCGCATATGCGAGGTACTCGTGCCTCCCGGGGAATCATATAGCAAGGCCAGCTTATTTCCCACGGGTATGACCGAAGGCATCCCGATGGCGCCCGTGGACCAGGAGCAGTTCAGGCTGTCCATAACAATGGCTTTGTGGGCGGCGTCCCATTTATTCAGGTCCTTTGACCAATAGACCCAGATCGCGTCGGTATATTCACCGCCATTTTTATCTATACCGATATGATTCGTGAATAGCCACCAGTACCCCGTCCTTTTTTCAAAGTACAGCGAAGAGTTCTCCACCTGTTCTTCTAGGGGCACCACGGGCTGATCATCGATCGTCCATTGCTTGTTCAGATCAGTCGTTCGCGCAATGCCCAAGGTCCGCTTGATCCCGGCGCCGTCCTCCACGGAAGCGCTGAAGAACTGGAGATATTCGTCGCCGTTTTTAACGATAAAGCCGGGGCTTGCGGTAGCGGCGTAAAAAGTACCCGGCCGGGTAGAGAAGGGAATGGTGTTATAGTCCTTTATCCAGGGACCGGAGAGTGACCGGCTCCGGGCCTTCAGCGTAACATAAGGAAAGGCGGGAATGCGGTCCGGTGCCGGGCTCGTATGCGGCGTACCGAGATAGAACATATGCCAGCCGTCTTTCGCTTTGATCACCCAGGGCGAGGAGGCACTCTTGCTATCCATGGCCCCCGGAGCACCCAGCGAGAGGATAGCACCCTTTTTTGTCCACACGCGAAGGTCCTTGCTGATAGCCAAACAAGCTCTCCAGCCGTCCTTCCCCGCGCCGTCATAGAAAAGATAATAGACCTTGCCCTCCCGGTTGACAATGGCTTCCCGCGCACCATAGGTGTCGCAACTGTCGTGCCCATCCCCATATTTCAACACGATCCCTTCATCCCGGCAAGCGATCCTTTTAGAAGCCGCCGGCCTCCCATCCGCATACGCGGTTTTCTGAGCCCGAATAACTGACCCGGAAGAGCAGGCGAGAAGAATACAAATTAAAAGCTTTCCTTTCATCGCTATCTTTGATTAGATAGTAATAATAGTATTTTCCCAAATCGTATTGTCGGCCGGCAATGTGAATATATCAGAAAGTACAAAAGAAACCGTTTCCGGTTAAATAGGGGTGATCCAAATCGCCCTACTTTTGAGCATTGCACCCCTATCTATCAAAAAAAGCACAATGAGAAGCGAACTTTCATCAACGGAAATTGCAAAATATCAGCAGGACGGTTTTCTGGTCATCGAAGACTTTTTAACACCGGCGGAACTGGATACCTGGCGCAGCGCACTGGCGCAAGCGGTTGCGAAACGGAATGGGAACAAAATGCCCGACCGAAAAGAAGTCTATGGCAAAGGAGACGATTCCGACAAATCCTATTTCGATAACGTCTTTGACCAGTTGATCAACCTATGGCAGGATAATCCAAAAATAAGGGAGATCATGCTGGACGAACGGCTTGGCAAGCTGGCGGCGCAGCTGGCGGGAGTAGATGGCATCCGCATCTGGCATGATCAGGCGCTGATCAAAAAGCCATGGGCCAATCCCACTTCCTGGCACCTGGATACGCCCTATTGGTCGTTCAGCGACCGCCGGGCCTTATCCATCTGGGTGGCGCTGGATGACGCCACTTATGAGAACGGATGTCTGTTCTTTATCCCCGGGTCCTGCCATCGCACCGGTTTTGACAATCCGGGCATCGGCAAGAACATGGGCGCGATCTTTACCACCTACCCGGAGTTTTCATCCGTTAAAGCCGTAGCCGCAACCATGAAGGCCGGAAGCTGCAGCTTTCACAACGGACTCACCATCCATGGCGCCAATGCAAACATGACGCCCGGCTACAGAAGGGCGATGACTTGCGCCTATATGCCCGATGGCAATACGTTTAATGGCATTCAGAATATCCTGAGCGGGGAAGAGGTCGCCCGGTTGAAACCGGGGGACCTGCTGAATAACGATGCGCTTAACCCATTAATTTATAGCCGGAATAAAATTGACCGCTGAACCTATGCATTTAAGAAGCTTATTCACCGCATCTATTTTCCTTTTATCGATTGCAGCTGGGACAAAAGCCGCCAATGGCCCGGCAAAGGAGATCACGATTAGCAGCCACAAGCTCGACCTGGTGCTCGAATATGGGATGAAGACCTGTGTTACCTCGCTCACCGTAAATGGACAAAAAGTGATCGGCAACGAAGATGGCATCTTTACCTCGGTACGCGTGGGCAGCACCGTATATTCCTCGCTGCATCTAAGATCGGAACCTGTATTGATAAAGGGGAAAGATGTCCTAAGACTCGCCGGGATCAGCTATGGCGACAGCAGCCTGCGTATCGATGAGCAATGGACCTTTACGAACACCGGTGGATGCATAAAATGGGAAATCGAAAGAAGTCTTTCGAAGCCGGTACAGCTGGAAGGATCGGCGATACCCGTGTTCCACTTCGACAAGATCGACACCTGGGATGGCGCTTACCAGGGGTATGGGGGCCTGGCCTGGTTCTACCTGTTCGATCAAAAGCTTTGCACCTATGGCGTTCACAGCAGCTCCTCCAGTTTTTGGAACGCCAGGAACGGGAATGGCCTGCAGATATCCGTTACCGCACCCGGTAAAAAGGTCGCCATGAAATATACCCGGACCGATGACAACAGGCTGGCCTTTACCGTTACAGTCGCTGATAAAGCCATCATTCCCCGCTACGATAGCGGGACGAACAGACGAAGATTTATCAGGGGCGCAACGGATGTCTGGGCACCGATGGGTGCAGCAGCGGGAAAGACGACGCAAACCGTTGCACTGAGCTATTTCGATTTTAACCAACGCTATGCCCGGGGCAGGTTCAACGGTCTCGATGGTTCAAAGGTGGGCGCCGTGCTGAATACCATTGCCCGCATCGGGGTCATCGACTCCCTGCATTTCGGCGGAAACAGCTGGCATACTCCTTACGGCCCCATTTGCCTGCATGAGCAGTACATTGCACAGCTAGGCCTGGCTATCGACGACCCCGCTTACCTCAGGGGCTATCAAAGCTGCCTGGATTTTTATCGCGATCATGCCATCAAGCCGGATGGACGGGTATTTGCGCGATGGGCATATACCAACGAAGATGCCATGCCGGGACAGTTCAATGAAGCTGGATTTTATGAAGCCCAATGGGGGATACTCATGGATGCAAACCCGGATCTCGTCAGCAATGTCGCCGAGCTGTATGACCTTACGGGAGATAAGACCTGGGTAAGCGGTCACCGGTTGTCCTGCGAGAAAGTATTAGATTGGATGCTGCAAAGAGACAGGGACGGGAACGGACTGGTGGAGATGATGACCGATAACGAGAGGCAAAAAAAGAGCAGCGACTGGATCGATATCGTCTGGGCGTCTTATGAAAATGCGTTCGTAAACGCCAAGCTCTATCACGCCCTCGTCAAATGGGCGGCCATCGAACGCCAATTCCGAAACAAGGACAAAGCGGTTCGATACGAACGTTTCGCGGCTAAATTGAAAGCGAGCTTCAATAAGCCGACGACGGCGGGTGGTTTCTGGGATGAAGACAGCGCCTGTTATGTTCATTGGATCGATAAGGACGGGACCGTTCACGGCCGCAATATGGTCACCCCGGTCAATTTTATGGCCATCGCCTATGGTATTTGTGATGACCCAGCACGGAAAAAACTGATCCTGGGACGAATAGAGCGGCAGATGCAGCAGGAGAAACTCTTCTTCTGGCCCCTGGTCATGCGTTCCTATGCTCCGGGAGAAGCAAAGGAGGAGCAATTCCCCTTCCCGAACTATGAAAATGGCGATCTGTTCTTGTCCTGGGGTTCCATCGGCGTAAAAGCATACGCGGACTTTGATCCCGCTATTGCCCTAAAGTATGTAAAAAATGTGCTGGCCCAATACAGTAAGGACGGGCTTGCCTATCAACGCTATGGCCGCCTTGAGCAGAAGGGCCTCGGCGATGACATCCTATCGGGGAACAGCCTGGCCATCGTGGGATTATATCAGGCGATCTATGGTATCAATCCCTTGTATAACAGGTTTTATCTCGACCCCCATATCACGCCGGAGCTGGCAGGCACGGAATTGATCTATCGTTTCAGGGGCGATCGTCTCACGATAAAGCTGGATAGCGGCCATTATGCGGTTTTCAACAAACAATTCACCATCGTATCCAAAAAGGACTTTGGCTTTAACGCCTGCAAAAGCCAGTTACACTATTTCGATGGAAACAACCCCGATATCTCCCTCGGGGTTACATCGGAGAAAGGACTGACCCTCGACATCAGGAGATGGGAAGCTGAAAAAATGGATTGGGTCCAGCTTGTGTCGGGGCCTTCCGGCGGGACGCTTCACTATATCGTCTATCAGTTGAAGCCCGATCATGTTTATTGGCTTTCCGTCGACGGGCGGCCCGGTGTAAAGATGCGGAGCAATGCAAGAGGGGAACTAGTGATCAACCATTCCGTAACGGCCGCTTCGGAGCGCATTAGCATCAGTCCTGACAACTAAAGTCAATGGCTCTCTTCCCTGTCCCGAAAATGCTTTGGTGACACGCCGTTCTTCTTCTTGAACAGCTTGGAGAAGTAGAATACCGAATCGAAACCCGTCTGGGCCGCTATTTCATTTATATTAAGGATAGTCGAGGTCAGCAGGTCTTTGGCCCTGTTCAACCGGAGACTAAGATGGTACTGGTGGGGAGACTCCCCTGTGAGCCGTTTAAATGCTTTCCTGAAAGCGGAATAACCCATTGGCAGTTCCCTGGCAAGCGCTTCCATGTCTATCGAATTTTCAAACGACTCCTGGATCATGAATTTGGCCTTCGCGATAAGTTTTCCCACGGGATCATCGTTGTATCCCTGGTGATGCGCGACAGTATTGATCAGGCCCAGGATCTGCATCGTTATGCCGGCTATTTGCTGGGGATAACCGGCTAAAGACGCCTGCACCGTTTCAATGAGACTTCTGAACTGGGCGAGCAGGTCCTTATTCAAACTCAAATGGACAATAGGATCTTCACGCTCGAAAAAACCATTGGCCATTAGCTGTTGGGCATAAAATCCATTGAAGCCCACCCAGAATTCTTCCCATCCGGATTGGCGATCGGGTCTATACCGGTGCCAGACGCCGGGATAAAGAAAGAAACAGGTTCCAGCCGCCACTTCGGAAGGCAGTGTCAATGCAGATTCATATTTCCCCTTTCCTTTCGAGATAAAAATGATGTAATAATCATTCAGGGTGCGGCCCCTGTTCCATGTCAAATGATGGCTCGCAGGGTGCTCCTGGCTAGGATAGTTGGTTTCCGGATCAACCTTGGAATAGCCGGCCGTGGTGATATACATACCCCATTTTTCCTCGACAGGCGATACATTTAAATATTTAAAGTAGTTATGAAGCATATGGCGCGTATGGTCGTTAAATATATCAGAATGTACAAAAATATGACCAGTTTACCCATGGACATATCTTTTTGTAATGAATATTTTTGATACATAAAGTAACCAAAAAAAATCGACTGCCATGGTGAAAGAACTATTGCTCGCTGTACAGCGGCGCAAGAAAATATTGCTATTCCTTTTCTTCCTTTTCTTCTCTTCCCTTTTATTTGCTCAACAAAAAATAACCGTTAAAGGAACGGTCCTCGGAGAGAACAATACTCCGTTAGCGGGTGTATCGGTAAAAGAAAAAGGCGAGCCCGGAGGGACCACCACCGATGCGGAAGGTAGGTTTACCATCCAGGTCACCGGCGGGGCCACGCTTATATTTTCAAATGTGGGCTATAAAGAAGCAGAGGTACAAACAAGCAACGGCGAGGACCCGCTTTCTGTCCGGCTGGTGTCCACCAGCTCCACCCTGGGCGAAGTAGTCGTTGTCAGCTACGGCACCCAGAAAAGAAGAGATATCACCGGGTCCATCGCTCAGATCAACGCCAACGAAGTAAAGGATATGCCCGTGCCCGATATTGGTCAGAAACTGCAGGGGAAATTCGCCGGGGTGCAAATCAATCAAACGGACGGCACTCCCGGCGGGGATGTGTCCATTCGTATCCGGGGAGCAGCCTCCATCAATGCGGGGAACAGCCCGCTCGTCGTCATCGACGGGTTTCCCACGGAAAGCGGGCTTCAGACCCTGAGCCCGGACCAGATCGAATCCATCACCGTTTGAAAGATGCCGCCGCCTCGTCACTATATGGATCGAGGGCGGCCAACGGCGTTCTGCTGGTCACCACCAAACAGGCCAAGGTAGGGCAAAAGAGTATTGTATTCAGTTCCTATTATGGTGTGCAGACCGTTACTAAGCATGGAAGACCGGACCTCATGAATGCCCCCGAATTCGCCGAATTCAAAAAAGAGTATTATGAAGATGCCGCCACCTACGAAGGGTACACGGGCGGCGTGCCTGCGCAATATCAAAACCCGGCCCAATACGCACCAAATTCGGGGACTAACTGGTTTGATGTTCTGTTGAGAAAGGCCCCCACGCAGAATTATAACTTAGCGCTTTCAACCGGCATAAAGGATCTGAAGTCCGTCACCAATCTCAACTACAACCGGCAGGACGGTGTCATGCTCAACCAGTGGGCAAGCCGGTTCACCGCCAACAGCAACAATGTCTATACTGCTTCCGACAAGCTGACGCTCGGTGCTAACCTGGGCGTCACCTATCGCCAAAGCAACATTACCCCGGGCCTGGGCCAGGGTCGCAATATCATCCAGGTAGCCTATCTCACGGACCCCACCTTGAACTATAAAAATCCGGATGGAACCTATCCCATCGGCTTCGCTCCGCCGGGCATGTTCTCGACGCCGAACTTTTATGAGGTGCTGCAAAAGACGGCAAACCCCGTCAACGATCTGACCCTGATCGGGAATGCCTATGGCGCCTATAAACTCGCCGACGGCCTGCAATTCAGGACCAGCATCAATGTCAATATGGACTACGACATCGGCCGGGAATTTCAGCCTTCCACGATCCTGGGCGGTACCACGCCAGCTTCGTCTGCAGCAGCCAGTTATAACACGAGTAACTATTTATCCTGGTTGTCTGAAAATACGCTGACGTACAAAAAGACGATCGCCGGGAAACACGATATCGAGACCTTCGTTGGTTATACCGCCCAGAAAGTGCATTATGAGAACAGCAATATCAACGGCAGCCAGTTTCCCGACGATAATATCCAATGGCTCAATGTTGCGGCCACCCGGATCGGCAATGTCGGGGCCAGCGATTTCAGCCTGCTGTCGTATATCGGCAGACTTAACTATGGGTATGACCATAAATACCTCCTGTCCGTCGCCTTCAGACGGGACGGATCGTCGAAATTCGGGCCCAATACCAAGTATGGCAATTTCCCTTCCGTGTCTGCCGGTTGGGTGGTTTCGGAAGAAAAATTCCTGAAGGATAACGACATGATCAATTTCCTGAAGCTGCGGGGAAGCTATGGGAAGGTCGGGAATAACAATATCGGCGATTATACCTATCTGGCGGGTGTCCAGCAAAACAACTATGTCTTCAATAATTCTTTGGTCTCCGGCAGCCAGCTCGATGGGATCGGCAATCCAAACCTCACCTGGGAGACTACCTCGGGCTATGACCTTGGAATGGACCTTGCGATCCTGCAGGGGCGCGTCGCGCTTACCTATGATTATTACTGGAAAAAAACCGACGGGTTGTTATATGGGATCGACATCCCCGTGCAATCCGGCTATAGTACCGTGACATCCAATATCGGCCGCTTTGATTTCTGGGGGCACGAATTTTCCGTGGATACAAAGAACCTGGTTGGAAAATTCACCTGGAACACAAGCTTCAATATTTCATTCGACCGCAATATCGTCAAGCAGCTTGGGACAAGCAACGCGCCCATCGGCGGGTACCAGGATTACTGGGATGACAACCGCACCGCGGTGGGCCACCCTATCGGGTTGTTCTATGGATACATCAATACCGGTGTATACATGACCCAACAACAGTTCGATACCCAGCCGCATGATGCCACCGCCATGGTGGGTACGGCAAGGTTCAAAGACATAAGCGGCCCTAATGGCAAGCCGGACGGGATCATCGATGAGAACGACAGGACCTGGATAGGAAACCCCAATCCTAAATTTACCTATGGGATGACCAATACCTTCGGGTACAAAAATTTCGATGCGGTTGTCGCAATGTCCGGTTCAGTGGGCAACGATATTGCCGACGACGCCTTTCAGTCCACCGAAAACCTGGACGGCGTCTTTAATGTAAGAAGGGGCGTCGCTAAAAGATGGAGATCCCTGTCCGATCCCGGAGATGGCATCTATCCCAGGACCAGGGCAGGCACCACGGCAGATTTCAGGAATTTTACCACCCGGCAGGTCTTTAGCGGCACTTATCTGGCTGTCAAGAACATCACGGTGGGCTATACGTTCCGCATCCCCCGGAACAATGTCGTAAAAGGCGCAAGGGCCTATTTCAGCACCCAAAATGCTTTTATGTTCACCAAA
>Ga0134128_10003461_pt1 | contig 19322 bp, 14 predicted proteins | sample KB31754_FD_96462 | JGI IMG/M metagenome (GOLD analysis project Ga0134128, IMG submission 96462) | Terrestrial soil microbial communities with excess Nitrogen fertilizer from Kellogg Biological Station, Michigan, USA - KB3-175-4 | ecosystem: Environmental > Terrestrial > Soil > Unclassified ...
CCCGACGGCAAGACGGTGGAAGCGGAAGCCGCGCATGGCACGGTGACGCGCCATTACCGCGAGCATCAGAAGGGCAAATCCACCTCGACCAATTCCATCGCGTCGATTTTCGCCTGGACCCGGGGCCTGGCCCATCGCGCCAAGCTGGACGACAATGCCAGGCTGTCGAAGTTCGCCACCACCTTGGAGACGGTGTGCGTGGCGACGGTGGAAAGCGGCTATATGACCAAGGATTTGGCGCTGCTGGTCGGGCCTGAGCAGAAATGGCTAACCACCGAAGCGTTCTTGGACAAGGTCGACGAGAACCTTCGCAACGCGATGGCTTGATTATTCAGCGGCCCTACGCGCTTTCTTCTGCCGGTACATCGCTTCATCGGCCTTGGCGATCGCGGCTTCGGCCTTGTCGCCGGCTTTCAACTCGAACGCGCCATAGGCGAAGCTGACGGGAATGGCATGGCCGTTCCATTGCGCCGCATTCTTGGCCGCGAAGTCCGCCAGCCCCATGGCCTTCTTCAAGGCCTGGCCCTGGCTGGCGTGGGACAGAAGAATGGCGAATTCGTCGCCGCCCATCCGGCCCACGCAATCGCTTTCGCGCACATGGGAAAGAAGGATCTTGGCGAATTTGGCCAACAGGGCGTCGCCTGCGGCATGGCCCAACGTGTCGTTGGTCTGTTTCAGGTGATTGAGATCGAAATAGATCAGCGAAGCGGGCGTCGAATAGCGGGTGGTGAAGGCGATATAGCGGGTAAGCTCGCGGATGAACGCGCGCCGGTTCAAGACCGGCAGCACGGCATCCAGGTCGGCGGTCTTTTCGACTTCGTCCAGACGGGTGCGGGCCTGGGTGAGTTCTTGCCTGAGGCCATCCATCTCGCGCAGGAACGCCATGATGGTGTCGCGCACGCGGGGCGTAAGTTCGGCGGGCGGAATGCTGGTGATACTCGGCGGCAGGACCGCGCCGATCGTGTCCAGCATCGCCGAATTATCCATTTGCAACGCGACAGCGGCCGCGAGGCCGCGGCCCGACCGGGCGGTCGTGCGTTGAGCTTTCATCGGGTACGTCCCTTAAGCCTTAACGACTCATTTACTATGCATGAGAGTGGTTAACGAAGCTTTACGCCCCTTTTCACCAGGTTTTTCAGCCCTATACTGGGCCGCTTCCTGAATCGGCCTCCGAAAGGCTATCCGAAGCATGCCTCCCAGTTCCCCAAAGAAACCGCGCGGACCCGCCGTGGGCATCATCATGGGGAGCCAGTCCGACTGGACCACGCTGAAGGTTGCGGCCGATATCCTGGACCAACTGAAGGTGGCGCATGAGACCCGCATCGTCTCCGCTCATCGCACTCCCGACCGCATGGCCCAATATGCCAAGGAAGCCGGAGACCGGGGCATCCAGGTGATCATCGCCGGCGCGGGCGGGGCAGCCCACCTTCCCGGCATGGTGGCCAGCATGACCACCCTCCCGGTTCTGGGCGTGCCGGTCGAAAGCCGCGCCCTGAAGGGATTGGATTCGCTTCTCTCCATCGCCCAGATGCCCGGCGGGGTGCCGGTGGCGACGTTTGCGATCGGCGAAGCCGGCGCCAAGAATGCCGCGCTGCAGGCCGCCGCCATTTTGGCGCTGAGCGATGCCGGGCTGGATGCGCGGCTCAAGGCTTGGCGCGCCAAACAGACACGCTCCGTCGCCCAGATTCCTAAAGCCATCAAGTCCCCCAAATGAGCGAGATCAAGCGTCTGTTGAAACCCGTCCCGCCAGGCGGCGTGATCGGCATTATGGGTGGCGGCCAGTTGGGCCGCATGCTGGCGATGGCGGCGGCGAGGCTGGGATTGAATGCGGCAATCTACAATGACGAGCTTAACGCGCCCGCCTTCCAGGTGACGCCGCTCCAGAGCGCGGCGGCCTATGACGAGCGCAACATGCTGACCGGCTTTGCCGCGATCTGCGACGCCATCACCTTCGAATTCGAAAATATGCCCTCGCAGTCCATCGCCTATCTCGCCAGTCTCAAGCCGCTTCACCCCGGCCAGCGGGCGCTGGAAACCACCCAGGACCGGCTTACGGAGAAAAGCTTTGTGCGTTCGCTGGGATTGAGGACCGCGCCATTTCTGGCGGTGAGTTCGCGCGAGGACGCTGTGAAAGCCTTTGCCGAAATCGGAGGGCCGGCAATCCTCAAGACCAGGCGCCTGGGTTATGACGGCAAGGGTCAAGCCAGGGTGACAAGCGCAGGCGAAACCGCGCAGGCCTTCGGCAACTTCAAGGCAGCACCTTCCATCCTGGAAGGCTTTGTGGATTTCGCTTTCGAGGCTTCGGTGGTGGCGGCGCGCTCGCTGGACGGCAAATTCGCCGCCTACGATCCGCCCGAGAATGTCCATGAGCATCATATCCTGCGCCGCTCCATCGTCCCGGGGCGCTTGAGCAAAGGACAGGCGGACGAGGCCAAGGCGATCGCGCGGAAAATCGCCGACGCACTGGATTATGTGGGCGTGCTCGCGGTCGAATTGTTCGTGGGCAAGGACGGCGCGCTCACCGTCAATGAAATCGCGCCCCGCGTCCATAACAGCGGCCATTGGACCATCGAAGCGTGTGCCTGCTCGCAATTCGAACAGCATATCCGCGCCGTGGCGGGCTGGCCTTTGGGCGATCCCACCCGTCATGCCGATGCGGTGATGGAGAACATCATCGGCAGCGAGGCGCACGCCTGGGAAAGCCTGGCACGTTCGGGGGCGATTCATCTTTACGGCAAGCGCGAGGCCAAGCCCGGCCGCAAGATGGGCCACATGACGCGCCTGAATCCGTTGTCGAAATGAGCTTTGGCCCACAGGTTCCGGCCCATGTCAGCGCGCAAAACCACCACGACGAAGAAGACCAAGCCCTTTGGGGCCTGGGCACGCGCGCGCGATCCTGGCGAGCGCGCCCGGGTGAGATCGTGGACGACCGGGCCAGGAATTATTTTCCCATGCCATTGGATGCCTCGGGCCACAGCGATGTGCTGGTGGGCCGCATCCGCAAGGATCTTTCCGCTCCGTCAGGCAAATCGATTTCGATGTTCGTGGCGGCCGATCAGTTGCCGAAAGGCGCGGCGTTAAATTCCGTGCAAATCGCAAAATTACTTTGACGTTGGTTTCGTCCACGCGGCGAAGGCGGGGAAGTTCGCGAACGCTTCCTTGGCCTTGGCCTTGAATTTCTCGAACTGCATCACATTCTCGATGCGGGCATCCAGGAAGGCTTCGGTGGCGCTGCCATCTTCGCCGGTATCCGAGAACCAGCGCACCAGGACCGAGCCATAGACGCCGGCCAGGATGGCGCGCTTGGTGTAGAAATTGAAATCGGTCGAAGTGTCGTTCGCCGCCCGCCACATCGTATCCACCGTGCGATACATCAGCCTGGCGGCCAGCGCTGCATGCATGGGCAGTGTGAGCGTCGCGGCCGCCCGGCGCGTCGCTTCCTTGTGCGGTTCCAGCAGCCAGAGCCTGGTCATCACCGCGATCTTGATTCGCTCGCGAATCTTGCGGGTGCCAAGATCAGTGGTGGCGAGTTTCTTTTCCATCGCCTGGTCGATCCAGATCGAGAAATATTCGATCAGCGACAACGCGCCGTCGGGGAAAAGCCGCGACAACGCTGCTGGGTCGACGCCGGCGTCCCTGCCGGCCTTGGCCAGAACAGAATCGGTGAAGCCGTCAAAGGCGGCATCCTTCAGCGCGGCTTTCAGCACCGTCTCTTTGACGGCCTGGTCGCTCGCGGCTGCGTTGTCCGAAGTCACGTTGGTCCTGCCCTTCGCTGCCTGATTATGCCGACGCGAAATGACGAATTTCCGACTCGAAAATCAGTTTGGAAAGATCGCCCATACGGCTGGGATAAAGCCGTCCGTCCAGGTGGTCCACTTCATGCTGCACCACCCGGGCATGGAAACCCCGTGCCTCCCGGGTCAGGGTCTGGCCGTCGGGGGTAAGGCCGCGATAGCGGATATGCGCCGGCCGTTCGACCCAGCCGCGCAGGCCCGGCACCGAAAGGCAGCCTTCCCAGCCCCCTTCGGGCTTGGGCGAAAGAATCGCGATCTCGGGATTGATCAAGACGGTCAGAGGCGCGGTGTGATCATAGCGTTCCGCCTCGCTGAGGCCGGGATCGCTGCGTTCCCCCGGTGCCTGGAACACCACGATCCGCAAGGGCATATGGACCTGGGGAGCGGCCAGGCCCGCACCATTGGCGTCCATCATGGTCTCAATCATGTCATTGACCAGACGCTGTATTTCCGGGGCCCGGGGGTCCGCCACGGGAGCGGCAACCTGGCCCAAAACAGGATGGCCCATGCGGGCGATCTTGAGGATCATGCCGGAAATATGGGGGTTTCGGGGACCCGGTCAAAGCCCGAAAGCGTTAATTTCGGCAGGTGGACAGGCCAAAAGCCTTCTGATATCAACCCCGCCTTCCAAATCGGAGCTTTTCTTTGCAGATCATCGTCCGCGACAACAATATCGACCAGGCCCTCAAGGCGCTGAAAAAGAAGATGCAGCGCGAAGGCATTTTCCGGGAGATGAAGTTGCGCGGCGCCTATGAGAAGCCCTCCGAAAAGCGCGCCCGCGAGCGGGCCGAGGCCGTGCGCCGCTATCGCAAGCTGCAGCGTAAGCGCATGCAGCGCGAAGGCTTGATCCCGCGCTAAGCCGTTTCGAACACGAAATTAAAGGAAGCCGTCCCGCCCTAGCGGGGCGGTTTTTTATTGGGCGCGCGGCCTGCGCAAACCCGCTGCACACTTTGCTGGCCGGGCTTATGGGCGGCTTTTTGTTTCAGGCGCAGTCGGCGCAGACTGCTACTTCCACGGTGACATGACTGAGATCGGGATAGCGAAGGCGTAGCGCCGCCTTGATTTCTTCCGCGGTGGTGGGCCCGGGCGAAATCAGCGAGACGATCAGGCCCTGATGACCGGGGCCCAGCCGCCAAAGATGCAGATCGGCCACGCGTGCTCCCAGCTCCTGCTCGATGGTGGATTTGATGGCGCCCGACATTTCCGGATCGGCATCGGCATCCAAAAGCACCATGGCGCTGTCGCGGATCAGGCCATTAGCCCATGAGGCGATCACGAAAGCGCCTACCAAAGCCGCCAGCGGATCGAGCATGGAGAGGCCGAAATAATAGCCCGAAGCCAGTGCGACGATGGCAAGCACGCTGGTTCCGGCATCCGCCAGCACATGAACATAGGCCGCGCGCATATTGTTGTCGCCACGATCATGGTCATGTGCATGCCCGTGATCATGACTGTGCGAATGACCGTCTTTGAGGATGAAGGCGCTCACCAGATTGACGCCCAGACCGATGCAGGCGATCAGCAGCGCCTCGCGATAGGCGACCTGAGCGGGATGGACCAGCCGGAAGATCGACTCCGCGGCGACCGCGACCGCCGTGAGCCCCAGCACGATGGCGCTGGAGAAAGCCGCCAGATCGCCGAATTTGCCCGAACCGAAACTGAATCGCGCATTGGCGGCGTGGCGCCTGGCCAGCCAATAGGCGCCCGCCGCCAGTCCCAGGGCCCCCACATGGGTCGCCATATGCACGCCATCGGCCAAGAGCGCCATGGAATGGAACACAAGGCCAGCGACGATCTCCACCGCCATGAACAGGGCGGTGACCGAAGCCGCCAGCTTGGCGCGCGACTCCGACCGCTCATGGCGATGCCCCAGAAAGACATGCTCATGGGTCCAGATGCCATGACTGTGCGGGTCCGAAAGGCCGGAATGGGCGTGATTATGGGCCATGGGCAGCGAGTGTAGCCAGCCCGGGCCATCCGCGAAACCATATTCGGGTGACACTCTTTTGAATTGGAATCCGGCTTGAATTGGAAACGAGGCCGCGCAAGGCTTGGCCCGTGGGTTTCTCCAAGGATCCGACGATGCGGACCCAATTCATTGCCTGGAGTCTAGCTCTGATATTGCCGGGAACGGTCCCGGCAATGGCCGCACCGGGCGACATCTTCAAACAGCCCAGCACGCTTCCTTATCATGCGCCCGACTTCGCCCACATCAAGGACAGCGACTTCCAGCCCGGACTGGAAGAAGGCATGAAGGAACAGCGCGCCGAAGTGGCCGCCATCGCGGCTAACCCGGCGCCGCCCACCTTCGACAACACCATCGTGGCGCTGGAACGTTCCGGCCAGATGCTGGATCGCGTTTCGGACGTGTTCTTGGACCTCACCTCGGCCAACACCGACGACGCGCTGCAAAAAGTCGAAGCCACCGAGACGCCGCGGCTGGCTACCCATCACGACGCCATCTTCATGGACCCCAAATTGTTCGCGCGGGTGAAAGCGATCTATGACAGCCGCGACCAGCTTCATCTCGGCGCCGAGGCGATGCAGTTGGTGAAAGTCTACTATCAGCAATTCGTTCATTCCGGCGCGCTGCTGTCGGACGCCGACAAAACCAAGCTGCGCGCCATCAACGCGCGCGAGTCGGGATTGGAAATCAAATTCGAACATCAACTGCTGGCGGGCACCAAGGCCGGCGCGCTGGTCGTGGATGATGTCAAGCAATTGGACGGTTTGAGCCCGGCGGAAATCGCCGACGCCGCCAATGACGCCAAGGAGCGCAAGCTTGCCGGAAAATGGGTGATCCCGCTGCAGAACACCACGCTGCAGCCCGATCTTCTGTCCCTCACCAATCGCGATGTGCGCGAGAAGCTGTTCAACCAGCGCTGGACCGCGACTGAAAAAGGCGATGCCAACGACACCCGCGCCACGATCGAGGAAATCGCGCAACTGCGCGCGCAGAAAGCCAAACTGCTGGGCTATCCCAATTTCGCGGCCTACACGCTCTATGACCAGATGGCCGACACGCCCGACAAAGTCGAAGCCTTCCTCAATCGCCTGGTGCCTGCCACCGCCGCGGAGGAAAAGCGCGAAGCCAAGGAACTGCAAAGCGTGATCGACAAGTCCGGCGCCCATTTTCCGTTGAAACCCTGGGACTGGGACCATTACGCCGAACAGGTGCGCAAAGCGCAGTACAATCTGGATGAAAGCCAGCTCAAGCCCTATTTCGAGCTCGACAATGTTCTGAAGAACGGCGTGTTCTATGCCGCCAACAAGCTCTATGGGCTCACCTTCAAAGAGCGCAAGGACATCCCGGTCTGGCAGCCGGACGTGCGGGTGTTCGAAGTCATCGACTTCAACGGCAAGACGCTAGGCTTGATCTATTTCGATTACTTCAAGCGCGACAACAAGTCGGGCGGCGCTTGGATGAGCAATCTGGTCGAGCAGTCACATCTTCTGGGCAACAAGCCGGTGATCTTCAATGTGGGCAATTTCACCAAGCCCGCGCCCGGCCAGCCGGCGTTGCTTTCCTTCGACGACGTCACCACCATGTTCCATGAATTCGGCCATGCCCTGCACGGCTTCTTTGCCGACCAGGACTATCCCACTTTGTCGGGCACGGCAGTGGCGCGCGACTTTGTCGAGTTCCCCTCCCAGTTCAATGAGCATTGGGCGCTCGATCCCGACGTGTTGGCGCACTATGCCGTTCACTACCGCACCCACCAACCGATGCCCAAAGCGCTGGTCGACAAGATCCGCAAATCCCAGACTTTCAACCAGGGCTATCAATTGGGGGAATTGCTGGCATCCGCCGAACTCGACATGCGCTGGCATGAACTTCCCGCCAGCGCGCCGCGCCAGAAAACCGACGCGTTTGAGGCCAATGCACTGAAAACCATGGGATTGGACACGGACGATGTCCCGCCGCGCTACCGCTCCAGCTATTTCCTTCACATCTGGGCCAATGGCTATGCCGCCGGCTATTACGCCTATCTCTGGACCGAGATGCTGGATGACGACGCCTATGACTGGTTCGTCCATCATGGCGGACTGTCACGGGCGGGCGGCCAACGCTTTCGCGACATGATCCTGTCGCGCGGCCACACCATGGATTATGGGCCGATGTTCCGCGCCTTTTACGGCAAGGACCCGGATATAGGACCCATGCTGGCGCACCGAGGACTTCCTTCTCAATAGGGCAGCGCGTCCTGGTCGAGACGGATGGGGGAAACTACTTATTCCAGGTCGAGGCGATGTGGGTGGGGTCACGCTGGGCTTCCCGCTCCGACACCAGAAAGTCGTAATAGCCGCAACCCTGCCCGCCGGGATAGGAACGGCAGATTTCCGGGCGCGCCTCATAGATGGTGCAGCAGCGTTTGTCGGTGTCGAAAAACCGGCAGATGCGGCCGAAATGCTCGTCCGCCTTGCGCCGCATGGCATAAGGTTCGTTCCCGTCCACTTTGGTAAATTTGGCGCGCGCCGCCTCGAAGCTAAGACCGAAATGCCTGGCAAGCCGCTTCACATCGCGGCTGTTCAGGGGGATGAGAGGATAGGAACAACAATAACCGGGGCATTTCGAACAATTATAGGACACGGGCACGCTCTGAACCGCTGGTTGCGAAAAGGGGCAAGCGATAGCACGAACCTTAAACTCCCGGTCAAGGAAAATGGTCCGCCGGATTTTCGCCATAAGATCGTGTTGCTATCATGACCGGGGCCAAATTTTGGGCCGGGCACGCGCCGCTGCCCGCCGTGATGTCGGATGATTAACAAAAAGCCGATCTTCTTTGACGCAACGGGAAGGCGCGCGGCCCGCTTGGCAACTCTGGGCTGGACCGCCGCCCTGGTCATCGCGGTGGTGGCGATCGGCTTTGTCGCAAGCCTGATGGTGGCCAAGCCCGTGCCAAATGTCGATCTGCCGGGCCGCGCCTATGCCACCAATCCGCCGGAACTGGTGAAAAAGGCGGTGGCGCCCGGCCTGCTCAAACAGGCGTCGCGGCTCGCCACCGAAGCGCGCAACCGCCGCCTCGAAGCCCAGCGTCAGCGGCGTCTGCGCAATCTGATGCCATCGCGGGTTCTGCCCGCGATCCTGGCGCCGCAAAAGGGCCGCTCTCTGGCGATCGGCTTTTATGTCAATTGGGGTGAGGAGGGCGACGCCAGCTTCGACTCGCTCAAGCGCGCGCTGCCGCGTCTGGATTGGGTGATCCCCAGTTGGCTGACCTTGGCCGGCCCCGATCTCGCGCTCAAGCCGAGCCTGGACCGGCGCTCGCTCAATTACATGCGCGCCAGGAAACCCGGCGTCGCCATCCTTCCGGTGATTCAGAACGCCGCCAACGGCCAATGGAATGGGCCGGGGCTGGCGCAATTGCTGGCCGATCCCAAGCGCACGGAAAATCTCGCCAATCAGATCGTGAGCTTCATCGCCGCCAACAAGCTTCAGGGCATCACGGTCGATTTCGAGAATGTGCCCAAGGATGCGCACGGCAATCTGGAGAAATTCCTGGCGCGGTTGTCGCAGCTCTTCGCGCCCCATAATTGGATCATCGTGCAGGCGGCGCCGTTCGACGATGACGATTGGCCCTACAAGGCCTATTCCCGGATCGTCGATTACACCATGCTGATGGCCTATGACGAGGCGGACGATTCCGGTCCGCCGGGGGCCATTGCCGGACAAGGCTGGTATGAACGGACGCTGGACCGGCGCATGCGCGAACTGCCCGCCGATTCCACCATCGTTGCGATCGGCTCTTACGGTTATGACTGGATCAATGGCGGCCAGGCCAATGGGCTGGGCTTTGCCGACGCCATGGTGGCCGCCCGCGACTCCAGCGCGAAAATCCAGTTCGACGCCACCAACAACCCGCATTTCTCCTACGAGGAAGCGGACGGCACCAAACACGATGTCTGGTTCCTGGATGGCGTCACCGCCTTCAACGAAATTCACGCCGCCGATCCCTACCAGCCTGCGGGCTACGCTTTGTGGCGGCTGGGCGCGGAAGACCCCAGCGTGCTTCCCCTCCTGGGTCGGCGCTATAATGCGCCCGCGCCCAGCGGCCTGCACGCCATTCCCACCACCGACGACGTCGACTTCGACGGCAATGGCGAGATATTGCGGGTCGAAACCAATCCCACCCAGGGTCTGCGCAGCTTCGAAGTCGAAAAAGGCACCGGCGATATCGTCGATGAATCCTATCTCGATCTTCCCTCCAATTACGTGATCCGCCGCATCGGCATGGTGGGGAAGAAGATCGCGCTCACCTTCGATGACGGCCCCGATCCGGAATGGACGCCGCAGATTCTCGACATCCTGAAGGCCAAGCATGTGCCGGCAACCTTCTTCGTCATCGGCGCCAACATGGAGGCGCATCCCAGCCTGGTGCAACGCATCCTGGCCGACGGCGATGAGGTGGGAAATCACACCTATACCCACCCCAATCTCGCCGATACGCCGATGGCGGCGGTGCGATTGGAACTCAACGCCACGCAGAGATTGTTCGAGGCGCTGACCGGCCGCTCCATGCGCTTGCTCAGGCCGCCTTATCTGGGCGACGCCGAGCCCAGCGACGCCGACGAGATCGTGCCGATCGTCGAAGCCCAGAAGCTGGGCTACATCACCGTCGGCACCCATGTGGACACGCTGGACTGGCAGATGCTGCCGGTGGACCAGATGATGAAGCTGGTCGAGAAGTCCATCAACAATCCCAATCCGCAATTGCGGGGCGATATCGTGCTACTTCACGATGCCGGGGGCGACCGCAGCCAGACTATCAAATTACTACCGGTGCTGATCGACCGGCTGAGGGCCCAGGGCTACAGCTTCGTGCCGGTCTCGGAACTGGGCGGCTTCACCCGGGACCAGGTGATGCCCAAGCTGCCTTGGACGGTGATGCTGTTGGCCGACCGCGCGGTGTTTCTTACCCTCTCCTTCATCGGTCAGTTTCTCTATTATTGCTTCATCGCCGCCATCATCTTGGGCGTTGGCCGGCTTCTGGTATTGGGCGGATTGGCGATCCAGAATCGTCTGCGCAACGGCACCAAGCCGCCTGCCATCGCGCATGACGGCGAAACCGTTTCGGTGCTGATCCCGGCGTTCAACGAAGAGAAAGTGATTGCGACCACGGTCGAACGCATTTTGGCCAGCGACTACCGGAATCTGGAAATTCTGGTGATCGACGACGGCTCGCTGGACCGTACCGCCGAAACGATCCGCCAGCGTTTCGCCCATGAGAAGCGCGTGAACCTGATTTCCATCGCCAATGGCGGCAAGGCGCATGCCCTCAACACGGGCTTGCATCACGCCAGCGGCACCGTGGTGGTGGCGCTGGATGCCGACACTCAGTTCAACAGCGACACGATTTCGCGGCTGGTGCGCTGGTTCATCGATCCCGAGGTCGGCGCGGTCGCGGGCAACGCCAAGGTGGGCAACCGCATCAACATGATCACGCGCTGGCAGGCGCTGGAATATATCGTGGCGCAGAATCTGGAACGCCGCGCGCTGTCGGCGCTGGATGTGCTGACCGTGGTGCCGGGCGCGGTCGGCGCCTGGCGGCGCGAGACCTTGGTCAAACTGGGCGGATTCCCGCCCGACACGCTGGCAGAGGACCAGGACCTCACCATCGCGGTGCAGGCTGCGGGCTACCGCGTGGCGTTCGACACTTCGGCCGTCGCCTGGACAGAAGCGCCCGCCACTGTGCGCGGGCTCAGCCGCCAGCGTTTCCGCTGGTCGTTCGGCACGTTGCAGTGCTTGTGGAAATACAGGCGCATCGCCTTCAACCCGCGCTATGGCGAATTGGGCCTGGTGGCGCTGCCCCAAGTCTGGCTGTTCCAGATCATCCTGACCACGCTCGCGCCGGTGGCGGACCTGCTTCTGGTCTGGCAACTGGTGGGGCAATGGCTCGCCTACAGCCAGCATGGTGCGGAATTCACCGACAGCGATCTCAAATTGATCGGCATCTATTACGCGGTCTTCATCGTGGTGGACCTGCTCGCGGCACTGGTGGGTTTCGTGATGGAGCGGCGCGAGGATTGGCGCCTGCTTCTGTGGCTGCCGCTGCAACGCTTCGGCTATCGTCAGTTGATGTATTATGTGGTGCTGCGCTCCATCGCCACGGCTCTTCGCGGGCCCTTTGTTGGCTGGGGCAAGCTCGAGCGTCATGGCACGGTGAAGGCCAGTCATGCCTTTCGGACCTAGGCAATAAGGCTCCGCTTCGGATTTAATTGGAATCAGCAGGGCGAGGGCCGCGACAGCGCATAGCCCGAGCCTTGCATCAGTGAAAGTCGCGTGACGGCGGCAACACCCGGACATTTCGCGGGTGGCGATGGGTGGGCGCAACCGGGGGCAGCGCGTCACCGGAGAGAAGCCTGAGATCGGCGCTGCGGTCGGTCATCCGCTCGGCCATCAGATGTATCACCCCTTCGGGACTTTTCTGCACCTTGCCTTCCACCAAGAGCAGGCGCGCGCCCATCACTTCCTTGCGGAAGCGGGCGAAGGTCCGCTCCCACACCACCACATTGCAGATGCCGGTTTCGTCGGAGAGGGTGATGAAGATGGCAGTCCCTTCGCCGGGGCGCTGGCGCACCAGCACGATGCCGGCGCACCGCACGAAATCACCGTCCGCGAACGCGCCCACGCTTTGGCAGGAAACGAAACCTTCTTCGTCGAAGCGCGAACGCAGGAATTGCGTGGGATAGGCTTTGAGCGACAGCCGGATGGTCTGGTAGTCGGTGAGCACATGCTCGCTGAGCGGCATTTGCGGCAATGGTGCAATTTGTTCCAAACCCTGCTCGGGCGCGGAAAGCCGGGCGAACAAGGGCAGCGGCTTGTCGTCGGGCAGCCGGCGCACCGCCCATAACCCTTCGCGGCGGTCGAGGCCAAAGCCCCGCAAGGCATCGGCCTCGGCCAGGATGACCAGAGCGCGCTTGGAAAGGCCGGTGCGGCGGACGAAATCGGCAAAGTCGCGATAGCCGAAGCCGCGCTCATGCATCACGGTTTGCGCCTCGGCCTCGCTGAAACTGTCGATCTGGCGCAAGCCCAGACGCAGGCAGAGCCGGCCTTTCTCGTCACGCTCGATGGTACAATCCCAATCGCTATAAGCGGCATCGGGTGGCAGCACATTCACTTTTCCATTGTCGCGGGCGCAGCGCACGATCTCGGCCGGCGCATAAAAACCCATGGGCTGGGAATTGAGCAGCGCCGCGGCAAAGGCGGCGGGATGATATTTCTTGATCCAGGCTGAGACATAGACCAAGAGCGCGAAGCTGGCGGCATGGCTTTCGGGAAAACCGTAAGAGCCGAAGCCCTTGATCTGTTCGAAGCAGGCTTCGGCGAAGCCCAGTTCGTAGCCGCGCCTTGTCATGCCGCCGATGAATTTCTGCTCGAAGCTACCGATGGTGCCCATATGGCGGAAGGTGGCCATCGCCCGGCGCAAGCCATTGGCTTCGTCGGGCGTGAACTGGGCGGCGACAATGGCCATCTTCATCGCCTGTTCCTGGAACAGGGGAATTCCCAGCGTTTTTTCAAGCACCGGCATCAGTTCATTTTGATCGAAGCGCTTGTCAGGCTTGGGGATACCGAAGACGGTATCGGGATTTTCCCGCTTCTGTTTGCGCCGTTTCAGATAGGGATGGACCATGCCGCCCTGGATCGGTCCTGGCCGCACGATCGCCACTTCCACCACCAGATCATACAATTTGCGTGGCTGAAGTCTGGGCAGCATGTTCATCTGGGCGCGGCTTTCCACCTGGAACACGCCGACGGCGTCGGCTTTGCACAGCATCTCGTAAACCGTGGGATCGGTGGGCTCCATGGCCAGCGTCAGCTTTTCTTCCGCCACGTTTTCGTGGGCGCGGATCAGCGCAAAGGCCTTGCGGATGCAGGTGAGCATGCCCAAGGCCAGCACGTCCACTTTCATGATCTTGAGGGTATCGAGATCGTCCTTGTCCCATTCGATAAAGAAGCGGTCTTCCATCGCCGCGGGGCCGATGGGCACGGTCCAGTCCAGCTTGTCGCGGGTAAGCACAAAGCCGCCCACATGCTGGGAAAGATGGCGGGGAAAGCCGAGCAGGCGCTTGGCGAAACCCACCGCGCGTTTCACGATGGCGTTGTGCGGATCCTGCTCGCCTTGGCGGACCTGCGCGTCGCTGATGTCATCGCCATGATGGCCCCAGACCGTGTCCGCCAATTTGCCGGTCACGTCTTCGCTGAGGCCGAACACCTTGCCCACTTCGCGAATGGCGCTGCGCGGACGATAACAGATCACGGTCGCGGTCAAGGCGGCGCGCCGCTTGCCATAGCGGCGATAGACATATTGGATCACTTCCTCGCGCCGCTCATGCTCGAAATCCACGTCAATGTCGGGCGGCTCGCTGCGTTCGGTGTTGAGGAAGCGTTCGAACAGGACGTCGATCTCCATCGGGTCCACAGAAGTCACGTGCAACGCATAACAAACCACCGAATTGGCCGCCGAACCGCGTCCCTGGCACAGGATGTTCTTGTTTCTGGCGAACTGCACGATGTCATGCACGGTAAGAAAGTAGTGCGCGATCCGTTTCTCGGCGATGAAGCGTAATTCCTTTTCCGCGAGTTCCAGAACCTTATCGGGCACGCCCTTGGGGTAGCGGCGCTTCAGACCTTCTTCGGTCAAATCGCGCAAATGCCCGTCCGGCGTCTTGCCCCGGGGCACGGGCTCACGAGGATATCGTTGCCCCAATTCGGAGAGGGAGAAACGAATAACGCCGGCAAAGCGCAGCGTTTCCTCGATCGCCTCCGGAGATTGGCGGAACAGCCGCGCCATCTCCTCTGGTGTTTTGAGATGGCGTTCGGCGTTCGCTTCCAGTAGCCGGCCGGCTTCGTGCAAACCCATATGTTCGCGGATGCAGGTGACCACGTCCTGCAGATCGCGCTCACCGGGATTGTGATAGAGAACGTCGTTGACCGCGATCAATGGCACGCACGCCGTGCGCGCAACTTGCTTGAGCGTCCGCAACCGGCGGCGATCCTCGCCGGTGTACAACATGGACGCGGCCAGCCAGGTGTCGCGACCCAAAAAAGCCAGGACAGGCTTTGCCTCTTCCGGATTTGCCGGAGGTATGACGATCAAGAGCAACCCGCGACGATTCTTTTCCTCGAGATCGGCCAGATCGAGGAAGCATTCGCCTTTGGGCGCGCGCAGCTTGCCGATGGTCAAGAGCCGGCATAGCCGCGCATAGGCTTTGCGGTCTTTGGGATATGCCAGGATGTCGGGTGTGCCGTCGCGGAACACCAGTCGCGCGCCGATCAATAATTTGAGCGGAGTATCCGGCTCAAGCTTCTTCCAGGTTTCGTGCGCACGCACCACGCCTGCCAGGCTGTTACGATCGGCGATGCCGATGCCATCAAGACCCAACTCCGCCGCGCGTTCCACCAGGTCTTTCGGATGCGAAGCGCCGCGCAGGAAGGAGAAATTGGTGGTGACCGCCAATTCCGCATAAGCAGGAACGGTCACGCGAAAATGCCTTGCAGATACCAGCGGGAATGAAGTCCGGCCTCGCGATGGAGTCCGTCGCGGTAAAGCCAGAAGCGCAAGCCCTGGTCGGTTTCGATGCGGAAATAATCGCGCGTGAGACCGTCCTTCTTCCACCATTCCATGGCGATGCGTTCCGGTCCTTCGGCGCGCACGACATGGAAATCGGCCTTGCGCCAGCGGAAGCGGCGGGGCGCGCCTTCCTGGGCCATGAACAAGGGCGCGCTGATTTCTTCGGGCCGCTCCAGCAGTCTGAGTGGGCGCAGCGGTGGATCATCGTCTTTGCGCCGGCGCATCCAAGTGCCCGTGAAGTCGCGCTCCTGGGCAGGAATAGTTGCGCTTTGCGCTTCGGGAATATGCGTGTCCTGGGCCACAAAGCGTTGCACGCGATGTTCGCCAAAGCGCGCCGCCAACCGGTCCACCAGAAAGGCGATCTGCCACCGGCTATTCTCATTGTCATCGAAGCTGGCGGTGACGATCTCGTTTTTCTCGGTGAGGGAAGCTTCCAGCCGGATCACGTCAAAGCCGAAGCCGGGGTCCAGAGGGCCCGCCAGCGCGTCCAGCCGTTCATCCAGAAGCCTCAACATCACGGCGGGATCGCGCAAAGGTGCGCCAGTCCGGATCGCGATGCGCTCCACCTTGCCGTTGGCGCGGAAGAAAAATGCTTCGAGATGGCGCAGGACCTGGTCCTCGCGTTCCAGCATCCCGCTTAAGGAGGTGGCCAGAGTATGAAGACTGGCGGCGATCACATCCTTGGTGATCACCGGTTCGGCAAAGCGCTGTTCGGCGCGGAAATCAGGTAGAGGCCGGCGCGGCGCCAAAGGCTTTTCGTGCCGGCCAAGCATCACATCCAAACGGGTGACGAACCCGCCGCCGAACCGCGAGGCCAATTCGGCGCGCCCCCGTTCGGCCACCTGGGCGATGGTCTTGAGGCCGGCGCGGCGCAGTGCCCGCATGATGTCTTCGTTGCAATCCAAGGCCGCGACCGGAAGCGGCGCCAGCATGCGCGCATTCTCGTCGGGCGGCGCCACCGTGCCGTTGGCATGACGCGCCAAAGCGCGCGCTGCCAGGCAGGTGTCGGCAATGGCGCCCTGCACGGCAAAACCCTGAGCGGCGATCTTGGCGCGCGCCAAAGAAAGCATCGCCTCTTCGCCACCGAAGAGATGCGTCACGCCAGTGATGTCCAAGAGCAGACCTTGCGGAGAGTCGAGCGCCACCAGCGGCGTGAAGCGGTCGCACCAATCGGCGATCCCTTCCAATAACTCCGCATCTCTCTTTTCATCGGCGGGCACGATCTTGAGAGTCTGGATCATGGCGCGGGCATTGGCCAAAGGTTGGCCGTGATAAATCCCGGCCCGCACCGCCGCCTTGTTCAGGGCATAGACATAAAGCGCATTGTTGGCGCGTCCGGCCACCACCAGCGGCGTTTTTGCCAGAGCGGCCCGGTCAGGCGAAACGATAAGACGCGTCAGCCGGTCGGTCGAAAGGCGCGGCAGCCACAGCGCCATGATGCGTCGCTTCTTGGCGGAAATTTCCATTTTGCGGATTCCATTCCATGATCCACTCACCCAACCCGCCCAGGCGATGGCGTGTAAGTCGCGTCAGATAGCGGGGCGATCCCCAATCATCATCCTCGGCACGGGCATTGAGACTTCGCACCTGCCAGCGCGTGACGGCGGCGCTGGGCCGTGCATCCGCGCCTTCGCGCAAGACGAACAGCGTCACGCCGCTTTCCTCCGCAATCAGTCCCAGCCTGCGGCTGGCGGACAAGTCCAACACATGGGCTTGGCCTTCCAACTCCAGCACCACCGCGCCCATATGCGGTGAAGCGAGAATGTCGGCCGCGGCGGACAGCGCGTCTTCGTTGTTGGCAGCCCGCAACAGAAGCAATTTCTCGGGATCGCCGCCCAACTCCAGAAAGCCCGTGGCCGAAAGCGCGCCATATTCCAGTGCCGCATAATCGGTGCGGACCCAGAATAGCGGTTTCTTCCCCATCGCCCGGAGCCCTAAGCAGGCGGCAAAACCACTGGCCCCCCAATCCTGGGCGAACACTTCATGCTGGGCGCCCGGCCTGAGACCTCCGCCCAGCACGGCATCGGCATCGGTCATGCCCAAGGGAACCGCGCGCCGATCATGGGGCAGGCCGTAACGGTTCAAGAAATGGCGTAAATCCGCCAATTTTTCCTGTTTGTTCATGTTATGTTCTAATCTACTCTCGACCATCCGAGAGTCAAGTGCGGCATCAAAAGCCGGGCCGGCATGTTGCGCTGCAACTGGTGCCCGCGACGTATGTGTGCAAAAAGCAATTTCGCTTTGGTTTTTTCTTGTTGGAACCGGCCCCGCAGGATTGGGTGTGGGCCGATTAGGGGAATTGCGGGCCATGAGCTTGCCGCCGGAACAAGGTCTCTACGATCCCAGGAACGAGCACGATTCCTGCGGCGTGGGCTTTGTCGCCAACATCAAGGGCCAGAAATCCCATGGCATCATCGGCTTTGGCCTGCAGCTTCTCATCAATCTCGATCACCGGGGCGCGGTGGGCGCGGACCCGCTGGTGGGCGACGGCGCCGGCATCCTGATCCAGATCCCCGACGCGCTTTTGCGCGAATGGGCCAAGAGCACCGGCGTGGTCCTGCCCGAGCCCGGCAAATATGCGGTGGCGATGTGCTTCCTGCCGCGCGAAGCCAAGGCGCGCGACATCGTCATCAAACAGTTCGAGCATTTCATCAAGGTCGAAGGCCAGGTGCTGTTGGGCTGGCGCGATGTGCCCACCGATCCCGCCGGCCTGGGCAAGACCGTGCTCGACCAGATGCCGCTGATCCGCCAGGCCATCGTCGCGGCGGGCCCCAGGGTGAAAGATCAGGACGCGTTCGAGAGGAAGCTGCTTGCCATCCGCAAGCAGACCCAGAATCCCCTGATCGAGATGGCCAAGAAGCACAAGCAGCCCGCCATCACCCAGCTTTACATGCCCAGCTTCTCCACCCGCACGGTGGTCTATAAGGGCCTCCTGCTGGCGCATGATGTGGGCCGCTTCTACCGCGATCTCACCAATCCGCTCACCCAATCGGCGATCGCGCTGGTGCACCAGCGCTTCTCCACCAACACATTCCCCAGCTGGAAGCTGGCGCATCCTTTCCGCTTCATCGCTCACAATGGCGAAATCAATACGGTGCGCGGCAATGTGAACTGGATCAATGCGCGCCGCCGCACCATGGAGTCCGAACTGCTCGGACCCGATCTGGACAAGATGTGGCCGCTGATACCTCACGGCCAGTCCGACACCGCCAGTTTGGACAATGCGCTCGAGCTTCTGGTGGCAGGCGGCTATCCCTTGGCGCATGCCGTGATGATGCTGATCCCGGAGGCGTGGGCCGGCAACAAATTGATGGATGCCAAGCGCAAGGCCTTCTACGAATATCATGCCGCGTTGATGGAGCCGTGGGACGGCCCCGCGGCGATCGCCTTTACCGATGGCCGGCAGATCGGCGCCACCCTGGACCGCAACGGGCTTCGCCCCGCGCGCTACATCGTCACCGACGACGATCATGTGATCCTGGCCTCGGAATCGGGCGCGCTGCCGGTGCCGGAAGAGAAGATCAAGCGCAAATGGCGGCTTCAGCCCGGCAAGATGCTGCTGATCGATCTGGAAGAAGGCCGCATCGTCGAGGACGAAGAGATCAAGGCCAAACTCGCCAGTGCCGAGCCCTATGACGAATGGCTGCGCGAAGCGCAGTACAAGCTGGAAGAACTGCCGGAAGTGCCGGAAGAGGCGCGGCAGTCCAAAGCCAACGATCCCTCGCTTCTGCTCGATAAGCAGCAGGCCTTTGGCTATACCCAGGAAGATCTAAGCTTCTTCCTCGAGCCGATGGCGCGCATGGCCGACGATCCGGTGGGCTCGATGGGCACCGATACGCCGCTGGCGGTGCTCTCGAACAAGCCCAAGCTGCTCTACAATTATTTCCAGCAGAATTTCGCCCAGGTCACCAATCCGCCGATCGATCCGATCCGCGAAGAGCTGGTGATGAGCCTCGTC
>Ga0134128_10003462_pt1 | contig 19318 bp, 16 predicted proteins | sample KB31754_FD_96462 | JGI IMG/M metagenome (GOLD analysis project Ga0134128, IMG submission 96462) | Terrestrial soil microbial communities with excess Nitrogen fertilizer from Kellogg Biological Station, Michigan, USA - KB3-175-4 | ecosystem: Environmental > Terrestrial > Soil > Unclassified ...
GTGCCCGCGTCCAGGCCGGCCACCGCGGCGGGCGCGGTTTCGTCGGGAAGGAGGGTCCGGCGTCGTCCGTCACCGCGGACCCACAGGCGGAACGCCAGGACCAGCAGGGCCAGCCAGGCCCCGCCCACCCACAGGGCCACGCGGGTGTCCGGGAAGGCGCCCAGCACCACCACGATCGCCGCCATGAACACGATGGTCAGCGCGGAGGCGAGGGGCCAGAGCGGAACCGGGAAGGCGGAGGGGGCCAGGGAGTCGCGGGCGATTTCGCGCTTCATCGCCACGTGCGACGCCAGGATCATGACCCACACCCAGACGGTGGCAAAGGTGGCGATCGAGGCGATGACCACGAACACCTCCTGCGGGATGACGGCGTTGAGCACCACGCCCACCAGCAGCACGCCGGTCATCATCACCACGGTCATCCACGGTACGCCCGTGCGTGAAATCCGCCCGAAGACGGCCGGCGCGTGGCCCTGGCGGGACAGGCCGAAGAGGATGCGGCCGGCGCCAAAGATGTCGCTGTTGACGGCGGAGAGGGCGGCGGTGATGACCACGCCGTTCAAGATGTTGCCGGCCGCCGGGATGCCCAGGGAGGAGAAGATCTGCACGAACGGGCTGGTCTCGCCCGTGATGCGGTCCCACGGGAACAGGCTCATGAGCACGCCGATGGTCAGCACGTAGAACAGCAGCACGCGAACCGGGACGGTGTTCACGGCCGACGGGATCGACCTGGCCGGGTCAGCCGCCTCGCCGGCTGTCACCCCGATCGTCTCGATCCCGCCGAAGGCAAACATGACGACGGCGAACGCGGCCATGAGCCCGCCCCAGCCGTGCGGCAGGAAACCGCCGTGCGCCACCAGGTTCCCCAGGCCCGGGGCGGACTGTGCGGCCTCGACGTGGAAGCCAAAGACGATGATGGCGGCGCCGCCGGCGATCATGGCGATGATGGCCGCCACCTTGATCAGCGAAAACCAAAATTCCAGTTCGCCGAACACCTTCACGCTGAGCAGGTTCAGGGCGGCCAGGAAGAAGATGATGGCCAGCACCCAGATCCAGCGGGGCACCTCGTGGAACCAGAATCCCATGTAGATACTGAACGCGGTGACATCGGCAATGGCGACAATGGCCATTTCAAAGACGTACGTCCAGCCGGTGATGAACCCGGCCAGGGGCCCCAGGTACCGGCCGGCGTACTGGCCAAAGGAGCCGGAGACCGGATGGCGCACGGCCATCTCGCCCAGGGCCCGCATCACCATGAAAACGGCCGCCCCGGCAACGATGTAGGCCAGCAGCACGGCCGGTCCGGCCTTTTGGATCGCGGAGGCGGAACCGTAAAAGAGGCCCGTTCCGATGGCCGAGCCGAGTGCCATGAAGCGGATGTGGCGGGCGTTGAGCCCGCGTGTCAGCGAGAAGCCTGCGCTTTGCATGCAAAAACCTTTGGTGTGGGGGCCTGGCGGTCCAGGAGTGGCCTCCAGCACATCACGCCGCGACCCGCCGTGACGCGCCTCACCAGGTGTTGCTGTCTTGGATTGGAGACCGCCCGCAAAAAGCCGGTAATCTGGGATTAGAGACTCGAATGTTCCACAGCGGCCCCGCTGCGCCGGCCGGATCGGCCAGTGTAGAGGAAGCAATGGACGCAGATCGCCGGCGAGGAATCATGACAGATGCAATGCAGGCCCCGCCCACCAGGCGGTCCCCCTCCAAGGTTCCCGCGGCGGACAATACGCTGCGCATCCTCAAGCTGCTCTCCGCCAAACGCGGCCCGCTCGCGGCCTCCACCATCGCCACCACCCTGGACCTGCCGCGCTCCAGCGTGTACCACCTGCTGGGGGTCATGGAGGCCTCCGGCTTTGTCATGCACCTGCCCGAGGAACAGCGCTACGGCCTGGGCATTGCCGCCTTCGAGCTCAGCAGCGCCTACTCGCGGCAGGAGCCGCTGTCCCGGCTGGGCCGGCCGCTGCTGGCCGCGCTCGTTGACCGGATAGGCGAGAGCGCGCACCTGGCCGTGCTGCACGGGCGCGACGTGCTGTACATCGTGGAGGAGCGGGCCAAGCACCGCCCGTCCCTCGTGACCGACGTCGGCGTCCGGCTTCCCAGCCACCTCACCGCCAGCGGCCGCGCCATTTTGGCGGCGCTGCCCAAGTCGCAGGTCCGGGCCCTGTACCCCAACGCCGCCGCGTTCACCTCGCGCACCGAGGTCCCGGACCCCATCGGCAAGTACTCCACCCTCTCCGCCCACCTGGAGCAGGTCCGCCGGCGCGGCTACTCCACCGAAAACGGCGAGATCACCGAGGGCTTCGGCTCCGTGGCGGCGGCCGTGACGGACCACGTGGGCTGGCCCGTGGCGGCCGTGGCCGTGACGTTCCTGGCCGAGAAGGTGCCGCCGGGGGAGTGGCCGGCCCTGGCCCGGCGTGTCACCAAGGTTGCCGGCGAACTGTCCGTGCGGATTTACGGCCGCCGCGAAGGGTAGTGCCTGACGGGCGCAGCCGTCGCAGACCCTCCGCAGCGCCGACGGTCTGGAATCCCGGACACTGCTGACGCGAGGGGCCGGATTTCCGCGCCGTTAAGCGGGATAGTGGGAAGCAAGAGCACTACACACCAAAGGAATCAGCCATGAGCACCGCCGTCCTTGCCCACGAAGTAACACTGTCGTCCTCCGGGGTCACCCCCGGGGACGTCATCGCCGTCGCCCGCCACGGCGCCAAGGTGACCATCAGCGAAGAGGCGCTCGCCGGCGTCGAACGCGTCAGGGCGCACATTGAAAAGCTGGCCCACTCCGACACGCCGGCCTACGGCATCTCCACCGGCTTCGGCGCCCTGGCCAACCGCCACATCCACGAGGACATGCGCACCCAGCTGCAGAAGTCGCTCATCCGCTCCCACTCGGCCGGCATGGGCCCGGCGGTGGAGCGCGAGGTGGTGCGGGCGCTGATGTTCCTGCGCGCCAAGACGCTCGCGTCCGGCCGCACCGGCGTGCGCCCCGTCGTGGTGCAGACCATGGTGGACGTACTCAACGCGGGAATCACGCCTGTGGTGCGCGAATTTGGCTCGCTCGGCTGCTCCGGCGACCTCGCGCCGCTGTCCCACTGCGCGCTGGTGCTCATGGGCGAGGGCGAGGCCGCCGGGCCGGACGGCGCGGTCCGCCCCGTCCCCGAGCTGCTGGCCGAGGCCGGCATCACGCACATCGAGCTGGCCGAAAAGGAGGGCCTGGCGCTCGTCAACGGCACGGACGGCATGCTCGGCATGCTGCTCATGGCCATCGCGGACCTCAAGCTGCTGCTGACGACGGCGGACGTGACCGCCGCTTTGAGCGTCGAGGGCCTGCTGGGCACCGACCAGGTGTTCCTGCCCGAGCTGCACATGGACCTGCGCCCGCACCCCGGCCAGGCATTGAGCGCCGACAACATGCTGCGCGTGCTCGCCGGCTCGCCCATCGTCGCCTCGCACCGGACGGGCGATTCCCGCGTGCAGGACGCCTACTCGCTGCGCTGCGCCCCCCAGGTCGCCGGCGCCGCCCGTGACACCGTGGAGCACGCGCTGACGGTCGCCACCCGCGAGCTCGCCGCGGCCATCGACAACCCCGTGGTCCTGCCCGACGGCCGCGTCTCCTCCAACGGCAACTTCCACGGCGCCCCGGTGGCCTATGTGTTGGACTTCCTCGCCATCGTCTCCGCCGACGTCGCCTCGATCGCCGAGCGCCGCACCGACAGGATGCTCGACCCCGCCCGTTCGCACGGCCTGCCCGCCTTCCTGGCCGGGGACCCCGGCGTGGACTCGGGCCTGATGATCGCCCAGTACACGCAGGCCGGGCTCGTCTCCGACTCCAAGCGGCTTGCCGTCCCCGCCTCGGTGGACTCCATCCCCAGCTCCGCCATGCAGGAGGACCATGTCTCCATGGGCTGGCACGCCGCCCGCAAGCTGCGCCGCTCCGTGGAAAACCTGCGCCGCGTGCTCGCCATTGAGCTCGTCACGGCCACCCGCGCCATCGACATGCGGACTTCCATGTCCGGCGGCGCACTGGTCCCCGGCCCCGCCGGCGCCGCCGTGCTTGAGCTGCTTCGGGCGACGGTGCCCGGCCCCGGCGCAGACCGCTTCCTGTCCCCGGAGCTGGAGGAGGCCGACCGCCTGGTGGGTTCCGGCGCCATCCGCGCGGCGGCAGAATCAGCCACGGGCCCGCTGAACTAACCGGCTCACCATCCAACTGGCGCACCATCAGGGCGGACCGGCAGTCCCACCGTGAATGCCGGTCCGCGGCCGGAACGACGGTGTTGAGACAAGCTGCCCGCCCCCGATGTGACGGTTGCCACACCGGGGGCGGGCGTGTTTAATGTTTGAGTCACTTGAGTATCAAACATTTATTCGAATGAGGCTGCCTTGTGAAACTCGCCCTGCTGGCATTGCGCCATGCGCGGCCATATTGGGGATCCATTCTTGCCGTGCTGGTGCTGCAGCTGGTCTCCACCCTGGCTGCCCTCTACCTGCCCAGCCTCAACGCCAAGGTCATCGACCAGGGCGTGGCCAAGGGCGACACCGACTTCATCTGGGCCACCGGCACCACCATGGTCGTGGTCTGCTTCATCCAGGTTGCCGCGGCGATCGGCGGCATCTACTTTGGCGCCCGCACGGCCATGGCCATGGGGCGCGACCTGCGCCGGGAGGTCTACCACCGCGTCAACGCGCTCGGCGCCCTCGACGTGGGCCGTTTTGGCACCGCCACGCTCATCACCCGCAACACCAACGACGTCCAGCAGGTGCAGATGCTGGTCCTGATGGCGCTGAACTTCATGGTGTCCACGCCCATCATGTGCATTGGCGGCATCGTCATGGCACTGCGCGAGGACCTGGGCCTGTCCTGGCTGTTGTGGGTGTCCGTCCCGCTGCTCTTCGTGGTGGTCGGCTTTCTGGTGGTGAAGCTGCTGCCCCTCTTCCGCGAGATGCAGGAACGCATCGACACCGTCAACGCGGTGCTGCGCGAACAGATCACGGGCATCCGGGTCATCCGGGCATTTGTGCGTGAACCCTTTGAGGCCGAACGGTACCGCGGCGCCAACCTGGCCCTGACGCGCGTGTCGGTGCGGGTGGGCAACCTGTTTGTGCTGATGTTTCCGCTGATCATGATGATCCTGCACCTGGCCACCGCCGCCGTGCTGTGGTTTGGCGGGCAGCGCGTGGACGCCGGCCAGATGCAGGTGGGCTCGCTGACGGCGTTCCTGCAGTACCTGCTCCAGATCCTGGTCGCTGTCATGATGGGCGTCTTCATGGTCATGATGATCCCCCGTGCGGCCGTTTCGGCGGAACGGCTCGACGAGGTCCTCAGCACCCGGCCCAGCCTCGCGGTTCCGGGCGGCACAGGCATGCCGGCGGGCCACGACGTCGAATTCCAGGATGTCTCCTTTGGCTATCCCGGTGCCGAGCGCCCCGTGCTGAACAGGGTCAGCTTTACCGCCGGGGAGGGGCGGACGACGGCGATTGTCGGGTCCACGGGGTCCGGCAAGTCGACGCTGGTGAACCTGATTCCCCGGCTCTTTGACCCGCAGGGCGGTTCCGTGCGGATTGGCGGCGTGGACGTGAGCGAATTGAGCCGCCCCCAGCTGGCCTCCCTGGTGGGGCTGGTGCCGCAAAAGCCGTACCTGTTTTCCGGCACCGTCGCCTCCAACATCCGCTTTGGCCGGCCGGACGCGAGCGACGGGGACATCTGGGCTGCGCTGGAGGTGGCCCAGGCCAGGGACTTCGTTGAGGACAAGCCCGGGGGCCTGGCGGAGACCATGGCCCAGGGCGGCACCAACGTCTCCGGCGGGCAGCGCCAGCGGCTCTGCATTGCCCGGGCGCTGGTGGCCAGGCCGCGCGTGTTCCTCTTTGACGACTCCTTCTCGGCCCTGGACGTCACCACCGACGAGAACCTCCGCAGGTCCCTGCACGCCGCCACAGACGGGGCGACGGTGATCATCGTCGCCCAAAGGGCCTCCACCATCCGGGAAGCCGACCACATCATCGTGCTGGACAACGGCGAGGTGGTCGGGACCGGCACTCACGACGAACTCCTGGAAAGCAGTGGGACGTACCGGGAAATCGTCGAGTCGCAGCTAAGCGTTGAAGGGGTCCCCTGATGGCACGGCGGAACACGGACCAGGCGTCCGGGACGGCTGAGGAAACCGGGGACACCGGCGCCGACTACGAACCCGGAAGCACCGACGGCGACATGTTCGGCGCGGCGCCGGCCAAGAAGGCCAAACACTTTTGGCCCTCGGTCAAGCGGCTGACGGGACTGTTGCGCCCGGAACGCCGTCAGTTCTCGCTGGTGGTGGTGCTGGTGGCGGCATCGGTGGTGCTGACAGTGATTGCGCCGAAGATCCTCGGAGCCGCCATGGACACCATCTTCAACGGCGTCATCGGCGCGCAGCTTCCCGCGGGCGTGCCCCTGGATTCCATCGTTGCCGGGCAGCGCGCCGCGGGCAACGGGCAGTTCGCCGACATGCTGGCCAAGGCGAACATCGTGCCCGGACAGGGCATCGATTTTGTCCGGCTCAGCCGCTTGATCGTGGTTGTGTTGGCCCTGTACATGGTTGCCTCGACACTGATGTGGCTGCAGGGGTACCTGCTCAACGCACTCGTCATGCGCGTGGTCTTCCGGCTGCGCGAGGACATCGAGCACAAGCTGAACCGGCTGCCGCTGGGGTACTTTGACACGCGCCAGCGCGGGGACCTGATGTCGCGCGTCACGAACGACGTCGACAACATTCAGGCCGCCCTGCAGCAGGCGTTCTCCCAGCTGGTCCAGTCCGCGCTGACCATTCTGGGCATTGGCGTCATGATGTTCATCGTGTCGTGGCAGCTGGCCCTGATCGCCCTGGTCGCGCTGCCGCTTTCCGCCGCCATCGCCGGTGCCATAGGTGCCAGGTCGCAAAAATTGTTTGCCGCGCAATGGAAGAACACGGGCGCACTCAACGGCCACGTGGAGGAGACGTTCTCGGGGCTTGAACTGGTCCGTGCCTACGGCCGCGATGCGGAAATGCTGGAGGTCTTTGACGAACGCAACGAGAAGCTTTACAAGGCGTCCTTCGGTGCCCAGTTCGTTTCGGGCATGATCATGCCTGCCATGCAGTTTGTCTCCTACCTCTCCTACGTGCTGGTCGCCGTGGTCGGCGGCGTGCGCGTGGCCACCGGGCAGATGACACTGGGCGACGCCACGGCGTTCATCCAGTACTCGCGCGAATTCTCCCAGCCCATCGGCGAGATGGCAGGCATAGCCAACATGATCCAGTCCGGCGTGGCCTCCGCGGAGCGCACCTTTGAACTGCTCGACGCCGGGGAGCAGGACCCGGACACCGGCAGCGCCGAGCTCCCCGCCCAGGCGGACGGGCACGTCACCTTCGAGCAGGTCTCCTTCAGCTACGATCCCGAAACACCCCTCATCCGGGACGTTTCCTTCACGGTGCAGCCCGGCCAGACCGTCGCCATCGTGGGTCCCACGGGCGCCGGCAAGACCACGCTGGTCAACCTTGTCATGCGCTTTTACGAGCTCACGGGCGGGCGGATCCTGCTCGACGGGATTGACACCCGGGAGCTGCCCCGGCAGCAAGTGCGGGCGCAGGTCGGCATGGTGCTGCAGGACGCGTGGCTGTTTGAGGGGACCATCCGGGAGAACATCCGCTACGGCCGCCTGGATGCCACGGACGGAGAGATCGTGGAGGCGGCGAAGGCCACCATGGTGGACAGGTTTGTCCGCCAGCTCCCCGACGGCTACGACACCGTGATCGACGCCGACGGCGGCACAGTCTCCGCCGGCGAGCGGCAGCTGATCACCATTGCCCGGGCGTTCATCGCCAACCCGTCGCTGCTGATCCTCGACGAGGCCACCTCGAGCGTGGACACCCGCACCGAGCTGGCGGTCCAGCACGCCATGGCGGCCCTGCGCACCGACAGGACGTCGTTTGTGATCGCGCACCGGCTCTCCACCATCCGCGACGCCCACACCATCCTGGTCATGGAGGACGGCGACATCGTCGAGCACGGCACGCACGAGCTCCTGCTGGCCCGCCGCGGCGCCTACTACACGCTGTACAAGACGCAGTTCCGCGGCGGGCACGGCCTGGAAGATGAGGTCGCGGCCGAGGCCCGGTGATCGAGGTGGCCCCGTGATCGGGTTGGCCCGGTGATCGAGCCTGTCGAGATCCAGGGTCGCGCCGTGGTCCGGGTCTCGACCGGCTCAACCACCGGAGTCCGCGGCCGGACCGCAGCGGCTACCGCAGCAGGGTGTCGACGAGGCGGGCGGCGACCCTGGCCGTGCGGTTGTCGATGTCGAACTCCGGGTTGAGCTCCGCCACGTCGAAGTGGAACAGCTTGCCGCCCGCAGCCACCTGGCGGCACACGGAGGCGATGACCGGCAGCGGAACGCCGTACGCCGCGGGGGCGCTGACGCCGGGCGCCACGGCGGCGGGGAGCACGTCGAGGTCGATCGTCAGGTACACGATGTCCACGGTCTCCAGGAACGCGGACACAAACGCGGCCGTCCGCTCGGCCGTGCAGTCCTCGTCGAGCAGGTACTTTACGTCCAGCTCGTGGGCGGTGTCGAAAAGGACTCGGGTGTTGTTCGGCTCGCTGATGCCGACGACGGCGTAATTGAGTTCGCGCCCTGCGGCGGCTTCCGCGCGGGCCATCTGCAGGAACGGCGTGCCGGAGCTGGGGACGGGCGCCTCGCGCAGGTCGAAGTGGGCGTCCAGGTTCAGCACGCCCAGCCGGGCGCCGTTCGCCACCGCCGCGGTGCCGGCAACGCCCAGGTAGCTGGCAAACGCGGTCTCGTGCCCGCCGCCCAGGACGAAGGTGAGCTGTCCGGCGTCGAGCATGGAGGTGAGGGCGCGGCCGGCCCGGGCCTGGCCGTCCTCCAAGTCCTCGCCAGCCACCACCACGTCGCCCACGTCAGTGACGGCGCGGGAGCCGTGGAAGGCCAGGGAGCCGAGCGCGGCTCGGATGGAGGCCGGGGCCGCAGCCGCCCCGACGCGGCCCTTGTTGCGGCGCACGCCCTCATGGGAGCAGAAGCCCAGCAGCGCGGCGGGTCCGGCGGATTCCGCGGAGGAGTCCCGTACGGCCGTCAGGGGAGTGGCCACGGACTGCCACCAGCGCCGGTGGGCCGGCCCGTCGCCGTCGTTCCTTCCGGACCAGGGGGAAGGGGCGGTGTCAACGGTGAGGGAAGTGAAGTCCATGGTTCCAGCCAACAGCAGCCGGGCCGGAATGACCAGCGGCTCCTCGAAGGCGGCGTCTGTCATGGCAGACGCCGCCCCAACGCGCGGAAGGGTTGGGCCCCGGCCGAGGAACGAGATTGGGGAGGAGCTGGGGACTACTTGATGTTGAAGACCTGCTCGATCGGGCCGATCCCGAAGAAGACCACAAACGCGTCGGCCACGGCCCACATGAGCGGGTGGACTTCCCTGGCGCGGCCCTGGAACAGGCGGATCAGGACGAACGCGATGAAGCCGGCGCCCAGGCCGTTGGCGATCGAGTACGTGAACGGCATGAGGGTGAAGGTCAGGAAGGCCGGGATGCCGATGCCCCAGTCGGACCAGTCGATCCTGCCCACCTGGGAAACCATCATGAAGCCCACCACCACCAGCGCGGGGGCAACGGCCTCGAACGGCACCAGGGAGATCAGCGGGGTGAAGAACATGGCGACAATCAGCAGCAGGCCCGTGACGATCGAGGCCAGGCCGGTGCGGGCACCCTCGCCGATGCCGGCGCCGGACTCGACAAAGATCTGGTTGGAGGACACCGAGGTGCCGCCTCCCGCAATGGCGCCGAACGCGTCGACGAGGAGCACGCGGTCCACGTTCGGGATGTTGCCTTCGGCATCCACGGTGCCGGCCTCGTTGGCCAGGCCCACCATGGTGCCCATGGCATCGAAGAAGATGCTCAACAGGATGCTGAACGCGAGCAGCAGGGCCGCCAGCGCGCCCAGGTGGGAGAAGGAGCCAAAGATGTTGGCCTGGCCGAACAGCCCCAGGTCCGGCGGCGTCAGCCCGGAGAAGTGCGGCACCACCAGGGACCAGCCCTCGGGGTTGGCGGTCTTGCCGTCAAAGCTGGGGCCGATGTTGAAGACGGCCTGCAGGATGTTGGCCAGGACGGTGGAGGCGATGATCCCCATCAGGATGGCGCCCTTGACCTTCCGGACCACCAGGGCGATGGTCAGGACCAGGCCCACCACGAACACCAGGGTGGGCCAGCCGAGCAGCTTGCCGTCAAAGCCCAGGCCCACGGGGACGGTGGTGCCGGCCACGTCCGGGATGCGGCGCACAAAGCCGGCGTTGACCAGGCCAATCAGCGCGATGAACAGCCCGATTCCCACCACGATGGCCGTCTTCAGCCCGGCCGGCACCGCATTGAACACGGCAGTGCGGAAGCCGGTGAGGACCAGGATGAACATGGTGGCGCCGGAGAGCACCACCAGACCCATCATGTCCGGCCAGCTGAGCCCCGGGTGCGAGGCCACGGTTACGGCCACGAACGCATTCACGCCCAGCCCGGTGGCCAGCGCGAACGGGTGCTTCGCCCAGGCGCCCATGATGATGGTCAGCAGGCCAGCGACGAGGGCGGTCATGGCGGCCACGCGGGCCGGGCCCAGTACCGCCCCGGAGGAATCGGCGCCCCCCAGGATCAGCGGGTTCAGGACCACGATGTAGCTCATGGCGAAGAAGGTGGCGAAGCCGCCGCGGATCTCGCGCGAGTAATTCGAGCCGCGCTCGGTGATCATGAAGTATTTGTCTACCGCAGATAGGCGGGTAGCCATCGTGGTTGCCATAAGGGGGCCCTCCGGGCGAAGAAAAAGGGGGATAGTCCAGTTGAGAAAATACTAGCCGCATTCAGGGCGGGCCATGATGGGCCGCGTCCGGGTCAGGTCGGCATTTTAGGTACGACGCCGCCACGCGCCGTGTGCGTTCGTTCCACCCCCGCGGGCCGGAGGATCCGCGCCGGCGCCGGGCATTCCCCCCAGTTCCTGCACTAAGGTGAAGACGACACCCCATTGCCCAGCCAAGGATCACGTACCGTGAATTTCCCTTCCCCGCAGAGCGCCGACGAGACGAACATGACACCGGGGGGACATGCCACCCGGCGGAATCCTGCCGCTGGCCTCCGCCTGCGCGGTTCAGCGCGGCGGGCCGTCCGCCCGCGCGCCGCCTGGCGCGCCCTGGCGGGTGCCGCCGTCGTGCTGCTGGCACTGCTGGGCGGAACGGGAACGGCCCAGGCCCACGATTCCTTGGAAAGCACCTTTCCGGCCAACGGCGCCACCGTGGCCACGATGCCCCGGGCCGTGACGCTGACCATGTCCAACACCCCGGCCGCCATCGGTGCCGAGATCAAGGTACTGGACGCGGGGGGCACCAACTGGGCGGTTGGCGCGGTCTCGGTGCTGGACAATGTGGCCACCCAGCAGGTCAAGCCGGGCGCCCCGGCGGGCAAGTACACGGTGGAATGGCGGCTGGTGTCCTCCGACTCACACCCGGTCGGCACCGGACAGAACTTTACGTTCACGACCAAGGCGGCGGCCAGCCCGGGCGCCGTGGCGGGGCCCGCGCAGCCGGCGCAGCAGGTCAGCGAGGCCGCGGCACCGCCCGTGGCCGACAGCGGCGGCATTCCGTGGAGCGTCGTCGGCCTGATCGGCGTGTTGGTGGTGGTGGTCGTGGCAATGGTCGTGGTGGCGCGGCGCCGGCTCGGCCAGGCCGACTGACGTTCCGGCACCGGGCGGCAGGCTCCGGGTGCCGTATTACGCGGTGGCTGACATGGCAGAGGCGTGCCGGGAGGCCACCCGGACGGAGATGGAATGCCCTGTGCGCTTGGCCTGGCGCAGTATTTCCGCCGTGGTGGGGGTGACCAGATCCCCCGCGCCCACCAGATACAGGCCCAGTGAATGCATGGCGGCGCCCAGCCCGCGGCCGGTGCCGATCCCCGTGGTGTGCAGCATGCGGCGCAGCTGGTTCAGAGCCCCGCGGGTGAAGACAATGCTGTATGCCGTCAGGGTGCCCGTGGCCGTCTGAACCTCCCATTGCCGTGCAGCGGGGTTTGCGGCCGGGGTGTGCTGGATGTGCAGGGCGCGGGTGGCGGGCCGGATGTCCAGCTCGTGGCGGCGGGCGTAGTGCTCCAGCAGCCGCATGATGTCGGTGCGCTCGCCCATCGCGTCCAGGCTGATGCCTCCGGTCGACGGTGCAGCCGGGCCTGAAGCGTGGGAGGGGCAGTCCACCACGATCGCCTTGATGCCCTGGCGGTTCAGTTCCGCCGCCATGGCCAGTCCGGAGAAGCCGGATCCGATCACGATGGTGGTGGTGGCTTCGGTGGTCAAGCCTGTTGCGGGCACAGCAGTTGGTGCGGCCGTCATGGCAATGCCTCCTCGAACGGTGGGAGAAACCTCGCGCGGCAGCGGCCCGGGAGCGGGCTGCGCCGTCAATGATTCGCTGCGGACATGATCCAAATTGGTGTTCGTAAAACACTTCGTGCGGTTCAGCGTCCTTTCGAACCATACCGAACATTTCAACGTCTGGGTAGGGACAGTGAAAGTTCTGTGAATGGAGAAACGCCGCCTGCCCCCGCGGGGTGTCCGGCATGGGTGGGACGATTTCCCCGGGCTCGCGGAGGGGGCGAAAGCATCTGTTTTTGCCTTCAGGGGGAGGACTGGGCAACCGTATTCGCGGCCCGATTCAGTGCCCGAGAATGGCCGCGGCACAACACGGCCCGGGCCCGGCGCGTGTAACTTGACGCGCAACGCTGGAGGGACAATAGTCACAGGTACAGGCTTCGAGGGGGAGACGGACAACAGTCCTCGACGCCCGCTCCAGGCCACCTACCCAAGGAGGCGCAGCATGAGCAGTCCAGAGCAGTCATCCCCGGTTGCCCAGCCCGACCCCATTCCCGCCCCCACCGGAATTGTTGTGGGCGTCGACGGTTCCGAACAAAGCAACTGCGCCGTGGTGTGGGCCGCCCGCGAGGCCAAGGCCCGCAAGTCGCCACTGCACCTGGTCACCGCTTACACCGTCCCCATCTTTGCCGCCTCCGGGCTCGACGGCGGTTACGCCACCGTGGACGACGACGTCATCCGCCAGGGCGCGGAGGCTGTCCTTCGCGAGGCGGCCGCCAAGGTGGCCCACCTAGACGTGGAGCTTGATGCCCGCGTGGAAAACGGCGACCCTGCCGGCGTCCTGCTCGAGATGAGTGAGACAGCCGAGCTGCTGGTATTCGGCACCCGCGGCCGCGGCGGCTTCATTGGCCGCCTGCTGGGCAGCGTGAGCTCCGCCCTGCCGGCCCACTCGAAGTGCCCCACCGTCACGATTCCGCTGAGCTGCGCCCCGCGCCTCGGTGAAGGCACGGACCCCGACGCCGTCCCGCCGGTCATTGAGAAGGTTGTCACCGTGGGGGTCGACGGTTCCGACCAGGCACGGTATGCCGTGCTGGTGGCCGCCGAACAGGCCGAACGTACAGGATCCCTGCTGCGCATCATCTGCGCCGTGCAGCCCTACACCGGTTCGCTGGCCTGGATGCCGGCCCCCGTGGACCGGGAGGCACTGTTCGCCGAGATCCAGACACAGCTTGATGCCGGCGAGAAATGGTTGCGCCACCACTTTCCCACGCTGCCCGTTGAAGTCAAGCTGGTGGAGGGCTCCGCCGTGGACGTGCTCGTGAAGGCCTCGGAAACCTCGGAGCTGCTGGTCATGGGCACCCGCGGCCGCGGCGGCTTTGCCGGCATGATGCTCGGCTCCACCACCGACGGCGTGCGCCACCATGCCAGGGGACCCATCATGGTGGTCCGGGACCGTGAAGATCCCCGGCAGGACGACCGCGCGGCGTTCGGCCCCATGCTGCAGACCTGAGCACCGGCGGCCGATGCCACAAGCACCGGCCGGGCGGGCTCGGGGCCAATCCGCGAACGCACCCACAACATACACCGTCCGTGCGGCTTGGCACCGCCGTCGCGGTGATCGCGGGCCCGCGAAGGCGCGGACCACCCAGGAGCCCGCGGTTGGGGCGCGTGCGGCCTAGTAGCGGGCTGCGTACGGGTAGAGGCTCATGCCGGCCATGTCGGACAGGGAATACACGCCCACCGGGTAGCCATAGTTGAGCGCCTGCACCACCTGGTTGTTCCCGATGTAGATGGCAATGTGGCCGAATTGGCCCGAGCCTGCCGGATACTCGTCAAACACGAGCAGGTCGCCATAGCGCATTTGCGACAGCGGAACGCGCTTGGGAGCCGCCCAGAACTGCGCGGTTCCAGTGCGCGGCACGGAAATTCCGGCCGCCGCAAAGGACTTCATGACAAGCCCTGAGCAGTCAAAGCCCGGATTGCCGGTGCCGCCCCACTGGTAGCCCTTGCCGCCTTGGGACATGGCGTAGTTGACCATGACCTGGATGTAGGACCCGGACGGCGCCGGGGCGGGGGCAGGTGCCGGTGCCGGTGCCGGCGCGGGGGCCGGAGCGGGGGCAGGTGCCGGCGCGGGAGCCGGAGCCGGAGCGGGGGCGGGCGCGGGCCTGGGGGCCGGAGCAGGGGCGGGCGCGGCCGGCTGCTGCGCGCCGCTTCCCGCCGGGCTCGCCTGCCCGGCTTGCGCGGACTGCCCCGCCGGCGCAGGTGCAGGCGCGGCTGGCGGAACGGGCGTGGGGGCGGCGGCCGAGTCCTTGATTTGCTGGGCGAGGGCGGCATCGCGGGCCTGTCGTTCCAGCCCGTCCACACGCGCCCCCTCGAGGGTCACCGTCGTGTTGTGCAACGTTGCGAGCTGTCGGAGCAGGAGGTCGCGCTGGGCCTGGTTTTCCTTGACTGCGGCGGTCAGGGCGTCCGTGGCGGACTTGGCCGCCTGCTTGGATTCCGCGGCGGTCGTGGCCGCCTGGTCCGCAGCCTTTTGAGCCTCGGCTGCCTGGGCCTGGAGGGCGTCCGACGTGGAGGAGGCCGCCGCGGCCGAGTCAAAGGTGTTGGCCCGTTCCGTGGACAGGGCCATCAGGGTGGAGGCCTGGTACATGGTGTCATTGGCGCTGGAGCTGCCGAGAAATGCCTGCATGCTCAGGTTGAGTCCGCCATTTTTGTACAGGTTCCCGGCCAGTTGTCCCAGCTGCGCCTGCGCGGTCTTGTATTCCTTCGCCGCTGCCGCCGCCTTTGCCTTGGCGGTCTGTGCATCCGCCTGCCGCTGCTGCAGGGCGACCAGGGCATTGGTGTAGTCATTGTTGGCGCGCACGGTGCCCGCGAGCGATCCCTGCAGGCGGTCGTTGGCCGAGCTGAGGAGTGCGTCAATCCTGGCCGATTCCGCCGCGGTTGCCGACTCCGACTTCTTCGCGTTGGCAATGTCATCGGCGCTGGGAATGGCCGGCGCCTGGGCAACGCTGCCATGGAACGACGCCGGCGCGGCCGCTGCGGCAAGCGCACCCTGGGCGGGGGCCGCCACGGCGGGGGAAAGTACGGCGGTCGTGGCCAATGCCGCACAGGCGAAGGCGGTTGTCCCGCGTACCACGAACGAAATGCCCATCCTGAAGACCTCATAGCAACTTGGTTCCGTTATTGCCGGGCGACAATTCCTGCCCGAGCGCCCTAATGGAAGCGCGGCAATTTACACAGCACACATGACACTACGGCCCCAGAGTTCGCTTTGGCAACACCAGTAACACCAGCCTCATAAACAACATCGGTGTAACAACAACGGTGTTATTTCAACGATTTAATTTAATGGATTGAAATGAATTCCCGCACGGCTACCCCCAGCCCAGCTCGTGCAGGCGTTCGTCGCTGATGCCGAAGTGGTGCGCAATCTCGTGCACCACGGTCACCGTGACCTCGTGGATGACCTCCTCGCGCGAGGAACAAATGTCCAGGATGGGCTGGCGGTAAATGGTGATGCGATCGGGCAGGGAGCCCGCGCCCCACCAGGAGTCCCGCTCCGTCAAGGGGGTCCCTTCGTACAGGCCCAGCAGCACCATGCCCGGATCCTCGTCCGGCCGCGGGACGTAGTCGTCCTCCACGAAGACAGCCACGTTGTCCATCTGTGCGCTGATGTCCGCAGGCATTTGGGCCAGGGCGGCCTCCACGGCGGCGTCAAATTCGGCTGCACCCATCCGGAACGGGCCAAAGGATGGAATGGCGGCCAGGGGGTCGTGGTTCATGGCACCAGCCTAGTGTCCGGCCCCGCGCGTGTTCTGCCGCACAGTGCTCCTTGTTCGTTTTGTGTTCTGGGCCAATAGGCCCTATAGTTTTTCAAGTCCACTGCGGACGGCGCGCGGGAACCTGTGGGCTGGACGTGAGTGACGATGCCCCCATCGTCTAGCGGCCTAGGACACCGCCCTTTCACGGCGGCGGCACGGGTTCGAATCCCGTTGGGGGTACTTTGCGAGATGGATGGTAAATCCGGCCCTAAAAGGCTGGTAAACTATTACTCGTGAATTTCGCGTGAATGCGCGAAAATCGGCAACACAAAGCAGTAAAAAAGTATGGCCCTGTAGCGCAGTTGGTTAGCGCGCCGCCCTGTCACGGCGGAGGTCGCGGGTTCGAGTCCCGTCAGGGTCGCTGAGGTTTCCTGAAATGATTTTCAGGGGATCTGGTGACAAAGGCTTTCGCAGTTCACCAAGGCTCTGTAGCTCAGTTGGTAGAGCGTTCGACTGAAAATCGAAAGGTCACCGGATCGACGCCGGTCGGAGCCACCACATAAAAACCCCTTAGCAATAAGGGGTTTTTTGCTTTAACCGGTCCGGCGTTGCCCCCCAACTTTTCGGTGCATAGGCTTACCGTAAAGAAATAGGGACAAGGAGCTTTCATGGACGGGCCAAGCCAACTTCCGCCAGCACCTCATGCAATTCCAACACCTGCGCCGCTTCCGGAGGGCCGGGCACAGGGCCGCACCGTCATAGCCGACACGGCCGTGGCCAAGGTGGTGGGAGTGGCCGCCCGCGGCGTCGAAGGCGTCCATGCCCTCGGATCCGGTGCCTCGCGCTCCCTCGGCGCCATCCGGGACGTGGTGGGCGCCACCGACCTCACCCAGGGCGTACGCGTTGAAGTGGGCGAGTCCCAGGTCGCGGTTGACCTGGTCCTCGTGGCCATTTACGGCTACCCGCTCCAGGAACTCGCAAACACCGTCCGCGCCGCCGTCTACAACGCGGTGGAGGGGTTGGTGGGCCGCGATGTCATTGAAGTGAATGTTGAAATCACTGACGTTCACATTCCGTCCGCCGAACCGGAACGGCAGCCGCCCCGGCCCAAATTCTCCGAACGCCTTGGCGCCGCGGCCCGTCCGCCGGCGGTGAACCAGCCCCCGGCCGGCGCGGCCGCAATGAATGAGGTGGAGCAGCCGTGAACCTGACCGTGGTGTGCGCAGCATTTGGCGCCTTCCTGGCGTATATGGCGTTTAGCTTCGGCTTCTGGGGCTTCGTCATTGGCGCCCTGTTCGTCGCCGTCGGCGCGTTTGTGGGCAGGGCCGCCGGAGGCAAGCTGGACTGGCGCGGGGTCCTCGATGCCCTCACCGGCCGGCGTTCGTCGTCGTGACGGGCACCGTCGTGGACACCGAGCGCCTGCTGTCGGGGCACACCCGGATCAGCACGCAGGCCTTGACCTCCGTGGCGCGGGCCGCCGCGGCCGACGTCTTCGACGTGGCGCCCCCTTCCGTGCGCGTGTCCTGGGCGGACGACGCCGGTTCGCTGGCCCTGTCCGTTGCCTCGCCCATCGCCGTCCCTTCGCTGGGCGCGGTGCGGCGGCACCCGGAACGGGTCGCCAACACCGGGGGAGCCATTGCGGAACGGGCCTCGGCGGCGAAGCTGGCCATCCTGGCCCAGGTGGAGCGCCTGACCGGATCGCAGCTCAGCCGCGTGGACATCCGCATTTCCGGCATCCTGCCCTCAGACGAGGGGCGGGTCCAATGACCCAACCTGCAGCGCGCATCGTCAAGAGGGAGACCCATTCGTCCAGGGCCCCCCTGTCCGTGGTCGTCGCCGTGCTCGTGACGCTGCTGGCGGTCTATGGACTGTTGGAGGCAATCCTGCGGGCAGTGGGCCAGCCGCCGTGGCTGGTGGACCCGGTGACCGCGGCCCGCCGGCTGGCCGCACTGCCGGAGGGCACCAGCCCCGTGCTGTTGGGCACCATCGGTGTCCTGCTGTTCCTGCTCGGCCTGATTTGCCTGGGCCACGCTGTCCTGCCGGGCCGCCGCGCCCGGCACACCATTGCCGATCCCCGCGTGGCCATCGTGGTGGACGACGAAGTCATCGCCTCCGCGCTGGCCAGGAGGGCGCGGCTCGCCGCCGGCGTGACGCGCGAACAGGTCATGGTGGTGGTGTCGGCCCGGGCGGTGCAGGTCAATGTCCGGCCGACCTCCGGCATCCGCCTGGACGAGTCGCGCATCCGTGCCGCCGTCGAGGCGGAACTGGCGCAGATGGCCCTGGAACCCGATCCTGCCGTGACGGTACGGTTGTCCACCAGCGGGGTGATCGGCGTATGAACGGCACCCCTCGCGGACTCAACAGGGCTCTGTTGGCGATCGCCGGCCTGGTGCTGGTGGCACTCGGGACGGGCCTGGCGGTGCTCGCCTGGGTTCCTGCCGTCGCACTCCGCTGGCAGGACTGGGCCGGTCCGCAGGTGGCCGGGCTCAGCGCCCTTGCCGCACGGACGCGGCTGGCCCCCGGCGCCGGCAGCTGGATCTGGCTCGTGGTGGCCGCCTGCCTGCTGGTGCTCGTGATTGCCATGGTGGCCTGGGTGGCCAACCAGGGCAAGGGGCGCACCAACATCCTGTTCCAGCGTGACGGCGCCGCGGACGACGACGGCGCCGCCGGCACAGTGGTGCTCAGCAGCGCAATCGCCGAGCAGTCGCTCAAGGCGGCGCTCCTTGAACGGGGCGACTTGCTGGGCGTGTCCGTGACGAGCTATGACTTCCGCGGACAGGCTGCAGTGCGCGTCCGGGTGCTGCCGCGCCAAGGCGTCGCACCGCATGAAGTTGCCGCGGACATAGCATCACTGGTGGAGGCAATGGACACGCTGCTGGGGGTGCAGGTCCCGGTACTTCTCAGCCTGGGGTCCGGGCCGAGGTCCCGGTTCACGAAAGCCGAACGCGTCCGCTAGTCTGGGTGCCATCACCCATGGGTGCAATCCATGCCTGGGGGCGCGAAGGTACTACAGCAGGGAGAACCACATGAGCGAGGGCAATTCAGAAAAACCACTGGACTCGGCGAAGGAGTCTGCCGGCGACGCGGCGGAGCACGCCAAGCACTTTGCCGAGGACGCCACGGAGAACGTGAAGGAGTTTGCCGGCGACGCGGCGGAGAACGTGAAGGAGTTTGCCGGCGACGCGGCGGAGCACGCCAAGCACTTTGCCGAGGACGCCACGGA
>Ga0134128_10003464_pt1 | contig 19309 bp, 15 predicted proteins | sample KB31754_FD_96462 | JGI IMG/M metagenome (GOLD analysis project Ga0134128, IMG submission 96462) | Terrestrial soil microbial communities with excess Nitrogen fertilizer from Kellogg Biological Station, Michigan, USA - KB3-175-4 | ecosystem: Environmental > Terrestrial > Soil > Unclassified ...
AACCACTGCCAACTGATGAGGAGCTGAGACGAACTATGGCCACTGCCAAGAAATCCGCTGCAAAGAAACCGGCCGCCAAGAAGGCTGCTGCCAAGAAATCCGCTGCCAAGAAGCCCGCCGCCAAGAAGCCGGCGGCGAAGAAGGCCGCCGTGAAGAAGGTCGCCAAGAAGCCGGCGGCGAAGAAAGCTGCCGCCAAGAAGCCGGCTGCTGCCAAGAAAGCTGCCGTAAGGAAAGTCGCCAAGAAGCCGGCGAAGAAAGCTGCGCCGAAGAAAGCCGCAGCGGCCAAGGTGGTGAAGGCCACCAAGACCGCCAAGGCCAAGACCAAGGCCAAGAAGTAAGCAACACGCAACATGCGTTACCACCAATAAGATACGTTATCGACTTCTCTCCCCGCGGTGCCCAGCGCGGGGAGAGCACTTCGAAAAGTTCGTCCCGGCCTGGCCGGGACGCTTCGTTTCCGGGGACGCAAAAGCCGTTCCCGAGTGGCTCCGACCGAGTCGCCACCGATTGCGCGGATGCCTCGTCGCGATCGCCGCATGGCCCGCCATTGCCGTGATGCGCCAATGGAGTTACCTTTCGCACATCCGCGCCGCGGTGCATCCGGGGGATGCGTCGCTCCTACAGGGGGAAAAAGCGCGGGTATCTGTCGACACTCAGCGAGAGACCATGGATACCCGATTCTTACTTGATACGCGTCGGCGTGCGCGTGGGGCGATCAAGCCCACCTTCATCGCCATCATTGCCGTGTTCGTCCTGCTTGCCCTGGGCGCATGGTTCCTCATCATCAAGCCGCACCAGGAACTGGTCATGGCCGATTCCGGCGGCCATCCGTCCACCCCGGTCACCACGGCGACGCGGGCGGTGGCGCCGCCCATCAACGTGGCGGGCATGGACGTCAACCAGTTGGTCAGCGAGGCGCGGTCCGCGATGGGCTCGCAGCGCTATCTGGCACCTGCCGGCAACAATGCGTTCGAGTTCTACCTGCGGGTGCTGGAGAAGGATCCCGGCAACAAGGTGGCCTCCGATGCCTTGCGCGAGACATTTCCGTTTGCAGCCAACCAGGCGGAGCAGGCGATCAACACGCGCGACTTCGGCGAAGCCCAGCGCGAGATCGACCTGCTGGCCAAGGCCGATCCGACCAACTTCACGCTGACCATCCTCCGCTCCAAGCTGGATGCCCAGCGCAAGACGCTGGATCAGCAGCAACAGAAGGCGCTGGACGACCAGAAGGCCGCGGCACTGGCGGCACAGAAGGCTGCCGCCGAAAAGGCCGCCGCGGACCAGTTGGCGCTGCAGACGCAGGTCGCCGAGAAGCAGAAGGCGACGCAGGAAGCCAGCGCGACCCAGGCTCACAAACCGGCAGCAGCCAATCCGACGGAGTCGGCCAACGCCTCGCCCGACAACGCCACCGCGGCCACCACGGGACCGACCACCGAGGCGGTGCTGACCAAGGCGCCGGCACCGAGCTATCCCTCGGCGGCGGTGCGTTCGCACCAGCAGGGCTGGGTGATACTGTCGTTCAAGGTCGATGCGGACGGTCGAACCAGCGACATCAAGGTGGTCGATTCACAGCCTCACCGGGTCTTCGATCGGGCTGCGATGGAGGCGGTGGGGCGCTATCAGTTCACTCCGGCGATGAAGAACGGCGTAGCCGTCGCCAGCACAAGGCAGCAGCGGATCGAGTTCAAGCTCTGACCGCGGGTCATTCGCGATGCCCCGACGGCGCATGGCTTCCATGCGCCGTCTTTCGTTGCATCGGGACGCACAGCGGTATTTCCTGATCTCAGGGGTGCCGTTTCGAGCGGGTCTGGCGGTGTTTCCGGCCCGGCGCCGCCGGCTTCCTTGCATCGCTTTCGATCTGTGCCCAGTCGACGTGCGGCAGGCCGAGCAGATCGTCGAAGACCATCGGCATCAATCCGCTTGGTGTCGGCCCGCTGGAATTCCACAGGGTCACCACCCCGGCGTGGTACTTCGGAAAGAAGCCGATCATGGTGCGATAACCCGCCACGGCGCCGGCGTGGTAGATCAGCGTTTCGCCGGCGTATTCGTAGACCCGCCAGCCCAGCGCGTAGTGCGCGTCGGTCAGACGCGCGCGGCGCCATGGCGTGGCGCGCAATTCACTGGGCGTGACGATGCCCGGGGCGTGCAGGACGTCGAGCAGCGAGGTCGACAGCACGTCCTGACGGCCACCCATCTGCGCGATCAGCCAGTTTTCCATGTCGCGCAGGCTGGCGTTCACCCCGGCGGCGGGAGCGACCCGGTAATAGGCTTCGCTCGGTTCGAACGGTACCCAGCCATGTCTCGACGCACGATGCGGGCGCGCCCAGCTCTTGCTCGACTCCAGCGCGGCGCGGCCATAGCTGGCCGTGCTCATGCCCAGCGGATAGAACAGGCGCTTGTCGACCTGGTGGTAGAAGAAGTCGCCGGTGCGCGCGAGCACCACGTCACCGATCATGCTGAAGGCGACATTCTGGTAGCCGTAGCATTGGCCAACGCCGCAGGTCATGTCGACTTCGTCGAGCTTTCGCACCAGCTCCTGGTACGGGATGTCTCCCTCCAGCATGTTGTCGTAGGTGTTGCGCGGCAGGCCGAGTTTCTGGCCGAGGATATCGCTGACCGTGGCCTGGTCGGACGCCTGCACGTCCTTGAGCCTGAAGTAGGGCAGCACGTCGATCAGCCGGGTGTCCCAACTCAGCTTGCCGTCGTCCACCAGCAGGCCGGTGAGGGCCGTGGCGAATGCCTTGGACAGCGAGGCGAGCCGGAATACGGTGGCCGGCGTCACCGGCTCCTTCGTGGTGGCATCGGCGTAGCCGATGGTCCCTTCGAAGACCACCTTGTCGTCGATCACCACCGCGGTGGCCAGCCCGGCCACGGCATCGCGTTGCGATACCAGGTTCAACCAGCGCTTGTAGTCGGCAAGCGTTTTCTCGATGCGTGCCGGAGGCAGCGACGTGGTTGAAACAGCGGCCGGCGGCGCGGGTGTGGTGTCAGCGATGGCAGCACAGACGGGCGTGCAGGCAACGCCGAGCGCACCCGTCAACGTCAGGAAAATCTTGCGAAACGGCATGGTATTCTGGAGACATTCCGGCGTGGGGATACGCCTTTGGGTGGGAGCGTGGCGATGGGCCTGATCATTTTTCTGGTTATTGTCGTACTGATTGTCTTGTACTTCGTGGCGATCTACAACGGACTGGTTACCTCACGCAACAGCTACAAAAACGCGTTTGCGCAGATCGACGTGCAACTGACCCGACGGCATGACCTGATCCCGAACCTGGTCGAGACTGCCAAGGGTTACCTCGCGCATGAACGCGGCACCCTCGAAGCCGTGGTGCAGGCACGCAATGCGGCGGTCAGCGGACTGGCCGGGGCCAAGGCGAACCCGGGCGATCCGGCGGCGATGCAGCAGCTCGGTGCCAGCGAAAACGCCTTGACGCAGACGCTGGGTCACTTGTTCGCACTGCAGGAAGCCTACCCCGACCTGAAGGCCAACCAGACCATGATGCAGCTCTCCGAGGAGCTGACCTCGACCGAGAATCGCGTGGCCTTTGCGCGGCAGGCCTATAGCGATTCGGTGCTGACCTACAACAACAAGCGCGAGGTCTTCCCGGCTTCGTTCGTGTCCAACAGCTTCGGTTTCGCCGCCGCCGAGTCCCTCAAGATCGAGGATCCGGCCGTGCGCGACGCGCCGAAGGTCTCCTTCAGCTGACTGCGCGGCATCGCGGCCGTGGCCGCGATGCCAATGATCGGTCGCCGGAACCCGCATGGATTTCTTTGCCCAACAGGCGCGCGTGCGCGGCAGCAGCCGGCGGCTGGTCGCGCTGTTCGTGCTGGCGGTGGTCGCCATCGTGGCCACCATCGACGCGGTCGTATGGCTTGCGATGGGCCATCATCCGGTCGATGGGGAACCGGCGGCGTCTAACCTGCAACTGCTGTTCGCCACCAGCCTGATCGTGCTGGCCGGCATCGGGTTCAGTTCGCTGTTCCGCATCATGAGCCTGTCCGGCGGCGGCAGGAGCGTGGCCGAGAGCGTCGGTGCCGTGCCGGTGCCACCGGATACTTCCGACCCGGCACTGCGCCAGCTGCGCAACGTGATCGAGGAGGTGGCGATCGCCGCCGGCGTGCCGGTGCCGGACATCTACCTGATGGCCGACGAACCCGGCATCAATGCCTTCGCCGCGGGTTATTCGGCGTCCGACGCGGCGGTATGCGTGACCCAGGGCTGCCTCGACAACCTCAGCCGAGACGAATTGCAGGGCGTGATCGCGCATGAGTTCAGCCACGTGCTCAACGGCGACATGCGGCTCAACATCCGCCTGATGGGACTGCTGTTCGGCATCCTGGTGCTGGCGATCGTCGGGCGTCGGGTGATCTGGTTCGGCGGCGGCCGCAGCAGCCGTCGCGACGGCGGTGGTGGCCAGGTCTGGATGATCGGCCTGGCCCTGATCGTGGTCGGTTACATCGGCTATTTCTTCGGGCGCCTGATCCAGGCGGCGGTGGAGCGCTCGCGCGAATCACTGGCCGACGCCTCGGCGGTGCAGTTCACCCGCCAGACCGATGGCATCGCCGGCGCGCTGAAGAAGATCGCCATCCTCAGCGAAGGCTCGCAATTGCAGGCAGCCAACAAGCAGGAGGTGGCGCACATGCTGTTTGGCGAAGCCGGCAGTTTCAATGCGCTGTTCGCCACCCATCCACCGTTGCTGGAACGCATCCGCGCGCTGGAACCGGGCTTTCGTGAGGAAGAGCTGGCCGAGATGGCTGCGTCGATGCAGCGCGCGACCGAAACTCCACCGGCGGGGGCGCCGGTGAACAAACCGTCCACTCCGTTGGGCGTGCCGGGAATGAGGTTGCCGCCAGCGCTGCCTGCGCTGCTGGCCGGGGCTGCCGCCGCCACCGCCGCTCCGGCTTTCCAGCGTGCCGCGGCTGTGCATCAGGCGCTGCCGGCCACGTTGACGGCTGCCGTGCAGCAGCCCGAGTCGGCACTCTGCGTGATGCTGGCGTTGGCGCTGTCGCTGGAAGCGGAACTGCAGCCGGCACAGCGGCGCATCGTCGCCGACGCGTTCGGCGATGATGTGCAGCGGGCCGTGCAGGCGCAGGCCGTCGACTTGGCGACCCTGCCGCCGATCGCGCGCCTGCCGCTGGTCTCGCTGGCCTTTCCCGCGCTGAAACAACTGCCGGACGGACGTCAGCAAACCCTGCTGCGCGCGCTCGATGATCTGGTCAAGGTGGATGGTCGGGTCGATCTCAACGTGTATTGCCTGGCGCGGTTGCTGCGTATCCAGTTGCAGGAGGCGCGTCAGCCCCGTCGCGCACCGGTCGATGGCCTGAAGAAGCTTCCCGCATGTCGGGACAGTGTAATCCTGGTGTGCACCGTGGTGGCGTCGGCGGGTTGTTCCGACGAGGCAAGTGCCCGGCGTGCGTGGTTGCTCGCGATGCAGCAGGCATTCCCGGGGGAAGCGATCGAATGGTCGCCACCGCCGGCGGCGTGGCAGGCGCCGTTCGAGCGTGCGCTGGACGACCTTGACGGATTGAACCCGATGGCGAAGGAGCTGATGATCCAGAGCCTGCTCAGTGCCATCCGGGCTGACGGCGTGGTCAGCGTGGAAGAGGCCGAACTGCTGCGGGTGATTTGCGCCAGCATGCACTGCCCGGTGCCGGCAGTTTCCGCGTAGGTGCCGATGAGGACGGAACGCGTCAGGTTGCAACTTGACGCGTTCCGTCCCCGCCCAAGAGCAGCGCGCTTGCCCGCTCGGCGATCATGATCGTGGGCGCGTTGGTGTTGCCCGTGGGCAGACTCGGCATGATCGAGGCATCGATGACGCGCAGCCCCTCGACACCGCGTACGCGCAGTTCGCTGTCGACCACCGCGCGATCGTCACGGCCCATGCGGCATGAACCGACCGGGTGATAGACCGTCTCCGCCTTGCGCCGGATGAAGTCGATGTATTCGGCATCGGTTTCCAGCTCGCGCTCGGGAAAGACCGGTTCGCCCCGGCAGTGGTCGAAGACACGCTGGGCGAGGATCTCGCGTGACAGCCGTGCCGCCTCGACCATCCGCTTGAGGTCGTGGCCCTCGGCATCGCCGAGGTAGTTGGCGTGGATCGCCACGGGCTGCGCCGGATCGGCCGAACGCAGGCGCAGGCGCCCGCGGCTGCGCGGATGCAGATGACAGGCATGCACGGTGTAGCCGTCGCCGGGCAGGCGGCGGCGGCCATGATCATCCAACTGCGCCGGCACGAAATGGAACTGGATGTCGCAACGTTCGTCGTCGGCCAGCGCGCTGCGCACGAAGCCGCCGGATTCGGCGATATTCGAGGTGCCCGGCCCGTCGCGGTGACGCCACCAGCGGATTGCCGTGCCGAGCTCGTTGAGGTGATCGTAGGTGAGGTGTTTCCGGCGGCTGCCCACCACGGTGCAGATGTCCAGATGATCCTGCAGCTCGCCGCCGACATCGGGCAGGTCCGCCACCACCGCGATCCCGTGTTCGCGCAGGTGGTCGGCCGGCCCCAGGCCCGAGAGCATCAGCAACTGGGGCGAGTTGATGGTGCCGCCGCAAACCAGCACTTCGCCCGCCTCGATGCGCTCGCTGCCATGCCGTCCCCGGCGCAACTGCACGCCGATCGCGCGCCCGTGTTCGAACAATACCCGATCGACCGGCACGCCCGTCCGCACCGTCAGGTTGCCGCGATCGCGCACCGGCTTCAGAAAGCCGGCCGCGGTCGAACACCGTGCCCCGGCACGCTGGGTCACCTGGTACAGGCCGAAGCCGGCCTGATGCGCGCCGTTGAAGTCGTCGTTGCGTGCATGGCCGGCGCTTGCCGCCGCCTCGACGAAGTCATCGGAGAGCGCGTTGTGATGGCGCAGGTCGGAGACGCCGAGCGGGCCGCCGACGCCGTGCAGGGCGCTGGCGCCGCGGCTGTTGTCCTCGCTGTGCAGGAACCATGGCAATACCTGCTGCCACGACCAGCGCGGATCGCCGCTGGCGTCGGCCCAGCTGTCGTAATCGGCCGGCACGCCGCGCACGTAGCACATTGCGTTGATCGAGCTGGAACCACCCAGCGTCTTGCCGCGCGGCCACCATAGCCGACGCTGATTCAATGCCGGCTCCGGTTCGGTGCTGTAATTCCAGTTGAGTCTGCGATTTCGGGCGAGTCGGGCGATGCCGGCGGGCATGTGGATCAACGGATTGAAATCGGTTGCGCCCGCTTCCAGCAACAGCACGCGCTTGCCCGGGCGGGCGCTGAGTCGGTTGGCAAGCACGCAACCCGCCGAACCGGCTCCGACGATCACGAAGTCGTAGTTGTCCATGAAGCTCCCGTGTCGCGATTGATGGACGCAGACGCGTGTTAGGCTTGCCGCCCCACGCGCCGGATCTGCCTGTGAGTCTGCCTCGCCCTGCCAATACGGAACAAGGCGCTGCGCCGATGCTGTCCGCGCTGGCGTTCTTTTTCCTGTTGACGGCTTATTACATCATCCGTCCGGTACGCGACCAGTTGAGCGGTGCGGTGGGTTCCATTGCATTGCCGCTGTTCTATGCCGCGACCTTCAGCGTGATGTTGTTGCTGACGCCGCTGTTCGGGTGGCTGGCAGCACGCTTCCCGCGACGCAAGCTGCTCGGCTGGAGCTACAGCTTCTTCATCGTGTGCCTGTTCGTGTTCGTGCCGGCGTTCATGGCACAGGATCGCATCGGCGCGCGCACTCTGGGCGTGGTGTTCTTCGTCTGGGTCAGCGTGTTCAATTTGTTCGTCGTGTCGCTGTTCTGGAGCTTCATGGCCGACATTTTCGGCAGCACGGCAGCGCGGCGGGTGTTTCCGTTGATTGCGCTGGGCGGCATGGCCGGCGCGGTGTTCGGTCCGCTGGTGACCAGCCTGCTGGTGAACCTGATCGGTGTGGCGCCGCTGCTGGTGGTATCGGCATCAATGCTCGGGGCATCGCTGGCGCTGCTGTTGAAGCTTTCTACGCGGCAGGAACGGATGCCCGGTTCGCCGGGTCGCGAGGCGATCGGCGGCTCGTTGTGGGCTGGCATCAGGGAACTTTGGTCGCGCCCGTTTCTCCGCTACATGGCGATCCTCATGCTCTTCGGTGACGGCATCGGCACGCTGGCCTATGCGCTGGTGGCCGACTATGCCAAGTTGCATCTGGCAGGCAGCGCGGCGCGGACGGCCTTCTATGGGCATATCGATCTGGCGGTGAACACGCTCGGTGCCTTGTTGCAGCTGACGCTGACACGCTGGCTGATGGTGCGTCATGGCGCCGGCTGGGGTCTGGTGCTGCCCGCGATCGTGAACACGCTTTTGCTCATTGCGGCCATCGTGTTTGCCGCCGATCACATGATGGAATTCGGCTTCAGCCTGTCGCTGCGATTGCCCGAAGCGGTGGCATCGATCATTGGCCGCCCTGTGTTGATGCTGGATTTCAGCGTACCGATGCTGGCCGTCATGCTGGTGGTCACCCGCGGTTTTGCCTATGGCATGACCAAGCCGGCAACCGATGCGCTGTATACGCGCGTGCCGCGGGAGACGCGTTACAAGGGCAAGAACTTCATCGAGACCGCGGTGTGGCGCTTCGGCGATTTCGTGGTCACTGTCGGTGTCAGTGGATTGGGGATGCTGGGCGTCGGGGTGGCCGGAATGGCCGCGATCGGCGCCACGGTTTCCGGCACCGCGATATGGTTTGCGCGCCGGGCTGGGTTTTCGTCGGATCTTTCGCCGGAACCGCCTTCCGCGGAGGCCACCACACCGACACGAAACTGACCGACGCTGCCGCCGATCAGCTGGTGATGTATCGCTGCAGATGCTCGATCTGTTCGGCTTGCGCGTCGATCACCGCCTTGACCAGATCGCCGATCGAGATGACCCCGACCACCGACCCGTCCACCACCACCGGGAGGTGGCGGATGCGTCTGTCGGTACACAGGCGCATGCAGTCGAATACATCCGTGTCCGGCCCCACCGTGAGCGGGCTGCCGGTCATGATGTCGGATACCGCCGTCTGCGACGAGAATTTTCCCTGCAGGATGACCTTGCGTGCGTAGTCGCGTTCGGACATCACGCCGACCAGATCGGTGCCGCGCATCACCAGCAGCGCGCCGATCCGGTGTTCGGCCATCTGCTTGATCGCCTCGAGTACGGGTGTGTCCGGCGCGACGCTGAAGATCGCGCTGCCCTTGTTTTGCAGCAGATGTTTGACCTGGCTCATGCTTGGGTCTCCCAGCGGCCCGGGCAGCGGGCCGTCCGGGACGAGTCTAGCGCCGGTACCGACCCCACGTGTAGCGAAGTTGTGAAGTGGTCTGGCCGGTGCGCCGAACCCGCGGCGACGCGGTTGTGCCTCGATCAGATACGGCAGCCGCGGCGCGACTTCAGCCCGATTCAATGCTTCGGTTTTGGCGGGGCGCGACCTTCGACATAGCCGGGGCCACCCAGTTGTCCCATCTGCTGCTGGATCCAGTTGGCGCGGCGCATCACGTAAGCGCTGGGTCGATCCACGTGCAATCGGCGCGGGCTGGGCAGGACTGCGGCCAGGCGCGCGGCCTGGGCCGGGCCGAGCTGCGCCGGCGCGGCATGGAAATACGTTTCGCTGGCCGCCCCCACGCCATAGATGCCGTTGCCGAATTCGGCAATGTTCACGTAGACCTCCAGGATGCGCCGCTTTGGCCAGGTCAGTTCGATCAGCACCGTGAAATACGCTTCCAGCCCCTTGCGCACGAAGCTGCGACCGTTCCACAGGAACAGGTTCTTGGCGGTTTGCTGGCTGATCGTGCTGGCGCCGCGCAGGCGCCTGCCGTCGTCGGCCGCGTCGATCGCCTTGTCGATGGAATCGAAATCGAAACCGTGATGGTAGGGAAACTTCTGATCCTCGCCAGCCACCATCGCCAGCGGCACCCAGGGCGAAATGCTTTTCCACGGCACCCAGTGCTGGCGCAGCCGGAAATCCTTGTCGCCATGCACCCACGCGCTGAACTGGCGCTCCAACATGACGGCCGAGGTCCACGGCGGCACGAAGCGCAGCACCAGCACCGCCAGCCAGGTCGACGCCAGCCAGGCCAGTGCGAGGATGCCCAGCCAGCGCAGCAGCTTGTGCCATCGGATTTGGCGGAACGAAGGAGCCATGGGGTGCACCAGCAAGGACAGGGCAGTATAAGAGGCGTTGTGCGGTCGCGGCCGCGCCCCCATCTGGTGAGGCCGCTCCCAAGGAGAACCTCGATCGTGCAAAGCCAGCCACATGATGATGTCCTGCATCGTTTTCTGCTGCCGCGTGCCGGTGTGCGCGGCGCCCTGGTGCGGCTGGGCTCGTGCTGGCGCGAAGTGGCCGGTCGGGCCGAGTATCCGCCAGCGTTGCAGGCCTGCCTGGGCGAGGCCTTGGCGGCCAGCGCGTTGCTGACGGGCAACATCAAGCTCGATGGTTCGCTGTCGATCGAGCTGAAGAGCTCGTCGGCGCTGCGCCTGCTGTTTGCCGAATGCAGCGACCAAGGCCATCTGCGCGGATTGGCGCGCTGGCACGAACCGCTGCCCGAACCGCTGGCACTCGATGAGCTCGCCGATGCCGTGCTGGCGATCACGTTGGGCAGCATCGAGCGCGGGCAGCGCTATCAGGGGCTGGTCGAGCTGCGCCACGCCGGTCTGGCCGAGTCGCTGGAGAATTATTTCATCCAGTCCGAGCAACTGCCCGCGCGAATCCTGCTCGCCGCGAACGGCGAACAGGCGGTTGGCCTCATGCTGCAGAAAATGCCCGATGAGGGAGGCCATGCCACCGCCGCGGACGTCGACGCGTGGAACCGGGTGGTGCATCTGACCGCCACGCTGGGCCCGGAGGAACTCATCGCCACACCGGCAGAGCCCTTGCTGTACCGGCTCTACCACGAAGAATCGGCGCGCCTGATCGACACGCGGCCACTGGCCTTCGGCTGCAGTTGCGGTCGCGAGCGGGTCACCTCGATGCTGCGTTCGCTCGGCCGCGACGAGGTGGAGGCGGCGCTGGCCGCACGCGGCGATGAAATCGAGGTGATCTGCGAGTTCTGCGCACAGCGCTACGCGTTCGACCGGATCGACGCCGAGCATCTGCTCAGCGAAGTGGCGGCGCCCGGTGCGCCGGATACTGCCCAGTAATTCCGCTCGGGTCTTGCGAAGGAGACCACTTCCTGTGGTTTTCTTCGATCGCGAGTCCGGCACATCTATGCATGCCATCCTTGGCATGCACCCTGCCGCCAGCCGTACTCGCTCACGGGGATCAGGTACTTGCGTGCCTGATCCCCGTCCGGCCATCCGGCGACTGCTCCTGCGTTGCCTCAACGCGGCATCCATGCCCTCGCCATGGTCGGCCCGATAGGCTGGCTGACTCACCGCCTCTCAGGCGAGCAACAAGGGCTTGTCCGCACTGAGCCAGGTGCTGGCGGGTTGCGGCGTGGCAAACAGGAAGCCCTGTCCATAGCGGCAACCCACACGCCGCAGGGCCTCGCGCTGGGAATCCTGCTCGATACCCTCGGCGATCACCTTCATGTGCAGTGAATCGGCCAGAACCTGGATCGCGCGAACCAGTGCCAGGCCCTGGGTTTCACCGTCATCCAGCGGAAGCTCGGTGATGAACGAGCGGTCGATTTTGAGGCTCTCGAACGGGTACTGGTGCAGGTAGCTGAGCGAGGAATAGCCGGTGCCGAAGTCATCCAGCGAGATACCGACACCCTGATTGCGCAGGTTCTGCAGCATCTGCTTGACCTGGGTCGGATTCTCCAGCAGCGCATGTTCGGTGACTTCGATATGGATGCAGTGGGTGGGTACGGCGTATTGATCCAGCAACGCGAGCAGGCGCTGATCGAGATCCACAGATCGGAAGTGCCGGCCGGATACGTTGATGCTGATGAAGCCCTCGGTGCCGATCAGGCGCACGGCCTGGATGCACACCTGTTCGAAGATCTGCCAGTCGATCGCCTCGGCGCAGCCGCATTCCTCCGCGATCAGCAGGAAATCATGCGGCGACAGCAACCCGCGCTCGGGATGGTGCCAGCGCAACAGCGCCTCATAACCGATCACGCGACCGTCGGCCAGCTCGACGATCGGCTGGTAGTACGGCTCGAACTCGTTGCGGCTGAGCGCGTGGCGCAGGTCGCTTTCCATGTCCAGCAGCGACAGCGCCTCGCGGCGCAGGCGATCGTCGAACATCGCCGCGCGATGGCGACCGCCGTCCTTGGCGTTGTACATCGCCGCATCGGCGTCGCGCAGCAACTCCTCCGGCTGGCGGTAGTGCGGCGCCGACAGCGCAATGCCGATCGAGGCGGAGGTGAATATCTCCTTGGTGCCGAGCCGGAACGGTGTCTGCAATTCGCTGATGATGCGTTCGGCGATCAGCGAGGCCTTGCCGGTATTTGCGATGCCTTCCAGCAGCACCGCAAATTCGTCGCCACCCAGGCGCGCGACCACGTCCCTGGTCTTCAGGCAGGCGCGGATGCGGCCACCGACCTGGAACAGCAGATCGTCGCCGACCAGGTGGCCGACCGAGTCGTTGATGACCTTGAAACGATCGAGGTCGATGAACAGCACGGCGAACTGCTCGTTCGGATTGGCGCCGTAGCGCTGCATCGCCTGCTCCAGCCGCTGCAGGAGCAGGGTGCGGTTGGGCAACCCGGTGAGCGAGTCGTGCAGGGTCTCGTACTTCAGCCGACGCTCCACCCGCTCGCGTTCGGCAATCTGTTCGCGCAGGTCACGGTTGGCCAGCGCCAGCGCGCGCGTGCGTTCGGTGACGCGGCGCTCCAGGCTCGCGTTGGCCTGCTTGAGCGAGGTGGCCGTCTGCTTGCGCTGCAACGCGTTGGCGATGTGGTAGCTGACGAAGGTCAGCAGTTCCTGGTCGCGTTCGTTGTAAGTGTGCTCAGGCGAGTAGCTTTGCAGCGCAAGCACGCCCATCGCCTTGCCACCCCAGATCAGCGGCACGCCGAGCCAGCACACCGAACGCGTGCCGAAATGGGCGATTTCGCCCAGGACATGCAGCTTTTCGATCTCCGCCGGCGTGGCCAGCAGCGGCTTGGCATGGCGCAGCACGTATTCGGTGGCGCCGCGGCCATGCGCGCGAGCCGGCCGCACGCTGTCCACCTCGTCCACCGAGTAGGGAAAGGTCAGCTGATCGTTTTCCTCGTCGACCAGCGCGATGTAGAAATTGCGCGCGTACAGCAGGCCGCTGATGACCTGATGCACGGCGGCGTAGAACTTGTCCAGGCTGTCGGACGTGCTGGCCAGTTCGGCAATCCGGAACAACGCCGCCTGCAGGCGTTCGCCGCGCTGGCGTTGCAGCACCTGCTGGCGCAGCACCCGGTTGGCCTCGCGCAGCGCCGCGGTGCGATCGGTCACCCGGCGTCCCAGCTCCAGGTGCGCCTCGCGTCGCTCCAGCGCGGTTTGCACGTGCTGAGCCACATAATTGAGAAGCTCAAGATCGTGCCGGGAGTAGTGCGTGTCGGTACGGTAGCTCTGCACGACGATACCGCCCACGACGCGCCCTTCCCGCAGCATCGGAACCCCGAGCCAGTGCTCGCAACTCGGGCCGAACAGCACGAAGCGATCCCCCCGCTGTTGCCGCAATTCATCGATCGAGCCCATCATCGGCTGGCCGTCCTGCAGCAGATTCCAGGTCAGGCTGTGCAGCATCTCTTGCAGCGGCATGGCCTGGTTGAGCGCGGGCAAGTCGGTATCGACGATGTCGACGTAGTACGGAAACCTGATGGTCCCGGTCGCGGCGTCGTACAGCACGATGTAGAAATTTTCCGCATACATCAGACTGCCGACGATCGCGTGCAGCGAGCGCATCATCTGCGGCATGTCATGTTCGGCGCTGGCCTGGTCGGCGATGGCGTACAGCGCGCGCTGCAGTCGTTCGGCCAGGGCCAGTCGCGAGATCGCTTCGTACAGGCGACTGGTCTCGGCCAACTGGGCCAGGCGGATGTCGGCCAGACGTCCCATCCATTGCAGCGATTCACGTGTCTGGCCCGACAAGGGCAGATCGTTCAGTTCGAGCGACAGCGCGCGTGTGGACAGCGGGTCTTCGGCCAGGTCGAGCCAGGGTTCGGCCGGATTGACCGCGGTGTCATCGCGATGTCGCCAGCATAACCGGCCGTGCGCGCCCAGATGGCCCAGCATGAGCTCGCAAATTTCCATCACGCTGGCGGCGTCGGCGGCCTCGAACAAGCGTTCGACGGCGTCGTCAAGGCCCGCAAGATCCCGCGCCACCCGCGGCGGCTGGGATGAGCGGATCGTCGGCGTGGCGTTCATGGGCGGCGGTCAGTTCCGGAACAATTCCGACGGGATCGAGGTCAGACCGCTTTTATACAGGGTAAAGTGGCGCGCTTGCCAGCCGGATCATAACGGGAACCGGGCCGCCCCTGACCAGTCAGGAAGTGAAACGGGTCGGCGTGAATTTGTGCGTTGGCGCGGGTTTGGGGCTGTTAGCAAAACGTAAAATGAAGTACACTCGGTAGCAAGAAGTCCCACCTCATCGTGTGATCGACGAAACCCTCATGCGCTGTCTGTATGCCCTGACGCTGATTGCCCTGTTGCCGTTCGCCGCGGCAGGTCAGTCCGTGAGCGGCGACAGCGCGCAGGCCCAGCACCTGCTGGCGCAGCCGCAGGCGGCATCAGGCGCGACGGATTCCGGCCTTAGCGTGCCGTTGTGGCGTGGCAAGGGCAATCGCATGCTGGTGCTCAAGGCCGACAATGGCGCTGCAGGTGACCCGCTGTCGTTCCTGAAAGCGCCCTTGGCCATGCCCCCGGGTGATGCCGGAAGCATGGTCCGGACGGGTCTGCAATATGGGGTGGGCCCGCTCACGGCGCACGCCGAAGTCAGTGAACACTCATGGCTCAACCAGAATTCCAGGGTGTTCGGCAGCGAAGTGGGTGCCACCTACAACGCCGGCGATTACAGCGTTGGCCTGAGCGTCGGCGCCACCAGCACGCCGCATCACAACGTGGTTTTGCCGCGCGTGCTGCCAGGTGCCGTGCCGGGGGTTGATGGCCTGTCCGCTTTCGACAGCAGCAATCAACTCAATGCGCGCGGCCGGCTGGCACTTGGCAGCAAGAGCGGCATCGACCTTGGCGCCAGCGTCGGTCGCATTTATCTGTTGCCGGGCAACTTGCTGGGCGTCAACGCGCTTGACCAGAAGGCCTTGAGCTTCGGCGTCGACCACGGCCCCCTGAGCGGCGTGGTGACGGGCCGGACCATGCAGCCCGAAGCCGGCATTCCGGGGAGTCTGTATGGCGAGAAGCGCTGGAACAGCATCGATCTGGGCGTGACCTGGCGTCTGCCGTGGCGCGGCTCGCTCAGCGTTGGCGCGCAAAACCTGTGGTCGTCCGGCACGCCGGCGAATACCCCGGTCGGTCCGGAGCCGGATCAGTCGCGTACGCCCTACGTGCAGTACCACCAGGATCTCTGAGACCGTCAGTTCGGCCGCCGTGCCCTTGACGCCACCGTCCGCGCGGTGGCGTTTTCGCATCCGTTCCCGATGCCGGGATGGGTGTTTCGCCCGACTCAGTTCTGGCTTCGCACGCGCAGGTCGCCGCTGAAGGTCTCGATGCGGATCTTGCCGTTGCCGCCGCCGAGGTGCGCATCCAGCGAGCTGCCGGGGCCATGCTCGGGCTTCGTCGGCGTACCGAAATCGCTGCGCAGATCGCCACTGAAACTGCTGGCATGCAGGTTGGCGGAGGTGTCTGCAGGCAGTCTCAGCTGAACATCGCCGCTCATGCTGTCGATGTCCATGCTGCCGCCTGCGGTCAATCCGCCGGCCAGTTGCACATTGCCCGACACCGTACTCAGCGAGAACTTCTGCCAGGGACCGCCGCCAGCCTGGATGCGGCCGGAAATGGTTTGCAGCCTCGCCTTGCCGCCCAACGCCGGGGCCAGGATCTCGCCGCTCACGGTTTGCAGCGAGGCCTGCTCGGCATGGCCGGAAAACTCGATGCCGCCGCTCACGCTGTCCACGTCCAGCGACGGCGTGCGCGCGTTGATGCGGGCGTTGCCGCTGATGCTGTTGATCTTGATGCCGCCGCCGGCAAGGCCGTCGATCACCAACGGTGCGCTGATCACGTCGACGTCCATTGACGCGGCCCGTGGCACGTGCAGTTCCAGCGTGGTCGGCGCCATCCTGCTGTCGCCGCCGAAGTTGAACCAGCCGGCGCCGCCGTTCGGCTCGACCTTGATCACCAGATGGTCGTTGTCGCCGGTGATCACCAGCGGCTTGGCGCCTTCGCCCAGCTCACCACCGACCTGCACTTCGTTGCGGTCCCACGCGACCACGTTGACCGAGCCGGCGATGTTGCTGACGCTGATCCGGGCGTCTGCGCCGGCGGCGTGTTGCAGCTGGATCGGCGTGCCGGCGAGCGCATCGCTTATGCACAGGCAGAGCAGCAGGGGCAGGTAGCGGATGGTCTTCATGGTCACTCCTTGCGCTTGATCAGCTGGCGCGGTCGGCCAGGTGGCGCAATTGCGCCTGTTGCTGTTCGGTGCGGCGAAGCAGGCGCTGCAGCCCGGCCGAGTCCGGCGCCTGCCGGATCGCCAGCTCCAGTTCCATGCGTGCGGCGTCCAGCTCGATGGCGGCGCCGGCGAGGCGTGGGTCGGCGGGCTTCCAGTTCGATGTCGCTGCCGTGCTTGTGTTGCGGGGCGGCGCCTGCAGCAGTTGCCAACCCAGGCCACCGCTCACGAGCAGCGAAGCGGCGAGGCCGGCGCCCAGCAGCCAGCGTCGGCGGCGGGACGGCCGGGCCGGAAGCGGTGTGACTGCCTGCGTCGCGCCGTCCAGGGCGGCATCGATGGCCGGCCACAGGTCGCGGTTCGGCGCAACCGGCTCGCGCAATTCCCGCAGTTGACGGCGCCATTCGAATTCGTTCATGAGTGTTCTCCGAGTGCCTTGCGCAGCAGGCCGCGCGCACGATGCAGTTGTGCCTTCGACGTGCCCACCGCCATGCCCAGCTCGTCACCTATATCTTCGTGCCGCCAGCCTTCGATGTCGTGCAGCACCAGTACGGCGCGGGCGCGCGGCGGAAGTTGGCTGATCGCCTGCTCGAGTTCCCCGCGTTCGGCGGCGCAGAATGGCGTTTCGCCTGGATCCGGCAACAGTTCGTCGTCGCGCACGCTGACCGGGTCGGCGCCGCGCGCGCGGATGTCCATCAGGGCCACGTTGACTGCCAGCCGGTACAGCCAGGTGCCGAAGGCGCTTTCGTGGCGGAACCCCGGCAGTTTCTGCCAGGCGCGGATGAATGCCTCCTGGGTGAGGTCTTCGGCGCGGGCATGGTCGTAGCCGGCGAGCCGCTGCAGCGCGCCATACACGCGGCCCACGTGCAGCGTGTACAGCCGCTGGAACGCGTGGCGGTCGCCGGCGGCTGCGGCGCGCACATCGTCGCTGTCATGCGCGGCTGTCGAGACAGGCGGCATCGGGCTTCCGGAGGCGGGGCAGGCGGCAATCATCTTGCCAGCTTGGATGCGGCGTTGCGCGAAAGGGTTTGAAGCGGAGGGGCCGTGGCATCACGGGCAGGTTCGACGAAGCTGCCCGTGATGCGTGCCTCAGGAGGCGGCGGCAGCGCGAGGCGATGACCGGGCGTCGTCTTTCCGCAATGCCTGGACCACGCGCTGCTGTTCGCGGCGCAGGCGTTCGGGCAGGCGCGGAGCGAAGCTCTCCAGATAGTCGCCGATGGCAGCGAGCTCGGCCTGCCAGCCGGTGTCGTCGACCTCCAGCAGCTCGTCGAGACGGCCACGATCGAGCTTGAGCCCGTCCAGCTTCAGTTCGCCCGCAGCGGGCAGGATGCCGATCGGGGTTTCCACGCCGCTGGCGCGACCCTCGGCGCGGTCGATCATCCATTCCAGCACGCGCAAATTTTCGCCGAACCCGGGCCACAGGAACTTGCCGTCGGCACCTTTGCGGAACCAGTTGACGTGGAACACCTTCGGCAGCTTCGCGCCGGGTTGGTCGAACGACAGCCAGTGCGCGAAGTACTCGCCGTAGTGATAGCCGCAGAACGGCTTCATCGCCATCGAGTCGCGGCGCAGCACGCCGACGGCGCCGGTGGCGGCGGCGGTGGTTTCCGAACCCATCGCGGCACCCATCAGCACGCCGTGGGTCCAGTCGCGCGCCTCCATCACCAGCGGCAGCAGCGACGGACGGCGGCCGCCGAACACGATCGCGCTGATCGGTACGCCTTGCGCGGCTTCGGCCATATCCGACCAGGTCGGGCACTGCCTTGCGCTGACCGTGAAGCGCGAATTGGGATGCGCGGCCGGACCGTTGGCCGGGTCATGCGGGCGTCCCTGCCAGTCGGTGACCGGCGTGCCGGGCAGGCCTTCCCACCATGGCTGGTTGTCGGCGGTGACGGCGACGTTGGTGAAGATGGTGTCGTGCGAGATGCTCTTCAGCGCATTCGGGTTGGTGTTGTCGCTGGTGCCCGGCGCGACGCCGAAGAAGCCGGCTTCCGGGTTGATCGCATACAGCCGTCCATCCGCGCCGGGGCGCATCCAGCAGATGTCGTCGCCTACCGTCCATACCTTCCAGCCATCACGTCGATAACCTTCCGGCGGAATCAGCATGGCAAGGTTGGTCTTGCCGCAGGCAGAGGGGAACGCGGCGGCGATGTAATGGGTCTCCCCCTGCGGGTTCTCGATGCCCACGATCAGCATGTGCTCGGCCAGCCAGCCTTCGCTGCGTGCCTGGTGGCTGGCGATGCGCAGCGCGTGGCATTTCTTGCCCAGCAGCGCATTGCCGCCATAGCCGGAGCCGTAGGACTTGATCGTGAGCTCGGCCGGGAAGTGCATGATCCAGCGACGCTCCGGATCGAGTTCCCCCTTGGAGTGCAGGCCCTTCACGAACGCCCCTTCGCGCTCGATCCGCGCCTGCGCGGCGGCGCCCATGCGGGTCATGATCTTCATGTTGACGACCACGTACGGGCTGTCGGTGATCTCCACGCCGCAGCGCGACAGCGGCGAGTCGATCGGGCCCATGCAATACGGGATGACATACATGGTGCGGCCTTCCATGCAGCCGTCGAACAGCGCGTCGATCTTCGCGTGCGCCTCGGCCGGGTCCATCCAGTGGTTGTTCGGGCCGGCGTCGTCTTCGCTCGGGTGGCAGACCAGGGTGAGCTGCTCGACCCGTGCCACGTCCTTCGGGTCGGAACGGTGCAGGTAGCAGCCGGGATGGGTTTGCTGGTTGAGCTCGATCAGGGTGCCGTCGGCCAGCATCTGCTGCACCAGCGACCGGTATTCGGTGTCCGAGCCATCGCACCAGTGAATCCGCGCAGGGCGCGTCAGCGCCGCCACCTGATCGACCCACTGCGTGAGCGCTTCCAGCTTGCTG
>Ga0134128_10003466_pt1 | contig 19305 bp, 9 predicted proteins | sample KB31754_FD_96462 | JGI IMG/M metagenome (GOLD analysis project Ga0134128, IMG submission 96462) | Terrestrial soil microbial communities with excess Nitrogen fertilizer from Kellogg Biological Station, Michigan, USA - KB3-175-4 | ecosystem: Environmental > Terrestrial > Soil > Unclassified ...
CGTGAATGGGCACGATGGCGTTTTTTTTCTTCACCCGCAGCTCAGCTATGCACGCGGCGATTTCTCGTTCGCGTTCGATCCGCACGAATCGCAGAGCACTTTGAAGATTGATCTTCCAACGTCTTTCTTGAAACGCGGGGAGAACACGATCGTGGTTGCTTGTGTCGATCTACCGGAATCGTCCGGCGATCAGGCAGTGTCCGGCATCAGCTATGACGCGTTAAGCCTGGAGCAGGATACGTCCAGAAAGTTCGATTCGAAGAGTGTGACAGCCGAGGCTGAGGCGACGATTTTTTACCGCCAAGTTCAAACCGGTCTTGCTGAAGTGGTCGACGCGTTTCTGCGCTTTAATCAGCCGCTCAAGGCCGGAACGGCGGAGTTGGCAATCAATGGCAAACGTTACACGGCGAACCTGAGCACGGCCGGCGATTATGGCGAGCAACGTGTTTCGTTCGAAGTGCCGGAGTGGACTGGAAAGGTCGACGCCAAGCTGTCGGTGCGCGCCGGGGAAAGACGGAGTTTCGACGTAACACTTACGCCTCAACGAAAATGGACCATCTTTGTTGTTCCACACACACACCTTGATGTCGGCTATACGGATTACCAGGGCAAGGTGGCGGAAGTGCAGCCCAGAGTATTAAATCAGGCTGCCGAACTGATCAAGGAACATCCGGACTTCCGCTTTTCGATGGACGGGTCCTGGAATTTGCAGCAACTGCTCGACACGCGTTCGAAGGCGAAGCAAGAGGAGATCCTGAACTTGATTCGCGACGGCAAGATGGCGATGCCGGCGCAATATTGCAATCTGCTTACCGGGTATGCCTCACTCGAGACGCTTTATCGATCGCTGTATAAATCGAAGGAACTGTCGCAACGCTATGGTCTTCCGTTTGAATATGCAAACATCACTGACGTTCCAACCTACTCGGGGAGCTACCCTTCGATACTGGCCAGCAGCGGCGTGAAGTATTGGGTGGCGGCGGCGAACAATGATCGCGCGCCGATCTTCAATTTCGATCACTGGAACGAAAAGTCGCCGTTCTGGTGGGAAGGCTCGGACGGCAAGAAGGTTTTGTTCTGGTATTCCCGCCACTACATGCAAGTGCAGACATTGTTTGGCCTGCCGCCGGTGCAAGACGCTATTCGCGAATCGCTACCCATTTTTTTGCAGGCGTACTCGAAACCGGATTACAAGCCGGATGCTGCGCTAATCTATGGGACGCAGGTCGAGAATACGGACCTGTTTCCGGCAACTGCGACGTTTGCCGATGAGTGGAACAAAAACTACGCATATCCCAAGCTGCGCTATGCAACTTTTCCCGATTTCTTTCACTACGTTGAAGAGCATTACGGTAAAGACCTGCCGGTATACAAAGGTGACGGCGGCGGCTATTGGGAGGACGGAATCGGAAGCGATGCTTACTTTGCGGCCGAAGATCGCCGGAACCAGAACCGCGCGCTCTCCGCGGAGGTGCTCTCCACTCTTACGCATTCCCTCTCTCCGGATCTGAACCCGCCGTCTGGTTTGTTCGACGATATTTGGCGGAACATCGTCCTCTTTTCGGAACATACGTGGGCGTCGTATAACTCGGTCTCACAGCCAAGCCATGAAGAAACTGTCCGGCAACTGAGAGTGAAGGACGATCGTGCGGATCGTGCGGCTTTGGAGATAGACGATGTCATGGACCGGTCGTTGAGTCAATTGGCGGACCAGATTCACGTTCCCGCAAACACACTTGTCGTCTTCAATTCTTTGAACTGGAAGCGCGATGCCGTTGTTGAAACAGATCTGTTCGAGCACCCAGCGCTAGTGGACCTTTCGACAAACCAAAGTGTTCCGCTTCAGGTGCTCTACGAAAAGGAGGGATTCCTTCACGTGCGGTTCCTCGCGAAGGATCTGCCGGCAGTCGGCTACAAGTGCTTCAGTATCGTGTACGGAAAGTCGGGCCGGCCGGAGGCTCAAAGTTCGAATGAGCGCACTGTTGAAAATTCTTTCTATCGCGTCAAGATAGACGAATCCACGGGTGCGTTGGCGAGCGTATATGACAAGCAGTTGCAACGAGAGTTGGTGGACGAAAAGAGCCCTTATAAATTCGGCCAATATTTGTATGTCACAGGCGGCGATGGCGACACGCAGATGATTAACCCGTTTCCGTCTCTGCCGCCGGGGAAATTGACGATTCACCCCTCATCGAGTGGCAAGTTCTTGGGTGTAGAGCAGTTGCCCTGGGGCACGTCCATTCGCATGACCAGCTCGGATACCAACACGCCAAAAATCGAAACAGAAATCTTGCTTTTCAACAATCGAAAAAAGATCGAGTTCCGGTATCGAATACATAAGGACTATACGACTGCTAAAGAGGGCGTTTATTTCGCATTCCCGGTCGCGCTCTCGACTCCCGGGTTTACCTACTCGAATCAGCAAGGCTGGATCGATCCCGCCCGCGACATCATGAAAGGCGGGAGCCTGGAATGGTTCAACGTACAAGGATGGATGGCGGCGCACGACTCTGACGTAGCGGTGGGAGTGGTTCCGCTTGACGCTTCTCTCGCAAGCTTCGGCGACATAAACCGAGGCCGATGGCCTGGCGCGTTTCAGCCAAAAACCAGCACAATGTTTTCTTACGCGATGAATAATTACTGGCACACCAATTACCGCGCCGGCCAAGGTGGAGATTTCGAATTTCGATACGCGGTAACCAGCAGCGCCAAGCTGGATGGCGGCGCCCTAACCCAACTAGCGCTCGAAGAAATGCGCCCCGCTGAACTGAACTATGTCGTGAGCCAAGACAAGGCGGGCAATCCGCCTAGGCCCTTACCGCCAACTGGCGAAGGCTTTCTTCAACCTACTGGAAAAGGAGTGGCCCTGGTGACCTGGAAAGAAGCTGAAAACGGTAACGGAACAATTCTAAGGCTCGCGGAGATTGAGGGAAAGCCGACCGATACTGTGTTGCATTTCAACCATTTCAGTATCGACTCGGCTCACCTTGATACGGGTGTTGAGGACGACAAGCTCGACTTGCCAGTTGAGAATAACAGTATCCGCCTTTCATTCAAACCTTTTGAGGTAGTGACAGTGCGGATCGCGAAGAAATGAGAGATCACTATTGACTCCCGCATAATATAGAGACAACACTTGAGCCGGGAAAGCCTCCGAAGACACGGTGCCTCTGGGGTGGATCGACGCTATATTATGCGGGCCTCAATAGGCGTTTCGTAGCTTTTTAGTTCGAAGGATGGTTCGTAGCGCGAGGGGGACGCCGCCGAATACGCTCGGACTTTCGACGCTGGCGCGCCGGAGTTGCGGTAAGGACATGCCTTCAATAAGATAGCCGCTCTTGAGCTCTTTTTTGAGCACCGGCTCAATCAACGGCCATGCCTCTGTAATTGCTCCACCAATGACAATCACCTCGGGAGCGAGGCCATGCGCTAAGCCTCGCAATCCTCTTCCGATGAGGGTTCCGGTCTTTAGGATGTGTTGCGTGGCATTCTTGTCGCCGTTGAGCGCGAGTGAGATAAGGTCATGAACGGAGCGAACTTCCAAGGACCTGCCGGGTTGGTCTTGATGAAATCGTTTCAGGGTAGCATCGTCGGACGCGAGCGCCTCCCAGCATCCGATGTTGCCGCAAGAACACGGCGGCCCTTCAGGGTCGAGGGGAATATGACCAAATCCGCCGGAGCCAACGCGTGTGCCAATGTGTAAATCGCCATTCAGAATAAAGCCGGTGCCAATGCCCTCGACAATCAGCACGAACAGCAAACTGTGAGCGCTCGAGACGTCCAATGGACCGTACCAGAGCTCCGATAAAGCCGCGACGTTCGCGTCGTTCTCCACGAAAACTGGCAGCTTCAGCTCTTTTTCAAGCAACCGGCGAACCGGCACATTGTCCCACTGCAAATTCGGCGAAAAGACTACCGTGCCATCCGCGCGATCGAGCAGTCCGGGCACGCTGACACCTACAGCCCAGAATCTGGCTTTCGCGTAATGGCATTTCAAGTGGTTAGCAATCTCTTTCGAAAGATGTGTCAAGAAACGTTCCGCGTCACCTTCGGTACGAACAGTGTGTTGACTAAGCACTCTCCCGTTGAAGTCACTGACCATGTATATGGATTGATGGACTCCGATGCCGATGGCAACGGCATACGCCTTTTCGGCGTTCACCTGGAGATAAACTGCCCGGCGACCGCCGCTCGAAGGGGCCTCTTCCGCTTCGTAGACAAAGCCAGCCTTCATTAGTCGATTTACGACTACGGAAACGGTTCCGGGGCGAAGACCGGTTTCCTTCACGAGATCCGTCCGTGACACGGGCTGGCGGTCTCGAATGAGATGCAGGAAGTGGGTTTCATTCGTGTCCCGCACATCTTCGACACCCAATATTCGCAATGTATTCGCCTTTGTCAACCGGTGTCCTTTCTTTGCGCGAGTTCGTAGTGTACCGCCAAGCGGCACTTTTATTTTGGTCAAAACAAAGTGTTGACCTCGATGTTGTTACGCTCTATACTTGACGCTTCGGCGGCGGTGTATAGCGCTGTATTCTGGAAATTTAGTTGTTCATAGGGGTTGACAATGCTGTTAACTAAGAAGCTGTGTGTTCTCATTCCAGCTTTGCTGTTTCTGATTATAAGTTTATCCGCTCAGACGACAACGGGATCTATAAACGGAACGATATTGGATCCTTCCGGGTCCCCTGTCGCCGGCGGACAAGTGGATGTGACCAACAAAGAGACTGGGCTCCATCGGTCGGCTCAAAGTTCCACCAATGGCACGTATATCATTCCGCAGTTGCCGCCAGGAACCTATGATGTCTCGCTTCAAAAACAGGGCTTCGCGAATGCGAGCCGGCCGAGTGTCCAGTTGCTTGTCAACCAGAACGCGACTATCGATTTCAAGTTGTCGTTGACCACTGTGTCGCAAACCGTTGAGGTGACGGGTGTGCCTCCGGCATTGAATACGACAAACGCAACGATCGGCCAAGTAATCCAGCATCAGCAAATTGTCGACTTGCCGTTGAATGGCCGGAGCTTCACCCAACTGGCGCTTCTTACTCCGGGCGCCGCTCCGCAGGAATCGGGGCAACAGGGCGCATTCACGGTCAAGCAGGGCGCAGGAGGCATCAGTCCGTCTGTGAATGGCCAACGGGGTCAGCAGAACAATTTCACAATGGACGGCGTTTTGAACAATGCCGTGTATACGAATACTTGGGCAATTAGCCCGCCGCCCGATGCACTGCAGGAATTCAATGTCCAGTCGCACATCGTCGATACTCAGTTCTCCATCTCGTCGGGCGCCAACATCAACATTGTCACCCGATCGGGTACGAACGAGTTTCACGGAGCCGCATGGGAGTTTTTGCGGAATAATGCACTGGACGCACGGAACTTTTTCGACCAGTCGAAAAACCCTTATAAACAGAATCAGTATGGCGTCACCTTTGGTGGCCCGGTTCGGCTTCCCCACTTCAACGGAAAAGATAATACCTGGTTTTCTGCCTATTGGGAAGGATTCCGGGCCCGCCAGAGTCTAAGCTCGTTCGCGAGTGTCCCAACCGCGGCGATGCGCCAAGGTGATTTTTCGGGTCTGTTGGGGCCTCAAATGGGCACGGACAGCCTAGGCCGTCCCTTGTATAAAAACGAAATCTTCGATCCCAACACTAGCCGTCCAGATCCAAGTAATCCGGCTAACGTGATTCGCGATCCCTTCCCTGGGAACATAATTCCGGCAGGCCGGATCAATCCGTCTTCGCAACTTGTTTTGCAAAAATACTATCCGAATCCCAACTTGAACGTCGGGCCTGGAGTTTTACCGAACTATCAGTTTGTGGGTTCAACGAATACCGATACCGATCAGACTGGCATACGCGTGGATCATCGCTTTGGTGATAACGACACGATCTTCGGCCGGTATAATCGGTCGAATTCGACGCTGCTTCGGCCTGAAGGCTTGCCCACCTATCAGCAATCGCTTGTGAACTATGCTCAGACGGCGGCCGTGGGCTACACGCATCTGTTTGGTCCCACCATCATCTTGAGTCTGCATTATGGCTACACCAACACCAATTTCGGACAGTTCGATGAGGCGGCGGGGCTCTCGTTTCTACAAGCGACTAATTACATTCAGCTCTCGCCGGTCCGGAATAATATCCCGTTAGGTCCGCAAATCGGCATATCGAACGGCTACACGGGCATCAGCCAGTTTGCCATTCCGCTAGGCCCTCAGCAGAATCATGATGGCCACGCCGATCTGTCCATTGTGCGAGGGAACCACACAATTGGCGTCGGAGGGATGGTCTACCATATCCACAGTTTTGACGATGGCTGGGGCATGTCCACCAGTTTTACTCAAAACGCGACGTCGCAGGGCGGTCTGGTCAATGGCACTGGTTCCGGTCCGGCCAGCTTTTTACTGGGTCTTCCGGACAATCTTTCGGGATTCCTGGGAACTACGTCAGCCGACATCAACAGCTACTGGTTTGCCGGGTATGTTCAGGACCAATGGCAGGTTTCGAAAAACCTGACCATCACGGCAGGTCTGCGATATGACTTTGTGCAGCCCGCATCGTATGCGAGCCCTGTTTCCGGGCTGGACATTCAAACAGGAAACTTCCTGGTGTCGGCTCCGGCGCCGCCGCTGTTCAAAACGGCAAACGTTCGCAGCTCTTTCTTCGATCCTCATTACAACGGATTTCAGCCACGCTTCGGCATTGCTTATCGCGCGTCGGAGAAGACGGTGTTCCGGACCGCCTTCGCAATATTCGACGACCACAACAACACGCTTGTTCAGCAGGCGCAGGACCCGCGTATATCGTGGCCTCAAGGCGTCGGAATATCGGTTCCGGACTTAAATCGGGGAGTGCCGGACACTTACTTCAACAATTTACCGGCGGCGTCCACTTTCTTCAACCCTTTGCAACCCCTTGTCGATTTCGGCGCAAATCCGCGGAATAAGATTCCGTACGTGATGGAGTACAACGCGGGCGTTGAGCAGCAACTATCGAACTCACTCGTGTTGAATCTCGATTACGTCGGGTCGGTAGGACGCCATCAGTTTATACAGCCAGCGGCGAACACCGCGCTTTATCCAGGGCCGGGAACACTCGCGTCGCGGGGGCAGCCATTTCCGCAATACGGCGGGGCATTCTCTTACGACGAAAACGCAGGAAACAGCAGCTACAACGCTCTACAAGCTAAGTTGCAGAAGTCATTGTCCTTTGGGCTCAACTTCCTTGCGTCCTATACATGGTCGAAGTCCCTCGATATTCAATCTGAAGGCCAATCGGGGTCAATCGCGACGATTTACGACCTTCGCCGCGATTGGGGACCATCTGACTTCGATAGGAGGCACCTGTTTGTCTTCAGTGGCATCTATCAAGTTCCCGCGGGAAAGGGCAAAGCTCACCTGGCGGGTTCAAACCGATTCATGCAGACGCTGCTCGGCGATTGGAATGTTGGCACGATTGTAACGTTTAACTCCGGGCAGCCTTATAGCATTTCCGCGGGTGGCGATGTCGCGAATGTGGGTGGGGGCAGCCAGCGGGCGCAGGTTGTGGGCGATCCGCTGTCGGGATTCACCCAGAGCCGGTTGGAATGGTTCAATACCGCGGCGTTTGTGACGCCCGAGCCTTATACATTTGGCAATGCAGGGCGGAACAACATGACCGGCCCCGCTCAAAAGAACGTCGATTTTGTCACTTTCAAGGACTTCCTTCTCACCGAGCGACTGAGGCTTCAGTTTCGAGGAGAGTTCTTCAACGTTTTCAATCATCCGAACTTCGGGTTGCCTGATGGTAATACCCAGAGTTCTTCGTTCGGCCAAATCAACAGCGCGAGTGCGCCGCGAGATATACAGTTCGGGCTGAAGCTACTATTTTAATCTTGTTGGGAGGGCTCTTCCCGTAAGAAGAGCCCTGCACGTAGTATGGTCGCGATCCCAACTCTTCTTTTCGCTGCCGCCCTGGCTGCCGGCGTCTGCGATAACAGTCTCAAGCCAGCGGCGTCGGCGATTCAGCACAACGACGCCGCGAGGGCGAAGTCCATTCTTGACTCGGTTCGTTCGGAGTGCGCCCAGTCGAGCGATTTCAACGAACTGGAGGGCGTGGTTAACGAACTATCTGGCAGGCCGGCAGAAGCCGAGGCGGCCTTTCGCAAAGCGGTTTCGCTGAATCCCCAGTCAGCCCGGTTGTGGTCCGACCTCGGACTCAGCTATCTGAAAAATCGAAACATTCAGGATGCCGCAAAAGCTCTCAGGCAGGCCCTGAAGCTGAATGCCGCCGATGAGAGGGCCGCGAAATACGCGCTTGGAATCTACGTTCAGTTGGGAGATTGGCAGCAAGCGCTGGCAGTGACGGGGCAAATTAACGCCACGACCAAAGCGAATCTCCTTCGCGATCCTGCATTCTTTTTATGGGTTGCGCGAACACTACTTGAGGCGAAGCAGGCAACCCAGCTTGACCGTCTTCTCGCCGCGAACACGCAGCATCTCTCCCCGCCGCTCCTATTTTCACTGGGCACATTATTCGCGCAGCATCAACGGTATGAGAAGGCTGTTGAGTATCTAAAACGAATCCCGCCTTCATCGGCTGACGATGCAGTTTACTTCAATCTGGGGCTGGCGTATTCGCATTTGAAGCAGTTTCGCCGGGCGCGTGAGAGCTATTATAATGCCATCGATAAAGACGCAACGAAACCTGAAGTCTATTTTCGCGTGGGTCTGGATTTCGCCACTCTCGGACAGGTAAGGAAAGCGTTGCCGTGGCTATTTCGAGCGCGGGAGCTGGCGCCACGCCGGGCTGATATCGCGTATGCGCTGTGCGAGCAGTTATTGTTGTTGAACTATGTGGCGACCGCGAGAGACGTGATCGACGCTGCTCTCGAGATGAATCCAGGCGATGTGCTTCTTACAGTGGCGCGCGGAGATGTTGCGCAGGCGGACAATGACGCGACGTCTGCTGAGACGATGTATAAGCAGGCATTACAGCGGGAGCCCAAGTCTGTTCCGGCGCTAGTTGGACTTGCGCGCACGGCGCAACAGGGCGGCAAGGATGAGGAAGCCGTAAAATACCTGAAAACCGCGTTATCGATTGAGGCGAATGATCCAGCTTCCAATCGCCAAATGGGCATCATCGAAGCCCGGCGCGGTGATTGGGCGGCTGCCTCGTCACATCTCGAACGGGCATGGGCCGTCGATCAATCGAATCCTGACGTGGGGCTGGATCTCGCGAGAGCGTTCCGGCATGATAACCGCCCATTGAAGGGGCTTGCGGTGCTGAACCTTGTTCAGCCGGCGCTGCGGGATTCGGCCGATTTTCATTTTGAACTTGCTCAAGTCTATGCTCAGCTACAACGGCAAAAAGAAGCCCAGGCCGAGCGGGCCACCGTGCAAGCGCTTCGCGCAGCCGCAAGCGATGCGCTTCCTTTCGAAACCCCCAAGACCTATGTGTATTGAGCGGAAACGCCTCGTCCTGCTTGCTTTCGTGTTTGGATTTCTCTGCCAATTGGCAGCGGCGCAAACGAGATGTGACGCCAAGCGGCTTTTTGAACAGGCCAATACACTAATAGAAGGCAGAAAGTATAGCCAGGCAGCCGGAACGTTGAATGAATTGAGGCTCTGCCGGAATATTTCGGCTGTCGAGCGCTTCAATATGGGCTGGCTTTACGGAAGAGCGCACGATTTCAAAACTGCGCTTACCGTGTTCAAAGCGGTTCCGGATGAGGTTCCCGACCGCCAAACCCATCAGTATGCCATCGCTTTAAGCTATTTCGAATTGGATGACTATCCGGCGGCTGTCGATGTCCTGACGAAGCTGAAATCGCAAAGTGCTCTTGATGCGAAGTGCGCCAACCTATTGGGAGTTGCTTACTCGAAGTTGGGCGCTTACGACAAGGCGTATAGCGCTTTAGAGGAAGCGATCCACGCCGATCCGGGGAATATGTCGGGCTATCTCAACCTGGTCACTCTTTGCGCCGACGGCGGAGATTTTGTCAAGGCTGCCAGCGTTGCCGCCGGCGCGGTACGAGCGTTTCCCAAATCGTCCGAAGCCTTGATCGTGGCCGGCGCCGCCAACACGCTGCTGGGGCGGTTGGATTCTGCTCATGATAATTTCAGCAAGGCGGTTCAGCTTGCGCCCGAGAATGCGGACGCACTATTTTTCCTTGGGCTAACAGACTACAAGCAGGGGAAGTTCGGCGAGGCGATTACGTTACTGCAATCGGCTGACGAGTCGGGCGTCGAAGATTCCGACCTGCACTATCTGCTTGCCGAATGTCTCTTGCGGGCCAGCCCCGATAAACCGGGGTTGGCGATAGCGGCGCTAAACCGCGCGATCGAGCTGAATAAGAATTCGATTTCGGCCAGAACTCTACGTGGCCGGTTGCTTCTGGATGCGGGGCAGGCGAAGAACGCATTGGAGGATCTGGAGTTGGCGGATCGTCTCGATCCTGGTTCGCGAAGTGCCGCTTACACGCTGGCGCGAGCGTATCGCGCGGTCGGCCGCGATGCCGACGCGAGCGCGCTCTTTGAGAAAGTTCGCGCGCAAGCTACGGAGCCGCTTAAAGAAATGAGCGACCGGCGGTTGAATAGCACTTTGACCGAACTGGGCGCCCAAAAATGAAAGAATTCCTCATACTGCTTTCGTTTGGAACATTAGGCCTCTGCGCGCCCGATACGATGCACGTAAAGTCGGCGCTTTCAACGTATGATGCTGCACAATCCGCGATACAGAAGAACCAGACTTCGGACGCCATCACATTACTTCGGAAGGCGATTGAAATTGAGCCAACCTTTCTCGATGCTCTTGAAGCATTAGCAGATCAACTCCTGAAAGGAGGCAGGTCTGCCGAAGCCGGAGCGGCCATGACGCAGTTGCTTGAGATCGATCCGGACGCCACTCATTATCGGGTGCTGCTCGGCGAACTTCTGCTGAAGGAAAAGCAAGCGCAGCGCGCGCTGGCGCAGTTTTCGCTGGCTTTGAAACATGAGCCCCGCAATGCGGAGGCGTTGTTGGGATTTGCGGCCGCAGCCAGGCAAGTGGGCATGAATGATCGAGCCGCACAAGCTCTTCGGCGCGGGCGGAAGCTATACCCATCCGACGATCGTTTCAAGGCCGCAGATGCCGGCCCTCATGATCGCGGTCTCCGGCCTTGAGGAAAGTTTTGGAAAAGCCTTTCCGGTCACTCCAGCGCAACTCGATTTCGCGCCTTTCCGTTTCGGCGAGCGGCGCCATGGCCCAGTCGTCGATCACCAGCACGTCGATGCGGCTCAAACGTACGAGCAAACTACCCAGACTCCCATCAGCGCAATCCACATGAGATCTACCACCCGAAGATAAAGCTTGAACAAGAGCATCCCCCAACGGTTTCTCGCGCTGCCATGGTTTGCACACAGGATCACAAGCTGATCTTGCGGCCCGGAGGCCAGAGTGAACTCTACTCATACCACCGCGATCCTAACCAACTGCAAAACTTGTACGGCGACTCGAATACGGCGGATGTTCAGCGAAGTGGCCTGGAGAAACGGAGGTTAGGATACGATCGTCCAATAAATTCGCCCTTTACGGCTCTGGCTTAGTTGTATCTGTGTAACGCATTCAAATGAAGTCGGCTACGCGCAACGGACAGTCTTTCAAAGAGGAACCCCCATGGAGGAACTCGAAAAAATGATACATACTCGCAAGGTCCACCCTACAGGTTGCCGGGCGGGGCAACGTCAATATAGCGATTAACCTGGGTCTAGGCCGGACCTGCCATGGTGCGGTCCCTCGTTGAATATCGGATCCGCATTGGGAGGAACGCGTAACTGCTCAATCCGATTTACAAGCCATCGATCAAGACCTCGCGGCATCGCTCTCTCGTCATATTTTACGGGCCAAACTGTGTTGGGCGAGATCGGGATGGGTTCGTTCTCCGATCTACTAACGAAAGAGAACTTGCAAATCCTTTCGTTGGCTGATGCGATAACGAAAAGATGTCAGAACTCACAGCCTCGCCGAAGTTTTTGGCCTAGCCCGTTCATTGGGTCACGCTTGTCGCATTCAATGTGAAGGGACTCAGTAGACAACTTCCATTTCTCATCGCGGCATATCGGCTTGCTTTTTCGTGGCTACTGTCTACTGACGCCCAGAATTCCGACATCATTTGAAATGTCTGCGTGGGATGAGGAATTCCAGCGGCCCGCGCTAATCTCGGCAAACACCAATTCCCATTCCGGCCAGGCGGTTGTTGCCTATGCTTTGGTATTGAAGCGAATCCCCGGCCCGTGGACCCGCTACTGCTGCTAACCTCATCGAGTTTGGAAAGATAGCTTAGAAGCTTGCGTATTCCGGATCGAGATTGTGCATCTGAATCCAGTTTCTTGACAGCCCGGCAGAATGCCTGTTTAAATGACTAGACTTATGGTATATACCGGCTGAGGCCCTTTGCTGGGCCGTGAAGGAGATACATCCGTTATGGCGACGATGCCAGTGACCTTGAAGCGTCTACCCGGAAATGTGCGCGAAGATGTAGCCACGCCTGTGTACATTCAGATTGCCTCCATATTGGCGAATTGGATTAACAGCGGCATGCTCCAGTCCGGCACGTTGCTCCCGGCGGAGCGTACAATGTGCGAGCATTTCGGAGTCAGCCGGATGACCCTGCGCGAGGCATACGACATCCTCGAGCGAGACCGGCTGATTGAACGGCATCGTGGGCGTGGAACGTTCGTCGCGGTGCGGCGAGTTTATAAACAGCAACAGGAGATGCGGAGTTTCACAGAGGAACTCAAGGCGCGGGGCGTACGGCCTTCGTCGAAACTCCTCGATTTTCGCCGAGGCCGGCTGTCGCCGCTCGCTGGGCAATTTTTTGTAATCGCCGACACGGAGATGGCCTATTTGATAAAGCGCCTGCGATTCGGCGATGGCGAGCCCCTTGCCATTGAGACTATTGAACTTCCCTGTTATCTCTGTCCCGATCTCGAACGCTTCGATCTGGCTACGTCTTCTCTCTATTCCATTCTTGAAGAACATTGTGGACTCGATCTGGCTTATTGTGTAGAAGAAGTTTCCGCTCAACTCGCCGACCGGTCGCAGAAAAAGCTTCTGCAATTAGAGGGAGCTGCGGCGGTCCTTGTAATCGACCGGAAGACGTATACCAAGGATGGCGTCCCTGTAGAAGTTGCAACGACTGTTTACCGCGCCGATCGCTATCGCGCCGTCGTGCATGCCACACGAACTCATCGGACACCCTCGGATATAGATGCGCAAATCCAGACAACTAAATAAGGGCCTCAGAACGCCGTGTTGTCCGGCTCAGGGGGATTTCTATGCTCAAAGATAATGCCGCCTCAAATACGGAAGCCCGAGATAACCCTACGGTGCGGTGGCGCGAGAAGATCACGAGAAGGAGCATCTGCCTTGCATCGTCGCAGGCCATAGCGGCGGCGTTATTTGCCGCTCCGCCTCGCACAGAGTTGCTGTTCTGCTGTGATGCTACAAACGACGTTTTCCAAGCGGCCGGAGGCCGCTATCCACGATATGCAACCGCAACGGATACCATTCGTAATGCGCCGCGCGGCTCCAGCGTTCTGATCTTGTCGGATGGCTATCCTGCGCTCACGACGCCGCTCTCGTCCGAATTGTTCGATGAAGCGCTCGAGAAACAATTGCGTCTCTATGTCGAGTATCCATCGTTTCTCCCGGATTTGGCGTGTGGCGCCCCCAGGAGTACAACATGGGAACGGGCGGTTGTTGCCTCGGAGTTGTTCGGGCCGGAATTAAAGCCATCGCGCATTCTGGCGATCCACGGTTGCCGCTATGTTCCCGTAGAGAGCGTCAAAGCCGACATCCTGTTGGCGCGCGTCGCCGGATTCGATACGGCGGTATACGGCCTGCCACAAACTGGCGTATCGCCGATTCTTTTCGAGCATCCTTCCGCTCCCGTGTTGGTCGCCACGACCAAGCTGAGCCAGTTCGTTACGGGGCGATATGCTCCCATCGATGCTTGGGACGTTGTGTGGAAGCGAATTCTTAGATGGCTCAGCGGCGGAAATAACTCTACGGCGCTACATTGGTCGCCTGTTGTCAGGCCATCGTACTCGCGTTCTGCGCGGCTGCCGTCAGGAGTGGAAGGCGAGGCATTCCAGCGTGGAGCCATGTGGTATGGGAATGCGCGCCTGTTCATTCATCGTTCTTGGGCGCAAAAGGAAGTGGAAGCGCGCAGCCACAACGACCGGGTGGCGGAGGCGCCTAAGCTCGCATGGCCTCTGGGTGATGGAAGCCTGGGTATGTTGGAAGGCTTCAGTTCGTCCATTCAGCCGGACGGCTCCCAGCCTGTGCGATGGTGGCTTCGCGCAGATTGTATGGGAGAGTCGTCGTTTGCCATGGCGCTATCGGAGGGCGGGCGCCAGATCGCTGCCAATCTGAATGACTTTATTTACGTGCGTTCGAATCTCGCACAAGGCCCGCGTGCGAGCCCCGACAGCGCGTCTTTTGGCCTGGTCGGCTGGAACACCAGCCAGGACGGCGTTTATTACGGCGATGACAACGCCCGCATGATGTTGGGCACAATGGGAACAGCTTCTGCGCTGCGATCGAGTGCGTGGGATCAGCCGCTCTTACGTTGTCTGGTTGCCAATCTGCGCACTACCGGGCCGCTTGGGTTCCGGGGGAACCGGCTGGAAGAAGCCGATGTCCAAAAGAACGGTTGGCGGCATTATTTTACTCTCGGGCGCGTGAACTACGCGCCGCATTTTGAGTGCTACCTGTGGGCGGCTTACCTATGGGCCTGGGACAAAACCCGGAGCCGGCCATTTCTCGACTGCGCCAAGCGTGGCATCACTGCGATGATGTCTGCCTACCCTCATGAATGGCGCTGGACAAACGGCATTCAGCAGGAACGCGCCAGAATGCTCCTGCCTCTGGCATGGCTGGTTCGCGTGGAGCCCACGGCGGAGCACCGCGGCTGGCTGCGGCATATGGCGAGCGAATTACTCGCGTTTCAAGATGCGTCGGGCGCGATTCGGGAAGAGGTTGGATCCGCGGGCAAAGGCCGCTACGGGCCTCCGAAAACGAACGCCGTGTATGGAGCTACCGAGGCGCCGCTCATTCAGAATAACGGCGATTTGTTGAGCGATTTGTTATACACCACGAATTTTGCTTTCCTCGGGTTGCATGAAGCGAGCGCCGCCACGGGAGATCGTCTTTACCACGACGCCGAAACGAAGCTGGCCGAATTTCTGTGCCGCATCCAGGTCCGCTCGACGCAAAGGCGGGAGTTGGATGGAGCATGGTTTCGTGCATTCGATTTTGGCAGATGGGAATACTGGGCTAGCAACTCAGATGTGGGGTGGGGCGCGTGGTCGATTGAGACCGGATGGACGCAGGCGTGGATTACCGCAGTGCTTGGCATGCGTGGCAAGGGCTCCTCGCTATGGAGCCTGACGGCGGATAGCAAAATTGGAGATCACAAAGACATGATCCAGGAAATGCTTCCGGACGTTTAGCCGCGGACGCACGGGGCGACGCAGGCTGAGTAGTTGATGCCGGCGCTTGGTCCGGCGGTATCAACACTCCGGCAAAATTAAGTGGGCCGTAAAAGTTGGCGTCCGCCTAATTGACGTTTTCCAGGTATGGATTGAATGCCGAACGGAGGTACTTCTCAGGGCTACGATTGGGATTCCAGAGCATCTCACCGAGCAGAGCCGCGCTTGGCTGTATCCGTTCTTCAAAGAGTCCATCTTCGATCAGGCCTTGGACCGTCATCGGTCCCTTGACGGTTTCCCGCAGTTCACGGTAAAAACGCAAGGCGAACGGGTAATGGGCCATCCACTGCGCATTCACAAAATCCCAGCGTGGCTGACGTTCACGCGCCCGGTTCTGAATAAAGGCCTGTGAACGCTCACCCAATATAAAAGGTTGGTGATGTTCAAATTCGTCGGACCAACGCAAGGTTGTCCAACCCTTGGCGATCATCGCGAACTCCGATCCCGGCCGGAAGGTAGCGATCTTTTTTGAATAGTCAATTGTTGCCGATGGATTCGCAGGCCGGTCTTTCTCTTGCCCGTGAGAGGCAGTTACTCCTGGCTCATAGGAGTAGGGTATGACACCGGCGTCTTCCCAGGTAATCACGATCCTTGGATCCAGAGACCCGAGATCCGGGTAATGTTCCTGGATTGAGGTGGCATGCAGTCCGAACTCGATGCGCAGCCGGGGATTCTGTTGCAGAAGCGGCCGAGCTATCTCATTCACCCACTTTGCGGCGAGAGAAGCGATCGTATGATCGCCTTGAACCGTATGGTTGTGCTCCGTCAGCGTTTGGAAATAAATTCCGTCAAGTCCTAAGCCGCGATAATTGTGCTTGTAATCCCGGAGCACCTGTTTTTTCACATCGGCTAAATCCTTCTCGCTTGCCAAGTTCAATTTGGTTCCCCAACCCCACTGAAAGCCAAAAATTACTTGGATCCCACGGTCATGAGCGTATTGAATCAATTCCTTGCTGTTAATGGGAGGCGTATCGTTCCAAATCGTCAAACGATTCATCTTCAAACGAGCCATGTTGTCGAGAAAACGCCGGTAATCGTAGATGACGTAGCCCCAAGTCCAAAGGCCGCGATTCTCGATTACGGGAGCGTCCGTCTCGCTGAAGAACGCCAAATTGTCCAAAGCGGGCCGGATGCCGGCGGGATCATCGGGAATGAAGGCGCCGAGCCGCTTATTAAACTCAACGACGCCAAAGAGAACACCCGATTCGTCGGCGCCGCTAATGACGGCTATGCGCATGTTCCGTTGCCAAGGAGACGGTAGGCAGGCGATCGTGTATGACTGCGGCTGATGAGGATGCTGTACGAGGCCCTTTGCCTCGAGTTCCGCGATCAGGCGGTTTTCAGCGGCAGTTCCCACGAAAATGAGGTTGGCGCCTGTTGGATCGAGTTCTGCGGCAGGCCGCGTTTCAATGACGTAAGGAAGATATTGTTGGAGCGCGCGCTGGAGTTCGTTCACCGCAAAACGTTGTGGTCCCTCGTAAGAGGCGTAGGCGATTTTCCAGCGCGGGCCGCCATACCTGCCGGACTGCAAGGGCGGCTCCTGAGCCCAAGCGCTCGTAGAAACTAAAGCCAGACAACAAAGGATCAAGCCATAACGCGAGGAGCCGCAATATCGAAGAAGCATCGGTTTCTCTCTTTCCAGTCGATTACGCACGTTTATAAGGGAAGAACAGTAAAAGCCGGAGGAATCTCCTTGCAAATCCGGCAGTTTCTGTTCTCCAAATTTTCTTGACAAGCTGGAGCTTAATCGAGTATACCTATCTAAAGTTAGTGTGTCTAGATCTTTGGTCTAGACCTATAACTGCAGCTCGAATCGTTGTGGAGCGAGATGTCGAGTTGCTGTGGGACAGGCGGTCGTGCGGTTGGGCAAGCGACCGGCAGAGAAGCCAAACTCCGTTTATCGATCTAGCGTCTAGGGACTACTGACGAGTTCAGCGGCGCGCGAGCGACGAGGCGGAAAACAAGATTTTCCAAGAGGGACTATGCGCGGTCGTATTCAATACGTATTCTGTTGTCTGGGGATTTTGACGCTTTGGGCGCCGTTGCAGGCGCAAACGGTCGCAAGCGGCAGCATTACGGGCGTTATCTCAGACGCCTCCAACGCCGTCGTGGCCGGCGCTCCCGTCGCCTTGACGAATGTAGAAACAGGGCTGAATCTGGAAACGACCACGAACACGCAAGGCGCGTACACGTTCACCAATTTGGATCCGGGCACCTACACCATCACCGCCGAGGTGAGCGGCTTTTCACCGACACGAGTGAATGGCGTCCGTATCGCTGTCGCTCAGAATGCGCGCGTGGACATCAAGCTGAAAATAGGATCAGTCGCAGAACAAGTAGAGGTTACGGCCAGCGCCGGCGTCGTGGAGACCGAAAGCCCAACGCTCTCCGCGGTAATCAACCATAAACAAATTACCGAACTTCCGTTCAACGGCCGCTACAGCATTGCCGGGCTCATCGCCTTGGCGCCGGGAGTGCAAAATAACGGCTCGTTTGCATCGGGCGGCTTTGCAAAGGGCGGTCTGAACGTCACGGTCGATGGAGCCACCAACCTGGATATGCAGAATGGCACTCGCAGCGAAGCGACGCCGCCTTTCGATGCGATCGAAGAGTTTCGCTTCATTTCAAACTCGGCATCGGCTGAATATACCAGCGGATCATCCCAACTCGTGCTGGTCACGCGATCCGGCACAAACGATCTGCATGGGAGCGCGTTTTGGTTTAACAGAAACAGAGTTTTTGCTTCCAAATACATCCTCGACCATCGCGATAAGCCGCCATTTAACCGCAATGAGTTCGGCGGAACACTCGGTGGGCCTATTAAAAAGGACAAGTTGTTCTATTTTGCCAGTTTTGAACAATTGAGCCAGCGCACGTCAAACCAGGCCACATTTAATATGCCGACCGTGGCGATGAAATCCGGCGACTTCACCGGGCTGGGCGTGATTACCGATCCGCTTAATAACAACGAGGCATTCAACAACAATAAAATTGATCCGACCCGCATTTCTCCAGTCGCTCAGGCGATTATGCAGTATATGGAGGACCCAAACCTGCCTGGAAGCGGTCCCGCGGGCACGGGCGTCAACCTTGTGGCCGCGCCTCCTACGATTCAAGATTCTCCCCGCTTCACTGGAAAGGTGGACTATCGGCCGACAGGCAATGACATGATCGCCGGCGGATTCAAAATATTTAACGACGGACCGTATCTGCGAGGAAACGGTACGGATCTGGATGGGAGTTATACCCAGGGCTTTAAGCAGCGCCAGGTGCACGGATCGTGGACGCGGATTTTATCGCCTCAAATGACCAATGAGTTGCAAGGCGCATTTTCAACATACGGTTATCACCTAACCGACAGGAACAACGATTTGGATCCGGGGATCATTTTGCCGGCCCTCGACGGCCAATGCTGTTCGGAAAAGACCAGCGTCGATAAATCCGAGGCCGGGCGATTTGGCGGAGGATTGCCGACCATCACTTTCAACGGCTACTACGGAGTCACGAATCAAGCGCAGACGAAAGACAACCGTCATGATTTGAATATTTCCAATAACCTGACCTATATAAAAGGGCCTCACCAGTTGAAAGTTGGCGGATATTTCTATCGTTACCAGGGCTATTGGGGCGGTATGTACAATACCGGCGCCGGCGTATTCAATTTCACGGGCCGATATACCGGCGATGCATTTGCCGATTTCCTTCTCGGCTATGCGAACACGAGCACTCGTGGCCCCGCCTATCAATTTGGAGACTTCAACGAGAAGCGCTTTGGCGGTTTTGTGCAAGACGAC
>Ga0134128_10003467_pt1 | contig 19294 bp, 10 predicted proteins | sample KB31754_FD_96462 | JGI IMG/M metagenome (GOLD analysis project Ga0134128, IMG submission 96462) | Terrestrial soil microbial communities with excess Nitrogen fertilizer from Kellogg Biological Station, Michigan, USA - KB3-175-4 | ecosystem: Environmental > Terrestrial > Soil > Unclassified ...
AGGCCTGAAACCGGGTGATGTGGTAGATATCCATAATGATCATGGCGGCATCCGTCGCACCGCCCACCGCTTCATCGTGATCCCCTATCCCATCCCCCGCAGTTGCGCCGCCACCTACTATCCGGAGACCAATGTCCTGGTACCGATCGACACCGTGGCCGCCAAAAGCAATACCCCGGTCTCCAAGCTGGTAATCATCCGCATCGAACGTTCCGCCTAAAAATGGCCGCGTTTTTGTTCAATTCTTTCTGTGTATTTGGTTTCCCCAGAGGGAAATAAAATAAACTGTCACAGATGGACGACAATTTTGTGGAAAAAAATCCACAAGACTGTCCCATATTTAAAAGAAAATACTATTACACCAGCAAACAGATATAACCATTATATCGTCGCCATAGGCGCCTCGGCAGGCGGACTGGAGGCCATTCATGAGTTTTTCGATAGTATGCCGGAGACTCCCTATACCTCATTCATCATCATCCAACACCTGTCACCGGATTATAAAAGCCTGCTGGTAGAGCTGGTCGCCCGCCACACGGATATGAATGTCTATGAAGCAGCCGACCTCCAGGAGATCGAGCGGAAATGCATCTACGTCATTCCCAACACCAAGCTCATCACCATCCAGAAGAACAAGCTCCGGCTCACTGAAAAAAAGAACGGAAAACTCCCCAATAACGCGGTAGATGTCTTTCTTTATTCGCTCGCCAGGGAGCGCAAGGACAAAGCCATCGCCGTCATCCTTTCCGGCACCGGCACGGACGGGACCAAAGGCACCGAAGCCATAAAAAAGGAAGGTGGACTCGTGATCGTACAAGATCCTTCCACCGCCAGGTTTGACGGGATGCCTAATAGCGTGATCGCCGCCGGCAACGCCGACTATGTCCTGCCGCCCGCTGCCATATACAGCGAGATCATGCACTATATCTCACCACCCCCGCCCTATCTCTACGGTAACGATAAAAAGGACGACCAATTCCTGAAGACGGTCTTCGATCTCATCCACGGCCAGTCCGGTGTGGAATTTCATTATTATAAAACCCCGACGATCCTGCGCCGCATCAACAAACGCATGATGCAAGGCAGTTTTTCCTCACCGGATAAATACATTACCTATCTCCAGGAGAACAAAGACGAGGTGTCACATCTAGGTCAGGACTTCCTCATCGGCGTCACCCATTTCTTTCGTGATCCCGAAGCCTTCGATGTCCTCCGCGATAAAGTGGTTCCCACCATCATCGACGGAAAAGAAGAAGATGATACCATCAAAGTCTGGGTCACTGCCTGCAGCACCGGCGAAGAAGCCTATAGCATCGCCATGGTCATCGACGAAGTGCTGGAAAAAACGACTAAAAATCTTACGGTCAAGATCTTTGCCTCCGATATCGACACCGAAGCCATTCAATTTGCTTCGGCAGGCGAATATCCCTTATCCATAGAAAAAGACGTCGACGGCCGTCTCCTCAAGAAATATTTTACCCGGAACGGCAAGACCTATACTATCGCTCCTCGTATCCGCAAACAGATCGTTTTTGCCAAACATAATATCATCAAGGACCCGCCCTTTATAAAGAACGACCTTATCAGTTGCCGGAACATGCTGATCTATATCAGCCCCTCCATGCAGCAACGCATCTTTTCTCTCCTTCTCTTTGCCGCCGGCAAGGATGGGTACATCTTCCTCGGCCCCACGGAGAATTCCTCGCTGATAAAAAAGGACGTACAGGAGATCAGCGCCCGCTGGAAGGTCTATCGCAAAACGGGCGATTCCAAACCGGCCTATTATTTCCAGCAGACACCGGTGGAAACCTATCCCAACCGCCGCGAGAGACCAGGCCAAACAAACCTGCTCTCCAAAGAATCCCGCGGTCAGGCCGCCCTTTGGGAAGACTTCAAACAAGTCCTCATGGACGACCTGTCCTATGTGACTCTTTATATTGACGCCAATTTCGAGATCCGCGAGATCATCGGCCCCTATGAAAAATTTCTTACCCTGCCCCGCCGCCAGCTTCACCTGAACCTGCTTCGGATGGTGCCATCGCCGATCTCCATCCTTCTCAGCGCCGAGATCCGAAAGGCCGGAAAAACAGGCGCCAAAGTGCATCTGCGAAATGTCCGCTACCGAAAGGGCGAGACCATGGTCACACTGGAGATCTTTATCCGCGCCGTCGGTGAGACTAACGGCCTGCCTTCGACAAACGCCAATACTACCATGATCGTTTTCAGGGAGCTGTCCGTGGAAGAAATACCTGCCGACCCTGGCAACGGGCACAGTAATGGCCACAATAACGGCAACAGCCACAGTAACGGCAACGGCCATTCCGATCACCATAACCTCCAGGAAGAATATGTGCGTGCGCTCGAGGCCGAACTGGGGGAAACCAAGAACCAGCTGCAACTCACCGTCGAAGACCTGGAGGCCACCAACGAAGAACTGCAGGCCACCAATGAAGAGCTCCTCTCCGCCAACGAAGAGTTGCAGAGCTCGAACGAAGAGCTGCAATCACTCAATGAAGAGCTGATCACGCTCAATACCGAACACCAGCTCAAGATCAAAGAGCTGCTCGAGCTCAACGACGACCTCAACAACTATTTCCGCAGCACCGATATCGCCCAGGTCTTCCTCGACGCACAGCTGCGCATCCGAAAATTCAATCCGGCGTCTTCCCGGATGATCAACTTCATCGACACGGACGCGGGCCGGCCCATCACCCATATCTCCAACAACATTCGTTCGGAAAGCCTTCTCAACGATGTGCAAACGGTTCTCAGCTCCGGCACCCCGCTGGAAAAAGAAGTACAGCTCGTCAACGGCAAGGACCTGCTGATGCGGATAACGCCCTACCTGACCCACGATGGCCATATGGATGGAGTGATCATCTCCTTCGTCGATATCAGGGAGCTCGTCTCCACTAGAGAGACGCTGAAGAAACTAAACAGCCACCTCCAGGACAAGGTAAAGGAAGGCTCCCTTGCCCTTGCATTGAGCGAAGAACGCTTCCGCCTGGTCTCCCGGGCGACTAACGACGCCATTTGGGACTGGGATCTCGTGAACAACACCGTATGGTGGAGCGACGCGTTCTACAAACAGTACGGCTATGAACATCCGACGCCCGGCCTCGACCGCAATAGCTGGCTGCAAAAGATCCATCCGCAGGACCAGTCCGCTACAACAAACAGCATCTATGCCGCCATCAATACCCATCAATCACAATGGACCGGCGAGTACCGCTTCCGCAGGGAGGATGGCTGGTATGCCGATGTGCTCGACCGCGCCTATATTCTCTATGACGACAACGGCACCGCATTCCGGATGCTGGGCTCGATGCTGGATGTCACCGAACTTAAAAAGACGCAATACGATCTCGCCCGGGCTAAAGAGGCCCTGGAAGAAAAAGTGGCCGAACGCACCGCACAGCTAAAAGAGCTCAACGAAGCCCTGGAGACCAGCAACCATGACCTGCAACAGTTCGCCTCCATTGCCTCGCATGACCTGCAGGAGCCCCTCCGCAAGATCCACATGTTTTCCAAAGCCATCCAGGACCGCTTCGATAACCAGCTCCCGGAAGACATCAAAGTGTACTTCGCCAAGATCATCCGCTCCACGGATCGCATGCGCGCCCTGGTCATCGATATCCTGAACTTCTCCCGCCTATCGGCCGAGAACACGTATTTCAGACGCACCGATCTTAAGATGATGTATGCCGAGATCCTGGAAGATTTCGAGATCATCATCCGCGAAAAACAAGCGAGCGTTACCGCCGGCGAACTACCCGAGATCGACCTTATCCCCGGACAGTTCCGCCAGGTACTGCATAATCTGCTTAGCAATGCCTTGAAATTCACCCATCCCGGAAACCCACCCGTTATACACCTGGAAGCAACCTGCATTGGCGAAAAAAGCTTTGCCGCCGCGCCCGATCCCGCCGGAGCATTTTACCGGTTTAGCATCACGGACAACGGCATCGGCTTCGAAGAAAAAAACGCCGAAAATGTATTTAAATTATTTCAACGGCTGCACCCAAAAGATAGATTCGAAGGCACAGGCATAGGTCTTGCTATAACGAAAAAGATCATCGAACGGCACAACGGTCTCATTACTGCCCACAGCAGCCAGGATCAGGGTGCCCGCTTCGACTTTATCCTACCCGCAACCCATTGAATGACCGATTAAAATTTATTATGTTGAAGTACAAGAAAATACTGCTTGTAGACGATGATGAAGACGATCGCCAGATATTCAGCGAGATCGTTTGCGACGTAGACCCGGACGCCATGGTAGAATGCGCGGAGAATGGCCTTGATATGATCTCCCTGCTGAATAAAATGCCCGACGATGAGCTGCCGGGCTTGATCATACTCGATCAGAACATGCCGAGGATGACGGGCAAGGAAAGCCTCATCTTCCTTAAGGAAAGCTCCCGCTATCAGCACATTCCTGCTATCGTCTATTCTACTTATCAGGTGAGAGACTTTTACCAGGAATGCCTCGAGCTGGGCGCACAGGATGTCGTTGCAAAACCGGACTCCATGCAGGCCTATCGCGAGATGATCGAACATTTCCTGGTCGCGCATTAGCCTATTCCACCCCCTTCACCCGCATCCTCAACACGTAAAAGCCTTCCGACGCCGTGATGAAAAGGCTTTTACGGTCGCGCCCGCCAAAACATAAATTGGCCGTCCACTTCTCCGGAACGGGAATGTGCGCTATCCGTTTGCCACTACTGTCGTAAACAGTAACCCCATCCCCCGTGAGATACACATTTCCCCGTTCATCCAGTGTCATCCCATCCGAACCCTGCGCACAAAATTCAGAACGATCCTCCAACAACCCATGTTTTCCGATAGCATACCGGTAGGTCTTCCCCGCACCGATATCGGCGACATACAGAAAACGTCCATCCGGCGTGCCGACGATGCCATTGGGCTTCTTTAGCGTCGCATCCACGACCACCGGCTGCTTCTTTCCCCGCGGCAGATAATAGACCTTTTCACCATCCAGCTCGCCATGCGTCCGCGACCAGTAAGGACGCTGATAATACGGGTCGGTTAAATAAATACCACCCCGGGCATCGATCCATAGATCGTTAGGTCCGTTCATCTTATGACCACCAATATCCCTCAGCAGCACTTTTACCTGCCTGTCCGGCGCGATCGCCCAGATCTGTTCCTGCTCATCGGCACACGTCACCAGCCGCCCATCGTGATCGAAATACATCCCGTTCGATCTGCCGGCACTGTCCATAAAAAGCACTAATTGCCCATCGGTGGTATATTCCCATATCTTGTTTTGTGGCTGATCGGTAAAAAATACATTTCCCTTCCGGTCCACCGACGCCCCTTCGGTAAAAACGAACTGGTGCGCGATGAGCGTCGGCCGGATAATGCCGTCGGCCACCACCGCGGCTGAATCGAAAGCCGGCTCCTGCGCCATAGTCCCATAACCGAGGATCGCCAGTATTCCGGTTAACACATATTTCATATAGGCCATTTGCTGGCAAGATACAATTCCGCTTATATTTGACCAACCAAAACGGCATTATGATCTGGTATGAAAATGAGGTTCAAAGGCTGGAAAAAGAAAGGGCAGCACTGACGTATGACCCAAAACTGCTTTTTTACGGCAGCTCCTCCGTCAGGCTTTGGGATAGCCTGTACGAAGATTTTGCGCAGTGGAAACCCGTCAACCTCGGCTTCGGCGGATCGACCCTGGCAGCTTGCGACTGGTTCTTCGATCGCCTCGTTTCCCCCTTCAAGCCGGAATCGATCATCGTTTACGCCGGAGACAACGACCTCGGTGACGGCCGCCACCCGGAAGAGGTATTTATCTTCTTCCAACAGCTGGTAAGCCGCACCCGCCAACGCTTCGGTGACATCCCCCTCGCCTTTATCTCGGTCAAACCCAGCATCAGCCGCTGGAACATCGTCGACAGCATCCGTTATACAAACAAGATCATCGAAGAAGAGATCAACCGGCAGGCCAACAATCTGCATTTTATCAATATCTATAACCGGATGACCGACAATGCCGGCTATCCCAAAAGAGAATATCTGGACCCGGACGGACTCCACATTAGCGAAAAAGGCTACGCTTTGTGGAAAGAGATCATAGTGCAATACCTATCAGGCAAGAAGCCATGAGGAGAGAATACCATAAATGGTTTAGCCCACATCTGGACAGGGACATGGAACTGCTGGTCTTCGGCCATGCCGGCGATCCCGTGCTCTTCTTTCCGACACGCACGGCCCGTTTCTATGATTATGAGGACTGGAAGGTGATCGACGCGCTCAGAAAAAAGATCGAAAACGGCGCCATCCAGGTCTATTGCCTCGACAGCGTCGATCGCGAAAGCTTCTATTGCCGGGATATCCACCCCGCCGAACGTATTATTCGCTATCTTCAATATGAAAAATATGTACTCGAAGAGGTGATGGGAAACCTGATACAGGACTCGAACCCCCATCCCAGCATCGTAGCCGCGGGCTGCAGCCTGGGCGCCTATCACGCCGCCAACCTCGCCTTCAAACACCCCCAGCTGTTTCACAAGATGGTAGGCCTCAGCGGTCGCTATGACCTCACCACCTCCATGGAACATTTCGACGACCTCTTCGAAGGCTATCGGGATGAAACCATCTATTTCAATATGCCGGGTCTCTTCATCCCTAACCTGCAGGCCCCCGAGATCATCGCCCAGCTGAAAAAAATGGAGATCATCTTCGTCGTAGGTGAACATGATGTCTTTTTGGAAAACAACCGCATCATCAGCAATAACCTGTGGGAAAAAGGTATCTGGAATGCCCTTCATCTCTGGGATGGGGAATCGCACAAAGCCCGCTACTGGCGTCATATGGTGCAGCTCTATCTCTGAGCGGCCTATTCGCTGCGCAATGCAGAGCCGCGGAGCGGCTCACTCGCTACGCAATGACTTCACAGGATTAGCCAAAGCGGCCCTCACGGCCTGAAAACTCACCGTCACCAGCGCGATCCCCACCGCCACGACCCCGGCTGCCGCAAACACCTCCCAGCCTATCGTGATCCGGTAAGCAAAATCTTGTAACCAATGATGCATGGCCCACCACGCCAACGGGAATGCGATCACCGCCGATATAACGACCAGCCGCAAAAAATCCCGCGACAGCAAACCTACGATCCCCCCTACGGAAGCACCGAGCACCTTACGGATGCCGATCTCCCGCGTCCGCTGCTCCGCCGCATACGCCGCCAGCCCAAACAAACCCAGACAGGCAATGAAAATAGCCAGCAGGGAAAAACTCAGCGAAATACCACCCATCCGCTGTTCCGTTCGGTAGATATTGTTGAACGCATCATCCATAAACAGAAAGCTAAAAGGTTGCGACGGCGCCATCTGCCGCCAGATCTCACCGATCTGGCCTACCAGCCGATGCACATTCTCCGGGCTCACCCTGAGCGCGATCTGCCCCCGGTCCTCATGAAGGAACAACACCATGGGCGTCACCACCTCCCGCAGCGAGTTGAAATTGAAATCCTTCACCACGCCGACGATATGATACTTATCCAGCTTCTTCGTGTTGATGTCTTCCAGCCGGTACAGCTCCTGCCGCATGGGATCGGCCCCCTGCATCAGCCGGACCGCCGCTTCATTCACAATGGCCGCGTTGGAATCTGTAGGAAACTCCTTCGAGAAGTTACGTCCCGCCGCCATAGTCATCCCCAACACCGGAATATAATTCTCATCGATCTGCCAGGTCTGCATCGAGATGGCCTTCTTCGTATCCAGGTCCGGCGAGAGAAAGATCGCATCGTCATTACGGTTGTAGGAAGTAGGCAAAAAGCCCGTCATCGTCGCGCCTTCTACCCCCGGCAACTTCAATAACTTTTCTTTGAATGCGCGGACATCGTTTCCCAAATGCCAGGTATTATCGACGATCAACACCTGCTCCCGGTTAAAACCAAGCGCCCGGCTGTGGATATAGCTCAGCTGCCGATAGATCACCGCCGTACCCACCAGCAGAAAAATGGAAATGCCGAACTGAAAAACCACCAGCGAATTACGCAACCAGCCGGTCTTGAAACCCGCCGCCACATTTCCTTTCAGCACCGCGATCGGTCTGAAGGCAGAAAGAAAGAATGCCGGATAGCTGCCGGCCAATATTCCCACGATCACCACCAACGCCAACATCGCCGGAACCAGCCAGGCCCGGGAAAAAAGCCCGATAGCCATCTGCTTTCCCGAAAGCTCATTGAATACCGGCACGAGCAGATATGCCAACCCCAGCGCCAGCAACATCGAGATAAAGCTCAAAAGGATCGACTCGATCATGAATTGCCAGACCAGGCTGCCACGCAGCGAACCCAGCACCTTCCGGATGCCCACTTCCTTCGCCCGGTTAGCCGACCGCGCCGTACTCAGATTCATGAAGTTCACACACGCGATCAACAGGATGAAAAACGCCACCGCCGTAAAAATGTACACATACTGGAGATTCCCGTTCGCTTCCAGCTCAGCCGTCTTGTTGCTATGCAGATGAATGTCCGTTAGCGGCATGAGCGAAAAACTCACCGAATTTCCTGCCTTGAAAAAGTCTTCTACGCTTTGATTCACGGCCTGCCGCAATAGCGGCCCAATATATTTATAGACCAACTGCCCCAGCTTGGCCTCGAACTTCTTTGGATCGGTCCCCTTCCGCAACACGATATAGGTGTTGAAATTGTTGCTTAGCCATTGGTCGTTCTGTTTGGCCTCGTCGAGTTCCGTCATAGAAAGAAAAAAATCATAGTGGAAATGACTCTGCGCCGGAATATCCTTTATTACGCCCGTAACCTTATAAGGGATCGTATCATTGATCATCAGTGTACGTCCTACCACATCCACCGCATCGAAATATTTCTTCGCCATCCGCTCCGTGATCACCACCGTATGGGCATCGACCAGCGCCGTATGCGGATTGCCGGCGATCATCGGTAGGGTGAACACATCGAACAACGTCGAGTCGGCATAGATCACGGCATCTTCCTGGATATTCTGATTCCCCTTCTTCACCAGCCGCCCCCCTTGCATCCGAAAACGGACCTCCGTCTCCACCTCCGGATAATCCCTTCTCACCGCCGGCCCCGCCGGGGCCGGCGCCACGGCCAGGATAAAATGATTCCCGCCGAATTTGATGTCCCCATCCAGCCGGTAGATCCTGTCCGCCTTGGTATTATACCGGTCATAACTCAGCTCATCCATGACGAATATCAGGATCAGCAGGCACGTGGAAAGCCCAATGGCCAGGCCGATAATGTTGATAGCAGAAAAACCCTTGCTCTTCCATAGATTGCGCAGAGCGGTTTTTAAATAGTTGCGTAGCATGTTTAGCGGTTGTAAGCGGGTATGACGCTCCAAACCACCTTGAAGTTACAACTATCCCATCACCCGGGAGTTACGACATTCCTACCTGCCTGGCAGGGGCGGCCAGGGCCGACGGCCACAACCGAGCACCGCGAAGGTTGCGACCGAGGAGGAGCGTGTCGAAGCAGCTCCGACGAAGGCCTCCCATCATTAAAGCACCGGACCCGCGGGCTACTTTTCCCCTTGCCCGCGAAGGGCCGGTGCGGGTACCACAGGTAAACCCTCATTCCCCTCCGGCGAAACACTCTGGACCGCAAAGAAATAATTGTCCTTGGAATAAGGCAGGTTCACCGCCGTATCCGCCGTAAAGATCTTTTTTTGCCATACCGCACTGGTCGTCTCCCGCATCAGGATATAATACCCTTTTACCTGCCCATAAGCCGGCGCCTTCCACGACAGCTGCGTCCCATTGGTGAGATTCCGCACTTCGACCTTGACCTCCTGCGGCATACCCGGAGATTTCGCCAGGTTGGCCAGATTGGCCAGGTTCATCGCGGTATTCTTCCGCAAATATTCAAAATCCATAAACTCCTCCAGATCGCCATAGACAACCCCCTTCTCCGTCCGCACATCCTGGTGCTGATGATTGAAGTTCTCATTCATCTCCGTGATCCGCACCGCCGGATAGCCATTCTCCATATAGGGTATATGATCGCCGCCACGCAGGAACCGGTCGGGTCTATAGACCATAACTACCTGCAGGTTGTCGACATACCGCTCCCCGATCTCCTTGACATAACGCGCCAGCTGCCGCGATCTTCCGTCGTTCTCCAGCCCCAATGCCCGGATCTGCTTCGCCTCCTTGTCCAGATCATAAAGCGGCAACCCCTCGCTAAAGACCCTAACCCGCGTATTGTCGATGATATTCGTCTCATTGCTGTTATTGCTCCCCATGATGTCATTGTTCAACACAGCCTCGATATTCCAGTTGGCGGCCCTGGCCTTCCTGGCCATATAAGAAGAACCAAGCAACCCCTGCTCTTCCCCGCTCACCGTGACAAAAATGATCGTAGCGGGGAAACTATGCCTGCTCATCACCCGAGCACACTCCATCACCGCTGCACTACCACTGCCGTCGTCATTGGCTCCCGGCGCATCATTCGTGCCATCCATCACATCCGTCCGCCGGCTGTCGAGATGGCCGCTGATGATAAAAATGCGGTTGTCATTCGGGTCTGTCCCCTTTAACGTCGCCACCGTATTGCCCAGATTGATGTCGGATTTCACCCTTTTGCCATCGGCAGAATACGTAGTAGTGTCTACAAATGCCGTCAACCGCCCGCCACTCGCAGCCGCCCATTGATCGAACTTCGATAACACCCAGTTGCGCGCCGCACCGATGCCCCGCTTTTTTTCCGTCACGGAACTCACCGTACTCCTTGTCCCAAAAGCCACGAGCGTATGGATATAAGAACGCAACGAATCCGCATTGACCTCCTTCACCATACTCTCGATCTCCGGATCGCGGATGATGGTAGTTTGTGCCGCGCAGAATTGGCTACAACACACAATGGTCAAGGTAAAGACAGTCAGTATTTTCATGTATAGCAGTTTGACACAAATTTCATTTTTTTTCCCAACTACGTCAATTATTAGTATTCACCCCCCTACGATTATTTAGTAAATTTCATTTCACCCAAAACTTGTTTATGAGAGCACTGCTACTAAGTGCTGTGGTCCTTCTATTCACCTGTATAAAAGGGTGGACCCAGCAAACCATCGTTGTCACCGGCAAAGTCACCGACGAAAAAGGCGCCGCCATCGCCGGAGCCACCATCACCCCCAAAGGAACCCGTAACGCTACCACCAGCAAAGACGACGGGACCTGGAGCCTTCAGGTAAAACCCAAAACAAAACTCATCATCAGCTATGTCGGTTATGAGTCCGTCGAGATCGAAGCCCGTCCGGGCCTGACGATCGCCCTCGCACCCGACGTCAAATCACTTTCGGATGTCGTCGTCACCGGGGTGGGTGTAGCCACCAACCGCAAAAAGGTTCCTATCGACGTCGCCACCGTTTCTTCAAAGGATTTCGCACCAAGCGTCACCACCAATGTCCAGCAAGCGCTGGACGGCCAGGTGGCCGGCGCCAATATCCAGCAGACCAGCGGCACACCCGGCGCCCCCTTCAATATTACCCTTCGCGGTATCAATAGCCTCGACGGCACCCAACCGCTGATCATGGTGGATGGAGTGGAGATGGATAACCTCAACAACATCGATCCCGCCGTCGTCGATCACATCGAGGTCGTTAAAGGGCCCGCCGGAGGCATGCTGTACGGCGCACAGGGCGCCAACGGCGTTATCCAGATCTTCACGAAGAAAGGCATGCTCAACGGAAAATTCAGCGTCAACTTCAATTCAAAGGTCAGCGTCGACCATATCCTCACCGGCAAACATCCTCTCATCAGCAACCATCACCATTTCATTACCGATGCTAACAATAACCTCCTCAATGCAAGCGGCAATATAGTGACCAAAGATGCTACGGGATTGTGGAGCGATCCTCAGGTTCCTATCGCCACAGCGCCCGCGAACGCTTTCGTAACGAACGACAAGACCTATAACATCCCCACCTATGATCACCTCAAACAAGGGTTCCGCCAGGCCCTGACCTTCACGAACTCGGTGAGCCTCACCGGCGGAACCAATACCGCGGATTACGCCGTAACCGCTTCCCAGCTCAATCAGCAGGACGTGCTCAGTAACGCTTTCAGCCGCACCAATTTCACCGTCAACCTCGGTCTCCATCCCTTTAAAGGATTTATCTTCCGAACGATCACCCAGGGGATCGCGCGTTACCAGAATCTCCTCGCCGGTAACCGGTTCAATATGCTCACCGACTACAATTTCGTCGATTTTACCTGGAAGGACCCTACGGGACACTATCCCCTGAAAACAATCAATTCCTCCACTCAAAACAACCCCCTTTCGGAAAATCAATGGCATCATCAAAACAAGCAAACGCTCGAAATCTTCCAGGACTTCGATTTCAACTATAAGTTCCCACGCTTCGTGGAGCTCGACGTCAAATACGGCCTCGACTACAACAACGATCAGGGAAACAATTATTACCAGGTTCAAACTTCGAACCTCCAATATGCCAAATACACCACCTATTGGGGACCCAGCCCCAACGGCGCCCTGCTGGACAGCACTACCCGAAACTTCAACCAGAATGGGCTTTATTCAGGCTTCTTCCGAACGGACTGGCAGAAAGACTTCCATTCCAATCTTCCCGTCGCTACAACCACGGAGTTCGCCTATGACTATCGCAAATACGCAGAAACGCAGTATTGGGCCGAAGGCATCGGGCTTCCCGCCTATCCCCCGGCTACCATCAGCGGCGCCACCACCAAGACCGCCGGCGACTATTACCAGTCATCCGTTACCTATGGCTTCCTGGTCAACCAGACCATCGATTGGGGCAATCTCTTCGGTATTTCCGGCGGCGTACGATCCGACTATGGCAGCGCATTCGGCGCCGCTTACAAAGCAGCCACCTTCCCCCGCGGGACCATCTATTTCCGGCCATCCGAACTCATGACAGCACAACAACCCTGGCTCCGGGACTGGAAGCTCCGCGCAGCCTACGGCGCGGCGGGTATCCAACCGCTTCCCTACGACCGCCAGATCACGCTCAGTTCACCTACGCTAGGCAACGGAGTAGCACTGGCCCTTGCATCTCAGGGCACCAACGACAGCCTGAAACTCATGAAGAACTATGAATTGGAGATCGGCACCGACGCCACCTTCTCGCCCTTCGAAGGCGAATGGTTGCCGCGGCTGGTGTTCAGCGGCAGCTACTGGCACCGTAAATCCCAGGACGTCTACCAAAATGCCCAGGTAGCGCCCTCTACCGGCTACGCCACCAAGCTGGACAACCTGAGCACTATCGTTTCTCACGGGATCGACCTCTCGCTCGATGCCTCCGTCTATAACGGCCGGAACATCAGCTGGGAACTCAGCGCCCGCTGGGGCTATAGCCGCGCCATTACTACTAAGATCGCCAACGGCCAGGATATCGTCAATTTCGAATTCGCCGTAAAACAAGGCCAGCCCGTTGGCTTGTTCTATGTGATGACCCCGCTGCATTCAGTTACCCAGGTAGGGGCCGATGGCAAAACGCCCATTATTCCGGCTGCAAAACAAGGCAATTATTCGCTGACCAGCACCGGCGATGTAGTCCTCAACGGCGACAACTACGTGCAGTATACGCCGTCCAACGACCTCTCCGTCGTCGGCCACGCCTATCCCGATTTTACGTCCTCACTCACCAATCGTTTCACCTTCTTTAAAAAGCTGTTCGTTTCATTCCAGTTCGACTGGATCCATGGCAATAGCATTTATAATGTCACCAAACAATGGTTGTACAGACCCACGGGAGGGACCGGCGGCCAGGGCGGTGAGTCCCGCGACCTCGACAAGAAACTCACCATTCAGGGCCAAACGGGCTCGTTCGTGAATTACTACAATAGCCTTTACGACGTCGGCCTGGCCGTCTCGCCCTTCGTCGAGAATGGTTCCTTCATCCGCCTCCGCGATCTGTCCATTGGCTATGACCTGTCCCGCTACGTTGCCGGCTCCAAGGCCATCAAAAGGCTCACTATTACGGCATCGGGCCGCAACCTGCTGACCTTTACCAAGTACAGCGGGCTCGATCCGGAAAACACCGGCGCCTACGACGAAGGAGGCAACGACCTCTCCAAAAGCAGGACGGGGGCCTTTTCCGGCGTCGACTTCTTCGGCACGCCCAATCTCAGGTCCTATCAGTTTTCCCTGAATGTCGGATTCTAATCGATCACGTAAATCATGAAAAAGATGAAGAAGCTACTTTATATCCTGTCCACCACCCTGCTGCTGGCAGCCTGCAAAAAAACGATCCTGCAACTCCCTAACCCCAATCTGCCCACGCCGCAAAGCTCCCTCGCCACCGAAGGCGGCGTCGATGCATTTGCCATGGGGATCTATTATAAATGGATCGCCTTCGAGACGGGCGACGGCAACACCAATTTCTTCGATATCGCCTGGTACATGGAGAGCAATATGGGCGACGAAGATTTCACTCCCTATTCAAACTATGGCTCCCGCTACCCCATGAACATCGCGAGCATTACCCTGCCGGCGCCTTATAACACCGTCGTCACTAACCCATCCGGCTTCGCCAACAACCTCGCCATCCTGGAAAACTTCAATAGCCGCAGCGCAGGCGATGGCAACTCCATCCAATACGAATGGGATTGCTTTTACTATGTCAATGCCCAGGCCAACACCCTGCTGCAGGCGCTGGCCAATCCTGCGCTCAAGCTCAGCGGCGACGCCGCCACCAGGATGAAGCTGCTCCGGGCCTGGGCCTATTATTGGAAGGGCTATGCCTATTCCAAGATCGGCTCCATGTATCTTGCCGCCGTCATCGACGACTCCCCGGATAGCACCGCCAAAGGACTCACCAGCAATGTATATGTCGTGCACGATAGCGTGATCGGCGCCGCCAATCGCAATCTCGAACAAGCCGCCTCGATCTTCGCCAGCATCACCGAGAATTCCGATTACGACACGACCTTCAAGGCGATCATACCCAGCTTCAATGTGGCCAACCACGTGATCACCCCTTCCATGTGGGTCCGGCAGATCCACAGTTTCGAAGCCCGCAACTATATGGCTAACCATAAAGTGGCCACCATGTCAAGCTCGGACTGGACTACGATCCTGAACCTGGCAGCTTCCGGTATGCTAGAGGGCGACTATACGCTCCAGTGGGGTATGGCCCCCGCGGGGGTACCCGACCTGACGCAAAACCTTGGGTTCCTGTTCCATCCTATGGCCCTGCATTCCGTTTCAGGGGGCCTCTCGTTCGTCAGCGAACGGTTGATCCAGGATATCCAACCCGGAGACCAGCGCTTCACAAAAGGCTTCGAACCATACCCTACAGGTACCGTCGTCAACGTCCTTAACCGCGGCATCCAGTTCGGCACCCGCTATGCACCTGTCGACATCGAGAAAGGCGGCCTCTATGCTACAGAAAATTTCTCGTCCGCGGCCGTCGTTCCCATCGCTCCCACTTGGGAGGAAACCGCCCTCATGACCGCGGAGGCGGACATCTACCTGGGCAACACGGACGCAGGTCTCCAACTCATCGACCAGGTACGCGCTTCGCAGAATGCCGGTCTGCCGCCCCTGGCAGGCTCCGGTATCTCTCAGGACTCCGCGATCTCCCAGCTTCACAGCGAACGCCGCATAGGCCTCTACCTGCACAACGTCTCCTGGTACGATGCCCGCCGCTGGGGCATTACGGCGCCCGCATCCGCCGGTGGCGGAAGGATCGGGAACATAGTCGTGCCCGGCAGCCTCATCAACCAAACGGCCGCAAAGGTCCTTCCCTGTTTTATCAACTATGATTTCGTGGATTATTGGGACGTTCCGCAAAACGAGCTGGACTTCAACCCCGCCGGCGCCGGCTCGGCGCCCGTAAAGAACTAAATAAAAAAAGCCCCGGATGCAACAAGGCATTCCGGGGCTTCTTATTTCGAAAAACTAGTTAAAGCTCAAATGCACCTCGCCGCTATTCCCATCGACCCGCACGGGGATCCCGCCGCCATTCAACGTTCCATCGATATGATGCTCATCGAACGTACCCTTGAAATTGTTCAGCGCCGTCGAATGCACCCGCTCACCGGAGATACGCAGATCCATCCCCTGCCCCTGCGGCAGCGTCAGCGAGATATCACCGCTGGAGTTGGAGAGATCCACCGACTTGGTGCTCAGAAAATGTACCCGGATATTTCCTCCACTGGTTGAAGCATTCAGCGTCGCCGCCACTTCATCCAGATCGATATTTCCGCCGGAGGTATGCGCGTCGAGATCACCGGTGATCTTATCGCCTTCCACTTCGCCGCCCGACGTAGACGCATGGATAGAACCTTTTACCCCGCGCAAGGTCACATTGCCGCCCGAGGTCCCCAGCTGGATCCTGCCTTCGCAATACATGGCCTCCATATTCCCACCGCTGGTCTGCAGATCGATATCGTTATGACTATTGCGGACCGTGACATTTCCACCGCTCGTACGCCCCACGATCGTGCCGGATAAATGGTCTACATCCAGGTTGCCGCCGCTGGTGTGGAAATTCTCGTTCCCCGTGAGATCCTTCATGTCGATGTTCCCACCACTCGTCCGGACATGACTCCCAACGGTAGTCGGCGCATAGATCATAAAAGAGATCGACAACCCATGCCGCCAGTTGTTATCCCAACCCCGTTTCTGATGCGCCGTGGCCACCAGCCTGTCTCCCTGCACGGCGATCGTAATATCATATCCTTCATCCAGCCGCTTCTGGATCTCGTCCTTGCTTAGACCCTGACCCCAGCCATTGTTGGTGTGGATATACATCTCCACCCGGGCATCCCCCGAGGTCTGTCCATATACGGCGACATTGCCACCCGAGGTCTCCGTTTCGACCTCTTTGATACCGGCTGCAGGAAAGGTTTTGACCAAAAAAGCTTCTTTGTTGCTTTGCGCTTGAACGGCAAAAATGGTCAGACCCCCGATGAGGAACAAGGCTATTTTTTTCATATCTCGTAGTTTTTAATTTTTAAAGTCGTCTGGCGAATCACAAATGTTGCACGGGCCCAGCGTCCAATAGCGAACAGTGCTTGTATCAAAACCGAACATACCACCCCGCCAATCCTCTCCAAATGCTCTATAATTCAACATTTAGCGCCATGGCACCCTATATGTACTCCAACTACCATGCTGAAAAATTTTTTGAAGGTAGCCGCCCGGAATCTCCTCCGCCAAAAGACCTATAGCATCCTGAACGTCCTGGGGCTGTCCCTGGGCATCACCTGCATCCTGCTGCTCTGCCTGCACATCCGGGAAGAGCTCAGCTACGATAAAGATTTTCCAAAGCACGACCGCATATACCGCGTATGCACCACGGCCTGGTCCAAATCCTCACCTCCCCTGGCCGCCGAAATGATAAAAGCCTTTCCCGAGATCAAAACCTTCGCCCGTTTTGCCGATGACGGAGACAATGTCCTCCACACCACCGATGGCAAAACCGCCAGGCTCAAGGGCTATTATGCCGATTCCTCCGCCATCGATATGTTCGATCTCCGCACTGTCGCCGGCACCCCCGTCGATGGCCTTTCGACTGACGGTTCCATCGTACTCACCCGCTCCGCCGCTATCCGGCTCTTCGGAAAGACCAACCCCATCGGTCAGAAACTGGTGTATGACGACAACACCAGCTTTTTTGTGAAAGCCGTGATCGAAGACCTCCCGGGCAATACCCATCTTCACTTCGACTACCTGCGGCCCATGACGGCTAAAAATTCCGGCGGAAGCGCCAGCAGCAAAGACTGGATGTTCGGCTGGACCTATGTCCTTCTCAACCATTCCGAAGACATACAAGCCGTTCGCGCCCGCCTCTTCGACTTCTGGAAACATTACCGCACCGACGAAAAACCAGCCGACGCCGATAAGGAAGCCGCCACCGCCCGGCTGATGCCGATCACCGATATCCATCTCCATTCTAACCTCATCCAGGAGATGGGGCCCAATGGCAACATCCTCTATGTCTATATCTTCACCGCGATCGCCATTCTTATAGGCATCATCGCCTGCATCAACTTCGTCAATCTCTTTACCACTCAGGCGCTCAAACGCTTAAAAGAAGTGGCCGTCCGCAAGGTCCTGGGCGCCCGTCGCTCCCAGGTGATCGCCCAATTCCTCGGCGAAGCGCTCCTCCTCGCCGTCTTCTCAGGCCTCGTCGCCCTCGTCCTTTGCCAGGCCGCACTGCCTCTGTACGACGAACTAACCGGCCGCCAGGTTACAATGGCCTTCATCTTTCTTCCGTCCAATCTCCTGCTCATGGCCATCCTGGTCTTTGCTGCCGGCTTGCTCTCCGGCCTGTTCCCCGCCCTTTTTATCTCCCACTTCGACCCCGCCGCCTCATTAAAATCGAATAAGCCCCCCGGCTCACCCGCCTCCACGCTCCGCAAAAGCCTGGTCGTATTCCAATTCGTCGCCGCAGGCTTTCTCATCATTGCCACCTTTCTCGTCTACCGCCAGATGAGCCTCTTCCATGATCAACAGCTGGGTTTCGATAAGGAACAGGTCGCCATTATCCGGCTGTATGGCAGCTTCAAAGACAATCTGTTGAAGCATCCCGATGTGCTCAAACGCGAATTCCTTTCCGATCCCGATATCCTCGCCGTAGGAACCACAGGCGGCCTTATAGGTGACGACCTGAGCGTAGAGGGCGTCGTCCCCGTGCACCCGGAAGCCGGCAGACAATACCCTACGGTCAACGTCCAACGCATCGACGACAACTATCTCGATGTGCTTCATATTCCCATCGTGGCGGGCCGTAATTTCTCCCGTGGCTTCCACGATTCGGCCTGCTTCATCGTCAACGAAGCAGCCGTCCATGCCCTTGGACTCCAACATCCCATAGGCACAGCCATCGTCAATACTACCGTGAACCTCCAGGGCAAGATCGTGGGCGTCGTCAAAGACTTCAACTTCATGTCCCTGCATAGCAGCATCACCCCGCTCGTACTCGAATACCGGCCGGAATGGGCGGATTATATGCTGGTAAAGATCCGCGCCGGCAAGAGCCCGCAAACCATCGATTGGTTAAAAAACAAAATGGCCACACTGGCGCCATCGACATTGTTCGATTATGGATTTCTCGACGACCATATTTCAGGTCTCTATCGCAAAGAAGACAACATGAGTACGATCCTCAAAGTATTCTCCGTCTTTTCGATCTTCATCTCCTGCCTGGGCCTCTTTGGCCTCGCCGCCTACGCCGCGGAGATCCGCACCCGCGAGATCGGTATCCGCAAGGTCATCGGCGCCAGCACTGCCGGCCTGGTCCGCCTGCTCTCCATCGACTTTATGGTGCCCGTACTCATC
>Ga0134128_10003468_pt1 | contig 19290 bp, 13 predicted proteins | sample KB31754_FD_96462 | JGI IMG/M metagenome (GOLD analysis project Ga0134128, IMG submission 96462) | Terrestrial soil microbial communities with excess Nitrogen fertilizer from Kellogg Biological Station, Michigan, USA - KB3-175-4 | ecosystem: Environmental > Terrestrial > Soil > Unclassified ...
ACCGCCGCAACCCGTCGAGGTTCCCGTCACCAACAACACCGTGCTGAAAAAGATCCGGGTGGCGTTCGAGCTCAAAGACGACGACGTCATCGCGCTCTTGCGGAAGAACGGGCTGACGGTGTCGAAGACCGAGCTCGGCGCCTTCTTTCGCCGGCCCAGCCATCGGAACTACCGTGACTGCGGGGATCAGGTCCTCAGGGCTTTCCTAAAAGGCCTGGCGTCTAGGTGACGTCTTTGGCCCGGAAGGACACGCTGCCTCGTGCAGCTCCCCGGACCCGCGGCGCATCACGCGGGCATCATCGCCCATGTTGCACCTGCCAACACGCTCTCGATGGCACGCTCCAACACACTCTCAAATACAAGCGCCCAAACAAAGACATTCGAGTGATTACAACCTGCACAACGCTCTCTGACCCTGTTGACGACGCGGTGTCGAAACTTGGGCCCCCCTGGTTTCGAAACCTGTGCTGCTCGTCGCGATCGGTGCGTTCGTCGCGCCTATCGGGCTGTGAGCCCGGGCGATGGGCTCGTCGTCGCTTCCGCGATCGACGATTGATCGCGGGGCGCTCCATGCCCGAAATCCCGATCTGCCGGCGAGCGTCCAATCAGAATCGCGGTATGAGCTGGTTGACGGTCAGCCAGTACGCTCCCAGTGCGTTTGCCGTCTCCAGGAACTGGCTGAAGTCGACCGGCTTCCGCACATAGCTGTTCGCCCCGAGGGCGTAGCTCTGCTCGACGTCGTCCTGGCGGAGCGAGGAGGTCATGATCACGATCGGCAGGTAGCGCGTCCGCTCGTCGGCCCGCAACCGGCGCAGGACCTCCAACCCGTCGACGCGCGGGAGCTTCAGATCGAGCAAGACCACGTCGGGTAGGCCGGGAGGGTTGGACGTGTAAGTCCCGGTCCCGAACAGGTAGTCCAACGCTTCGACCCCATCCCGCGCCAATGCGACCGTTGGTCGCGAGGCTCCCATCTCGAACGCCCGCTTTGCAAGATCCGCGTCATCGGGATTGTCTTCGACCAGCAGGATGACGTTGGTCTTCATGGTCGTCGGTCCCTCCAGCGATCCCGGCATTCGACAAGAGAGAAGCCTGCCAGTTTCGAAACCGTGTTCGGCCCGGCGACGAAAAGAGAGGGCGTCGATGGTCGTCGCCAATTGACCGCGCTCGCGGAGCGTGGCATCTATGCGGCCATCTTGCCACGCTGTCCGGTGCGTTGCACGTTACGCCTCCAAATACTCGTAATCCTCGTCGCTCTCGCCGTCGCCTCACGGGCGGCGGCCTGGACCCTCGGAGATCCGGACAGCCCATCGACGCTGGACGTCCATGGCTTCGTGAGCCAGGGGTTCATTAAGAGCACCGCTAACGATTACTTGGTCGACTCGAGCAGCGGGAGCTTCGAGTTCAGCGAGGCGGGGCTCAACTTCACCACGCAACTGACCGACCGACTCCGCGTTGGCCTGCAGCTGTTCGCGTTCGATCAGGGGTCGCTGGGCACCTTCGACGTTCGCGCTGATTGGTTCTATCTCGACTATCATTTCAAGGATTGGTTCGGGGTGCGCGCCGGGCGGGTCAAGCTGGTCTACGGCCTCTACAACGACATCAGCGACATCGACGCCGCGCGAACCCCGGTGCTGTTGCCGGCGTCGATTTACCCCGAAACCAACCGTTACTACTTGCTGGCGGTGACGGGCGGCGAGCTCTACGGCTTCGTGAACCTGAACCGCGGCGGCGGCCTCGACTATCACCTCATCGGGGGTGCCATTCCCGTCGAGCTGCCCAGTCAGGTCGGCGCGCCCGAGCAGGCTTCGAACATCGACATCCCCTACATCGCCGCTGGGCGGATCATGTGGGAGACGCCGCTCGACGGCTTGCGGGTGGGTGCCACGGGCGCGGTTCTCAAGCTGAACGAGACTGCGGTTTTTGCGCCCATGCCGCCCATGCCAACCCTTCCCCCCTTGAATGCCCACGCCGTGGAGTACGTCGGGGTCCTGTCGGGCGAATACGTCGGCCACAATCTCTTGCTCGCCGCGGAGGGGGGATCGTCGCGCACCACCTTGACCGACGACCAGCCGGCGCTCGTTCCCCCGGGAAGAACCGTCAGCGGCGGCGGGTACGGTCTGGCCGCCTATCGCGTCACCCCCTGGTTGCAGCCGGCGCTCTACTACTCCGTCTACTGGCCGAACGTGGACGACCGCAACGGGCCCGGCAAGTTCCAAGACGACCTCTCGGGGACGCTGCGCTTCGACATCAACAACTACTGGCTCGTCAAGCTCGAGGCTCACTACATGCACGGCACCGCCGTCCTCTCCGGGGAGCAGATCACGATGGGACGAGAGAATTGGGGTCTGTTCCTGCTCAAGACCACCGCCTACTTCTGAGGTTGCGGGTGTCGAGCATACGGATCTGCGCGGTGCTGTTGGCTTTCGGGGCCGCGATCTACGCGTACCCCCGGCGCGTGCGGGCCGAGAGCGGGGGGCCCTTCCGCGTCATCGTCAACACCGGCAACCCGGTCGACGCCATCGACCGGCGATTTCTGGCGGACGCCTTCTTCAAGAAGACCACCCGCTGGCCCAACGACGAAGCCATCCGGCCGGTCGATCTGGCGCCGAGCTCGTCGTTGCGCCGCACGTTCTCCGAAGAGGTGCTCAAGCGCTCGATCGCCGCCGTCAAGAGCTACTGGCAGCAGGTGGTGTTCGCCGGTCACGGCGTCCCGCCGCCGGAGCTGGACAGCGAGAGCGACGTCGTGAAGTTCGTGGCCAAGAATCGATGGGCGGTCGGCTACGTCTCGCCGGGCGTCAACGTCGCGGGCGTCAAGATCGTCGTCGTGAGGTGAACGTGCGCCTGTCGTTCCGGGCCAAGCTGGTCGCCATCGTGGGAACGGCCGCCGCCGCGCTGGTGATTCTGATCGCCTCCAGCATCGCCATCTCCAGCCGGACCGAGCACGCGCTGGCCACCATCCAGGACAGCCACCTGCCGAGGCTGCGACTGGGGCCCGAGCTCAAGGCCGAGTTCGAGCGGCTCAAGCGCAGCCTGCAGGATGCCGTCGCCGCTCGGGACATCGAAGCGGTGAGCGCCACGCAGGCCGTGCTGGATGACTTCTACCGCACCCTCGCGGCGGCCGGTGGTGTCGTGACGCCCGGACAGAGCGCCGTCTTGCACGCGGCCATGGACGACTACTACCTGGCGGCGACTGATGTCTCGCGCCGGCTGGTGGCGGGCGAAACGGGCGAGCGCCTGGTCGACGCCATGAGCGACATGCAGGGGAAGCAGGCCCGGGCGGCCAGCCTGCTGGCGACGGTCACCGCCTTCGACCCCGGCGACCTGGCGGCGGCGTTCACGGCCGCGCGGCGGGCGGAGATCAACGGCGGCCACGTCCGGATCGCCGTCAGCCTGGCCTGCCTGATCGGGTTGGTGCTGCTCTCCTGGTGGATCGGAAGAGGGGTCGTCCGCTCGCTCGCCGAGGTGACGGCCGGCTTGCACAGATTTGGTCGCGGAGACTTCGACCGGCCGGTCTCGACCGGAAGCGGGAACGACGAGCTGGCGGATCTCGCACGGCAAGCGAACCAGATGGCCGAGAGTCTGAAGCGCCTCAACGAGGCACGTGACCAAAACGACTGGATGCGAGATGCGCGCTCCGGTCTCGGTCAGGAGATGCAGGGCGAGCTCGAGCCGGCCGAGTTGGCGACACGGGCGGTGCGCTTCCTGGCCCGTCACTTCGCAGCGCCGGCGGCCGCTCTCTATTATGTCGACGAGGAGGGCGAGCTCGAGCTCTTGGGCCAGTACGGCGGCGCGCCGGCCGAGGGCGCGGCGCCGGCCCGCTTCCGGATGGGCGAAGGCCTGGTGGGTCAGGCGGCCCTGGCCGACGAGATCACGGTGATCGTGGAGCCGCCCCGCGACTACCTGCGGATCCGCTCGGGGCTGGGCGAGGCGGCGCCGAAGCTGATCGCGCTCGTCCCGCTCCGGCAGATGGGACGGGCGCGGGGCGTGCTCGAGCTGGCTCTCTTCACGGCCTGGTCGGCGGGTGTCGAAGAGGCGCTGACCGCGGTGAAGGAGAGCCTGGTGATCGCCCTCGAGGTCGCCCGGGCCCGGGTCGCGACGCGCGCGCTCTTGGCCGAGACGCAACGCCAGGCGGAGCGACTGGCGCAGCAGGAAGAGGAGCTGCGCGCGACGAACGAGGAGCTCGAGGCGCAGCAGGAGGAGCTGCGACAATCCAACCAAGATCTGACTGACCAGGCGACGGAGCTCGAGGGCCAACGCCAGGCGCTCGAACGTAACAACGGCGAGCTGGTGGACGCTCGGCAGGGGCTCGAACAGAAAGCTGCCGAGCTCTCCACGGTCAGCGCCTACAAGTCGCAGTTCCTGGCCAACATGTCCCACGAGCTGCGGACCCCACTCAACAGCATGCTGCTGCTCTCCAACCTCCTCGGCGAGAACGAGGCCGGCAACCTGACCGGCAAGCAGGTCGAGTTCGCCAAGACCATCCATGGCGCCGGGAAGGATCTCCTGGCTCTCATCAATCAGTTGCTCGACCTGGCCAAGATCGAGGCCGGAAAGCGTGACGTCACGGTGGCGCCGATTCCGGTCCGCCAGGTGGTGGAGCACGTGGCGCGAATCTTCGCGCCGCTCACCGAGGAGAAGGGGCTACGTTTCATCTCCGAGGTGGCGGCCGACGTTCCGGAGATCATCGCCTCCGACGGACAGCAACTGGAACAGATCGTCCGCAACCTCCTGGGAAACGCCATCAAGTTCACGGCGCGGGGCGAGGTCGCGCTCCGCGTGAGCCGCGCGGCCGCCGGCGTGCGCTTTCGGCGCGCCGACCTGCGGCGCGAGGCAGCCATCGTCTTCGCCGTCTCGGACACCGGCCTGGGAATCGCCGCCGGGGATCTGGAGCGGATCTTCGCCCCCTTCGAGCAGCTCGACGGGAAGATCGATCGCCGTTACGGCGGGACGGGGCTCGGCCTCAGCATCTCGCGGGAGCTGGCGGCGCTCCTGGGCGGCGAGTTGCAAGTCGAGAGCACCCCGGGCGTGGGGAGCACCTTCCGGCTCTACCTTCCGGAGCGGTTCGACCCCAGTGACGACGCCCGCCCGGTCCCCGCGCTGTCGGCGGTGGTCGGGCGGCCGGAGCCGAGCGCGCCGACGTCCGGCCCGGTCGCTTCTCCTTCGCCGTGGGAGGGGTCCGACTCGCTGCTCATCATCGAGGACGATCGCGGGTTCGCAGAAGCGTTCGCCGACGTCGTTCGCAAACAGGGGCTCGATTGCCAGCTCGCCTTCGACGGGCAGACGGGGCTCCGGTTGGCGCGCGAGCGAAGGCCGCTGGGGATCGTGCTCGACGTGCGGTTGCCGGACACCGACGGCTGGCGCGTCATGGAGGAGCTGCGATTCGATCCGGGAACGGCGCAGATCCCTGTCCACTTCGTCTCCGCGGTGAACGGTGCCGCGCGGGGTTTGGCGCTCGGCGCCGTCGGTTATCTGACCAAGCCCGCCTCCCGGACCGATATCCTACGTGTCGTCGACTCACTGGTCCGGCGCCGCGGCGACGGTGAAGGGCGCGTGCTGGTGGTGGAGGACGACGCCCTCACCGGCGACTCGGTGTCGAAGCGACTGGCCGACGAGAACTTGCACGTCCGCCGCGCCATGGACGCCCGCCAGGCCTTGGAAGCATTGGAGGCCGAACGTTTCGGCTGCATGGTGCTGGACCTCTCTCTGCCCGACATGGACGGGCTCGAGCTGCTCGAACGGCTGCGCGCGCGGCACGGCGCGAACATGCCCTCGGTCCTGATCTACACCGCCCGCGCGCTCACCCGAGCCGAGACGCGCGCGCTCGAGGCCCACGCCGAGGCGGTGGTGCTCAAGGACGGCGTGTCCGCGGAGCGGCTCGTCGAGGAGGTGCGGCTCTTCACGCGGCGGCTGCAGGAGAAGCGGGGCGGCGGCCCCAGCGCGCCGCTTCGCTTCCGTCCCGGCGCCCTCAACTTGACCGGAAAGCGGGTCCTGATCGTCGACGACGACATGCGCACGGTCTACGCGCTCTCGGCGACCTTGCGGGCCAAGGGGGCCGAGGTGCTGGTGGCCGACACCGGACGGGCCGCGCTGGACGTGCTGGAGCAGCGCTCCGACGTCGAGGCCGTCCTGATGGACATCATGATGCCGGAGATGGACGGCCTCGAGGCCATGCGTCGCATCCGAAAGCAAGCACGCTTCGGCGCGCTGCCGATCGTGGCGCTCACCGCCAAGGTGATGAAGGGGGACGTCGACAGCTGCCTGGCGGCCGGAGCGACCGACTACCTCCCCAAACCGATCGACGGTGATCGCCTGCTCGCCATGTTGAGCGGCCTGCTAGCCGAAAAGGGGGGCGGCGATGCTTGAGACCGAGCTGGAAGCGACCGCCGATCTTCGCCATTTCCTGGAAGCGATCTTTCAGCGCTACGGGTACGACCTTCGCGGCTACGCTCTCCCTTCGCTGCGCCGCCGCGTGGCGGCCGCCGTCGGCAGGGCCGGCCTCTCCGACATCGGCGAGCTCGAGCGCCGCAGTGTCGCCGACCCCACCTTCTTCGCCACGGTCCTCGGAAGCCTCACGGTCCGGGTCACCGAGATGTTCCGAGACCCCTGCTTCTTCCAGGCCTTTCGGACCCGCGTGGTACCGATCCTGCGCACCTATCCCACCTTCACCATCTGGCACGGCGGCTGCGCGACCGGCGAGGAGGCCTATTCGGTGGCCATCTTGCTGGCCGAGGAGGGGCTCTTCGATCGTTGCCAGCTCTACGCCACCGACGTCAGCCCGCACGCCGTGGAGCAGGCCAAGCTCGCGATCTATCCGCAGGCAGCGGCCGCGGCGTTCGCCGCCAACTACCGCGCCGCCGGCGGGCGGCACGATCCCGACCGCTACCTGACTCGGGCCTACGATCGGATCTCCCTCTCCGCGGAGCTGCGGCGGAACGTCTTCTTCTTCCAGCACGATCTCGTGGGCGACCACCTGTTCGGCGAAATGGAAGCCATCTTCTGCCGCAACGTTCTCATCTACTTCGGGCGCGACCTGCGCGACCGAGTGCTGAAAAGGCTGGGCGACGGCCTGCGCCCGCGGGGGTTTCTCTGCCTCGGACGGAGCGAGCAGCTCGGCCGCGCCGGGCAGGCGCGCTTCTCCGACTTCGCCCCTGCGCAGCGAATCTACCGGAGAACCTCATGATCGAGGCGAAGCCCAAAGTACTGCTCGTCGACGACGTTGAGGCGAACCTGGTGGCGCTCGAGGGGATCCTCGGCCGGACGGCCTGCGAGCTGGTGCGCGCCGGGTCGGGAAACGAGGCACTCCGCCTGCTGCTCAAACACGAGTTCGCAGTGGTCCTGCTCGACGTCCAGATGCCCGAGATGGACGGGTACGAGGTCGCGCAACACGCGCGCGACAACCCGCAGACCCGCCACGTCCCGATCATCTTCGTGACCGCGACCCATGAGACCAAGGAGAACGTGCTGCGCGGCTACGACGCGGGCGCTTTCGATCTCCTGTTCAAGCCGATCGATCCCTACGTCCTGCGCAGCAAGGTCCAGGTGTTCCTGGAGCTCTATCTGAACCGCCTGCGGCTCCACGCGGAGATCGAGGCCCACAAGCAGACGCTGGCCGAGGTGGAGGCCTTCAACTATTCGGTGTCACACGACCTGCGCGCCCCACTGCGGCCGCTCGACGGGTTCAGCGAAGTTCTCCTCACCGACTATGCCGATCGGCTCGACGACCGTGGGCGGAACTACCTGGGGCGCATCCGCGCGGCCGCGCGGCGCATGGCGCAGCTCATCGACGACCTCCTGGAGCTGTCTCGCGTGAGCCGGCTCGCGGTCCGGCGCCGGCCCGTCGACCTGTCGGCGCTCGTCAAGGAGATCGTCGACCAGATCCGCGCCGACGCCACGCCACGCGAGGTCGAGCTGGTGTATCGGCCGGCCATCCAGGGAAACGGTGACGCGCGCGCCCTTCGGATCGCGCTCGAGAACCTGCTGCGCAACGCCTGGAAGTTCACCGAGAAGGTGCCGGCCGCGCGGATCGAGTTCGGCCGCAACTCCGAAGGAGCCTACTTCTTGCGCGACAACGGTGTCGGCTTCGATGCGACCTACGCTCAGAAACTGTTTCAGCCGTTCCAGCGTCTGCACGGCGCCGAGTACGCCGGCACGGGGATCGGGCTGGCGATAGTCGATCGGATCATTCGGCGACACGAGGGCAGGATCTGGGGAGAATCGAAGCCCGGCGAGGGGGCCACGTTCTTTTTCACGCTCGGCCCCGACGCCGCTCCTGTCTAAGGCCGGCTGCTCGATTCGCGGCGCGGTCGCTCAGCCTTCGTCGCGGTGGAGTGAACCGGAGGTCTCGACAAATCTCGTGATGGAGGCAAGGGCCTCCGGGGTCAGGCTCAGGAACTGGAGCCCCATTCCGGTCGCTCTCTCGCCCCTGCGCGAGGCGCTGTCCTTGCGAACCCATCGGACCACGGCCTCAACAGTAAGAGGACGCACCTCGTCGGGGAGCGTAAACCGAAGCGTCACACACTCGCCAATGCGTCGGAGGTCTTCGGTCGCCAGGAAGAGGCCTCCTGCGCTGATATTCGAGCTTACTCCCGCGTAGAAGTAGTGGTCGCTCTCCAAGTCGACGGCGACGGCGAAGTCCGCGCGGCGGCACGCACGCTGATCAGATTCAGTCACGGTATCGCCGGCTACCGTTTCATGAAGGGAAAGCCAGATCAAGCTGGTGACTGCCACGCGAACAGTTCGGGATGTCGGCGATCCGTCGCCGTTGGCGGATAGACCGACGGAATCCCGACGGTCCCAGCGGCCGGGGCCCGCGGTCGCGGGTTATCCCGCGCGGTCCAAATGCTGCATATCGTGACGATATGGACGGATGGCGTGAGCTGACGGATGGCTGGAGCCGACGCCGGTGAGCGCGCCCCATACGACATTCGCGGGTGGCGTCGACGAGAGGAACGCCGGCGAGAGTCAGCTCAGGTGCCAAACGGAAGACTTGGGTCCGACCGGTGAGCGCCGCGCGCGTTTGATCGAGCGAGACCAGCTGGCAAGCCTCGGACGGTTGGTCGCGGGGGTGGCACATGAGATCAACAATCCTCTGGCGGCCGTGACTGGGATGCTCGAGCTGTTGAAGGATATCGTCGGTGAACGCGAGCACGTCGGTCCACAAGACACCCAGGTCCTGCGCGAGCTGATCCTCGAATGCGAGAGTGCCGCGGATCGCATCCGCCAGCTCGTGTTCTCGCTCAAGGACCTGGGGCGAACCGGTGTTCGCGAGGCCTTGCTCTTCGACCCGGCGCGCATGCTCCGCGACGCCGTGAGGCTGTTTGCCGCAGCCAAGCGCGGCCGGTGCCGCGTGGAGCTGAGCGCGTCCGCCCTGCTCGCCGTTCGGGGATCTTCTGCGCGGCTCGGTCAGGTCATCATCAACTTGCTGCAGAATGGGCTCGACGCAGCTGGCGATGGTTCCACGTTGGTGGTTCGCGGCGACGCCTGCAACGGCGAGGTGCGGATTCTGGTCAGCGACGACGGCCCCGGCATTCCCGCTGACGTCGCCAGTCGCGTCTTCGAACCGTTCTTCTCGACGAAGGGTGGCGAGGGCATGGGCCTCGGGCTTTCGATCTGCCGCGAGATCGTCGCGGACATGGGCGGGACCATCGACTTCGAGACGGGTCCCACAGGGACGACCTTCCGGGTGCTCCTCCCGGGCTGCCACCCCGACCAGCCCAGATCGACCGCCGTCTAAGCGAGCCGGCATCTCACGGCCTCGCGAGGGCCCGCCCCCGCTCGGCCGCAGCGGGCGGCAGCTTGGATTGCTGGTGGGGTGCAGCCGGCAAACCAGCGCCTTCCTGCGAAGCCCCGCAGGGGCGGAGGTCTCGGGCGCAGCCGGTCCGGCTGGCCCCGTCTCCGGCGACTGTCGGTGTTCCGACGGTCGCGCCTCTCCTCGCCGTCGGCTGGCCGTCGGTTGCGACTTCACGTTCGCGATAACACACGGTCGCTCGCTGGCCCGATGATTGCTTTCCCCAGTGGCAGGAGGACCGATGACGGCAATCGACACGGGTACCTTGCTGGCCGTAGAGGGTGGACCACCCGAGCGCCATCGACGTTCGCGCCCTCCGGGCGGCGTCACCGTACCAGGATTGGCCGCCATTCGGGCCGCACTGCACTTGAACGTGGGGGGCGGTTGGCGCGCTGTGCGCCCCTTCGTCGAGGCGCTCGGTACCTGCTTCGAGGCAGGGCTGATGATCTTCGACGCGGCGGGGAACGGGGTGGTCTCCAACGAGGGGATGACTTCGATCCTCGACCTCGAGGAGGGGGCGCTCGAGGGGATGAACACCTCTCGGCTGATGGAGCTGATTGCCAGCATGGTGCCTGATCCGCCGCCGGTGGTGCGCGATCGAGCGCTCGTTCCGTCCGGGGGGGGCGTGGTTTGCGAAGAATTCGAGATTGTGGGGCGCTCTCGGACCGTCGTACGTTGGGTTGCTCACACCGTCGACCGACCCGAGCCGGCGACCGTCGTCGTGTGCACCGACATCACCGCCGACGTCGACCTGGCGCAGACACACGAACGCGAGGCGACCACCGACCGGCTCACGGAGACCTTCAATCGCCGCGGCATCGAACCGCTGCTCGCGCGCGAGATGTCCCTGGCCGCCCGCCACCACGTCCCGCTCAGCCTGATCTTGCTCGACATAGACCACTTCAAGAGCATCAACGACCTTCACGGCCACAACGTCGGCGACAGTGTCCTGCGGACCGTGGGCGAGGTGATCAGGAAGACCGCGCGCGCGACCGACCTCGTCAGCCGCTGGGGCGGCGAGGAGTTCTTGCTGCTGCTCCCCCACACCGAGCTCGCGCACGCCCGGCTCGCTGCGGATCGAATCCGCGTGGCGGTCGAGCGCGCGCGGCCTCTCGAGGGACGCGCCGTCACGGTGTCGGCCGGCGTCGCCGAGTTTCTCGCCTCCGACAGCGCCAAATCCCTCGTTCAGCGGGCGGACCAGCAACTCTACGCCGCCAAAGCAAGTGGCCGAAACCGCACGTGCTGAGCCGGGCCGAGATCGAGCACGAGGGGACGATGAGCACCGGGCCGCGCGAAGAAGAGAGCACTCTCGCGTCGTGTGGCGTCGACCTCGCGTGCGTGCCCGAGCTCGACCAGGTCTCTTCGATTCGCGAGTTCGTCGAGAGCTATTACCAGATCGTCTTGCGCGATCCCGACCTCGTCAGCCGAATCGCCATTGCCGCCCACGAACTGTTAGAAAACGCCGCCAAGTACTCGGACAGGCGCGGCTCACGATTGCGGATCGAGATCAAAGGGGGGGCGACGCCCCACAGGGTGTCGGTCAGCGTTTCCAATATCGCCGACCCGGCGCGGCTGGAAGACCTCAAGGGAACCATTTCGGAGCTCGGGAAGACCAACGACCCCGCGGTGCTTTATCAGCAGTACATCGAGCGTGCCGCACAGCGCGAGGAGGGCTCGGGCCTGGGGCTGGCGCGCATTCGCGCCGAAGCCGAGATGTCGCTGGTGCTCGAGCTCGAGGGAAATGCAGTGTGCGTGAAGGCCGAAACTCCACTCCAACCGGAAGAAGAACCGTGACTCAACTACTGGCGATTTCCGAGGCGAAGTTTTCAGCGACGGCCACTCATCGTGGCGCCGACATCGTGCTGGAGCTGAGCGGTAGCGCCGATGTCGTGGCCAAGCAGCATCTGGCGCGGGTGCTCCGCGAGTTGCACGAGCGGGCGAAGACGTTGGGCGTGGAGGAGGTCAAGGTCGACATTCGCCGACTGGCCTTCATGAACTCCTCCTGCTTCAAGGACATCATCACCTGGCTGGAGAGAGCGCGCGCGGACCACGGCTATCGGATCGTATTTGTTTCGAGCGCCACTCAGCACTGGCAAAAGCGGAGCCTGCATGCCCTCTCTTGCTTCGCGCGCGACTTGGTATCGATCGAGGCCGGTTGATGCCGGCCCCGACGGCGTACACGCTCACTGGCAGCGTGCGGGAAACACGCCACGCGACTCTCTTTCGAGGGCGGCGGGAAGCGGACCAGCATCCTGTCCTCCTGAAGGTAATCGCCGAAGACGCTCCCAGCGCACTCGATACGGTGCGCCTCGAGCACGAGCACGCCCTCCTCGATGGGATGGACGTCCCGGGAATAGTCAAGACCCTGGGCCTCACCAAGATTGGCGAGCGGACCGCGTTGGTGCTGGAAGATGCCGGCGACCGATCTCTCGAAGACGCCCTGGGGGGGACCGGGCTCGATTTGCCTCACTTTCTGGACACCTCTATCGCGATGGCGGAGATCCTCGAATCGGTCCACCGGCAGCGGATCATCCATCAGGACATCAAGCCTCAGCACTTCTTCCGTAAGGGCGAGAGCGGTCCGTTGACTCTCATCGACTTCGGCGCCGCGATGCGCGTCTCGGTCGACGAACAAGGTATGACATCAGTCGCGCAGCCCGAGGGTACGTTGGCGTACATGTCGCCCGAGCAGACCGGGCGGATGAACCGCGTCGTCGATCGCCGTACCGACCTCTATTCACTCGGCGTTTCCTATTATCAGCTGCTGACGGGCGTTCTGCCGTTCCAATCGAGCGATACACTCGGTCTCGTACACAGCCACATCGCCAGGCTTCCGATGGCGCCTCACGAGGTGATCTCGTCGGTACCACCCGTTCTGTCGGCGATCATCCTGAAGCTCCTCAGCAAGAACGCCGAGGACCGCTATCAGGACGTGGCCGGTCTCAAAGCCGACCTGGAGATCTGTCGGGAGCGGCTGAGAACGCACGGAGGGATTGACGACTTTCCGATCGGCGAGCGCGATTTCTCGGGCCAACTGCGCATTTCTACGACGCTCTACGGGCGGCAGCCGGGGATCCTCGCCCTCTTCGCCGCCTTCAATCGGGTGCGCAACGGGAGCTCCGAACTGCTGCTCGTCTCGGGCTACTCGGGTATCGGCAAGTCGGCACTGGTGAACGAGACCTGCAAACAGATAGCTGGCGAGGCGCACTTCGCGGCTGGAAAGTTTGATCAGTTCGCGGGTAACGCACCGTACGCGGCGCTCAGTCACGCCTGTGGCGACCTGGTGAGATCACTCCTCACCGAGTCGGCTGAAGCGATCACTGTTTGGCGCCAGAAACTACTCGGCATTCTGGGGGCCAACGGCAAGGTCGTCGCCGACCTGGTGCCGGAGCTGGAGCTGGTCATCGGGCCGCAGCTGGAGGTGCAGGATCTGGGTCCGAACGAGTCGCAGCACAGGTTCGAGCGGACATTCCAAGAGTTCCTTGGCGTCTTCGCCTCCGAGCGCCGCCCGCTCGTCCTCTTCGTGGATGACCTGCAGTGGGCCGACCCCGCCTCGCTTCGTCTCCTGCAGCTGATGCTCACCGATCGACGACGCGGCCACCTCTTGATCATTGGCGCTTACCGCGACAACGAGGTGGGAGCCGCCCACCCGCTGACGTTGGCGCTGACCGACCTTGGTACCAGCGGAGGAGTGGTTAACGAGGTCGCGCTGCAGCCCCTCGACATCGAGGACGTCACGCATCTCATCGCGGACACCCTGCGCTGCCCGCTCGAGCGGGCGGCGCCTCTCTCTGAAGTCGTCCTCGCGAAGACCGGGGGCAACCCGTTTTTCCTTTCGCAGTTTCTGACCACCCTGCATGCTGACGGACAGCTCTCGTTCGATCCTCTCACCCGCCGTTGGGTCTGGGACTTGGCCGGCATCGAGAGGAGCGTGGCAACCGACAATGTTGTCGAGCTCGTGCTCGCGAAGCTGAAGCGTTTTACGTCCGATTCGCGGGAAGTACTCTGGTTGGCCGCCTGCATCGGACACGAATTCGACCGCCAAACCCTGGCGACCATCGCCGAGTTACCCCCTGAACGAGTCTCCGAGCGCCTCGAAGAAGCGCTACGCGAGGGACTGGTCCTCCCGTTCGCGACTGTCACCACGGCCAACCCCCGCTACCGATTCTTGCACGATCGCGTTCAGCAGGCGGCGTATTCGTTGATCGACGAGTCGGCCAAGGAGGCGACCCACTTGCGGATCGGGCGTCTCATGATGTGGGGCCTCGACACCGGCGCGACCGAACCGCTCTTTGCGGTCGTCAACCACATGAATATCGGCGCCGGCCTCATCACCGACCCCTTCGAGCGGCTGGCGCTGGCTCGAATGAATATCGAGGCAGCCCGGCGCGCCCGCGACGCGGCCGCCCACGCGGTGGCCGAGAAGCTACTCGCGACCGCGCTCGAGCTGTTCGGGGAGGACGCCTGGAACGTCGACTACGAGTTGGCGCACGCCGGGCACCTGTTGAAGGCGGAATGTGCCTACGGTACCCATCAGATCGACGAGGCCTTTCGATTGATCGAATCGATCGAGGTCCACTCGCGCACCTCTCTCGATCGGGTGCGGGCCCGTGATTTGAAAACACGGATTCTGACCAGCCTAAATCGCTTGGAGGAGGCAATCAGCCACGGCATCGCAACGGCCTGCCTGCTGGGCTGCGACCTTCCCACCGCCCCCGGCGAGCTCGACGCTGCGATCGGCGCCGAGATGGCCGCCCTCGGAGCAGCGCTGGCGGATCGGAGCGTCGAATCCCTCATCGATCTGCCGGTCATGACCGATGAGAAGGCGCTGGCGCGGATAAACACGCTCTATCAGATCATCCCGGCCGCGACTCAGCTCCGTCCGCAGATCATGGTGCTCGCGGTGGCGAAGGCGGTCAACCTCGCACTCACCGGGGGGAACGGACCGGTCTCCTCCTATTTCTACGTGTGCTACGGAATGGTGTTGGCCGTATCGGGAGACTACGAGACCGGTTATCGACTCGGCCAGGTCGGGATCGCGCTCAACGACAGGCACAAGCATCACGCCGTCGACGGGGCCAATCACTTCGTGTTCGCCGCGTTCGTCGCCGCGTGGCGAAACGACCTCTCCGAGTGCGTGTCCCATCTCCGGATCGGTCTCAAAGCAAGCCTCGAGGCCGGCGACCACCTTCACGCGGCCTACTGCGCCTCATTCCACGTGCTCTACCGGTTCTTCCGTGGCGAGCGCTTCGACGACGTCGCCACGGATTTGGAGTGGTTCTCCGAGCTCGTCGAACAAATGGGAGACGTCGTCAACCTGCGCGAGCTTCGGATGCTTGGCCGGCTCATCGAAGATCTCACCGACCGCCCGGCTGATGAGCCGGGCTCGGACACGGGCTGCGAGCCGTGGGAAGCGATCGAAGCCGGGATCGGGGATAGTGGCAACCGCTTCCTGATTTCGAGCCACCGGCTGTTTCGCGCGATCTCCGCCTATCTGTTGGGCGACATCGCCTCAGCGGCCGGCCACATCGAGATTGCCAACGCGGTGGCCGTCCCCGGTAACTTCATCAGCCCGGAGGCGCGATTTTACCAAGCGCTGATCCGAGCTGCGCAGCTGCGGAGCGAACCCGGGTGCGATCGTACTGCGCTGGTGGCGGCCTTGGAGTCCGACGAATCGACCTTCCGCGCCTGGGCCCACGCCTCACCCACCACCTTCGCACACCGACACGCCCTGGTGGCCGCGGAGCTGGCGGCATGCCAGGGCCGCTCGGCCGACGCGCAGTCGCTCTATGATCTCGCGATCGCGAAGGCGGAGGCGGTGGGCTCCATCGCTCTGATTGCACTCGCCAACGAGCTCGCGGCGCACTTCCATCTAGCCCTCGGACGGACCAAGATATCGCGCCCATACTTTGGGGACGCCCACGCCGCCTATCTCCGTTGGGGGGCGACCAACAAGGCGAAAGACATCGCTGCTCGAGTCGAGGTCGAGTCACGCTGGACTGCGGCCAATGAGACGCGTATCGATCAGCTCGATGCGCTCGCCTTGATCAAGGCCTCACAGGCGATCTCCACCCAGATAGTGCTCCCGGAGCTGGTCGACACCCTGATGTGGACCATGATCGAACAAGCGGGCGCGCAGCGCGGCTATCTGATCCTCGTCCGCAACGGCAAGTTCTGGCTCGAGGGGGTAGTCGGGACGACCACGGAAGCGACCAACTTCAAACCCTTCGAAATCGACTGGACCGACGAGAGCATCCACGAGCTCTTGCCGGCCTCGATCCTGCTCTTCGTCTCGCGTGCCAAGGAAAAGGTCCTGCTCAATGACGCCGAGAAGAACAACGCCTTCTCGGCCGATCGCTACTTCGTGAACCACCATCCCCGCTCGCTGCTTTGTCTGCCGATGCTCCGCCGGGCCTCCCTGGTGGGGCTCCTCTACCTCGAAAACAGGCTGGCGGGCGACGCGCTCAACGACGCGCACGTGGGCATCCTCGAGGTCCTGTCGGCGCAAGCAGCCATTTCGATCGAGAACGCTACTTTGTATGACGACATGGAACGACGGGTCGAGGACCGCACCCGACGACTCGAGCAGAGCACCAAAGAGTTGGAGGCGAGCCTGCGGCTCATCAGCGAGAACCAGGCACAGCTCATCGAGGCCGAACGAAAAGCGGCCGTCGCCCACTACGAAGGCGAGCTGGCGATCGCTCGTCAGATCCAGACTTCGATTCTCCCGCAGACCCCTCAGATCGAAGGTTTCGAGATCGCGACGGCGATGGTCACCGCCAGTGAGGTGGGCGGCGACTACTTCGATCTGCTGCCCGCTGAGGCGGGCGGGTGCTGGATCGGGATCGGCGACGTGTCCGGCCATGGCCTCGACGCCGGCCTCATGATGCTGATGGTGCAAAGTGGGCTGGGCGCGCTCATGCGTCAGGACGCGGTCAACGATCCGGCCCGCTTGGTATGCCACCTCAACCGCATGCTGCACGATAACGTCCGCGTGCGACTCCGACGGGACGACTTCGCGACTCTCACCCTGTTCCGCTTCTTTCGGGACGGCCGCTTCGTGTTCGCCGGTGCACACGAGGACATTCTGATCTGGCGCGCCGCCACCAGACGGGTGGAGCAAGTTCCGACGCCGGGAACTTGGGTCGGCGCCACGAGCGATGTCGAACGCGACATGCCGAACGGTGAGAACTGCTTGGCCGACGGTGACGTCATGCTGCTCTACACCGACGGAATCACCGAAGCCCGTTCTTCCGATGGCGAGCCATTCGGGATGGAACGCTTCGCGGCGCTGCTCGACACACTCTCGAGCGCCCCGGCGGCCGACATCTGTGCGCGCGTGCTGGCGGCAATCGATGCGTGGGCGCCACAGCGGGAAGATGATCGCACGCTCATCGCCTTGCGCCGCGGACCATGCCTCGTGGGTCGCACGCAGCGAGAGCAGGCGTGAGAGGTGTTACGGGGGACGGTCGGTCCCGCCCACTCAGCTGAGAAGTTGTTCGTCTCGCTCGAGGCGTATCGGCAATCGCCGACGATCGAAGACGGCGGTTCCGTCGAGACCCTCAAGCGGTCACGACGGGACAACCTGGTGAGAGATCACGCCTCGGGCAGGAACCGTCGCAGTACGTCCCTGAACCACCAGTCGGAGGAGAGGAAGAGGAGTCCGACGCCTGTGGGCGTCGTGGCCTGGAGGTCGACGCGACGGCGAACCCAGCGCACCTCAGCCTCGACCGAAAGCCTCTCCTGGCGGCGCGGGAGTTGGAAACTGAGGCGGATCTTGTCACCCACCGCGTGCTCGCGATTGGTTGCCAGGAAGAGACCACCGACGCTGATGTTTTCCGATACCGCTTCGTAGCTCCCCTCAGAGCTGTCGACCTGGACCGGAATGCGTAGCGGACGTCGGTCAAGGCGCCCACGACGTTCGATCCGCAGGCCGGTCAGTCCCATGGTCGTGAAGGCCAGCGCGGAGCCGACGCCAAACGCGCCGACCGCGTAACCGACGAACACCCGCAGGGCGTTCCCGAAGGCGATCTCGAGCAGCGGCGTAACCTGCTCCGTCAGAGGGTCGTACAGTGTGCTCGGAACGTTCGACAGGAAATCGAGCGTCGCTATGGTCATGCCTGCCACCAAGGCGAGGGCGCCGCAGGTCGTCCAGATTGTACGGCGACTGACCAACCGCCTAACGCCGAGGGGCCGCCCCAGGTGACGGGCGCCGTGGTGTCGATGGCTGGGAGACAGGACGAGGGTCGTGGAGGTCATCGTGTGTGACCCAGGGAAGCAGGAACCGCGCCCAGGCGAAACGCGCGACCGGAGGGGCTTTTCGCCCGCCGATGTCGGTAATCCGACGGTCCGGAAGCAAGATGGACGACGGTTCACCGACACTCCAGGGTGGTGTCGCCGGTCGATCGAAGGCCCGGCCCGCAGTGCTGATCCTCGACGTGGACGGCCAATCCGGAGGGTCACGCTCGGGGCCCCCCGAAGCCGTCTGGTGGTGCTGGCCAGCGTGCGCCCGGCACGTTCAAAAAGCGGCGACGTTACCCTGCGGCGCTCTCCACGGGGCAGCCGCCTCACTTCCGAGGGGAGTCGCGACAACGCGCTCAGAGTCTGAGGATGTCGGCGAGCGCCTTCCGTCTTCCGGGCGACATCCCCAGGAACTTCAGCCCCATGCCTCTGTGGTGTCGTCCGGACCTATCACCAGACGGTAACGGGCGGATCCAGCGGACTGTGCCGAGGACCTCTTGCGACCCTCCGGGTAACCACAGTCTCGCCCTCACGCGAGAACCGACCGCTCTCAGACGGTCGGTTTCGACAAACATCCCGCCTATACCAATGTCCCTCGTCTGGTCGGCACGTCCGTGGGCGCCCTCGAGCTCCACCCTCAGTTTGAGGGGTTTCCGGAGCGACTTGCGACGGTTTCTCCCAGTGTCGATGTTCGGGAACTGAACGATCGCCGTATCGCAGTCGATCTCCCGACAGCGAGCGGTAAGAGCCTCTCCAGCCGCGTTCGGTGTCCCTCTCGCTCCAGCCTTTCGGAAGCCCCGCCTGCGAGTATTTTCCTCGTGGCGCACCAGCGTCTTCAATGTCCCTCCGTCATCGTCCCTCATGCCCGATCGCGCCGGATTCGGGAGTCAGTGAAATAGAACGTGGCGCCAGCGTCCGGCGTTCCCTCCGCCCAATGCGGCTCCGTGCCGACTTGCCGCCCGCGGGATGGTCGCCAGTCCCATCCCGTCCCGGGACACTCCTTGTTGCTGTGCAAACGCTGACGGACTCCGAGAAGGTTTGCCGCATGCGCTATGTCGAATACGCGCCGTTGTCGCGCACGAAGTAGACGGGCGGATCGAAGAAAGCGACCTTCTCGGGAGGAGCCAACTTCCAGGATGCTGGTATCCAGCTCGCCGCGGGAGGGCGATCAGGTGGCCGACTTTAAGGCGGCGCGAGGGCTCGACGGCTTCTCGGTTTCTGCGAGAAGTCCCGCGCCTCATCTCGCTCCGCCAGAGCGGCGA
>Ga0134128_10003469_pt1 | contig 19267 bp, 13 predicted proteins | sample KB31754_FD_96462 | JGI IMG/M metagenome (GOLD analysis project Ga0134128, IMG submission 96462) | Terrestrial soil microbial communities with excess Nitrogen fertilizer from Kellogg Biological Station, Michigan, USA - KB3-175-4 | ecosystem: Environmental > Terrestrial > Soil > Unclassified ...
ATCGGCACCGGGCTGCTGCTGGCGCCGCTGCACGACCCGCTGCGGCTGGCCGAGGACGCGGCCGTCACCGACCTGATCTCCGGCGGCCGGCTGACCCTCGGCGTCGGGCTGGGCTGGCGCGAGGAGGAGTTCGCCGGCCTGGGCGTCCCGCTGGCCCAGCGGGTGCCGCGGCTGGTGGCCAGCCTGGACACCATGCGCCGGGCCTGGCGCGGAGAGCTGGTGGCCGGCGGCCAGGGCCGGCCCGCCGTCCCGGTCCGCCCCCGGCCGGCCCAGCCCGGCGGCCCGCCGCTGTGGATCGGCGCGATGAGCGAGCCCGCCATCCGCCGGGCCGGCCGCCTGGCCGACGGGCTCATGGCCACCGAGGTCACGCCGGGGATGCTGGCCAGCCAGGTGGCCTGGGCCCAGGAGTCCTTCCGCGCCCACGGCCGGACCGGCCCGTTCCAGCTCAGCGTGCACCTGCCGGTCTTCGCCTGGGACGGCGCAGATGCCTGGGAGCTGATCCGCGACTGCCACCGCTACATCGGCTGGAAGTACGAGGACATGGACGCCGCCCGTGGGCGCGACGGCGAGCCCGCACCGCCGCCGCCGCTGACCGCCGCCGGGGAAGCCGCGCTGCGCGAGTCGATCATCCTCGGCTCCCCGGACCAGGTGGCCGCCGCCATCGACGAGTACCGCCAGATGGCCGGCGGCGACCTGGTGTTCATCGCCCGCCTGTACTTCCCCGGCCTGCCCTGGGACCTCCAGCGCCAGGCGCTGCGCATCTTCACCGATGAAGTGGCCCCGCGGGCCCGCGAGCTGGCGGCCGTCCGTGGCTGAGACGGGCCTGGCTGTCAACTGGGTGGTCGGCATCGACACCGGCGGCACGTTCACCGACGCCATCGCGACCAGCGCCGCGGGCGAGGTGCGGGTGGCCAAGGTGCCGTCCACGCCGGCCGACCCCGGCCTGGCCTTCGAGCGGGCGCTGAACGCGCTGGCCCGGGCGGGCGTGCGCCCGGCCGCGGTGAAGATGATCTTTCACGGCACGACCGTGGCTACCAACGCGCTGCTGACCGGGCAGACCGCCCGGGTGGCGCTGGCCACCACCGAGGGCTTCAGGGACATCCTCGGCTACCGGAACGGGTCCCGGCCCGTGGTCTACGACCTGACCCAGCCCCGGCCCCGCCAGCTGGTCCGGCGGCGGGACCGGATCGAGGTCACCGAGCGGCTGTCCGGCCTGGGCGAGGTCGTCACCGAGCTGACCGACGCCGAGATCGACCGGGTGGCTCGGGCCGTGGCCGACCGCGAGCCCGAGGCGGTCGCGGTCAGCCTGCTGTTCAGCTACCTCGACGACCGGCACGAGCAGCGGCTCGGCGACGCCATCGTCAAGCGGCTGCCCGACACCCCGGTCACCCTGTCGTCCGCCGCGGCCCGCGAGTTCCGCGAGTACCCGCGCACCTCCACCGCGGTCATCAACGCCGCGCTGCGGCCGGTAGTGGGCAGCTACCTGCTCCGGCTCCGGTCGTTGATCGGCGCGCTGGGCATCGCCCCGGCGGTGCAGATCATGCAGTCCAGCGGCGGCTGCCTGCCCGCCGACCGGGCCGCCGACCAGGCCCACCGGCTGGTGCTGTCGGGCCCTGCGGCCGGGGTGGCCGGGGCCGTGGCCCTGGGGGCCAGGTACGGCCTGCGCCAGCTCGTCTCGCTGGACATGGGCGGCACCTCGCTGGACGTCTGCCTGATCCCCGACGGCGTCCCGCCGGTCACCGCCCGCCAGGAGATCGGCGGCAGCCCGATCCTGGCCCCGGCCGTGGACATCGTCACCGTGGGCGCGGGCGGCGGCAGCATCGCCCAGGTCGACCGGGCCGGGCGGCTGCGGGTCGGCCCGGAGAGCGCCGGCGCCCATCCCGGCCCGGCCGCCTACGGCCACGGCGGCCAGCGGGCCACGCTGACCGACGCCCACGTGGCCGCCGGGACCCTGCCCGCCGACCTGCCCCTGGCCGGCCAGCTGCCGCTGGACGCGGCGGCCGCGCGGGCGGTGCTCGAGCCCGTCGCCGCCGCGCTCGGGCTGCCGGTGCCCGACGCGGCCGACGGCATCGTCCGCCTGGCCGTGGCCCAGATGACGGCCGCGCTGCGCCGCGTGTCGGTGCAGCGCGGCATCGACCCGCGCGACTACACGCTGGTCGCCTTCGGCGGCGCCGGGCCGCTGCATGCCGGGCTGCTGCTGCGCGAGATGGGGTTCCGAGCCGTGCTGGTGCCGCGGTTCCCCGGCCTGTTCGCCGCCGCCGGCCTGACTGCCACCGACATCCGGGTCGACGACTCGCGCACCGTGCTGCAGGTACTGCGCCCCGGCCTGCTCGGCGAGCTGGCCGCCTGGTACGCCGCCACCGCGCGGGCGCTGACCCGGCAGCTGCGCCGCGATGGCGTGCCACCGGGCGCGATCCGGCTGGCCGCCAGCGCGGACTGCCGGTTCCTCGGCCAGGGCTACGAGCTCAGCGTGCCGCTGCGGTCGGCCACCCGGCGCGGCCTGGCCGCGCTGGCCGCCGACTTCCGGCGGCTGCACCTGCGCACCTACGGGCACGCCAGCGCCGAGCAGGAGGTCGAGGTGGTCAACGTGCGGCTGTCGGCGTTCGGCGGGCTGCCGTCCCGGTCCGGTGCCCCCGAGCCGGACGCGAGCGAATCGGCCGCCCCGCCCCCGCGGCTGGGCCGGGTCCCGGCCTCGGCCCGCGCGGGCACCGCCGCGGCCCGGCTGCCCGGCACCCCGGCCCCGCGCGAACTGCCCGTCTACCAGCGGGACCAGATCGGTGCCGGCCGGGCGCTGGCCGGCCCGGCCATCGTGCACCAGCTCGACACCACCACGGTGGTACTGCCCGGCCAGCGGGCCAGGGCCGACGAGCTGGGCAGCCTGTGGCTGGAGGAGTCCCGGTGACCCGGCGCCGCGTCGACCCCATCACCTTCGAGCTGGCCAGCGCCGCCCTGCACGCCGCGGCCGTGGAGATGGGCGAGGTGCTCAAGCACTCCAGCTACAGCCCGATCATCCGCGAGATGGACGACTTCAGCTGTGCCCTGTTCGCCGCCGACGGCGACCTGGTCGCCCAGGCCGACTTCATCCCGGCCCAGCTCGGCGCCATGTCCCTGGTCGTGAAGTCGATCATCAGCCGGTGGGGCGACGCCGTCGCGCCCGGCGACGCCTACCTGGCCAACCACCCCTACCTGGGGGCCATGCACACCCCGGACCTGAACGTCATCATGCCGATCTTCCGCGACGGCGTGCTGCTGGCCTGGACCGGCACCGCCGCGCACCACATCGACGTGGGCGGCGTCCGGCCCGGCACCGAGGGCCCCGACCTGACCGAGGTCTACGCCGAGGGGCTGCTGCTGCCGCCGGTCCGGCTGTACCGGGACGGGCAGGAGAACCCCGACGTGTTCGCGTTCGTCGGGGCGGCCGTGCGCGACCCGGTGTCCACCCTGTCCGACCTGCGGGCACAGCGCGCCGCCTGCCTGGTCGGCGAGCGCCGGGTGGCCGAGCTGGCCGACCGCTACGGCGCCGCCGTGGTCACCGCCGTGTTCGGCCTGATGCTCGACTCGGTCGAGCGGGCCACCCGGCTGGACCTGGCCGAACTGCCCGACGGCGAGGCCGAGGCCGAGGGCTACCTGGACGACGACGGGGTCGGCGGCCCGCCGGTCCGGATCGCCGCCCGGCTGGCCTGCCGCGGCGACGCGCTGTCGGTGGACCTCAGCGGCTCGGCCGCCCAGGTGCCGGGAGCGATGAACGTGCCCTGGGCCAGCACCAGGGCCAGCGTGGTCTACGCCATCCGGGCCATGACCGACCCGGCCAGGGCCACCAACGACGGCATCCTGCGCGCGGTGGAGATCATCTGCCCGCGCGGCAGCGTGCTCAACCCCGAGCCGCCCGGCGCCGTCTCGGTCCGGCACAACACCTGCCAGCGGCTGGCCGACACGCTGATCAGGGCCGCGTCGCTGATCTGGCCCGACCGGGCCGTGGCCAGCAGCACGGTGGCCTTCTTCGGCATGAACCTGGCCAGCGTCTCGCCGCGCACCGGCATCCCCAGCGTGATGGCCGAGGTGGCCGGCGGCGGGACCGGCGCGCACGGCGCGGGCGACGGCCTGGACGGCGTCGACACCTACATGGCCAACGTGGGCCTGATGCCGGTCGAGGTGGCCGAGTCCAGCTACAGCGTGCGGATCCGCCGCACCGAGCTGATCGCCGGGTCGCAGGGCGACGGCGAGTACCGCGGCGGCCTGGGCCTGAGGCGCGACTACGAGGTGCTCGGCCGCCCGGCCGCCGTCACCTTCTACTCCGAGCAGACCGATCCCCGGTTCGCGCCCCGCGGGGTGCGTGGCGGCACCGACGGCCAGCCGTCGCGGATCACCGTCTTCGGCCCGGACGGCCAGCCCGTCCCGGCCGGCGCCAAGGGGGCGATGACGCTCCCGCCCGGATCGGTGATCAGGATCGAGACCAGCGGCGGCGGCGGGTATGGTGACCCGGCCCGCCGGGATCCGGCCCAGCGAACAGCGGATGAACAGGATGGTCGGGGATGAGCCAGCAGCCCGCGTATAGCCCTGCGGATCTCGTGCTGCGCGCAGGCGCGGTCTACCAGGTGAACGCGGCCCGGTCCTGGGCCCAGTCGGTCGCCGTCAGGGACGGCGTGATCGTCGCGGTCGGCGCCGACGCCGAGGTCGCCGGCCTGATCGGCCCCGGCACCGAGGTGGTCGACCTCGGCGGCCGGATGCTGCTGCCCGGCTTCATCGACGCCCACGTGCACGCCTCCGGGGCGGGGCTGGAGCGCCGGCAGTGCGACCTGGCGCCGGTGCACGGCCGGGACGACTACCTGGCCCTGATCCGGCAGTACGCGCAGGACCGGCCCGACGTCGCGTGGATCACCGGCGGCGGCTGGGCCATGGACGTGTTCCCAGGCGGCGTGCCGTCCCGGCACGACCTGGACCGGATCGTGCCCGACCGCCCGGTCTTCCTGTCCAACCGGGACCACCACGCGGCCTGGGTGAACACCAGGGCCCTGGAGGCGGCCGGGGTCACCGCGAGCACCCCCGATCCGGCCGACGGCCGCATCGAGCGCGAGCCCGACGGCAGCCCGGCCGGGACCCTCCAGGAGGGCGCCATGGGCCTGGTCCAGCAGATCGTGCCCCGGCCCTCCGTCGCCGAGCAGGTGGACGGCATCGTCGAGGGCCAGCGCTACCTGCACGGGCTGGGCATCACCGGCTGGCAGGAGGCCATCGTCGGCGATTACGCCGTCGTCCCCGACTGCTTCGACGCCTACCTCGAGGCCGACCGCCTCGGGCTGCTCACCGGGCGGGTGGTCGGCGCGCTGTGGTGGCAGCGCGGCCGCGGCCCCGAGCAGCTGCCCAGCCTGATCGAGCGGCGGCAGCGGGCCGGCCATCAGGGCCGGTTCCGCGCCACCAGCATCAAGATCATGCAGGACGGCGTGTGCGAGAACTTCACCGCCTCCATGCTGGCCCCGTACCTGGACCGGCACGGCCACCAGACCGCCAGCGCCGGTCACAGCTTCTTCGACCCGGCCGAGCTGCGCGAGTCCGTCACCGCCATCGACGCGGCCGGCTTCCAGGTCCACTTCCACGCCATCGGCGACCGGGCCGTGCGCGAGGCCCTCGACGCCGTCGCGGCGGCCAGGGCCGCCAACGGCGCAATGAAGAGGGCAGGGCAGGTGGGTGGGGGGAGGCACCACATCGCGCACATCCAGGTGATTCACCCCGAGGACCTGCCCCGGTTCCGTGACCTGGACGTGGCCGCCAACTGCCAGGCCCTGTGGGCCTGCGAGGAACCGCAGATGACCGAGCTGACCCTGCCGTTCCTCGGCCCGGTCCGGGCCGCCTGGCAGTACCCGTTCGGCAGCCTGGCCCGGTCCGGCGCCCAGCTGTGCATGGGCAGCGACTGGCCTGTGTCCAGCCCCGACCCGCTGTGGCAGATGCACGTCGCGGTCAACCGCACCGTGCCGCCCGGCTACCCCTACGCCCCGGCCGGCAGCGGCACCAGCCCGTTCCTGCCTCCCGAGCGCATCACCCTGCCCGATGCCCTGGCCGCGTTCACCATCGGCTCCGCCTACGTCAACCACGCCGACCACGTCAGCGGCTCCATCGAGCCCGGCAAGGCGGCCGACCTGGTCGTCCTGGACCGCAACCTGTTCGCCCGCCCGGTCGAGGAGATTGCCCTGGCCAGGGTCGACCTGACCTTCGCCTCCGGCCGCCTGGTCCACGACCGCTCCGCGACCTAGCGGGCCCTGTGCCGAACCACCCCCCGTTCAAGAGGTCGGCTTAATGATCGCGGAAAGCCGTCCGCGCTAGTGAGGCTGTCGCACAGCTCGTGTTCTTGCGCTGCCGTGTGGTCAGTGGTGGCTGAGTGAGAGCTGCTGTGCTGACGGGCGGCGCCGCGGGCTGCGCGCTGCGGCCAGGCCGGAACCGGATAGCTGGCTGACGGCCGGGGTTATCTGCCCATGATCATGACCGTTCGACCCCCGTTTCCGGGGGTCAACCGGTCGTGATCACGGCGTGCCGGGTTCGGGCCACCCGGAATCCGGGTTCCGGGCGGCCAAGCGCAGCGCCCCGGGCGGGATGCGACCAGTTGCGGGCCCGGCCTCGCGGCAGAAAGCTCTGCGACAGCCTCTATGCGCGGACCACTTTCCCTGATCATGCAGCTTCCCATTGAGGCGGCCCGGAAGCGGACTTATGGCCCGTCCGGATGCCGTTTAACGTCGGCTTGCTGCCGCGCTGCCCGCGAGCACTCGCAGGTGCTTGCTGACCGCGAGCAGTAACCGTGTGCCGCCCGTTTGCCGACCCGCCTGACCTGCGGCTGAGTCCCGGTCAGGCACGTGAGCTGGATGGCAAGACAGGCGTCAAGCCGAATGCAAGGTCGCGGGCAGAGCCTGATGGCCATGGCTCCCAGTTGGGGGAGCCGGCGAGATAGGGGCGCCTGCCATGACGACGCTCACCGTTACCCGCCCGGCCCCGGGCCAGACCAGCCCGGCACCCGGCCTGACGCTCCCGCTCGACCGCGACGTGCGGTTCGGCGACCATCAGTACGCCTTACACCTGAGAGCGGGCCAGGACGCCTGGGCCGAGCTAGCCGCCAGGCTCCAGGGCCTGAACGCGGATCACATATTCGTCGTCACCGATTCCGGTGTGCCCGCTGTCACGGTGCGGGCCACCCTCGCAGCAGCGGGCCGCGCCTCCCAGGTCACGCTGCTGACTGTCCCGGCCACGGAGCAGGCCAAGAACGCCACCACGGTCGTCGACCTGGCCGCGCAGGTGATCGCCGCGGGCGCCACCCGCAGCTCGGTGGTCATCGGGCTCGGCGGCGGCCTGGCCGGCAACGTGGCCGGGACAGTGGCGGGCTGGGTCTACCGCGGGGCGCTGCGGCTGGTCCAGGTCCCGACCACGCTGCTGGCGCTGTCCGACTCGGTGCTCAGCCTCAAGCAGGCCATCAACTCGCCGTGGGGCAAGAATCACCTGGGCTGCTTCAAGGCCCCGGTGTTCGTCTGGGGCCACCTGGACATCCTGCGCACGCTGCCGGCCGGCGAGAAGCGGGCGGCGCTGTGCGAGACGTCCAAGAACGTGCTCGCCATCTGCCCGGAGCGGTACGGCGAGCTGGCCGGGCTGCTGCGGGCCGACGCCGCCTATTCCGACGCCGAGCTGGCCTGGGTGGTCGAGCTGTGCCTGGCCGCCAAGCAGTCGGTGATGGCACGGGACCCGTACGAGGCCGGCGAGGCGCTGATCCTGGAGTACGGCCACACCTCGGGTCACGCGGCCGAGCACCTGACCGGGGGCCGGCTGGGTCACGGGCCGGCCATCGCCATCGGCATGCTCGTCGCGGCCAGGGTCAGCGCCAGTCTGGGCTACCTGAGCAAGGCCGACGAGCGGGCCCACCACCGGCTGCTGAGCCGCAACGGCACCGCGCTGACCTTCCCGCCCGGCCTGACCGCCGACGCGCTGCTGGGCGTGATGCGCCGGGACAACAAGCGCGGCTACCTCTCACCCGAGCCGGGCCGCATCGACATGGTCCTGCTCGACGCCCTCGGGCGGCCGCACACAGAAGACGGCCGCGTCCTTACCCAGGTCCCGGAGGGCGTCGTCCTCGACGCGCTGCGGACCTGCACCACCCCGGCCACGGTCACGGCCACGACCCAAGGAGAGCCAGCGTGAAAAGCACCACCATCGGACGGCCGGCCGGGATCCCGGCGGCCGTCAGCTACGGGTCCATCATCAACAGCGGTGACAGCTTCGGCCTGATCGAAGGCCTGGTCGGCGGCACCGGCAGCTGCTGGTGGACGCAGCTCATCAACGGCATGCACGCGGCCTGGGGCCTGCGCTGCGTCGAGCACGTGAAGATCCCGCCGGGCGCCTCGTGCGGGACCCACCTGCACGACAAGGCCGAGGAGATCTACTACATCCTCGACGGCACGGCCGTGATGACGGTCAACGACCACGAGTTCGAGGTCGAGGCCGGCGAGCTGATCACCTGCCCGCTGGGCACCACCCACGGCATCGGGGTGCCGGCCACGGCGGCCGAGCCGATGAGCTTCCTGGTCGTCGAGGTCTTCCCCGGCAGCGCGCCGCCGCTGGCCCAGCCCGAGCGCTACCCGGTGCGCGCCCACCTGCGGGCCACCGAGGGCTACCGCGGCTACCAGGCCGACGATCTGCGGATCGCGCACGTGGACCTGACCCGGTGCTTCACCGGCCCCTGGCTGGGCTTCACCGAGATCGTCATCCCGCCCCACGACGCGCTGCCGCCGCACGACCGGCTGGGCCCCTACACGCTGCCGGGCCGGGGCGCCGAGGTGCTGTTCGTGGCCGACGGCGAGGCCGAGCTCACTGCGGGCAACCAGGTCCTCAAGGGCGGCCGCGGCGCCTGCCTGGCCGCCGCGCTGGACGCGCCGGTGACGGTGCGCAACCTGAGCAACCGCCAGGACCTTCGCGTCCTGTCCGTGCAGGGACAGGCGTGATGGACCTCCAGCTAACCGGCCGGACCGCGCTGGTGACCGGGGCGGCCAGCGGCATTGGCGCGGCCACCGCGCGCGAGCTGGCCCGCGAGGGCGCCCGGCTGGTCCTGGTCGACGTGGACAAGCAGGGCCTGGCCGACGTCGCGGCCGAGCTGGACACCCCGGCGGGCCGCCCCGGCCACGTCGAGGTGACCGCGGACCTGGCCACCGCCGACGGCGTGGCCGCGGCCATGCGCGAGGCGCTGGCCGCCACCGGCGGGGTCGACATCCTGATCAGCAACGCGGGCGTGTGCCCGTGGCGCACCCTGGGCCAGCTCACCGACGCCGACTGGCGCAGCACCTGGGAGCTGAACTTCATGGGCACCGTCCGGGCCGTGAGCTGGCTGCTGCCGGGCATGGTCAGGCGGGGCCGCGGGTCGATCGTGATCACCGCCTCGGACCTGGCCCGCCAGCCCGAGGCCGCCCCGGCCGACTACCAGGTCAGCAAGGTCAGCCTGGTGTCGTACATGAAGAGCCTGGCCCTGGAGGCGGCCCCGGTCCGGGTCAACGCCGTAGCGCCGGGCCCGACCTGGACGGCGCTGTGGCAGCGGCCCGGCGGGATCGCCGAGGACCTTTCCCGGCGCCACGGCCTGCCGCCCGCCCAGGCGGTCGACCACGAGCTGCGGCTGCGCCAGCTTCCGCTGGGCCGCATCGGGCAGCCCGCCGAGATCGCCAGCGTGATCGCCTTCCTCGCCTCCGACCGGGCCAGCTACGTCACCGGCTCGGTCTGGGGCGTCGACGGCGGCAGCATCCGCGGCCTGTTCTAGGCCGCGCCACTCAGAACGGAGACCGGCCCATGACCACGAGCATCTACCAGATCCCGGCCCACCCCGCCGTCATCGAGCCCGGCGGCGGCGACCTCATCCACATGGGCGCGCTGCCCGTGTTCTTCAAGGTGGTCTCGGCCCAGGTGGGCGGGGCCTGCGAACTGCACGAGCAGCCGATACCGCCGGGCACGCTGGTGGCCCCGCACACCCACGAGCGGCAGGATCAGGTCAGCTACGTGCTCGAGGGCACGCTCGGATTCCGGGTCGGCGTGCGGGACGTCGAGGTCCGGGCCGGCGGGGCCATCTTCCGGCCGCGCGGCATCCCGCACGCGGTGTGGAACGCCGGCCCCGAGCCGGCCCGGATGCTGGAGCTCAGCACGCCGGGGGTGGAGATCGAGGCCTTCTTCCGGCAGTTCGACGAGCTCACCCGGGCCGGCCAGGTCTCCGCCGAGGCCCTGGCCGAGCTGGCCCGCCCGTACGGGATCAGCTACCACCCGGAATGGATCCCGATGCTGGAGGCGCGGTACGGGATCTCGGCGGGCAGCGGGTGGTGGGCCAGGTGACCGGCGTCGCCATCGCCCGGGCTCCGGCCCGGGTCTGGGCCCTGCCCAGGGAGATCCCGGCGCTGGTGCTGGACCGGGTCAGCGTGGGCTACCACGGCGGCGTGGGCCGCCCGGCGGTAGACGACCTGAGCCTGGAGGTCGACCGGGCCCAGGTGTACGGGATCGTGGGCCCCAACGGGGCCGGGAAGACCACCACCATCAGCATGATCACCGGGCAGCTCGCGCCCACGGCGGGCTCGATCCTGGTGCTGGGCCGGGAGCGGGCCAGGGCCAGGGAGCGCAACGCCATCCGGCGCAGCATCGGCGTCGTCCAGCAGAAAAACGGCCTGTACGGCGAGCTGACCGCGCTGAATAACCTGCAGTTCCACGCCGCCCTGTACGGGCTGCCGCGCCGCCAGCAGGCCAGCCGGATCACCGCCGTGCTGGAGCTGGTCGGCCTGGCCGACCGGGCCGGGGACCGGGTCAAGACGTTCTCCGGCGGCATGCAGCGCCGCCTGGAGATCGCCCGCGCGCTGCTGCACGACCCGGACCTGCTCATCCTGGACGAGCCGACCACCGGTGTGGACCCCCACTCCAAGGCGGCGATCTGGACCTACGTCCAGGCGCTCAAGAACCAGGGCAAGACCATCGTCGTCACCACCAACGTGCTGGCCGAGGCCGACGACTGCGACCAGGTGGCGATCATCAACGAGGGCCGGCTGCTGGTCGTGGACACCCCGGCCGAGCTGCGCCGCCAGCATGGCGAGATCCGGATCACGGTGCGGATGCGGGCCACCCCGTTCACCGCCGAGACGGTCGCGGTGCGGATGCGCCGGCTGGCCGGCATCACCTCGGTGACGGTGGCCAGCGCGCCCGGCGGCTGGTGCGTGATGGAGGCGACGCGGCGCGGTGGCGGCCGGCTCGACGGGGTCTTCGCCTGCTTCCCGCCCGACGTGCACGTGGACGACCTGGCCGTGGCCGAGGCCAACCTGGAGCAGGTGTTCCTGTCCCTGACCGGCCCCGGGCTACGGGATTAGGAGCTAGCTATGGCGCACCGCGGCGTTCTCCGGCTGCTGCACGGGATGGCCTCAGTTTCGCGATCCCTGATTCGATCAGTCAGCCTGGGCGTGCGGGTGGCGGCGGGCTGCGCGCGCAAGGAAGTCCTCACCTCGCTGACCGAGAAGAGCGTGCTCATCCAGAGCATCAGCCTGCCGGTCAACTACCTCATCATGATGTCGCTGTACGTGCTGGCCGGCTCGCACGCCCCGACTGCCGTGATCATGCAGGATCACGGGCCGTACGCGCAGCAGTTCGTCCAGGCCATGGCCCACTCCGACAGCTATCGCCTGGAGGTCGAGACCGCGAAGCAGGCGGCGGCCCAGATGAAGGCCGGGACGCTGGTCTCGGTGGTCACCATCCCGCCGTACTTCGACCGGGCCATGACGCTCGGCCGGCACGCGACGATCCTGGAGAAGGTCAACAACCTCAACGCCGACCTGACCGACGACGCGGTGCGGGCCCTGCGCACCTCGGTGACCAGCTTCTACGCCAATGACCTGCCCGGCCGGCTGCACGTGGTGACCCGGATCCACAACACCTACGCCCACCCCATGGGCTACATCCCGTTCCTGTCCATGAGCGTGGTCGTCATCGCGCTGATGGTGTCCGGGCTGCTCCAGGCGGGCAACGCGGCCGCGCGTGAGTTCGAGCAAGGGACGATCAGCGAGATCTTGATGTCCCCGGCCCGTCAGGGGCTGGTCCTGATCGGGCGGATGCTGGGCGCGTTCGCGATCAGCCTGCCCGCCGGGGTGGTGGTGCTGGCCGTGGTCATCTGGGGGATCGGTGATCATCCCGTGCACCCGTGGCTGCTGGCCGGAACCTCGCTGCTCACGCTGGCGGTGTTCATCGCCCTCGGCACCGCGCTGGGCCTGGCCGTGCGGGACCGGTCGACGCTGACCATCCTGACCAGGGCGGTGCCCGTCCCGCTGTTCTTCCTGTCCGGCGTGTTCGGGGTGATCGGCTACCAGAGCCGGATCGTGCAGGACATCGCCGTCGCGCTGCCCACCCACTACGCCATCGTGCTGGAGCAGTACGCCATCGGCGGGTACGGCACCAGCACCCTGCCCATCTCGATGGACATCGAAATCCTGGGCGCGTTCTTCGCCGGGTTCTCGCTGCTGTCGGTCGCTCTGCTGATGCGCGCCCGCCGTCCGCAGTCGGCCCGCCGACGGGCCGTCCGGCAGCGCCGGCCCCGCCGCGTGCTCGGCCCCGGCACCCGCAGCATCGCCGGCAAGGACCTGCGGCTGTGGCTGCTCAACCCGCTTCAGATCATCGCCAGCCTGCTGGTGCCGGTCAGCTACACGCTGGTCGTCTTCCTCGGCGCCCAGGCGGCCACCAACGAGCCGGTGGCCGTGGTCAACTCCGACCACGGGCCGGTCGGCGCTCACCTGGTCCGGTCCCTGGTCGACGCGCACGTGCTGCAGGTCACGCAGACCAGCATGGCTCGCGCCCGCCAGCTCTACGACAGCCTGCACGTGGCGGCGGTCATCACCATCCCGGCCGATCTGTCCCGCCTGGACCGTCAGAGGCAGACGGCGGCGGTCAGCGTCCAGGCCGCGGACTACAACGCCGACCTCAGCGGCGACATCGACCGGGCCATCCCGGACGGCACCTATGCCTACTACAGCCAGCTCGGCCCGGCCAGCCCGCTGCGGATCACCGTCCGCCAGCAGAACCTGCGGCCCCAGGACGTTCAGCTGTACCAGTACAGCATCCTGCCGGTGATCGAGCTGATCATCACCGTGACCGGCATCCTGGCCGCCGGGATGAGCGTGGCCAACGAGTACGCGCAGCGAACCATGGCCGAGATGCTGCTCGCCCCGGTCAGCGGGGTGCGGATCATCTTCGGCAAGGCGATGGCCGCCTTCGTGTCCACGTTCCTGCTGGCCACCGTGGTGCTCGTGGTCGGCGCGGCCCTCGGCTGGGCCCGTCCCCAGCCGCGATTCTGGCCCGAGGCGCTGGCCGCGATCGCGCTGAGCTCGGCGTTCGCCTCCGGCCTGGGCATCGCGATCGGCACCTGGTACCAGCGCCGGCAGCCGGTGACGGTGGCCGCCACCATCGTGGCCGTCGAGTTGTTCGCCCTGGCCGGCGGGCTGGGCTGCATCTTCTTCGAGCCGGTGTGGCTGCAGCGGGTCGCGACCTGGGACCCGCTGACCTACGGGATCCGCTCGCTCCAGCAGGCCGTGTTCTACGCCAGCAGCTTCGGGTTCTGGCTGGACTGCGCCGTGCTGGCGGCGGCCGCCGCGGCCGCGCTGATCATCGGCACCGCGGCCCTGCGCCGCAAGCTCATCACGCAGTAAGGCGGAACAATGATCACCGCAGTGAGCCAGGGCCCGCGCGTCAAGCTGGCCGACGTCGCCGCCAGGGCCGGGGTGCACCCCGGCACCGCCTCCCGTGCGCTCAGCCCCGACCGGCATCCCATGGTCGGGCCGGACACCATGGCGCGGGTCCTGCAGGCCGCCGCCGACCTCGGCTACGAGCCCGACCTGCTGGCCCGCGCGCTGCGCACCCAGCGCTCGTTCACCGCCGGCGTGCTCATGCCAGGCCCCGACGACCCGTCCGTGCTCCCGCTGCTGCGCGGCGTCGAGGACGGGCTCGCGGCGCACGGCTACGCCGCGCTGATCGCCGGCCCCGGCCACCGCGACGCCGCCATGGCCCGGATGCGGTCCCGGCACGTCGACGGCCTGATCATCCCCGGCCGGGTGTACGCCAGCGCCCCGCCCGACGCCTGGCCGCCCGGCCTGCCCGTCGTGGTGGCCGGCCGCCCGCCGGCCCCGGCCCGCGTGCCCGCCTCCGCCGTCGACCATCCCCGCGGCGCGCGGCTGATCCTCGACCACCTGGCCGGCCTGGGCCACCACCGGATCGGCCGCATCACCTGGCCCGGCGGCGGCGCCGGGCCCAGTTACCGGCCCGGCGTCATCGACCTGGCCGCACGGTCCGGCGCCGCGCAGGAGGGCCTGCGCTGCGCCCGCGCGCTGCTCCAGCAGGGCTGCACCGCCATCGCCGCGGCCACCGACCTGCTCGCGGCCGGGGCCCTGGCCGCCGTGGCCGAGGCCGGCCTGCGCTGCCCGGCCGACGTCACCGTGACCGGGTACGGGGACACGCCGCTCAGCGCGGCGCTCACCCCCCAGCTGACCACCGTCCGGCTGCCGTATTTCGAGGTCGGCCGGCAAGCCGCCGAGCTGCTGCTGGCCGCCATCGGCGACCGGGCCGCCCCGGCCGAGATCCGCTACGCCGCCCCCGACATCATCATTCGCGCCTCGTGCGCCCCGCGGCCCGGCTGACCGATCGGCGCGCCCATCGCCTGAGCGCGATTGTGCTCATCGGATAGGAGTTAATGCCGCGGGCTGATCGCTAGAATCGGCGATGTCATCACGCCGAGGGGGAGCGGCAATGCCTGATCCGGCCTATGACCTGGCCCGGCCGCTCATGGAGGCGGCGGGATGAGCGTCATCGACGAGTACCCGCTTCCGTGGTCGGATTCCCGCATCCGGGAGCTGTACGCATCGCTGGCCGCCAGCGCCTACAAAGAACGCGATATCGAGGCCATTGTCAGCCTGGCCGGCGTACCGCGGGACGTTGTTTCCTGGAGCGGCACCGCCCGGCACATGTGGCAATCGGCGATGGACGAGGCGGCGGCCCGGCGCCTGATGCCGAATCTGGTCGAGCAGGCCATCGGGCGATATCCGCAGCTCGGCCCCAGGGTGGCGGAACTGCTGGCGGCCAAGCCGGTGCTCAGCGCCCCGCTGCCGCCGGGCGACCCCCTGGCGCTGTCGAAGGGCGACGCGCGGTGGCGGAATTTCTCGCCCGACAACAGCGAGCGGCGGATCGTGGAATCCGAGGACACCATGCTCGATGTGGTGTTCCTGCGCCGAGGCCTGGACAGCGCGCGGGCCGTCTGCCGGATCACGGCCGTATTCGGCGGCCAGATCTTCTACGGGACCGGCTTCCGCGTGGGCCAGCGCACGCTGCTGACTAATCATCACGTGCTGCACGACTGGAAGCGGGATAACGCGCTGCCGTCCTCGGTCCAGGCCGATTTCGGCTACGAACTGGACGCCGAGGGAAAGCTGCCGGTGACGGCCCCGGTCAGCTGCGACGTGACGACGATCCGCGGGGAGCGGGAGCACGACTGGTCGGTTATCCAGGCCAGTGCCGCGCTGCCGGCCGACGTCACGATCCTGCCCCTGGACGCGGCCGCGCAGGTCCAGGAGGACGACCGGGTCTACATCGTCCAGCACCCGTCGGGCCTGCCCAAGAAGCTCGCGCTCGCGCATAACCTGGTCCGCTCGGCGACGCCGGAGGTGGTCCAGTACTGGACCGACACCGAGGCGGGCTCCTCGGGCTCGCCGGTCTTCGACGACGGCTGGCGCGTGGTCGCCCTGCATCATCAGTGGGTAGACGCCCCGGACGGCGACGGGATGGCCTACCGCAACCAGGGCCGGGCGATCGGCAAGGTGATGGAGCGGATGACCGCCCTGGGGATTGACTGGAAGCAGTAGGAAGCCGTCATGCGCTGGATAACCAACCCGGACTGGTCGGACCCCACGGCCCGGCGCCTGCACGAGGCGCTCAGGAAAGCGCTGTGGAAGGTCGAAGACCTGCAGGCGGTCTGGGTCGAGATCGACATGGATCCGGCCACCATCGACTGGGGCGGCAGCGCCCAGGTGCTGTGGCCGACGCTGACCAGGGATGCGGCAGCCAGTAAGCGCCTGCAGCGGCTGGTCGAGGCGGTCCGCGACCGGCGCCCCGCGCTGGCGGGCGAGCTCAACGAGGTGCTCACGGCCGAGCTGCCGGAGGGATCGTGGTACGCCTGCCATGACCCGTTCCGGTCGCACATGGTCGGCCCCGGCCACCGGCTGGCGGTCCTGGACCGGCACCTGCTCCGGCAGGGCATCGTCAACATGGCCAAGTACGACTACCCGGTGCTGTCCATCAGCGGGGACATCGGCAGCGGCCGGTCCTACAGTCGGCGGGTCCTGCAGCACGCGGCCCATCACGCCGACGTCGCGGTCGAGCTGATCGTGGTGGACGCGGAGCAGGATCTGCCCCACCCGGCCGGCGCGGTCGAGCTGCTGCGGGAGCTGATCATGAAGCTGGGCCTGACGCTGGCGGCGGTCCCCGCCTCCGAGCAGGCCGACTCGCTGACCGAGGACAACCGCGTCGCCCGCGAGCTGGTGACCGTGTTCGTCGGCCTGTTCCGCCGCCTGCCGCCGGCCCGGCGCTGGATCTTCCTGGACAGCCTGGACCGCACCTACGTGGAGCCCGATCTGCACGCCGCGGTCGGTCACCTGGCCGGCCAGATCGAAGCCGGGCAGCTCGGGGCCACCTGCCTGGTCGTCACGGGCCATCCGGGGGATTTCCCGCCCGGCGTGCTGGACGTCCTGCAGGAGGAGACGATCTCGGAGATCGCCGAGCCCGAAGTGCGGACGTTCTTCCGCGACGTGGCCCAGGACATCGGCCGGCCGCTCACGGACCAGGAACTGGAGGAGCTGGTGTCGCGGGTCAGGCACACCGCGGCCACGGGCGGGCTGCCCGCCATCGGCCGGTCGGCCGGGCGGGTCGCGCACGAGTTCTTCGGAGGCGGCCAGTGACGGACTGGACGCAGACGCGGGAGCTCCGGCTGCGGGCGTCGGTGCTGGCCCACTTCGAGCTGCCCTGGCTGGGCCCGCTGCCCGAGCCCGCGCCGGTGGACGCGCTGCTCCAGGACTGTTACCGGACCGCGGGCGCGGACGGCGTAGGTCACTGGGTCATGCCCGACTCGGCCCGGCGGGAGATCCTGCTGGAGGCCGGGCTGGACCGGGCCCGGCAGGCGTGGCAGGCGCTCACGACGCGGCCCGATACCGCCGAGCAGCAGGTCATCGACCAGTGCCTGGGCCACGGCGCCCAGATCTCGCTGGACGGCGCCTCGGCCCAGCGGACCCAGGCGGTCGCCTCGGTGGCGCGGTGGCTGAACGTGCTCGGCGTGCCCCTGCCGTCGGAGTGGGAGCTGAGCACCACGACGGCCCGCGCGGCCATCCTGAGCCCGATGCGCCGGCTGGCCGACCGGCACTTCACCGGCCGCGCGGCGCTGCTCGCCCGCCTGGCCAACGACCTGCGCTACACCCCCGCGATCACGCTCATCCACGGCATCGGGGGCATCGGCAAGTCCACCATCGCGGCCCGCCACCTCCTGTCGGCCGCGGACAGCGGGACCCTGGTCAGCTACGTGACCTTCGACCACGGGAGCATCGACCCGGCCCAGCCGGCCAGCATCGTCGCCGCGATGTGCCGCCAGCTCGCCGCCCAGCTGGACGAGAGCGCGTCGGAGCAGGTCAGCCGCCTTATCGATGCGGCCGTGGACAGCCAGCGCCGCGGGAGCTACGCGAGCGAGTCGGCCGGCCGCTCGCTCGGGTACCGGGGCCAGTCCGACGGCCTGCTGCCCGAGCTGGCCAGCGCGGTCGGCGGGCGACGCTACCTGCTGGTCATCGACGCCGTGGAGGAGGCGCAGCGCCGCGGGCTGTCGGCCGTGCTGTCGCTGCTGTTCTTCGCCAGCCAGGTGCGCCGGATCCTGGCGCCGGCGCAGGTGCTGCTGCTGGGGCGGGCGGCGCTTACCGCGGCGGTCGAGCGGGAGCTGACCCAGATCCGCCTCGAGGGCCTGGAGTTCACTGAGGCGGTGGGCCTGCTGAGCGGCCTGATCGCCGACCTGGATGAGCCACCCGCCGGCGTCGACGTCCCGGCCGCGATCGGGCAGGTCGGGACGAGCCCGCTGTGCGTCCGGCTGGCGGCCGGCGTGCTGGCCCGCGCGCCGCAGGACGAGGCGCTGCGGGACCTGGCCCTGACCAGGGGCGCCATCGAGGGCGAGCTGTACCGGCGGCTGCTGGGCCACGTCGACAACCCCGAGGTCCGCAAGCTCGCGCACCCGGGGCTGACGCTGCGCCGGGTGACGCCGGACCTGATCCGGCGCGTGCTGGCCGGCCCGTGCGGCGTCGAGGTGCCCGACAACCAGGCCGCCCGGTGGCTGTTCGAGAAGCTGGCCGCCGAGGCGATGCTGGTCGACCGGGTCCCCGGCGCCGACGAGGTGGTGCACCGGGCCGACATCAGGGCCCTGATGCTGGGCCGTCTGAGCGAGGACGCGCTGGAGGTGGCGGCGCAGATCCACCACGCGGCGGTGCGCTACTACCGGGAGCGGGATCTGCCCGCCGAGCGGGCCGAGGAGATCTACCACCGGCTCATGCTGGGCGAGCCCGCCTACGAGCTGGACCGGCGGTGGCGCGACGACGCCGTGGCCAGCCTGCTGCCGTCGATGGACGAGCTGCCCGCCGTCTCGAAGGTGTACCTGGCCCAGCGGGCCGGGGTGCTCGACGTGTCCGACCGGGACCTGATCACGGCCCAGCTGAGCACGCAGCGCGACGTCGTGATGCAGCGCGTGCAGCGGCTGGTCGCCTCGGGCCAGGCCGGCGAGGCCCTGACCGAGCTGCAGCGCCACCAGGACCAGACCAGCGACAGCTCGCCCGAGATCGCCTCGATGTGGGTCGAGGTGCTGGAACTGCACGGTGACCTGGACCAGGCCCTGGACCGGGCCGAGGCCGAGCGCCGGCGCGCCGCGCAGCGCGGGACCAGCCTGGAGGTGTTCACCTTCACGCTGCACGCGGCCCGGCTGCTGGAGCGCACCGGGCGGCCGGGCGCCGCGGCCGGCTACCTGGACGAGGCGCTGCGCCTGGTCCGCGAGCTGCCCGCGAGCCAGCGCTACGCCCTCATGCGGCTGCGGCTGATCGCCGCCCGGCTGGGCAAAGATTGTCAGGCTCAAAGCGATCATCGGCCGGGTAGGTCCATGCCTGCCTGCGGGGACAGGCGGTTCAAATTTCGAGGACGAGGCTAGCGATCGTATTGCAGCCGGTAGCCCACCCCCGCC
>Ga0134128_10003470_pt1 | contig 19264 bp, 9 predicted proteins | sample KB31754_FD_96462 | JGI IMG/M metagenome (GOLD analysis project Ga0134128, IMG submission 96462) | Terrestrial soil microbial communities with excess Nitrogen fertilizer from Kellogg Biological Station, Michigan, USA - KB3-175-4 | ecosystem: Environmental > Terrestrial > Soil > Unclassified ...
CCGCCGATGCCAGCTCAGTGCTCGCGGTCTGCGAGGTACCGGCGGTCGGCCCGCCTCCGTACCGGGCGGGCGGCATGGGAGTAAAACTCCTCGCGGCTCGCGCCGCGCTCGCCGCCGGAGTGCCCCGTGTGCTTATCGGCGACGCCAGGATCGCCGGGCCGGTGCGGAGCGCGCTGGCGGGCGCGGCCACGACAGTGCTGATCAGCGAGCCGACCGAGCACACCGAGCCGACCGAGCACACCGAGCCGGCTGAGCACGCGGAGCTGGCGCGATGAGCGGCCGGATCAGCGCGGGCCGGGTATATAACGGTGCGGGCAAGGTCAGGGAGACCTTCGCGGTCGGGCTGCTGCGCCAGATGCTGGAGATTCCCTCGCCCTCCTATCGCGAGATGGACCTAGCCGAATATCTCGCCGAGGTGATGGGCGGCCTGGGGTTCTGGTCCTATGTCGACGGCGTCGGAAACGTGATCGGCGTCCTCGAGCGCGGCTCAGGACCCGTCATCATGCTGGTCGGGCACCTCGACACGATCCAGGGCCATATCCCGGTGCGATCCACGGCCGGCCGTCTGTACGGGCGCGGCGCCGCCGACGCCAAGGGACCGCTGGCGGCCATGATCTGCGCCGCTGCCAGCGCCACCGAGTTCACCGGCACGATCATCGTTGCCGGGGTAGTCGAGGAAGAGACGCCTTGCTCGCGCGGAGCGATGGCGATCAGGAACACCTTCGCCAAGCCCGACGCCCTCATCGTCGGCGAGCCGAGCGGGTGCTTCACCGTCGTGCTCGGCTATAAGGGCAAGCTCGACCTGCGCTACAGCGTCGACCGCCCGCCTACCCATCCGAGCAACCCCGAACCGAAGGCCTCGGAGTTGGCGGTCAGCTGCTGGAACGTGCTCACCGACGTGCTCGGCGAGACCGACCATGTCGCGTTCGACATGCCGGGGGTGACGCTCGACTCGATCTCGGCCGATACCTCGCATGCCGTTGCCACGATGAGCGTGCGCATGCCGCTGGGGTTCGATGCCGCCGGTTTCGTCGAGGCGGTCAGGTCCAGGCTGACCGTCGGTGAGCTAGTGGTCGTCAACTCGGTCACGGCCTGCCGGGCCAGCCGGCGCAACCCGGCAGTGCGGGCGCTGACTGCCGGGATCAGGAAGCAGCTCGGTCAGCCCACCGTCATGGTCAAGACGGCCACCTCGGACATGAACACGCTGGCCGAAGTCTGGGACGTGCCGATGGCGACCTATGGCCCCGGAGACAGCAAGCTCGACCACGCGGACGACGAGCACATCGTGCTGGCCGAGTACATCAGGGGCGTCGCCGTGCTCTCGCACGCCCTTGACGAGCTCAGCTACCTGGACCAGTCCCCAGTACCTGACAACACCGTGGCTGACAACACCGTGGCTGACAACACCGTGGCTGACAACACCGTCGGGAGCCTGGAAGGGAGCCAACAATGACCGACATGATGAAGCGGCTAGCCAACCTGCCAGAAGACCGGCGAGCCAAGTTTCTTGCCCAGCTCCGCGCCCAGGTCGAGGGCGTGGCTACACGCGGTCCGCAGCCGCGCAGGGACACCGGTCCGGCTCCGCTTTCGCACGCGCAGGAAAGCCTGTGGTTCCTCGACCGGCTAGCGCCGGGCCGGCCGGTCTACAGCGTGCCGCTGTTCTTCCGAATCCGCGGCAACCTCGACATCGAGGCGCTGCGGACCGCGCTCGCCGGCATAGTGGCCAGGCACGAGGCGATGCGCACCTCGATCGTCGAGCGCGAAGACGGCCCGGTCCAGCTCGTCGCCGATCACGTGCCCGCCGAGATCCCGCTCATCGACGTGCCGGGCGATACCCTCGCCGAACGCGAGCGCCGCGCGCAGGAGATGCTCGACGCCGAGATCGTCGCCCCGCTCGACCTCGGCAAGCTCCCGCTCTGGCGCGCCTACCTGCTGCGGCTCGCACCGCAGGACCACTTCTTCGTCTTCAACATCCACCACATCGTGTTCGACGGCTGGTCGCTCGGACTGCTCAGCGGCGAACTGGCCGAGCTGTACCGGGCGCAGGTCGAGGGCACCGAGCCTGAGCTGCCCGAACTCCCCGTCTCCTACCCCGACTACTGTGCCTGGCAGCGTGAGTGGCTGTCCGGCAACATGGACGAACTGGCCGCGTACTGGCGCGAGCAGCTCGCTGGAATGCAGACGCTCGAGTTCCCGACCGACCGGCCGCGACCCGATTCTGTCAGCTTCAACGGCTCGCAAGTCAGCACGACTATCGCAGGCGAGGCGCTGCGCGACATCCGGACCCTGGCCAAGGACGAAGGCGTTACCCCGTTCACGGTCTGGGCCGCGGCTTACTTCGCCTGGCTACAGCGCTGCTCGGGCAGCGACGACCTGGTCGTCGCGGCGCCGAACGCGAACCGCCGCTACTCCTCGGTTGAGCCGGTAATCGGGTTCTTCATCGGCATGATGGTGCTGCGGGCCGACCTGTCAGGCAACCCGACGTTCCGCGAGCTGGTTAACCGCCTCAAGCCGGTCATACTCGACGCCGTCGCCCACAGCGACCTGCCGTTCGGCAAGCTCGTGGACGCCGTCAACCCTCCCCGCGATCCGTCCAGGTCGCCCATCTTCCAGATCACTTTCGCCCTGCAGAACGCCGGCGCGCCGCTGACGCTGCCCGAAGTCACGATGGAGTACCAGATACCCAACATCGTCACCTCGCGGCTCGACATGAGCTGGAACATCGCAGAGCGGAGGGACGACGCGGTTCTCGCGATCGAGTTCAACACCGACCTGTTCGATCCGGGCACCATGGTGCGCCACGCCGAGCATTTCGGTGAGATGCTCGGGAACCTGGTGGCCACGCCGGACGTGCCGATCGACACGGTGGAGATGCTCACCGCCGCCGAGCGGGAGGAACTGTTGGCCACCGGCAGCGGCCCGATGCGGCCGGTGCGTGAAACCACGATCGTCGCCGAGTTCGAAGAGCAGGTCAGGCGGGCACCCGACCACCTAGCGCTGGTCGCCGGCGAGTGCGAGCTCACCTACGCCGAGCTCAATGCCAGAGCAAACCAACTCGCGGCCGCGCTCGGCGAGCATGGCGCGGGCCCGGGCACCAACGTCGGCCTCTGCCTGCACCGCACGGCCGAGCTGACCATCGCCATGCTGGCGACGCTCAAGGCCGGGGCGGCCTACGTACCGCTCGACCCCGCCGCTCCGCCGGCCCGGCTGAGCTCGATCGCCGCCGACGCCGACCTGGCGGCGATGTTTTGCCACGCCGACCTGACCGGGACGCTCGCCGGGGTGCGGGCGCCGCTGCTCGCGGTGGACGCAATGGCCGCCGAACTGGCGGACCGGCCCGCAGGCAACCCGCCGCTGGCAGCCGGCCCTGAGGACGTCGCCTACGTGATCTATACGTCAGGCAGCACCGGCCAGCCCAAGGGCGTGCTCATCGAGCACCGCAGCGTGGTCAACTTCACCGATTCGACCAGGGACCTGTTCGAGCTGACCCCGGCGGACCGGATACTCGGCTTCGCGTCGGCCACCTTCGATGTCTCGGTGTTCGAGACGTTCGCCGCCCTGCTCAACGGCGCCCGGCTGCATCTGCTCGGCGATGCGGAGCGACTTGACCTCGATCGGCTGGCCGAGGTTCTCGAGAGCTCCGGCATCACGGTGATCGACCTGCCGCCCACCGTCATGCCGCTGCTCGAACCCGAGTCCTTTTCCAGCCTGCGGATCGCGTTCGTCGGAGGCGAGGAGTTCAGCGGGGAACTCGTGAACCGGTGGAACGCCGGGCGCAGGCTTTTCAACGGGTACGGGCCGACCGAGTGCACGGTCACCATGATCGTCGAAGAGTGCCCCGGCACGTGGTCATCCTCGCCGCCCATCGGCCTGCCGATGACCAACCACGTGGGGCATGTGCTCGACGACAAGCTCCGGCTGCTGCCGGCCGGGTTGCCGGGCGAACTGGTGATCGGCGGCGCGGGCCTGGCCCGCGGTTACCTGCGCAGGCCCGAGCTGACCGCGGAGAAGTTCGTGGCCGACCCGTTCGGCACCGCGCCGGGCGGCCGGCTGTACCGGACCGGCGACCTGGTACGCAGGCAGCCCGACGGCAAACTGGTGTTCCTCGGCCGGGTGGACGAGCAGGTCAAGATCCGGGGCCTGCGGATCGAGCTCGGCGAGGTCGAGTCGGCCATGGCCAGCTTCCCGGGGATCGGCCAGGTCACGGCCCAGCCGTGGACCGACGAAGGCGACGAGCGGCACCTGGTCGGATACGTCACCGCCGGCGCGAAGACACCAGACCCAGGCCGGCTGCGCGACCACCTAGCCGCGATCCTGCCCGCATACATGATCCCCTCCTTCTTCGTGGTGCTGCCGGAGATGCCGCTCACGAGCAGCGGCAAGGTGGATAAGCGCCAGCTGCCCTCCCCCGAGCTGAGCCTGGCCGCCGAGTCCGCCACGCCCGACGGGGCGCCGCGCACCGATACCGAGCGGGTGCTGCTCACCGAGGTGCTCGTCCCGCTGCTGAAGAACGACAACGTGGGGATCTTCGACGACTTCTTCCGGGCCGGCGGCAACAGCCTCCAGGCGGCCCAGCTGATGTCGGCCCTGAACCGCAGGTTCGCGGTCGAGGTGTCACTGGCCGATTTCTTCGCCTCGCCTACCGTGGCCCACCTTTCCAGCGTCATCGACGCCAGGCGAGCCGAGCAGATGAGCGACGAAGAACTGCTCGAGATGCTGGAAAACATGCCAGAAGACCAGGTCAGCACCCTGCTAGACGACGCCGGGTAATCGAGCATGAGTCATTCGAAGCTCGAGACGATGTCGCAGGCGAGGCGGGCGCTGTACGCCAAGCTGCAGGCGAACCGGGCGAAGGCGCAGGCCGGAGCCGATCATGAGCCGGTGCCGCTGAGGTCAGGCGACGGCCCGGCGAGGCTGGTACTGCTGCACCCGTCAGGCGGAGCGCTGTTCTGCTACACGCCGCTGGTGCGCGCGCTCCGTCCGGACGTCGACGTGATCGGATTCCCGGCCGATCCCGCCGACGCCGACCTTGGCCTGCGCACCAGGCTCGAGGTCGTGGCCGGGCGGACCCTGGCGGCGCTAGCCAGGATCACCGACCCAGGAGGTTGCGTCTTCTCCGGCTGGTCACACGGCGGAGCGCTGGCCTTCGAGATCGCCAGGCAGCACGAGGCGGCGACCGGCGACCACCCGAGCGTCGTCCTGCTCGACGCGGCGTATTACGGCGACCGGGACGCCGATGACGAGTCCACGGTGCGCAGCCATTTCGTCTACGACTTCGCCAGGCTGGCCGGCCGGGACCACGCGGAGGTCAGGGCTGCCGTCGAGGCCGCCGACCCGGCGGTGACCAGCGTGCGCGGGCTGCTGGAGGCCGCGCACGTCGACCCGGCCCTCACCGACGCCGAACTGGCCGAGCGTTACGACACCTTCAGGTCCTGCGCGCTCGGGCTGCTCTCCTACCGTCCGGAAGCCACCTTCGCCGGCGCGGTCGTGCTTTGCGTGGCGGAGCAGGCCGATGCGATCGACGCGCTCTGGCGGCGGGTGGCAACCGGGCCCTACCGCTGCGTCCGACTTCCCGGCGACCATTACACGCTGTTCACGCCCCCGGTCCTGCCGATGCTGGTCGGGGCCATCCAGGACGCGGCCGACGAGCTTGCCGCGGTGTCGGCAAAGAAATCGGGAGGTGACCGCTGATGGAGTTCGGCTTCAGCGCGGCGGAAGAGGAGTTCCGGGCGCGGATCAGGGGCGAGCTGCGCGGGCCAGAGGTACGGGCCGCACTAGCCGACCTGCCAGATGACAATGTCGGCGGCCCCGAACTGCGCCGGCTCCACCTCGTGCTCGGCGAGCGGAACCTGCTCGCGCCGCACTGGCCCGTCGAATACGGCGGCCTCGGGCTGCCCTTCAACCTTGGCGGCATCGTCACCGAGGAACTCGTCAGGGCCGGAGTGCCAGAGACCCTGCACATCAGCACGGTGCAGATCGTGGGCCAGTTCCTGCTGGTCATCGGAAACCACGAACACAAACTGCGGCACCTGCCGCCGATCGCGCGTGGCGAGCACTTCGTCAGCGTTCTTTACACCGAGCCTGACACCGGATGCGACATCGGGTCACTGACCACCGTGGCCGAGCCGGATGGCGACGGCTTCCGGCTGACCGGCACGAAGGTCTTCAGCCTCAAGACCCAGATGGCGGACTACAGCCTGACCGCTGCCCGCACCGGGGAAGGCGACACCAGGTACGCGGGGATCACTTTGTTCATGGTGGACATGACGACGCCGGGCATCCGCGTCTCGCCGATCCCGACGATCTGGGATGAGCCTTTCTATCGCGTCGATCTCGACGGCGCCTTCGTTCCGTCCGACTGCGTGCTCGGCCGGCCCGGCGAAGGCTGGGCCCTGCTGAGCAAGGGCTTGCCGATCGAGCGGAACGGCCTCGATTACTACCTGAAAGCCGAGCGCTGGTTCGGTACCGCGCTCGGCTGCCTGGCCGAGCAGTATCCGGATCCAGGCGCGGCCGACGACGGCCTGCTCGAGCTGATCGGCAGGAACTGCGCCAGCCTGCGAGCCAGTCACCTGCTTGCCTGGGACGTGCTCGGGGGGATCAAGGCGGGCAAGGTAGACGAGACCGCCGCCGCGGTCGCCAGGTACCACGCCGGCGAGCTCGCCGGCTCAATCGCCCGATGGGCTGGCAGCGTTCCGACCGCTGCCCAGCGCTCGGCCGGCGGCCAGGCCGCGGTGCTCGAGGAGGGATACCTGGAAGCTCCTGGCGTGACCCTGTCGGCCGGCACCTCGGAAATAATGCTCCAGCTAATAGCCGCGGCCCTCGACCGGGCCGGACAGGAGAGCTGACATGGACTTGCGTCCCGATCCATTCCAGGCGCACCTGCGCCGTGCCTTGCGTGTCGGTCTTGCCGGAGCCGCCGCCCGGCCCGGGGTCAGGGGCGCGCCCGTACTCGACGGTCCGGCCAGCCCGGCGGGGTCTGTGCTCGCCGAACTGAGCGCGCCGCATTTTGAACTTCCCTCCGGCCACGGCGGCCTCGAACTTGGCCTGATGGCCGGCGCGACAGTGAGCGAAGAACTCGGCCGGGCCGCCTGCGGTAACCCCTACCGCGCCCAGGCCCTGGTCGCCGACGTCGCCTGGTCGGCGAACCGGCCAGACGTCCTGGACGACCTGCGGGCGGGCGCGACCGTAGCCGCCGCCGGGCTGGAATGCCTGACCGGTCCTGGCGCTGGCGTCACCGCCGAACACGCCGATGGCGGGATTGAGTTAAGCGGCACCGTTACGGCCGACGCTGCGAGCGCCGACGTGCTGGCCGTCAGCTGCCACTGGAGGGACAGCTGGAAGGGCTCCTGGAAGGGCTCCGTCTCCCAGCCTGTCGTGCTGGCGCTGGTCCCGGCCGGCACTGCCGGGTACAAGTGGCTCGGTGACGGCTGGCCGCACGCGGTCCAGCTCAGCGGCGTCGTGGTCGCGCAGAAAGACGTGATCCCGTGGGACGGGCCAGTTCTGGGTGCCCTGGCGAAGGCGCGGATCAGGCAGGCCGCCTACCTGCTCGGCCTGGCCGCCGGGATGACCGAAGAGGCCGTCAGGTACACCGGCGCCCGGCGACAGTTCGGCAGCAAGCTACGCGATCTCCAGGGCGTCGGCTTCCCGCTGGCCCGCGCCGTGATCTCACTGCGGGCGACCCGCATGCTGGTATACCGCGCCGCCTGGCTCGCGGACGCGGGCGGTGCCGACCTGCCGACGGCGTCGCTGGAAGCGCTCGCGGCTGCCGCGGAGACGCTCATCGAGATAGCGCGCACAGCCATGCAAGCCTGCGGCGGACACGGCATGACCACGGAACTTGCCGTACACCGCTACTACCGGCTGGCCGTCGCGGAGCCGTACCGCTACGGCAAGCCAGCCGAACTCTGGCGCCAGGTCGGTGCCGCCCGCCTCGCCAGGGAACTGACTGGGCAGAAGGCTAGCTAGCCAGGGAGCCGGCTAGCCTCACGCAACCTGCATGAGCCCGGACCGGTAGGCGAGCGAGACAAGCTGGGCCCGGTCCCTCGCGCCCAGCTTGCAGCGCACGCGGTACACGTGGGTTCGGACGGTGGCGACGCCGATGGTCAGTTCGCGCGCGATCTCGTCGGTCGACAGGCCGTGCGCGATGAGCAGCATGACCTCCCGCTCCCGCTGGGTCAGCGACGAGACCATGGGCTCGAGCACCATCTCGGCCGGACTCCGCCGGTCGCGGAACCAGTTGACCAGCCGCTGCGCCACTACCGGGGCCAGCATAGTCTGGCCGCGAGCGGCCAGCCTGATGGCCGAGATCAGGTCGGCCAGGCTGGCGTCCTTGCCGAGCAGTCCGCTAGCTCCGGCGTGCAGGACGTCGCTCATCGTCTCGTCGGTGTCGCTCATGGCGAACACGACTACCCGCAGCGGCGGCTCGAGGTCCTCTTTCGTGAGCCTGCGGATCACTTCCAGCCCCGAGATGCCTTCGAGCTTCAGGTCAGTGACCACTACGTCCGGGCGGAGCGAGCGGCTGAGCATGATTGCTTCCATGCCGTTACCTGTGGTCTCGATGACCTCAATGTCAGGAACGGACTCAAGTAAGGTGCGTAACCCATCCCGTACCACCGGTAGTTCGTCGCAGATGAGAACTCGCACGGCCATGTGCCCTCCCAAGACGACAGGCGTCGCCACGCCATAGCGCGGTGATGTCAAGGTTTGTCGGTTAACCTATAAATTCGATTGTTATAATCACCTTCAACTCACCGCGAGCCGACGTCGAAGGATCTTGTGTGGCACCGTCATTCCAACGCCGCCTCGACAGCGGGCTGGGACTCCGCAGGCTCGGAGTCAGGAGGCCCGGAGTCAGGAGGCCCGGAGCCGGCCGGCGGGGATGAAGGCAGCGCGCGAATCCTGGGCAACTTGGACAGCGCCATCCAGATGATCGTGCTCTGCAGCCCGATCGCGCCGTACAGCAGGCCGGCTCGCAGTCCGAGTGCCTGGCCCGCCAGCCCGCCGAACAGCGAGCCGAGCGCGATGACACCGAAGGAGACGAAGCGGTAGGTGGCTGTCATCCGGCCGTAGAGGTTGGGCGGCGTGACCGCCTGCCTGACGCTGATGCCCACGATGCTCGACAGCGCCGATCCGACGCCGCTCGCGGCCAGGGCGACGGCGATCACCACGGCGGCGATCAGCGGATGGCTGGCCGGCGCGAATGGGATGGCGATCAGGACAACGCACTCGAACACCACGCACGACATCACGGTCGGCCCGATTCCGAGCCGCTCGCTTACCCGGCTGGCAAGCACCGACCCGATCAGCGCACCCACCGCCGGCGTGCCGACCATGAGCCCGATGACCCCGGCCGGCAGGTGCAGCACCCGGACCGCGAACAGGACGATCAGCACTGATATCCACTGCGCGAAAAGATTGAAGAAGGCCGAGGTCCCGACGAGCGCGCGCAGCAGCGGATCGCCAAGCACGACCGCAAGGCCGGTCTTGATCTGGGCCGTTACTCCCGGCGAGTCCTCTGCCTTGGCCGGGGCGGACTCAGGCTGCTTGATCCACAGCAGGCTCAGCACGGACACGACGAACGAGGCCGCGTCGACCAGCAGCGCGACCGGTGCCGTCAGCAACTGCACGAGCAGGCCGCCGAGGCCTGGCCCGCCGATCACCGCGACCGAGGCACTGGTCTGCAGCCGGGAGTTTGCCTGGATCAGCAGTTCCTTGTCGACCAGGGAAGGCAGGTAGGCGTTGTAACTCAGATCGAAGGCAACCGTCAGCCCGCCGATGACGAATACCGCCACGGTGAGCATCGGCAGCGTCAGGACGTGCGTCAGCGCAAGGGTAACGATCCCGGTCAGCATGATGGCCTGTCCGAGGTTGGCGCCGATCATCATTGGCTTGCGCTTGCGCCGGTCGGTCCAGGCTCCCAGGTGCAGCGAGAAAAGGATGTAGGGCAGCCACTGCATGGTCCGCATCAGGCCAAGTTGCGCCGCCGAGGCGTGCAGCGTGTAGATGGCGGTCAGCGGCAGCGCCAGCGTGGTCACCGCCGATCCCACGAGGGATACCGACTGGCCGGCCCACAGCTTGAGGAAACTCCGCTGAGCCCAGATCGGCGATCGCATCAGACCGCGCCGCCCGACCGCTTCGCTGGTTTCCGGCATTGCCGTCCTCCCTTCTGTGCGTGCCTCATTGCCCCGCCGTCGCCGCGGCCGCCGCGGCGTCGGCCCATTCGGTGATCTGCTTGACGATCTTGGCGGCCAGGCCGGCCACGGTCGGATCGTCGAATACCTGACTCAGCGGCAAGTCCACCCCGAAGTCACGATGCAGCCGCGCACGCAGCCGGAGAGCAAGCAGGGAGTGGCCGCCGATCTCGAAGAAGCCGTCGTCGGCGCTGACGCGTTCGGTGCCGGTCAGTTCGGCGAACAGGTCGGCGACCGCCGCCTCGAAGCTGTCGCGTGGCTCGACGTAGTCGGCCGACCGGTCGGCCTGAGGCACGATCACGCGCAGCGCGTTCCTGTCTGCCTTGCCGTTCGCCGTCAGCGGCATCGCCTCGACGAACGCGTAGCTGGCCGGCATCATGTATGCGGGGAGCAACTGGCCGAGGTGCTCCCGCAGGGCGCCGTGGGAAGGCGCTGTCCCTTCGGGCACGATGTAGGCGGCCAGCCGCGCATCGCCGCCCTGGTTGGCGACGAGGACGACGGCATCATTGACGAGTTCGTGGCGCCGCAATGCGACTTCTATCTCGGCGAGCTCAATCCGGTGACCGCGGAGCTTGACCTGGTGGTCCTGCCGGCCGAGGTACTCAAGCGCGCCGTCGCGGCGGCGCCTGGCGATGTCGCCGGTGCGGTACAGCCGCCCGCCCGGCTGGCGCTGGAAGACATCGGGACAGAAGCTGGCCGCGGTCAGTCCGGGGCGGCCGACGTAGCCCAGCGCCAGCTGGCTGCCGCCGATCCACAGCTCGCCCGGAATGCCGGTCGGCAGTTGCTCGCCGCCCGAGTCGAGCACATAGGCCGTCGTGTTGACGATCGGGTGCCCGATCGGTACGTCGCCCGGCTGAGCAGGATCGCAGGCCCAGTGGGTTACGTCGATCGCGGCCTCCGTGGGCCCGTAGAGATTGTCGAGGCCGGCGGTGAATCCCGCCGCGTAGTACCGGTCCCTGACCGCGGCCGAGAGCGCTTCGCCGCTGCACAGCACCTGCCGCAGCGAGGTGCACCGGGAGGCGTCGGTTCCGGCCAGGAAGGCTTGCAGCATCGAGGGCACGAAATGAATCATGGTCACGCCGTGCCGCTCGATCAGGCCCGTCAGGTAGGAAGGGTCCATGTGGCCATCCGGGCGGGCCACCACCATCCGCGCGCCGGTCAGCAGCGGGAGCACCAGTTCCCATAGCGACACGTCGAAGCTCATGGGGGTCTTATACAAGATCACATCGCGGGCGGTCGCCGCGAAGTGATCAAGCATCCACCCGAGCCGGTTGATCAGCCCCCGGTGAGTGTTGACGACGCCTTTCGGCTGGCCGGTCGATCCCGAGGTGTACAGGAGGTAGGCCGGCTGGTCAGGATGTACCACGACCGGCGGCGACGCTTCCTGCGCACCCGCCGGGATCTGGTCCTCCCACGACCGGTCAACAAGCAACACGCGGCCGGCGCCCGAGACACCGCCGGCGCCCGGGACACCGCCGGCCAGGCCGGCCAGGGCCGCCAGGTCAGAGCGCGTGATGAGAACGCTGGCACCGGCATCGGCTCGCATGAAGCTCAGCCGCCCGGGCGGATAGGCGGGATCGAGCGGCAGGTAGGCCCCGCCCGCCTTGAGCACCCCGGCCAGGGCGATTACCTGTTCGGCGCTGCGCGGCAGCAGCACCGCTACCGGCTGGCCGGCTCCGATGCCAGCGGCCCTGAGCCAGCTGGCGATCAGGTCAGAACGCTCGTCCAGTTCGGCATAACTGATGTCGACATCGTCTTCGCTGATCGCGATACTCGCCGGGTTTCGCCTCGCCTGGCTGGTCGCCATCAGGGCGAGCGAGTCGGCGGGCCTGGCCTGCTCGCCGGTGGCATTCCACCGCGCCAGCTCGGCGGCCTCCCAGTCGGCCGTGATCGGCAGGCGGCCGAGCGGCGTGCCGGGCTCCGCCGCCGCGGCGGTGAGCAGCCGCAGCAGCCGTCCGCACATGCGCTCGATCGTGTCCGCGTCGAACAACCCGACGTCGTACTCGATCACGCCGCGCAGGCCGTCGGGCCCGTCGGAGAACATCAAGGTGATGTCAGCGCGCGCACCCCGGCTGGTCACGCCGCGCACGGTCATCGGGCTCGCCGACGTCTCGCTCGGGCGCCCGCGCGTGGAAAACGCGAAGAGCACGGGAACCAGCGGCAGCGCGCCGGTTTCCCTTTCAGGGGCAAGGTCCTCGATGAGCTGCTCGAAAGGCATGTCGCTGTGCTCGAACGCTTCGAGCACGGTCGTACGCACCTGTCCGACGAGCGCGCCGAATGACTGGCCGGGGGCCACGGCGCAGCGCAGCACGAGCGTATTGAGGAAGTATCCGATCAGGCCCTCGAGCTCAGGGCGGCTGCGGCTAGTGACCGACGTTCCCAGCACGATGTCCTTACGGGCGGTATAGCGGTACAGAAGAGCGAAGAACCCGGCGAGCAGGACCATGTTCAAGGTCGCGTCGTGCTTTCTTCCGACCGCCGCTAGGGCGGTCCTGAGCTCAGCGGGCACCTCGAACCTGCGCGCTGACCCCGCGGACCGCAGCATCCGGCCGCGTTGCCGGTCGGCGGGAAGCGCCACGGCCTGCGCCCCGGCCAGCTTCGCGTGCCAGTAAGCGCGGTCCTCGTCGAGCGCGGGCCCGGCCAGCAACTCGTGCTGCCAGGCGGCGAAGTCGGCGAACTGCACGGGCAGCGGCGGCAGCGCGTGCGGTGTTCCCGCCAGCCGGGCCGCGTAGAGGGCCGGCAGCTCGCTGAGCAGGATCTCGGTCGAGCGGGCATCGAAGATGATGTGATGCACGGCAACGACGAGCGTGTTCCGGCTGCCGGTGCGGATGAGCGTGGCGCGGATCAGCGGCCCGCGCTCGAGATCGAATGGCTGGCTCGCGGCGCTCTCCGTCCATTTCTGCTCGCCGGCGCTGTCGCCGCTGGCCAGGTCCACTTCGGTCAGCGGCACGCGCATAGCCGGCAGGATTACCTGCCTGGGCTGTCCGTCCATCGCGGGAAGCACGGTGCGCAGCGCCTCGTGCCGCGCGACCAGGTCGCCAAGCGCGGCGTTGAGTGCGGCCACGTCTAGCCGCTGCTGCCATTCGATCGAATAGCAGATGTGATAGGCCGTGTCCTCTGGCCTTAGCTGGTGCAAGAACCACAGTCCACGTTGCGCGAAGGATAAGGGTGCCTCCGCGGCGCAGCGAATTCCGATCGGCGCTGGCAGATCGCTGCTAACTGATCGCATATCGTCACTAGAAACGTGACGGTCGCTCCCCTGGTTCAGGGGCTCGCTTTCCAGCTGGCCCAAAAGCGCCTGTCGCTGGGCCGGATCCAGGCGGGCGAGCAGTTCGGCGATCTCCACCGGCACCGCGCCTTCCTGTTGGCCGCCGTCCGCGTCACTGCCCTGAGCGCCGGTCACTGTGCTGTCCCCGCTCGCTGCCTGCCTTGTCCGCCCTGGATCTCCTCGAGCAGTTCGCGTGCCCGGTCCGGCGACATCGCCGACAGCCGGTCGAGCAATCTTCGGTTGACTTCTTCTGCCCCGGCCAGCCGGACGGCGCCGATCTCGGCCGCCAGCCGTTCTATCGTCGCCCTGAGCACGCTGCGTACCGGCAGCTTCACGCCGAACTCGCGCTGGATCCGGCCGACCAGCATCACCGCCAGGACCGAGTGCCCGCCAAGCTCGAAGAAGTCGTCGTCAAGGCTGGTAGCGCTGCGGTCGAAAACCTCGTTGAAGATTGTCTCGAGCCTGCGCTCGATGTCCGTACGCGGCGGGCGCAGCATGGATTGCTCACCGGCGGAAGGAGGCTCTGGCAGACCCGCGTAGTCGATCTTCCCGCTGCTGGTCAGCGGAAGCCTTGGCAATACGGTGAACGTGGCCGGGACCATGTAATCGGGAAGGCGCTCGGCTAGCCAGGCGCGCAACTCGCCCGGGACTGGCTCGGACTCGCCCGCGACCGTCATGAACGCGGCCAGTCGCCCGGTCTCCTGCCCGGCCTGGGTCCGGACCGCGGTCACGACGGCCTCGGTGACGGCCGGATGAGCGCACAGCCTGGCCTCGATCTCGATCGGCTCGATGCGGTAACCCCTGATCTTGATCTGCCGGTCGGTCCGCCCGTGAAACTCGAGCATGCCATCCGGCCGCCAGCGGACGAGGTCGCCGGTCCGGTAAAGCCGCGCCCCCGGCGGCCCGTCCGGGTCGGGTACGAACCGCTCGGCCGTCAGCGCGGCCCGGCCGATGTAACCCCGCGCCACCCCGGCCCCACCGAGGTACAACTCGCCGACGATCCCGATAGGCACTGGCCGCATATTTTTGTTCAGCACAGCGGCCTTCACGTTGTCAATCGGGCCCCCAATGTCGGGCACGGCGACCGACGCCGCCTCGCCGACCGCGCTCACCGCGCCGGCGGTCGCCACCACCGAGCACTCGGTCGGTCCGTAGTGATTGACAAGCTCGAACGGCAGGCCCGCGGGCGGTCGCCGGCGCAACGTATCGCCACCGGTCAGCAGTGCGCGCACCGGCAAATCGGCTGCGTCCTCGCGCGACATCAGCAGCTCTGCCATCGGGGTAGGCGCGAACATCACGCTGGCGCCCTGCTCCCGCACCCAGGCGCTGAGCAGGTCAGGATCGGTCCGGGTCGCGTCGTCGGCGATGCAGACGCACGCCCCGGCGACCAGGTAAGGCCACAGCTCCCAGACCGAGGCGTCGAAACTCTGAGCGGCCACCATCGTCGCCCGGTCGGACGCGGTGATCTCGTACCGCCTGATGTGCCAGTGACAGAGATTGGCCAGCCCTGCCCTGGTGACCAGCACGCCCTTGGGCTTACCGGTCGAACCTGAGGTATAGATCGCATAGGCCAGGTGAGCCGGCCCGGGCACGGCGGACGGGGCCGCCGGCCGCGCTTCCGATCGTTCTGCGCCGACCGGATCGAGGACGATCGCCCGGGGGTACCTCTCGTCGTCGCCGAGCGCCGGATCGCCGATCACCAGCCCGACCCCGCTGTCGCGCACTATGTAGGCGAGCCGGTCGGCCGGGTGATCCGGATCGAGCGCGAGGTACCCGCCGCCGGCCTTGAGCACTCCGAGCATCGCGACGACCAGCTCAGCCGAGCGCCTGAGCCCGACGCCGACCAGGACGTCCGGACCCACGCCGTGCTGCCGCAGCAGGCCAGCAAGCGCGTCCGCCCGCTGGTCAAGCTCGGAGTAGCTGAGCACCCGGTCCCCGCAAGCGATCGCCGGGGCCGATGGCGCTCGGATTGCCTGGGCCGCGATGAGCTCGGGAATAGCTGAGCCGGCCGCATGCGCCACCGGATTGCCGCCAAAACGGGCCACCTGCGCGCTCTCGGCGTCATCGAGCAAGGACAGCTCGGAGACCGGACGCTCGGAGGAGCCAGTCGCCGCACCGAGCAGGCGCACGTAGTGAGTGAGCAGCCGCTCCATGGTCTGGCGATCGAAGATGTCGGTGCGGTAGTCCAGGTCGACGGTGACCACGTCCTGCTTCTCGCTGATGAAGAAATCGGCGTCGAAGCGCACCAGGCCAGCGTCGAAGCCGAACGTCGTCACCTCCAGCCCTGGCATTACCAGGCCTGAGGTTGGCGCGCTCAAGTAGGAAACCGCCGCTGTGAAGAAAGGTGTGTAACTGACGTCCCGGTCGCCCGCGAATACTTCCACCAGCTTCTCGAACGGCAGGTCCCGGTGCTCATGCGCGTCGAGGGTTACCCGCTGTACGCGCCTGACCAATTCGTTGAAGGTGGGATCGTCCGCCAGATCCGTACGAATAACCACTGTATCAACGAAAGCACCTATCAGCTGCTCGAAATCCGTGTCGCTCCGGTCAGCCATCGCGCAGCCCACCGCAATGTCGTCGGTGCCGCAGTATCTTGACAGCAGCACATTGAGCCCTGCGAGTATCACCGCGAAGACCGTGACCCGCGCTTTGCGTGAAAATACGCGCAGATCATCCATAAGTTCGCGATCAATAACTACCGAGGTGCGGGCCCCTTCGAAGTCAGGTACGGGCGGGCGCGGTCGATCACCGGGAATCATTGGCGCCGTCAGATCGGCAAGCTGCTTGCGCCAATAGTCGAGATGACCTTCGAACGCCCCGTTGCCGAGCCTGCGTGCTTGGAGTTCGGCGTGGTCAGCGTACTGGCGCGGGAGCGGTGGCAGTGGCGCGGGCGTCGCCGGCCCGCCGCGCGCGCGGGCCGCATAGAGCGCGGAGAGTTCCTTCGCGAGGACGGCGAGACTCCAGTGATCAGCGACTATATGGTGTATGACGATCAGCAGGATGTGGTCGTCCGCATCCAGTCGCAGTAAATCCGCTCGTATTACGTAGCCTGCGCCAAGAGCGAACAGAATCCGGCTTCTTTCGCGCGCCACTTCACGCGCTTTTGCGAGCCTTTCATCCTTGCTTGCGCCAGATATTTCTATGACCGGGATCGTCATCTTGCGCGGCGGGTTTATAACCTGGACCGGAGTGCCGTCAGCGTCGTTATAATAAGACGCCCGCAGCACATTGTGCCGGGCAATCAGGTCATTGAAGGCGAGTCCCAATGCCCCTTTATCCAGAACGCCATTCAGTCGATAGGCCACCGGCACGTGATAAAACGGCGAGTCGGGAAAGAGGTGATGAACGAGCCAGAGCCGTCGCTGGGCGAATGAGAGCGGAACGGGGGCCGCAGGATCGGCCGAGCGCGCAATGCCCGTCCGCCCAGCCTCGACAACCGCGTGATCAGGGGCTACGCGCGGCGACTCGCCAGCCGACTCCATCATCATCGCGCCCTCCTGTCACGACCCGTCAGCCAGCCCACGTCAATTGACCCGCAGCCGACCCGCCAATCAGGCCCGCTTTCGCTTTACTATCCGGGCCGCGTGCGACGATAAATCGAAGCAGCAAACGATCGCACCGCCGCAAAGGCGCTCATTGGCATTTCTCCCCTACGGAGGCACTGTCCGGGAGGTCGAGCCAAGCACGTCCTGATGCACTGTAACCCGGGCTCAGATGCTCGGGAAGGCCTTAAGAGAGGCCATTTGCAAATCATCAAGCCGTGTAAGCAAGGTGATTACGCGACACCAGGTCAGGTCATTCATTTGCGCGAGGGACGGCCAGTAAATAATCTTTACAGTCAGCTGCCGTCCATGCGCCGGCACGGGCCGGCCGGTACCGGAGTCACGTCCACCCAAGATCTGGTCAACTCTCGACGGCATGGTGGGGCGGGTGTCGCTGGTGTGGCCGGCGGGCTGCGGCCCGGATCGGGAAGAGTTTGCCGCACGGGCGGCGGAAACTCTCCCTGATCATGAAATTCCGCCCGGTATGCCCGGTTCCTGAGGAAGAGTTTCCGTGCCGGGGAGAGTTTGCCGCGGTTTTCCGCGGTCAACTCTCCGCCAGGCGGAAAGTCTTCACGATCATGAAGCCTGCCGCCGAGGCCCGGTCCGGTACCGCGCAGCGGTGCCCCGTACCGGCTCTAGCACGGCACGCCAAAATGCGCGGCCGACTCTTCGCGATCACCCAACGGCACCCAACACACGCCGAGAACGCGGACTTTCTGGCGTATTACGTCGAACTCGTTGGCCAGGAACGCGTGCGTCCCCCGCCCGTTCGAGCGCGGCCGCGTACCGCGCCAGCGCGAAGTCGGGGTTGTCGTACTCAGGATGGGCCGCCGGCCGGCATCCGCCACTGCGGAGACCAGCGCTGGACCCAACTGCCGCCGTGGCCGCTGAAAAAAGGGAGTGACACAACCGAGGGACTTGACGCTGAACGGTTCTGAGATGAACACACGCCACTCCCGTCGGATCACTCCGGACTCCGCCGAGCGACTGCTCGGCGGTTCGGCCGACGACGTCAACGACCCCCTGGCTCGTGTCCTCGCCGCTGCGGCGGCGCGTGGGCGGGAGGACGAGCTAGGCGGCGAAGCAGCGGCTGTGGCCGCGTTCGAAGCACATCATCTCGGTCCCGTTTCTATCCACAGGAGAGGGCAGATGATCAAATCCCCGCTTGCAAAACTCCTTACCGCCAAGGCGATCGCCGCCGGCCTGGCGGTCTGCGTGACCGGTGGCGTAGCGGTCGCCGCTAGCACCGGCGCCCTGACCGCCCGCACCTCGGCGAAGATCCACCTGACGGCTCCGAACACGAAGACCCGCACAGGCACCAAGACGAAGACAGGCACGGGCAACCCCAGCGGCAAGAAGCCGGGAACCGCCAGCAAGCCAGCCGCCGGTCCAGCCCGGCTCTGCCGCACGCTCGCCACCCGGGTCGCGTCGGCCGAGCAGGGCGCGAGCGGCGCGGCGGGCAAGGTGCTCGACGGGGCCGGCCTTGAGCGGGCTCTGGCCAACCCGGTCGTGCTCCAGGTGGTCAACAACCCGGCCTTCACGTCCCTGGTCTCCGCGGTGCAGGCCGCGACGGCGGTGCCCGACTACTGCGCGCTCCTGCTCGGCCTGCCGAAGATCCCGGATCCCGGCAATCTCATGGAGGTTCCCAGCTCGATCCTGGCGCGGGTCCTGCCCGCCCTGCCGGTTACGGTGCTGGCCCAGATCCTGACCGGCCTGCCCGCGACCGTGCTGTCCCAGGTCTTCGCCGCGCTGCCCACCGCCAGCGTGACCCAGATCCTGACCAGCCTGCCGGCCACGGCGCTGTCCGGTGTCCTCACCGCCCTGCCGACCGCGACGCTGGCCCAGGTCCTGACCGACCTGCCCGGCAACGCGCTGGAGACGGTGCTGACGCTGGTGCCCGCGACCGGTCTGGCCCAGGTGCTCACCACGCTCCCGACCGCCGCCCTGGCGCAGGTCTTCGGCGCCCTGCCAACCGCGGCCGTGACCCAGATTCTGACCACGCTCCCGGTGCAGGGCTTGACCCAGGTGCTGACCAGCCTGCCGGCGGGCGCCTTGTCGAAGGTCCTGACGATCCTGCCGACAGCTGGCCTGACGCAGGTCCTGACCACCTTGCCCACGTCGGCGGTCGGCACCGTCCTCACGACGCTGTCCGCGACCGGGCTGACGCAGGTGCTCACCGGGCTGCCGACCTCGGCGCTGACCCAGGTCCTCACCGGGCTGCCGACCTCGGCGCTGACCCAGGTCCTCACCGGGCTGTCGGGGTC
>Ga0134128_10003471_pt1 | contig 19261 bp, 12 predicted proteins | sample KB31754_FD_96462 | JGI IMG/M metagenome (GOLD analysis project Ga0134128, IMG submission 96462) | Terrestrial soil microbial communities with excess Nitrogen fertilizer from Kellogg Biological Station, Michigan, USA - KB3-175-4 | ecosystem: Environmental > Terrestrial > Soil > Unclassified ...
GGTGACATGGAAGTCCTTTGCCAGTGACATATCCGCGTTCCAAAAGCCTGGAGAACGCACCGCGCCATTGCGAAGGCCCATGTTGCCGAACTGCCACCACTGAGGAAAGGCAGTTGGATCGGACGCCGTAAGAACTGCGGGGTCGGACCCGAACGCGGCCGTGAAGGCGTTCGGATTGAACCATTGATCCTGTGTCCGGGCTCCTGAATTGGGATCGCCCACCAGATTCGGCCGGCACACGCCAAGCTCGCCCTGAATGCCGTTACAGGGCGCCGTGATCACCAGAGGCACGCCATTCTGGAAATTCCAGTTCTGCGTTAGCGTCCAGCCGCCGAAAAGGGCGCTTCCGAATCTGCTGCCGGACAGAAACGGTTTCCCTCTGCCGAACGGCAGCTCGTACGATCCGGCAATGTTCAGCACATTGGGAATATCGTCGGCGGTTAGCGCCACGTCCGCGTAACGATCGTCGGGATTTTGCGGTCCCGCGCCTCCGGCCGTATTGCCGGTGCCTCCCGATAACCCGCCGGGCACGAGTGACGAGCGCCCCACGGTGCGTCCGATGGTCGTCGGGGTTGCCGTGTTGCCGATGATGCTTCCCGTGTTTGGCGTGCCGATATTCTTCTGATGTGTGTAAGACACCATCAGGTTGAAGCCCCTCGAATAGCGCTTTTCTGCCTTCACCTGCAAAGCGTTATAACGATTGAACCCGTCGGGGTTGGAATTGACGCTCAGATTTGTGTACTGCGGATAGGGCCTGGCGATCAGCGACAATGGCGCCGTTGCCCCGTAGATCGGAACCAAAGCGGCTGGTGTATCCACCGAGTTATTAATCTGCGTTTTTTCCTGTAACCGAAGCGATGTAGGCACGCGGTCGTAGCTGCGGAACTCATCGCCGAATAAGTGCAGCCCGTGTGTTCCGACATACCCGACGCTCAGGGCTACGTCTCCCGGCAGTTCACGCTGGACGAACAGACTCCACTGCTGTACATAAGGATCGTGGGAGCCCTTTAAGAAACCCTGCGGCCCCGTGCCAAGGAACTGGTTATTCTCCTGCTTCACTTGATTCAGCGGAGGAAGGTTCAGATCCGGCGCCCCCTGACTTAGGATGAATGCCGGGCGCTGGCCCGTGAAATCGCCGTTATAACCGAAATAGTTGGAATACGCCGGTCCGCTGATCGAGCCGTTCTGGTCTCCAAAAGCCGCGCTGATTCCGTTGCTGTAGATGATGTCATACCCGCCGCGCACCACCCACTTTTTGTCGTTAGTCGGCATCCATGCGAAATTGAACCGGGGTCCGAGACTATTCTTATTTGCCGGAAACACATTGGTCGTGGGGTGCGCGGCGGTGCCCATATAGACAATGCGGCCCTGATATGGCACGTCCGGATTCATTCCGTTGAAATCGATATTCGCCAGATAGTTGCTCCGTTCATGGAACCAGCCAAAAATGTCGTACCGCAGGCCGATGTTCAGCGTTAGCTTCGAGTTGACGCGCCAATCATCCTGAATGTAAAACCCCCAGTAATTATTGGTCTGATAAGGATAATGGAATGTCCCGGTGCCGCTGCCCGGATCGACAGCGCCGAGCAGAAATTGGGCAAGTCCGTTGCCACCCTGGCCGCTGACGGGATCGGAGGTCAACCCACCGCCGAAGCCGAGCCCATACCCCCAACTGGCTTGGTACCAATTATTGTCGCGGCGAAATATGAGGCCGCCTTTTAACGTGTGATTTCCTAAAACTTTTGTTATGTTGTCCTGTAGCGTATACGCATCCACGCCCTGTAATCCGTTCTGCCACTGCTGTGGCCCAAACGAACCAAACCCGCTGCCAACCCCGATTGTGGGCACCGGACCGAACTTGTCCAGGATAAAGTTCAAGCCCTGAATTCGTTGAATGATCCCGGAGTTGTCCACCAGAGAATTAGGATTCTGTTTCGGAATCTGATTCTGCCTGCTGTAGCTTGCCCGGAATTCATTGATCAGCGTAGAACCAAATGTCTGTGTGTGGCCGATGGTGAAGATCTGGTTTGCGGTCGTGTAAGGCTGAGCGCCGGAGAGGCCCTGCGTCGGAGCTGTTGGTCCGCTCCAGGGGAGCCGATAATTTGCGTAATAGCTTGGATTAAGAAGATACTCGACAAACAGAGCACTCTTTTCGTTAAAGCGGTGATCTACTTTAATCGACATGTTATTAGTCGTTAAACTGCTGCCGATTCCACCGAGATAGTTATTGCAGAAACCGAGGCATCCGCTCGGCCCCTGTTGTAACGGGTCGAGGAAGTTGGGATTGGGAAAACTTTGCGCGTAGTAGAGCGCCAGCGGATCGATACGATTTTGCGGAATCACATTTCCGGCAAAGGGCGTGCGAGCGAACTGGCCGTTGGCGTCCGGTCCGATGGTGGAAAGTGGATCGTAGATATTGCAGGTCGGGCAAGAGCCTATTCCCGGAGCATTGCTGAAATCGCCGCTACGCTCGGCTGGCGTTGGCACGGTATAGATGCCGCTCTTGTTTTCATGGAGAAACGAAGTTTCCCAGGAGAAGAAAAAGAAAGTTCGGTCCTTTATCACGGGCCCACCGAGCGTGCTGCCGAAGTCGTTATAGTTCACCCGCGGTGAAAGGAACTGATTTCCCTGCGCGTCGCGCCGGTCGAACGGATTGCTGGCGCTGAAGAACGAGTTCCGATTGAACGCGTATGCGTTTCCGTGGAACTGATTCGTGCCGGACTTCAAGATGATATTGACTACCGCGCCGCTGGTGCGGCCCCATTCGGCGGCCATCCCGTTATTCACCAGGTTAAATTCCCCTACCGCATCCGGCGATGGATTCACTACTACGGCCTCCGGGCCCAGTGTTGCATTCAGTGTGCCGTCCAGATACCAGGCATTCGCGCCGCCCTGGCTGCCGTTAACACTGATACCCGAGCCCACAATGTGCGTCGGATCGGGGAAACCGCCGAACTGGCTATCGAAGCCGAATGCCGACCCCGTCGGTCCAACCGATTGAGTGATGCCGGGTAACAACTGCACGAGCATTTGTACATCGCGCCCGACCAGAGGAACCTTATCCAGCAACTGCGGTTGAATCGATGTTGTAAAGTTCGAAGCCGTGGTTTCAAGCAGAGGCGGCGCCGCATTCACGTTCACCGTCTGAGTGACGTCGCCCACTTTCAGTGCGCCGTCTACAGTTAAGGCAGTTCCACCCTTTACTTGCACATCGCTGATGTCGACTGAACTAAAACCCTGAGCGTGAACATGTACGACATACCTACCCGGGACCAGATCTGTTACGAAGTAGAACCCTGACGAGTTCGTGGTCACTTTCGTCGTGACATTTGTCGCAAGATTGACTACTTCCACCTGGACACCGGGCACAACGGCGCCTTGTGCATCCGTAATGGTTCCTTGAACTGTGCCGCGATCAAGCGCCGCGCGGACGCTATTTGCGGCGACACACAGTAGAATCGCCCATAAGACAATGCGGAATTTCCTACTCATAACGACTCCTGTTCCATACACTTCTTTCAACTGGCCTTCACTAGGTCGCCTGCGTTTCCTGCGAAAGTAAAACCACCGCCGCGAGCGCGAAGCCGATTCCAAGCCCCTGGCGGGCCGTCAACTTCTCGCCCAAAAACAAATACGCTGCCCCTACTGTCACAAGAGGGTACAGATTGATGATCGGAATAACAATCGACGCCTTGCCGCCTTTTTCGAGCGCGGCAAAGCTGGTAAGCACTCCCAGGCCGTTGAGAAGACCGCCTAGAGCCGCCAGCGCAATCAAAGGCCACGTCACGCGCCAGTCCTCGTGTCCGATCAACGGAATCGCGGCTGAAATGACAAACATGGCCAGGCAGAACCATACAAACGACATTTCAAATGAAGTCTCGTTCGTGCTCAACTTCTGCGTCACTCCGGTAACGCCAAAGAACAGAAGCGCGGCCGCCGATAACATGAACCAGGTCTGCATGTTCAAATACTCAACAGGTAAATGGAAACCGCTGCGGCGGCGAGCCCCAGCATCTGCACGCGATTCAGTGTTTCCTTCAAAACGAAGAACGCCAGCACAACCGTCACCAACGGGGCAAGTCCAACGACGGGAATCACGATAGACGCTTTGCCGCCCCGCGCCAGCGCGAGATACATCGCGATATTTCCAACGCCTCCCAATAGACCGGTGATAAAGCCATACAGAGCGCCCCGGCGAGCACTGCCACGGCTGCAATGCAGATTCTTTGAGAGCAGAGGCCATAACAGCAGTGGAGCGAGTCCTAAAGAGAACAACGCTTGATTCGCCCAAGGCGAGATTCGGTCCACAATGATCTTCGATTGCAATCCCCAGGCTCCCCACAGAAGAACCGTGAGGAACGATAGCAGCATCGGCTGCGAGAGCGGCAAGGGCCGCCGTTGCCTTTTTATCTGTTCACTTTGGTTCACGGCGGTTTGCGGCCTTTTCCGCGCTGTTCTTTGAATCGGCGCCGTACTGGATCGTCAAATGCATGGTCCCCTGCTTTGCGGGAAGCTCGATCGCCTCCCGCGCGAGGTCTAGCTTGTTCCATGGTTGGCCATCCAGCGTGACGCTTTGGATGGTTCCTTCGGGCACTCGGACCACTAGCCATGTCTGCTTTGCCCGATTCGGGGCTGGCAACTGCACGGTGGCTTTCAGTTCGCGCTGTTTCGCGCCCGGATCAATCGTGTAACTGATAGGTCCAAAGAACGTTTGCACTCCTTGAACCTTCACCCCTTCCTTCGCCGCCAGCCATCGCCGCGGCGTGCCGGGCGCCAGCCATAGGGTGTCTTCATCTTCAATCACCAGCAGATCGCGGATACGATTAACAAATCGCGCTTCGTCGGGGATCTTATAGAACGGTCCGCTTCCATGACGCCACTGATGATATTCTTCCGTGAACATATTCGCGTCGGGATATAGACACGCGACAAAATCGTTGTAAAGATTCCGGATCGCCGCTTTGGGCTCGTGTCGCCGCAGATAGATCTGAATCGGGTTCACGAGGTTTGCCTGAAAGACCATACCGCCCTGGCTGAACCAGTAGCGATCGTCGGTCATCCCGTGGATGTTCATACCCATCCCGCTCGAAAGCGTCAGGTTGTCCTCCCAGTCGTCCAGAATCCAGTTCGCGATCGGCTCATTGGGACCAAACACGCCTAACAGAAGGAAGAGAACGGGGCCGCAAAGCGTATCGCGATCCGCGCCTAGCCGCAGTAGCGGGTTGATGTCCGAATGCCCGTAGCGATGATAATAGTCGCGTTCCATCGGCCCGAATAGCCGGAAGCGACGCTTCGGCACGATGGGCACAAACGGCTCAAATGTGCCGTCCTGCATGCGCGCGACGGGAGACGCCTGGCTGGCGCGCAAAATGTCGGATCGCAGGTCCGCCAGATAGGCATCCGCTTCCCGCTGCACCGCGGCAGCATCCGCCATTTCCGCATCACGTAGAGCTTCGGCGGTTCTTGCCATTCCCGCCCAGGCATAGGCATTGATCACGAACCAATTGGCCCAATCGGAGTTGTCTTCCAGTCTCGATGCCGGCAGCATCCCGTATTCGGGCGCCTTGTTGCCGCGGTCATCGAATTTCTTTGTACTTTTCCGTTGTTCCTCAATCCATCGAATTGCCTTCCGCATGTGAGGCCATGCATGCGCGAGCCATGTCCGATCCTGGGTATAGAAATAGTGCTGCGCCAGAACCCACAGCACAGTGCCGTGGTCCAGGCCGTATCCACTCGCGGTGTAATCGTAATCCGCACTGATACGCGCGCCGTGAAAAATTCCATCCGGGCCGCCCTGCTGTAGTCCTGGAAAGTTCTTGCTGCCCTGCAATCTCATCATCGTTTCGAGATAGGACTCGGCGGTCTGTTTCTGCCCCAACGTATCCAGCAAGAGCACCTGGTAAGCAGCTTCGTTCTCGAACACGTCGTAGTTGTAGCTCGCCGCTGGGACCATCATCAGCCCGGTATTCGGGTCCTTCGTTGTGCTGATGTGAATGTGTGTTATGACTGCTCTTGCGATGTCGTTAAACCGCTGTTCAGGCACGTTGAAGCGCACCGCCGGTGTGACAATATCTTTCCAATAAGCGACCACGCGCTGCCGCTGTTCGTCATAACTCAAGCGGGCCAGATCGCCGAGATCCGGCCCTTGCAGATCCGAAACAAAGGGAAGCTTCAAGACCACGGATTTGCTGCCGCCGGCCGGAATCGTGACGGCTATCTTGACCGCCTGCTCACCTGTTGTTTCCGGTTGCGGCGCCATGGTAACGGATATGCCCGCCTGCCGTTCTACTTGCGCGCGTATCCGGCCGTTCAGTTTCACGGTGTTGTTCTCTACGCTGAGGCTCCCATTCGGATTCATTGAGAGCCAGACTAGTGCATTTCGCTCCGCCGCTGTCGGATTGTGCGCTTCCAAACGCACCATCAGGACCGCGGGTGTTTCTTCATCGCGCGCCGAACCTACGGGCGACAACGGACCGTGTAGCAGAGTGGCGAAAGCTTCTTCGCTGTACTCAAATCCTTCGTTGTTCCACGTCTGCTTCACAACCGGCAAATATCGATCCAGCACGCTAACCGATGCGCGATGGTCAGCCCTATCGTATGCGTTCGTCCCCGTGCCAATTCGCCATGTGAAACGATCGCCCGGCCAGTTCAGCCGAGCCAGCTCACGGCCCTTTGCTTTTGTGCCCGATTTGCTGATGTAAACATTGCCGCCGTATTCAAACGCGAACTTCTGCCAATTCGAATCGGCAGCGAGGGGGAAGTACGCCCGGCCGCCACCCTCCCGGTCCCAAGGGTCGAGCGGCGGGATCTCGCTGGATGCTCGTTCATAGGTCTGTTCCGGTTCATGAAGGAGCCGCTTTCGAATCTTTTCCCGGCCGGCTCGGGGGTTCGGCTTTTCCGGGTCAGTCGCATTTTCAATCCGCACACCGAACCACGGAAGGACGATTGGTCCGCTGTTCAGGTCCGCGACCGCGAATGAGAACGTCCGGTCTTGTGTAGTTGCGCCTGAGTGCTCAGCCAGGTGGATGGTTGCGACGGTTTCATCGTTCGAACCGGGCAACGAAGGCCGGGCAGATATCAAATCCAATACGACGCCTTTGCGAGCGCTCCCGGCGCTCAGTGACCAGGAGTCGGAGTCCTGCATCGTGTCTTCAGCGGAGAATTGCCACGGCTTCACTGAGATCAGCTGCCCGTTGTAAATCGATGCCGAGCCTGTCAAGTTCGCGCTGCCGCTAAACTCCACTCGTATTTGCCGCGCGGCTTCTACTGTCTCGGAAAAGACCTGGAGGGCCGCCAATTCCGGCATACTGTCCGGAAACACGATCCGTACTTTCAACGCGCGCCGGTATCGCACTCCCGGCAAGTGGGCGGCTAGTGGATTTTCACTCGTTGACAGAGGTTGAAATTCGTACTCGCAGACAGATCCCACGCAATGCTCGGTAGTCGCCGCGGTAAGCCAGTTCCCCTGCCAGGCGTCATCGAGCGGATCTTCCATCGAGGGCATTTTCGGAGGCTCCGACGGCCACGTCCGAAACCAGTACTCAACACGCGCCCCATGCGCCGCTTCGTGAGCAAAATGGATCCGTACCTGGGCGACATCGCGTTCTTCGTCCCACTCAATTCCGGCATTTGTCTTTCCGGCCGACTGCTGAATGTTCTTCAGACGTAGCGGGCCGGCGTCGCGCCATTCTGTCAGTTTTCCGAAAGGAGCCAGATCGAGGCGCGCCGCGGCGGCCTGCGCGAGGGCGGCGGCACTAAGCAGCACTGAGATTATTGCCGCCCATTTCGTCACGGTGCGCTCCTCCATGCCGCGGAACCGTCGAAGCGATAACGCCGGATCGCGTCCTCACTAAGACGAACGCCGAGTCCGGGCGTTTTGGGCACGGCCACCATGCCATCTTCGTCGACCAGAATGTCTTCCACCGTGGTTTCCCAGCGCAGTGGCGACTTGCTGGTGGAAAATTCCAGCATTTCCGCCTGGCAATGATTCGCCAGGAAGTGCAAATTTGCCGCAATTTCAATATTGGTTTTATAGCCGTGAGTGATCACACGTTTCCCGCGTTTCCGGGCCGCTTCGGAAATTTTGAGAATGCCTGTGAATCCGCCGACACTTGTAATATCGGGCTGGCAGATCGCCGCTCCGCCGCGGTCCATCGCTTCGACGAACTCGTCGACGTGTGTCAGACCGAGGTCGCCGACCCCAAGCGGTAGGCCCGCCTCCGCCGCCATTCTCGCGTGTCCGGCGATGTCATCGAGCGGCAGGGGGGCTTCGAGAAAGAGCACGCCGACATCGCGGAATATCGGCGCGAGTTTCAGCCCTTCCTCCGCCGTCTGGTAGCTGAGCCCTGCATCGATAATCAGTCCGCCCTTCCCGAGCACAGTTCGCGCGGCCCGCAGCAGACGTGCGGTCTCCTCCAGATCGTCCATCCACCATGGGTCCGCTGCGAACTTGATGTTTCGCAGCCGGAGCTTCGCCATAGCGTCTTCCACCTGACGGCGGACGTCATCTTCCGTCCGCGCCATGGGGTAGATCGTCCCGTATGCTTCCACTCGGTCCCGCTTCGCCCCGCCAAGCAACTCATGGATGGGCCGCCCCTGCATCTGCCCGGCGATGTCCCAGAGCGCAATATCGATGCCGCCGATCGCGTGCATCATGAGGCCCCGCCGCCCCACATAGCAGGTCGATTCGTACATCAGATCCCAGAGTTCCCGTGGATTGCTTGGATCGCGCCCGAGGAGCAGTTCGCGAAGTCCGCGAGCTTTGCTATGGGCTGGGCGGGCGTAAACGATGCCTTGCACCGCGTCCGCCAAAGTCTCCACTTCGCCTATCCCGATAAGTCCCTCGTCGGTTTCCACGCGGATCACGCAGTCGTCGTACGATCCGTCGAAAAGCCCGATGTTCGGGTCCTCGATTCGTAAGTGAATCGCCTGAATGTCTGTAATTTTCAAATCAATAGTTCTCCGGCGCCAGGAACGAGAGAGCTCTCAGAACCGTTCTTCAGATTCTGCGCCACTCTCGCTGCGTTTTCTTACAAACTTCGCCGGGAACTGGTAAAAGCGTATAACCGGCGTAAGCGGGATTAGTGGGGAATCGAACTGCAGTCAATCTGAAGCGAACGGATCTTCACTGAGCGCACCGTCAGCTTGCGGGGAAACGCCTGTGATCTGGTGAAATAGCGAACAAAAATGGCTTGCATTCCGAAAACCGAGCGCGCGAGCGGCCTCTTTGGTTGAGGCCCTTTCGGTCTGGAACAGATGCCGCGCCTTGGATACAAGCAATGAGTTGTAGTACGAATGCGGACTAATGCCTGAAGAATTCTTGAAAAGCGGAATGAAACGCGAAGGACTGATGCCAACGTCCGCGCAAAGATCGGTCAACCGGAATCCCTGTTTACCATGGCTATTCATAAACTCCGTGGCGCGATGCATATGAATCCACGGCAGTTGCGGAGCAAGGTTGAATTCCACAGGCGCAATCCGATCGGTGGGCCAGTCCCGCACCAGATAGATCAGAATTTGGCGGAGCAGCATCTCGACCATGGGCCCGAACCCAGGGCGCTGCTTCTGAAATTCGCCGATCAATTTGTAAATCAATTCAAACGCTTCGGCGTTATGCTGCTTTCCGATCAACCGCAGATGCTGCCCGAATCCCTGAATGGGCAATGACATCGCTTCAGTTACAGACCGAAGCACCGATGGCCGGACAATCAGCGTCAGTCCGCTGGAACTCGACCCTCCCCGGCCAAAACGGCAGTGGTGAACATCGCCGGGATGCACAACCGCCAGTTCGCCTTCTTGCAGAACCTCGCATCCGGCCGGCAGCGAATTGATTTCGACCTCTCCCGAAAGGCAGGCGACTAGACAGTACTCTCCGTGCGTGTGCGCTAGCCCATCGTATTGCCGCGCGAGGTAGTCGAAATAATGGAAACCGAGTCCGAGGTCCGGCGTCAGCCATACTTGACTGGCCACCGGTTGCGCCCGTAGCGTTCGCAACATGGGAAATCCTGAAGCGTTGGGACGACGGTATCACAGCGGCCGGAGGCATGCAAGGCAACCTTAGGATTCCGGCAAGCAAATGCAGTGATTTTTCACAAGAAATCTCCACGGTCGGGCGGGCCACCCACGGTGATGAAAATAGGCGCCTTCCGTGGCGTACGCTTTAGCGTGATGAAGCGTGCCGCGGTGAACTTCAATTGCCGTTTCGTGCCGCGCGCATTGCCGGCTGAAGCGGGCAGCAGCACGATAAGCCGTGCGCCACGGCGATTTTCAAGGGGAGATGTTATCACCTCGTTCCTGATTTAACGCCCCGCCACCGTCATCGCTCCGTCAATCACCAGCGTTGTTCCGGAAATGAAAGAAGCGCCTTCCGACGCGAGGAAAAACGCCGCTTCAGCGATATCGCGCGGCGTGCCGATGCGCCCCACCGGATGGAAGCTCCGCACCTGCCGTAAAGCCTCCTCGCGATCCGGCAATGAGTCGAGCCACCGGTCCATCAGCGGCGTCTGAATATAGCCTGGACAGATCGCGTTCACACGAATGCCATCGCCGCCGTGATCGAGCGCCATAGCGCGTGTGAGGCCGATCAATCCGGATTTTGCGGCATCGTATGCCGCCGAATCAGGCCAGGAGAGAAACGCATGGACGGACGCGATGTTAACGATCGATCCTCCTTGCCGGCACAGATGCGGAATTGCCGACCGGCACATCAGGAACACGCCGCGCAAATTCACATTCATCTGGCGGTCCCAATCTGCTGTTGTGAGATCCTTCACCGAGCCGGCCACTTCGATGCCGGCGTTGTTCACCAATACGTCGAGACGTCCGAATTCAGCGACGGTCGCCTCCACAGCCCGTTTGGCGTCCTCTTCCCGCCCTACGTCGCCGGCAATTGAGAGCGCCGGAGCGTTCCGCCGCAGTTCTTCCGCTTTGCGCTCTGCTCCGGCCGCATCGATATCGAACACTGCGACGGCAAAGCCGGTCTCGGCGAACCGGTCGGCAATTCCCGCTCCTATGCCGGCCGCTGCCCCCGTCACCAAAACTGTGTGTCTCATGATCCGGCCAGCGCCTCTCATTTCCAGGCCAATCGCGCCCGGTATTCCTCTTTTCCTCGAATGTTCGTCCGCAGGTGAAACAGGGGGCCACCGACTAACATCGAGCTCGGATCGTAACCGGATGGCGCAAGTGTTTCGGCTTCCCTCTGTCCTGCCGATGTAACGAAGACTTCGTTCAGATCGGGTCCACCAAACATCAAAGACGACGTCTGCAATGCAGGTACGTGTACGCGCCGTTCCACCGTCCCATCCGGCCGGTAGCGCACCACTCCCGCGCCGAACCATTGCGCGCACCAGATGAAACCATCTACATCCACCGTCAGGCCGTCCGGGACTCCTTCCTCTTTCGGAACCTGCGCCAAGATCCGCCGGTTACCTACACTTCCGTCGCTTCTCCGATAATCGTAGGCGTAGATTCGCCTCGCAGCCGAGTCCGCGTAGTACAGCGTGCTCTCATCGGGAGAAAAACCTAGCCCGTTAGAAAGCAATATCCCTTCATCGACTACGTGAACCGAGCCGTCCGTGTCCACACGGAACAAACAACCTCGTTCATAGTTGTCGTTTGGCTCGAAAAAGCACGATCCGGTAAACAGCCGGCCTTGCGGATCGGCCACACAATCGTTCAATACGCATTTCTTCCCTTCGGCGGAATCGGCAACCAATTGCCACTCTTCCTTGCCGTCCCATAACCAGATTCCATTCGAGTTGGTAACGACGAATCCGCCGCTGTCGAGCAGCGCAAGGCCGGCCACTTCGGTTCCGCTCTGCAGCAGTTCGTGTCGCTTCTTCGACCATAGATACCGGTAGACACGCCGTCCCGTGATATCGGTCCAATACAGGGCCTCAGCCCGCGCGTCCCAGAGCGGGCTCTCGCCGCATAAGTCGCCGTAATCCGCAATTGCCTCTACTTGTTCCATGTCGATCTCCTGAAGAATATAAGGCATTGCACTCGATTCACTTCGAGCGTTGCGGTTTCCACGCGCCGGCGCCTTCCTCGACGACGATCTGCTGGTCGGCGGGAATATCCTTCAGAACGTCGGCGCGCCCGCTTGGCCACGTAACATGCATTTCATCCACCTTCCGCGCCGCGCCCAATCCGAAATGCATACGCAAATCGTTCTGCGAAAGATAACTGCCGCCGCTGCGCACCTCTTCCATCTGCTTTATTCCTGCGGCCCAAATTTCGATCCGTGCGCCGATGCCGTCACGATTCGATTTCGTGCCTACCGTCCGGATGCCGATCCAATGATTCCGCGTTTGCTCGTCCAACATAAGTAGCGAAGGCATCTCGCTCAATTCGTTGACGGCAATTGCCATCCTTCCATCATTGAGGAGGTCCGCCGAAGCGGCTCCGCGACTGGAGTGCAATTCCGCGAATGCGGGACCGGCTTCGCTGGAAACATCATCAAAGCGGCCATTTCCCAGGTTTCGGTACAGCAGCTTCTTCTGTTTGAAACGGGAATCGCTGCCCGCCGCTTCAATCTCCGGAGAGAGATGGCCGTTTACCGAAAGAATATCGGGCCAGCCATCGTTATCCACATCCACAAACAGGACGCCCCAACCCAAATAGCTGCGAATACGGCCCAACCCCGCTTCAAAAACTCGATCTCCAAACGATCCATTTCCATTGTTGCGGTAAAGGTTCGGGCTATCGTCGGAGAAGTTTGTCTTCACGATATCGAGCCAGCCATCGTGGTTGTAGTCCGCGGCGGCCACGCCCATGCCGGCCTGAGGCTCTCCGTCGTCATTGAACGCTGTTCCCGAAGCAAAACCTACATCGCGAAACGTTCCATTGTGCTGGTTGTGGTAGAGAATGCTCGCCGTCGAGTCGTCCGCGACGTAAATATCGGGCCAGCCATCGTTGTCATAATCGAGCGTCAGCACGCCGAGTCCGTAATGGCCCTCCGTTTGTCGGATTCCCGAGGTCACGCTCACATCTCTGAATCGACCGCCGCCCTCGTTGTGAAAAAGATAGTTCAGCCCCGGCTTCAGACCGCGCGGGCCGCAGGCAATGGGAACTCCCTTGTATTGGCAAAACTCACCCGACCCTGGCGCCGGAGTTCCCGACAGATCGGCGCCCAAATCGACATAATTTGTCATGAACAAGTCCAATTTGCCGTCACGGTCGTAATCGACGAACGCGCAGCCGGAGTTCCATCGCCCCTCTGCTCCCGCAAGGCCTGCCTGCCCGGCGACGTCCGTGAAGGTTCCATCTCCGTTGTTGTGATAGAGCCGGTTGCGGCCATAGTACGTCACGAAGAGATCGTCCCAGCCGTCGTTGTCAAAATCTCCCACGCATGCGCCTTGGCCCCAGCCCGTATAAGTCATTCCGGCTGCGCGCGTCACGTCTGTGAATGTGCCGTCCCTGTTGTTGCGATACAGATGACTGGTTGGTAAGTCGTTGCCTGCCTTCAACCCGAATTGCGTTCCATTGACGACGAAGAGATCGGGAAACCCGTCGCGGTTGTAATCGATAAACGCCAGGCCGCTGCCGTTCATCTCGAGAATGTATTTCTTATGCGTTTCGCTGCCGCAAACGTCGACCATCGTCAGGCCCGCTCGACGAGCGATGTTGACGAATGACAGGCTGAATCGGGTTCCCGTTTCGGTCAGCCCGGCAAGCGCGGCGCTCGCCAGCAAAATCGCTCCGAGCCCCGCTGCAAATGGCATTCGGTGCAGGAGCATCTCATTTCGCCGCCGGCATCAGCACGTCTTGTGTCTGCCGGGAGAGCACTTCCTCTTCGCGCATCGCGCCAAGCGCCTCGAATCGTTGTGCCGCGTTTTCGGCATCGGACTGGCGGCCCAGGCGCCGGTAGATCTGCGCCATTTTGTAAAGCGGCAGGGCGTACTTTGCATCGAGGCGTGTTGCCGTTTCGAAATCGTTTAGGGCTCCCGCGAGGTCGTTTCGATCCATTTTGATCTTGCCTCGTAGATAATACGTCGGAGCGAATCCCGCGTTTTTCGCCATAGCCTGTTTCAGGGATGCCAGCGCGGCATCTGCGGAATTACGTGACAGACGGTAAATGACGAGCGCTTGCAGATAGTACAAGTAAAAATCCACGTCCGGACGCGCCAGAGCGCGGTCTGCCGAGTCCTTTGCAGCCTCTAGATCGCCGGTCATATAGCGGAGAAAAACGAGGCCTTCCCACGCGGCATCGTTGCTTTTGTCAAGTTCCACCGCGCGTTGATACGATGCGGCCGAATCGCGATACCGGCCCAGTCGGAACTCCGCGAGCCCGAGCGTCGTCAGTATAGCCGTTGTCGGCGGTCCCTTGGCCAACTGTTGCTGAAGCATCTGTGCCGCCTCTGGAAAATGCTCTTCGCGAATGAGTTCTTCGCCGGCTTCGCTGCAGTAAATACCGGCCGCGTCCAGTTCGCATGCCTTCACGAGATCCTTGGCTGCGCCGCTCCTGCCGGCCGCTCGCTTCGCCTTGCCGCGGAGGAAAAAGAAGTCCGGTTTTTGTCCGCCGTCCCCGCTCTCCATTGATGCAAGCAAATCCAAGGTCTGGTCGTATTGCTTCAATTGGTAGCGCGCCAGCGCGAGGTTATAAGTAATCGCCGCCGCGTCCGGTTTTGACGTATGCGCCCGGTCGAGATACTGGGCTGCAGCCGCGTAATCATTGCACTGCGCCGCGCCCAATCCGAGCGTTCCCAGTGCGTCCGCATCGGCCGTAGCTGTGGCGGCCGCCGAAAAGAGGACCAGGGCTTTGTCGCATCGTCCGGCTTCGGCATAGAGCGTCCCCAGATGAATTTGCGCCGCTGTAAACGTAGGCAGCCACTCCAGCGCGTGCTCGAATGCTTCCATTGCCGCGGCGGGTTTCTTCTCGCGTTCGTAAACAATACCCAGCGCATTACTGAGAATCGCCGAGCGCGGATACTTCTTCAAGCCGTCTGCCAGGCGTGTCTCGGCCTCCGGCAGCGCCCCCGATTGAATGAGAGGAACCACTGCAAGCAGATATTGCTGCTCTTCGTTGGATGGCGCCTGCGCAAAAGCGCATAAAGCTGTGGACGCCGCCAGAGCCAGCCCGATTCGTACAAATTGCCGTGCAATCCGGATCATCGTCTCATACTGCCCGTACGGAATACAATTCTCCTATGCTTCGTGCGGCAGCGCTCTGCATCCTCTTGGCGTCCGCCGCCGCGCGGAGTAGCACGCCGGCGGTCGCTCTCGTCGCAAAAGGGAACGCGCTGATGCGCGACGAGCGTTACGACGAAGCCGCCATCCGGTTTCAGGAAGCGCTGAATGACGACGGGCATCTCCTTGAAGCCCGCAGGAATCTGGCAATCTGCCGCTTTGAACTACGTCAGTACAGCCAAGCGCGGGAATTGTTTCAGCCTCTCTCCACAGGATCTTCTACGGCCGACTATTATCTGGCTCGAATCGACCTTCTGGAAAACCAGCTCGATCGAGCCATTCGCCGTTTTCGAGCCATCGACCAAGTCGGCGGCATCGAAGATGAAAAATTCTTTCTTGGACTTGCCTACTACAAAAAGGGCGACTTTACTTCCGCGATTCCTTTTTTTGAGCAATGGATCAAGTTGAGCCCTCGGGATTTTCGAGCTCACGAGTTTCTCGCCCGGTCCTTCGCTCGCACAAACCGCCGGGCGGAAGCTGCCCGTGAATTTGCCCGCACGCGAGAACTCCACAATTATTACCTGGAGGGCTCCGTGGCCCTGAAGCGTTGCGCGACCCTGCTCGACCAGGGCCGGCAGACGGAGGCATGGAATCTGTGCGGAAACGATACAGATGACGTCGACAAGATTTCTGCTGTCGCCATGTTATTCTCGCGAGCCGGCGATGACCGGCATGCGCTTCTCGGCTGGAAACGCGCCGTCGCTCTCGATCCCGAATCGCCCGAGAACAATTACAATCTGGCGCTCTCGCTTTTTAAGTTAAAGGACATCGTTCTGAGCCGCCAATACGTTCGCGCCGCGCTCCAGGCCTGGCCCGATTTTCCCGAGGCGAACGTGCTTTATGGAACCATTCTTTACATGCTGCGCCAAGACGGCGCCGCTATTCGCGTGCTGACACACGCGCAAGAGCTTCGCCCAGACGACCCGATGGTGCGCCGCCTACTTGAAGAGCTGGCATCCTACCGTGGCAGCAGGCAGAAGCCCTAGCGGAGGCCCTATAAATGTGGTCGCGATGCGCAGGGCTGAATCACCGAGGAAGGCGGCGAGAAGACATTCTTTGCGTCATTGTCTATCATGCGTTCCGGAAGGCCCGGCGCAACGTAAGCGATGCTCTCGTGCGCAAGCGGGCCGACGCCATGGTCAGCAGTGGTTTGAAAGCGGCCGGTTATCAATACGTGAATGTGGGCGATTGCTGGGACCGAGAAACTTGATCATTGGGTATGCAGCTATTCGCCCCGTAGTGCCTGAATCGGTTAGATCGAAGCGGCCGATACGGTGAAATTGATGGGCCAAATATTGCCCGCAGAGAATCGCCAGCGGGAGCCCGCTGGCTACTGACGTGTCCCCTGAATGCGCTCTAGAGCCTCGCGGGACGCTGCGTCATGAGGATCGATTGCAACAGCCTGGCGAAATTCGCCCCTGGCCCGATCCAAGTCGCCTTGTTCGGAATAGAGGGAGCCGAGAGCCGCATGAGGTTGTGCGGAACCTGGGTCGGCGCCGGCGGCTGCTCGCAGTTCACGCTCAGCCTCCTGCATGCGTCCTTCTCGCATTGCGAGAATTCCCAGATTGTAATGCGCGCCGAAATTCTCAGGAGCGACTGCAGCAAGGTGCGTGAACTGCTGTCGTGCGCGGGCGTAATCTTTTTTCAGAAGCCAGATGGTTCCAAGTAGTTCTTCCGCCGGCGCGTAATCTGACCCAGTCGTCAGGGTGGCGTCAAGCGCTTTCACGGCATCATCAAGACGTCCTGAACGGTAGTAGCTCACGGCAAGATAGAAATGCGCCTGAACGTTTTGCCCGTCTTCCTTGAGCAGCATCCTGAATTCACGTATCGCCTCGGAAAGATGCCCGGTATTGGCAAACTGGATGGCGCGACCGTACTGTTCGTATTCTCCCAGCCGATCTTTGGGATCGGCGCCGGAGCCGCTTTTCGAGGGACTGCCTCCCAAATACCCAAGAGAGCGGAGGCGCGAAATAACCTCCGGGTCTACCGGTTTCGGCGCCGTTCGCCGACTGCCCTGGTAGAGCGATAGCAGCCTGGCTTTCAAATCGAGTGCGACCGAACGGTCCGATTCATAGCGATTCTGTGTCTCTCCCGGATCGGTTGCCAGATCGTACAACTCCGGTTTGGGCGCTTCGATGTATTTGTATCGCCCGAGGCGAATGCTGCGAAGGGAACTGCAGGCAAGGTGATCGCGGGCATACATGCTCTCCGCATAAACTGGCTCGCTTTCAAGACTGTGCGGGCCGGGCAGCCTGAGAAGGCTGTGCCCCTGAAATTGAGGCGGCGCCGGAATACCCAGAAAATCCAGGACCGTCGGAGCCAGGTCGAGAAGGCTTACGGGCTCGTCTACACGTGCCGGGTGCTTCACGGCAGCGGCATGCGGCCAGCGCAGAATCATCGGCACGCGTAGCGTACTTTCGTAGATGAAATAGCCGTGCGTCTGCTCTCCGTGCTCGCCCAAGCTCTCGCCGTGGTCGGAAGTGAGGACGATTAGGGTGTCCTGAAGCGGGTTTCGGGCTGCAAGCGACTCTTGAAACCGGCCGACGGCGTTGTCGACGTACGCGATTTCGGCGTCGTAGCTACCGTGCGCATAGGGGCGGTGCGCGTCATATAAATGGATGAAGACGAAGAACGGATGACCGGATTGCGAATTGAGCCATTGGCTGGCCGCAGTGAGTACGGCCTCGGCAGGCCGTTTCACCTCAGGAGGCTCCTCTCCCGGATCCGGACGGAGATGAAATGGGCTGTCGTAGACATCGAATCCCTGATTCAGACCGAAGCGGGCGTCCAGCACATATCCGCCGATGAAAGCCGCCGTACTGTACCCACGGGCCTTAAGCACTTCCGTCAGGGTGACGACGCCGCCTGGAACTTTCTGACCGTTTTCTTCAACGCCATGGACAAACGGATATGTGGAACTCAGCATGGATGTATGGGAGGGGAGGGTGAGGGGAACCAGACTGTCTACTTGGCTGAACAGGGTTCCTTCTCGAGCGAGCGCGTCGAGATGCGGAGTACGTATTTTGCGGTACCCGTAGCAGCCAAGGTGATCTGCGCGCAGGGTATCTACGGATATCAAAACTACGGACGATGCTTGACGGGCTGCTAACGGAAAGCAGGCAAAGGTCCCCAGGATACAAATGAGGACCTTTCGCTCAATCCGCCGAATCGGAGATATCAGAATTGTAATCGTAGGGCGAAATTGATCACTCTTGAAGTGGAAGAGCCGCTTAGGTAATTTCCGTTCGTACTCGTAATGACCGGCGCGGTATCGGGAGAACTGATATCGCCGTCCGGATATCCGAAGTTAGGATGGTTGAAAGCGTTCGAGAAAGTGGTCTGGAACCTCAGCGTGCTGCGCTCGGTGAGCCGGAACTCCTTCATCAGAGCCAAGTCTATGTTCTTCATCGCAGGAGTCTGCAGGATGTTGACGCCCGAGTTGCCGAACCTGCCGATGTTGTCGGGACTGTCGCAAACCGGGTTGTCGTTCGGGCAGCCGGGCACCCGGAAAGCCGCGACGTTAAACCAGTTGTCGATGCTTTGATGAGCGGGATATAAAGGTGCTTCGGCGATCCTATCGGGACGGCCGCCGATCGTGTTCGTATTGGACGGATCGAAGCCGTCGAAAGTCGGCGTGAACCACTGGCCGGTTTGCAATGTGACCACCGTGGATAGACGCCAGCCTCCCAGGAACGCGTCGGCAACACGCGGCATCTGGCTCAGAAAACGCTGATTTCGTCCGACGGGGAGGGCATAAACCGCATCCGCGTAGAAACGATGTATGGGCGTGTAGGCGTTATTTCCCCATTCCGCGCGGCGATCGAACTGGTTTTGAATGGGATTGTCTGCAAAAACCCAGTCGTTATCAGACTGGTCTGTCAGATCCCGCGCCCAGGTCCAACCCGTGCTGAGTTGCAGGTTGCCTTTACGTTTCGCGGCCGAAACCTGCAACGAGTTGTATTTTTGGCTCGCGCCGTTTTCGTACCACGTGATGGTATTGAACTTAGGGTTGGGCAGTTCGCTGACAGAGAAGGGCGCGGTGCTTGGCGGCGGCTGGTTGATATTACGCCCGTAA
>Ga0134128_10003472_pt1 | contig 19254 bp, 21 predicted proteins | sample KB31754_FD_96462 | JGI IMG/M metagenome (GOLD analysis project Ga0134128, IMG submission 96462) | Terrestrial soil microbial communities with excess Nitrogen fertilizer from Kellogg Biological Station, Michigan, USA - KB3-175-4 | ecosystem: Environmental > Terrestrial > Soil > Unclassified ...
GCTGTCGGTCTCCGCCGCCCTCGGCGGCGGACCCGTCTGGGTGCTGGCCGAGGAGGAGAAGCTCGGCGACGTCGTCGACAACCTCCTCTCCAACGCCACCAAGTTCAGCCCGGCCGAGGGCGAGTTGAAGGTCGCGCTGTCGTCCGCCGGCGGCAAGGCCTCGCTGACGGTCGCCGACCGCGGGCCCGGCGTGCCGCCCGAGCTGATGCCGCACGTCTTCGAGCGCTTCTTCGCCGCCAACCAGGGCCCGACTCGCGAGTATCCCGGCCTGGGCCTGGGCCTGCCGCTCTCCAAGGAGATCGTGGAGCAGCACGGAGGGCGCATCTGGCTGGAGAGCCAGGGCGCGGGCACCGGCGCCACCGCCCACCTCGAGCTGCCGGTCTGCGCCGCCGACGCCCCGCCGACGGTCGTCGAGGGCGCCGCCGAGACGCTGCGCAAGAAGCGCGTGCTGATCGTCGAGGACAACCCCGATCTCGTCGAGGTGCTGATGCTGTTCCTCGCGACGCTGAGCCGCAACGTCGCCATCACGACCGCCCGTTCCGGCTTCGAGGCGCTCGAGAAAATAAAGGATGAGACCCCGAACCTGGTCATCCTCGACGTGATGATGCCGGGCATGGACGGCTTCGAGGTGCTCGCGCGCCTGCGCCGCGTGCCCGACACGGAGCGCGTCCCGGTCATGGTCCTGACCGGCTACTCCGACGCGGTCGAGCGCGCGCGCGAGGCCGGCGCCCAGGAGGTCCTGCTGAAGCCGTTCGAGAAGAACGTGTTCATCAAGAAGGTGCTCCACCTGCTGCAGGACGCCAAGGTCTGATGGCGCGGATACTGGTCGTCGACGACGAGGAGTCCATTCGCGATCTGATCAAAGAGGTCTTGTCCTCAAACGACCATGAGATCACCCTCGCCGCCGACGGCGCGCAGGCCTTCGACGTCCTGCGCAAGAAGCCCATCGACCTGGCCATCGTCGACCGGAACATGCCCGGCATGACCGGCATCGAGGTCGTCCAGCTGATCCGCCAGAACCCGAAGACCGCCGCGCTCAAGGTCTTGGTCTGCACGGGCGCCAGCGTCACGAAGGAGATCGACGAGGCCTTCGCCGCGGGCGCCGACGACTACGTGCTCAAGCCGCTCAACTTCACCCAGCTCCTGGGCAAGGTCGCCAAAGCTCTCGGGACGGCGAAGTGAGCCCCCGGCGGCCGACCGTCCTCGTCCTCTGCGGCGGCCGCTCCGCCGAGCGCTTCGTCTCGACGGTCTCCGCGCGCTGCGTCGTCGAGAACCTGGACCCGCGCCGCTTCCGCGTCCGCCTGGTCCACATCGGCGTGGACGGCTCCTGGGCCGAGATCGCCCCGCGCCGGCTGCTCGCCGAGACGGCGGAGACGCTGCACAAGGGCGCGCCGACGGCGCGGCGCCTGCGCGCCGCCTCTCGGAAGCTCGACCCGTGGAAGCTCCTGGGCTCGCTCGGCCCCGAGGGCTGCGTATTCCCGGTCCTGCACGGCCCGATGGGCGAGGACGGCACGCTCCAGGGGATGCTGGAGCTCGCCGGCGTGCCGTACGTCGGCTGCGGCGTGCTGGGCTCGGCGGCGGGCATGGACAAGGAGGCGACCAAGCGGATCGCCGCCTCCGCCGGCCTGCCGCAGGTGCCTTGGGCGGTCGCGCGCACGCCGCGCGAGGCCGCGGCCGCGGCGAAGCGCCTGGGCTTCCCGGTGTTCGTGAAGCCGGCCCGCATGGGCTCCTCCGTCGGCGTCGTGAAGGTCAAGCGCGCCTCCGGGCTCGCCGCGGCCCTGCGCGAGGCGCTGCGCTACGACGACAAGGCCCTCATCGAGAAGGGCATCCCCGCGCGCGAGATCGAGACCGCGGTCCTCGGCGACCCGTGGGCGCCGGCGGGCGACCGCCTCGCGCTGAAGGCGTCGATCGTGGCCGAGATCGCGCCCAACGCGGAGTTCTACGACTACAACGCCAAATATCTCGACCCCAACGGCGCCCGCGCGCTCGTGCCCGCGCCCATCCCCGCGAAGGCGTCGGCCCGGGTGCGCGAGCTCGCGCTGGCCGCGTTCCGCGCCCTCGATCTGTACGGCCTGGCCCGCGTGGATTTCTTCATGCACAAGAAGACCGGCGCGATCTACTTCAACGAGCCCAACACCCTCCCGGGCTTCACCCCGGTCAGCATGTACCCGACCCTCTGGCGCCAGTCCGGCGTGCCGACCCGGCGCCTCGTCGAGACTCTGGTCGCTTTGGCGTACCGGCGGACCCGCGCCAAGCGCCGCTTGTCCGCCGATCCGTTTCTTTAATACCTCCAGAAATAGCCCCGAACCAACCGCCGGCCCAACCGTAATAATATGGAGAAGATGGACGCTGAAACGTTCGCCGGGTTGATCGCGCGGGCGGGCGACAAGGCGTACAACTTCGCTTACCGCCTGGCCGGAAACGACCAGGACGCGCGGGATCTCGTGCAGGAGGCGTTCGCGAGGGCCTTGGAGCACGCCGGGGCGTACGATCCGACCCGGCCTTTCGACTCCTGGCTGCTGCGCATCCTGCACAACGTGTTCCTCGATTCGATGCGGCGGCATTCGCACAGCCGCACCGTCTCGCTGGACGCTCCGGCGCCGGTGGAGGACGCGGGCTGGGCCGATTTATTGCCGGGCGACGAGCCGTCGGCGTCGGACGGGATGGTTCTGAAGGAGAGCTTGGATCTGCTGCAGAAGGCGCTGGCGCGCTTGCCGACGACGTACCGCTCGGCGATCGCGCTCTGCGACATCGAGGGCCTGTCTTACGAGGAGATCGCGCAGGTGATGGACGTGCCGGTGGGGACGGTCCGTTCGAGGATCCATCAGGGGCGGGTCCTCCTGCGCAAGGCGTACGAGGAGCTGGAAAAGAAGGGAGGAATGGTCTCATGAGCATTCACATCGAAGGCGTCGAGATTTCCGCGTTCCTGGACGGCGCGCTGGCCGCCGGGGACCGCGCGCGCGTGGACGCCCACCTGGGCTCCTGCGCCGCCTGCCGGCGCGAGCTCGACTCGCTGCGCCACATGAAGCTGGTGCTCTCCTCGGCCCCGCGCCGGAACATGCCCGCGGACCTCGCCCTCTCCCTCGAGCGCCGCCTCGTCAAGAAGACCCCCTTCTTCAAGTCCCTCGTGAAGCCCGCGTTCTGGGTCCCGGCCGGCGCCGTCGCCGCCGCGGCGCTGACCGTCGGCCTCTGGATGAACCGCGCGCGGACAGCCGACGAGATCCCGCTCGAGCCGCTGCTCGCCGCGCACGAGCGCTACAGCGCCGAGGCGCTCGTGTCCGAGGACAACCTGGTGGCGTCCAACTACTCGGACTCGATGAACGACATCTATTCGTCGGATGCCTCCGATTCAGAGCTGCAGTAAGGCCGCCGCGGCGCTGTTGATCGCGGCCGTCGCGGCCTCGTCGGCGCGCGCCGCCTCCGCGCCCGATCCGGTCGCGCTGCTCGACTCGACGCTCGCCCCGCCGGCGGTGCCCTACTCGGGGCATGTGACCGTCACGCAGTGGTTCGGCCGGCAGACGCGCTCCGAGGAGATGCGCGTCTATGTCCGCCCGCCCGACGAGGTCCGGCGGGAATTCCTCGCGCCCGACGGGCGCATCACCAAGGTCTCCGTCAGCGACGGCGACGAGGAGACCGTCTACCTCGTGCGCGCCGGCAAGACCATCCGCGGCGACGCCGTGCACAGCTACGAGAAGGTCCTGCCCGCCGACGTCGAGCGTCAGGCCCTTCTGTCCAACTACGAGCTCAGCGTCGCCACGGCCGAGCCCGTCGCCGGGCGCTCGACGTGGAGGCTGACCATGAAGCCGCGCCTGGAGGGCAAGGCGTGGCAGGTGCTGTGGGTGGACCAGGACACGAAGGTGGTCCTCCGCAGCCGGCGCTACATCCCGCGCCGCTCCTCGGCGAGCCGCGCGCAATTCGACGTCTTCGAGCCGCGCAAGGCGCTGGCCGACGAACTCTTCGAGGTCTCCAAGACCACCGCCGGCGTCATCGAGGCGCGCAGCCTGGCGCCCGATTTCATGACGCTCGAGCAGGTCAACAAGCTGACCGGCAGCGACTCGCGCCTGCCCGACACGCTGCCCGGCGGCTTCGTCTTCGAGAGCGCCGACGTCCTTCCCGTGCACGGGCGCAAGGTCGTCCACGCGCGCTACACGGACGGGCTCATCGTCCTCTCGCTTTTCCAGACCGACCGCAAGGTCAGCATCCCCAAAGGCGGCGTCATCCCCGCGGCGGGCGTCCATCTGCCCGGGCAGCTGCGCGCCTCGAGCGCCGGAAAGCTCATCCAGTGGGGCAGCGGGCGCCGCTGGCACACGCTGATGGGCGACGTACCCAAAGAGCTCGTCGCCGAGATCATCAAGAAGCTCCCCTAGCCTCGAACTTGCTAAAAACCTGATCCGGGTCATGCCGGCGGAGGGAACCTTCTGATCGACGCTCTTCTCGTCTTCGTTTTTCTCGCCGCCGCCGTCGCCCTCGGCGCGCGCGCCCGCTCCCGCGGCGGCCTCGACGACTACGTCGTCGCCTCGCGCCTCCTGACCCTCCCGCAGTTCGTGGCGACCTTGGTGCCCACCTTTTACGGCGGCGTCCTGGGGGTCGGGGAGTTCACCTGGACCTCCGGCCTGTCGAACTGGACGGTCATGGCGCTGCCCTACTACGTCTTCGCCGCCGTCTACGCGCTGTGGCTGGCGGAGCGCGTGCGCGTCACGCCGGGGCTGACGATCGCCGACCATCTCGACGGGGCCTACGGCCCCGGGACCGCCCTGCTCGGCGCGGGCCTCGTCTTCCTCTTGGCGGCGCCCGCCGACGAGATGCTCATGGCCGGGACCTTGCTCTCGCGCCTGAGCGGCGTCGGCCTGGCGGCGGCGACGGCGCTCGCCGGCGCGGCCGGCGTCGCCGCCGTCTGGCGCGGCGGCCTGCGCGCGGACGTGGCCTCGAACCGCCTGCAGATCGTCGTGATGTTCGCGGGCTTCGGGCTGGTGCTGCCGTACGCGATCCATGCGATCGGCGGCCCGGCCGCGCTCGCCGCGCGTCTTCCCGCCGGACATCTGTCTTGGACGGGCGGGATGAGCCCTTGGAAGATCCTGGGCTGGTGGCTGATCGCGGTCTGGACCATCGTGGACCCGGCGTTCCACCAGCGCTGCGCGGCGGCGGAGTCGCCCGCGACGGCGCGGCGCGGCATCCTCGTCTCGATCGCCTTCTGGGCGGTCTTCGACGTGATGACGACGGCGGCGGGGCTCTACGCGCGGGCGGCCGTGCCCCGCCTGGCGAACGCGACGCTCGCGTTTCCGGCCCTGGCCGAGGCGACGATGCCGGCGCTCGCGCGCGGGCTGTTCCTCGCCGGCATCTCGGCCTCGATCTTCGCGGCGCTGCAGGCCAAGACCTTGCTCGCGGCGGTGAGCCTGGGACGCGACTTCGGCTCGCGGCTCAGGCCGGCGGGCGAGGCGGCGGAGGGGCGGCGCGTGCGCGCGGCGCTCGTCGCCGCGGCGGCCTTCTCTTTTGCGCTCGCCCTGCTCGTGCCGTCCGTCGTGGACCTTTGGTACGCCGTCGGCAGCGCGGTCATCCCCGGCCTGCTGCTGCCGATGCTCGGCGTCTACGCGCCGCGCTGGCGCGTGAGCGGGCGCTGGGCCGGCGCGTCGTCGGCGGCCGGCTTCCTGGCCTCGCTCGCCTGGGTGGTCGCGGCGCGGCGCGCGGGCGCGGCGCCGCTGGGCCTGGAGCCGCCGTTTCCCGGCTTGGCGGTCTCGGCGCTGGTCTGGCTCGCGGGACTCGCCTCGGCTCAGACGACCGCGGCCCAGCAGGCGCCGACGAGCACGCCCCAGCAGCCGCAGTAAGCCCAGATCAGCGTCGCGAGCGCCGAGCGCATCACGCCGTGGAAGACGCTGATCCCCCACACGCGCGGGAGGAAGTAAGCGAAGACGAAGCACGTCCCCAGCCAGGTGAACGCGGCGATGAGGGCGCCCTGCGCGGCCGCGGACCAGCGCGGACGGTGCTCCGGGTCGGGCACGAACGTGTAGGTGCCGACGAACGCGGCGAACATGAGGAAGAAGGCGGCCGGGTAGCGGAAGTCGGCGCTGAACAGGAAAGGGATCTGCTTCGCGGGCGACGAGGAGAAGACCGCGTCCCGGGCGATGGGGATCAGGACCAGGAAGATCGCGGTCGCCCCGATGGCGATCGTCCAGATGCCGAGAAGGCCCAACGACTTCAAGCGCCGCATCCAGCCGCCCGGGTGCGGACGGTTCTCGTCGGAGAAGATGTAATGCACGGCGCGAGCCAGCTCGTTGAGCCCGCTGGTGGCCGTGTAGGCGGCGACCATGGTGCTGACCGCCCAAAACCCGGTGCCGCCGTGCACGGACTCGGCCAGCGCCTCCGGGCGCAGGCGGCTCTCGGGCGGCAGCACGTCGCGCAGGAGGATCGCCAGCTGCGGCGCGAGGTTCGCGGAGAAGATCCACGCCACGGCGCGGCTCACGACGATCAGGAACGGCACCATCGAGACGAGGAAATAAAACGCCATGGCGGCCGCGAAGCTCGGCAGCATGACCAGCTTGCCATCGAGGCGTCGCGGGACCGAGGGGAGGCGCCGCAGGAGCGAGGATTTCGCCGTCATGGAACGCGAAGGGTAGCAAATCGCGTACAATTTTCCGCGTGACATCGGGTCTCTCGACGCCGGCGTTCGCCGCGCTGGGCGCGTGCGTGTTCCTCGCGGGCATCGTGGATGCGCTGGCCGGCGGCGGCGGCCTGATCACCTTGCCCGCCTACCTGGCCGTCGGGCTCAACCCGGCCCTGGTGCTGGGCACCAACAAGCTGGCGTCGTGCATCGGCACCTGCACGTCGACGGTCAAGTATCACCGGGCGCTGCGCTTTTCCTTGAAGGAATTCCTCCCGGTGCTCGCCGCGGCGGCCCTCGGCGCGTGGCTGGGCGCCCATCTCGCGGTCCTGGCCGACCCGAGGTGGCTGCGGCCGCTGCTGCTCTTCGCGCTGCCCGTGGTCTCCTGGCTGATCTGGTCGCGCCGGAACTTCGGGCACGAGGACTTGAGTCATCGGCACTCTCGCGAAGCGAAGCGCGTCCGCGGCATGCTGGTCGCGGGGCCCGTAGGCCTCTATGACGGATTCTTCGGGCCCGGCGCGGGCATGTTCTACGCGCTGGGCTTCGTGCGCGTGTGCGGCTACGACCTGCTCGGAGCCACCGGCCGCGCCAAGGCGCTGAACCTCCTGTCGAACGTGGCGGCCCTGGCCACGTTCCTCGCCGCCGGGCGCGTGGCGTGGCGCGTGGGGCTGCCGATGGCGGGCTGCAGCATCGCGGGGAACTACGTCGGAGCGCATCTCGGCGTGCGCAGCGGGGCGAAGGCCATCCGTCCGGTGGTCCTCCTCGTGTGCGCCGGGCTGTTCGCCAAGCTGCTCTTCGATGCCTGTCGGTGATTTCATTCCCGAATGCGCTTCTTGATTTCTCGCGGGGCGGCTGTTACACTCTCGACTGAGCAGGTGCGACCATGAAATCGAAAAGACGGGATTCCCCGACGGACGCTCGATCCGAGCCTCGATTTCCGCCGACAGAAAGTCTCAAGCTCGACGAGATGGGGCGCGTCATCTTCCCGAGAGGCACGAATCCGCCACGGCGCGCGGACTCTCGCGCGAGCGCGAATCCCGGAGAGTCGAGCGCAGGCGCGACTCTCACGGATGCCGACTGCTCCTGTCCTCCCGCTCTCAGCACATGTCCGACCGCGCCGAACCTGATCTGCCCATGCCCGACTCCGCCCGCCAACGTCGATTGCCATTGCCCGCCGGCGAACAGCAGCTGCCCTGCGACCAATAGCGGCTGCTCCGAAAGCTGATTGTCGAAAGGCAAGACCGTGCGCTGGTCCGCGCCCCGAGGAGCGCGTCTTGCCTCCTTTTTTCTGCTCGCGACCGCCTTGCTTGCGCCCTTCGCACGCTCGGCCGGAGAGGTGCGGGAGAATTTCCTGCTTTCGCCTGCGGAGCTCGGCGCTCGTTCTCCCGACGACCTCTCGCGCGCTCAGGCGCTCGACGATTTCGCCGCGTTCGAGCGGCTGATTCGCGAGGCCTACGGCGGGTACGATCACTTTCGGGTCAAAGGCACGGATTGGGACGCCCTCTTTCGCGAGAGCCGTCGAAGGATTCGCGACCGCAAGACCTGGACCTTGACCGCCTATTTCGAACTCCTGAACGAGTTCATCCGCGGCGCCGGGGTCTCCGACGGCCATCTGTGGCTGACGGCGCGCTCCCCGACTCTCTCGCTCCGCGGCTATCCGGGGCTCAAGCGCTGGACGGCGCGTTTCGCCGACGTGTACGTCCAGAAATCGAAAGGGCGCTTCCTCGTGTTTCCCCGCTCTTCGCCGCGAGCCGCGAGGCGCGAGTTGCTCGGCGTCGAAGGCCGCTCTCCCGGCGAGTTTCTTTTTCCGACCTACGATCCGGACGTCGAGGGGCAGCTTTTCTTGCTGGGCTCTTTCGGCGAAAGGCCGATGAGCGAGCTAAGCTGCCGCTTCGCCGACGGCGCGGCCGAGCGCCTCCCCTTGCATCCGCAGAGAATGACGTTCAGCATCGAGAATCGGCCGGCGTTCGAATTCGAGATCAAGGATCGGATTCCCCTCGTTTCTCTCCGGTCTCTGCAGCCCAGCCATGAAACGGACTTGGCGCGCTTCGCGGAAACGGCCGATCGTCTCAAGGACGCGCGCGCGGCCGTTCTCGATTTGCGCGGCTGCGACGGGGGCAACGACGGCTACGGCGTCCGCTGGGTACAAACGCTCAGCAGCGGCACCGTGCACACGCGGATCACGAAGCGCTCGCGCGTTTCGGCCGTCGCATCCGCGGGCGAGATCAACGAATGGCTAAAAATCTTGAGCGAAACGAGCGATCCGGAAGGTCGACGTCATATAGAAGGCTACATCGAGGAAGCTAAAGCGCGCCTCCGGCACATAGAGAGCACCGGCATGCCGCCCGGCTGGAAAACGGAAACCTTCGACCTCCCCGGAGGATCGTCGACGCCGTTCTCCGGAGCTCTGATCATTCTGTCGGACCGCGCGAACGGCTCCGCCTGCGAAGGCTTGATGAAGGTCGCCCTAAGCCTCTCCAGCGCCGTCGTCATGGGAGAGAACTCCTATGGAGTCAGCACGTTCGCGCCCGTGAACCTGTACCGCCTGCCGAACTCCAAGATCGACATTCAGATTGGAGAGGCGGTCAGCACCTTTCGCGGCGATATCTCCGAGGGCAAGGGCATCGCGCCCGATCTCTGGATCGACGAGCCGGACCCCCTGCCCGCCGCGCTCTCGTATGCGCGCGGGCTTCTGGAGAAAGACCGGCGATAACCGCGCTCAGTCCTTGCGCGGTTTTAGGCCGGCGAGCTCGGATAGCGACGGAAAGTTTTGAAGCGGGCACCCCAGCTCGGCGGGATTGCGCGAATCGAGCCCGCGGATCCAGGGCTTGATCTTCTCAGGATCGAGGGAAAACGAGCCGTCCGATAATATTCGTCCGACGTTGTTCGAGTCGCTCTCAAACGCGACGGTGCACTTGGCGAGCCGCCCATCGGAACGCACCACCCAGGAGTTCAATCGGCTGGCATAGCAGACCGCCGATTCCTCGACGGGCGTCATCACCCGGCTGGGAACTCCGGCATCCTCGCAGTCGAGCGAAAAATCCCGCGCGATCTTCAGCGCCGCCGACAACTCCAGCACGGGCAGTTTGGCGTCGTTCGGCCCTCCCAGCCTGGAAAGCGGCCGGAGGAAAAGGGCGAAACGCCGGTCGCGCATTCGCGTCAAGGGAGCGCGCGATCTTTATTATGATGAGGAGGTGATCGACCGCGTGGTCGCCGTTTACGAAGTCCCGGGCCCCGCGGCCGAGGCGGAGCGGATCGCTCAAGCGATCGCGTTCGAGGAGACGGTCGAGGTCCCGCTCGATTTCCCGCTCTCGACGTTCATCCGCGAGCACATCGTCGGCAAGCCCCGTCTCGTCGAAGAGGTCGCCGGCGGCCGTTTCCGGGTCGCGGTGGATTTTCCCGCCTCGCTCGCCTCGGGCCGCCTGGGCACTTTGCTCAACCTCGTCTTCGGCAACGCCTCGATCTGGCCGGGTGTGAAGCTCGTCGACCTTCGCCTTCCCGACTCGTTCCTGAACGAGTTCAAAGGCCCGAACTTCGGGATCGAAGGCCTGCGCAAGATGCTCAAGGTCGAGGGGCGTCCCCTGCTCGCGACGGCTCTCAAGCCCGGCGGCTCGTCCAACGCCGAGCTCGCCGCCACGGCCGCGGCCTTCGCGCGCGGCGGCGGCGACATCGCCAAGGACGACCAGAACATCGTCGACGCGAGCTTCGACGCGTTCAAGTCGCGCGTGACCGCGATCGCGCAGGCCGTCTTCAAGGAGAACGCGAAGTCCAAGCGGCTCTGCCTGTATCTTCCCCATCTCGCGGGGCCGCAGCAGGAGCTCGAGGCGCGGCTCAAGTTCGTCTTGAAACTCGGCCTGCGCGGCGTCCTGATCTGTCCCGCGATCCTCGGCCTCGACGAGGTGCGCCGCCTCGCCTCCAAGCACGAGGCGCTGTTCATGGCGCACCCCGCTTTCTCGGGCGCCTTCTACGCCGACCGCTCGCACGGAATCGAGACTTCTTTATACCTGGGGACGCTGACGCGCCTGATCGGCGCCGACATCACGGTGTTTCCCAACGCCGGCGGACGTTTCGGCTTCACCCCGGACGAGTGCCGCGCCATCGCCGAGCGCTCGAAATCTCCGCTGGGGAATCTTCCGGCGGCTTGGCCCGCGCCCGGCGGCGGCATGAACCTCAAGAACGCCGGCGCGATGGCGAAGGATTTCGGCCCGGACGCGATCTGGCTGGTCGGCGGCTCCCTGCTGATGCAGCCCGGCGGCGCCGAGGCCGGCGCCCGCGCCTTCCGCGACGCGATGCGCAGCGTTTTTCCATCGAAAGATTGATCCCGGGACATATCCGCCGACTTGGTCCGGACCAAGTTTGTGGATAACTCTTCCCGAGATTCTCCATCGCCCCCATGTATAATGGATGCATGGACGAAAAAGGCGCCGAGATCGTCTTCACGACCGACCAGCTCATCGAGGCCGAGCAGGTCCGCGGCCTTCTCGAGGCGAGCGGCCTCCTCGCCCGAGTGCTCGACGGCAACATCGTCTCGATGTTCCCCTGGCTTTCAGGCTGGGCGGGCCGCATCAAGGTCATCGTCCCGCCCTCGCAGGCCGCGGAGGCGCGCGAAGTCCTCGCGGATTCGGGGCTTCTCGGCGGCGGGAAGTCCTGGCTGGCCTGAGACATCCCCCATTGACGCCCCCGTCGGGCACTTGCTATCATTGACTCTTCGCCGTTTTCAGACGTAATAGGAGCGATTTGGCCACGAACACCCGTTTTCAGCAGCGCGCGCCGCAGGATTTCACTCGTGTCAACTCGTCGATCCGGGCCACGACGGTCCGCTTGATCGGCGCCGACGGAAGCCAGATCGGCGTCAAGCCGATCGCCGAAGCCCTGGCGATGGCCCGTCAAGCCGGCCTCGATCTCGTTGAGATCGCCGCCACCGCGACCCCGCCGGTCTGCAAGATTTTGGCGTACTCGAAGTTCAAGTACGAGCAGGAAAAGAAGGAACGCGAAGCTCGCAAGAAGCAGAAGGCCGGGCTCCTCAAGGAACTGCGGTTCCGCCCGAACATCGGGCAGCACGACCTGGACGTCAAGGTCCGGCAGATCGAGGAGTTCATCGACGCGCACGACAAGGTGCGCATCACCGTGGTCTTCCGCGGACGCGAGATGCAGCATCGCGATCTCGGTTTCAAGCTGTTGATGTCGATCCAAGAGAAGCTCGTTTTGAAGGCGGCCGTCGAGCAGGCGCCGATGCCTGACCGCAACCGCCTCGTGATGACGCTGATACCCAAGCCGCACTAGTTGAGGAAGTCATGCCCAAGATGAAGTCTCACTCCGGCGCGAAGAAGCGCTTCCGCACCAACGCTGGCGGGAAGTTCAAGCACGAGCACCCCGGACAGCGCCACCTGATGGCCCCGCTGGGCGGCAAGCGCCGCCGCTTCCTGCGCGGCAGCTCCACTCTGAACAACACCGACGCGAAGACGATGCGCCGGTTCCTCCCTTACGCGTAGAGGCACCATCACATGAGAATCAAGTCCGGCGTCAGCACCCGCGCCCACAAGAAGAAGTTCTTCAAGCTCGCCAAGGGCAATTACTCCGCCAAGAGCACCCGCTGGCGGATGGTCAAGCAGCAGGTCGAGGCGTCCCTCGCCGAGTCCTACATCGGCCGCAAGGACAAGAAGAGCAATTTCCGCTCTCTCTGGATCGAGCGCATCAACGCCGCCTGCCGCCAGAACGACACGACCTACGGCCGGCTCATCTCGGGCCTGAAGAAGGCCGGGATCACCTTGAACCGCAAGATGATCTCCGAGATGGCCGTTCGAGACGGCGCGTCGTTCAAGAAGCTCGTCTCGCTCGCCTCGGGCAGCGCCGCTTAATATCCCGGCCATGGAGCCGACGACGAACCGCGCCGCCTGGGACCAGGCTTACGCGCGGGTCGAGTCGGCGCTGAAGGCCGCCGACGTCGCGCAGTGCGCGGACCTCCTCAAGCTCGAGGAGGTCCGCGTTCGCTTTCTGGGCCGCAAGAGCGAGTTGACCGAGCTCCTGAAGTCCCTGAAAGACCTCCCGATCGAGGACAAGAAGGAGGCCGGCCCCAAGGCGCAGGCCTTGAAGTCCGCGTTCGAGGCCCAGCTGGAGGCGCGCAAGGCCGCGCTCGAGGAAGCCGGCGACGCCGCCGCCCTCGCTCAGGACGCGATCGACCTGACCTTGCCCTCGATCCGCCCGGCGCGCGGGCGCCTGCACCCGCTCACGACGACGCTCGAGGGCATCGCCGATATTTTTCAGCGCATGGGCTACTCCTGGGCGGAGGGCCCGCACGCCGAGGACGACTACCACAATTTCACCGCGCTCAACATGCCGGAGGACCACCCGGCGCGCGACTCGCAGGACACCTTCTATCTGTCCGGCGTGAAGCGGCTCTTGCGGACCCACACGTCGAATGTGCAGATCCGCGAGCTCGAGAAGCCCGGCGCCAAGGACAAGCCTCTCCGCGTCGTGTGTCCCGGGCGCGTCTTCCGCCACGAGCAGATCGACGCCACGCACTCGGCCGTGTTCCATCAAGTCGAGGGGCTGGTCGTCGACCGCAACGTGGGCTTGGCCGACCTCAAGGGCCACCTGCAGGCGTTCCTGGAGGAGCTGCTCGGCTCCGAGACGAAGACGCGCTTCCGCCCGTCGTACTTCCCGTTCACCGAGCCGTCGACCGAGGTCGACGTGAAGTGCTTCTTCTGCCCCGGAACCGGCTGCCCCTCGTGCAAGCACACGGGCTGGATCGAGATCCTGGGCGCGGGCGTCGTGAACCCCAAGGTCCTCTCCATGTCGGGCTGGGACCCGGAGAAGTGGTCCGGCTTCGCCTTCGGCATCGGCGTCGAGCGCGTGGCCATGCTGCTGCACGGGGTGCGCGACCTGCGCGATTTTTACATAAACGACCTCAGATTCCTCAAGCAATTCGATGAAGATCTCGTCTAACTGGCTCAAGGAGCATTTGGACCACGGGCTCTCCGTTGAGGAGCTTTCCGTCCAAATGTTAAGACTCGGCTTCGAGATCGCCGGCGTCGAGCACCACGGCCCGACGTTCAGCGGCGTCGTGGTGGGCAAGGTCCTCCAGAAGGACAAGCATCCCAACGCCGACAAGCTCGCGGTCTGCACCGTCGACGACGGTTCCCAGAAGTGGAACGTCGTTTGCGGAGCGCCCAACGTCGCCGCGGGCCAGACGATCGCGTTCGCCCGCATCGGCGCCGTGCTCCCCGGGAATTTCAAGATCGAAGGCCGCAAGCTCCGCGGCGTCGAAAGCCAGGGCATGATCTGCTCGCGCGCCGAGCTCGGACTGCCCAAGGACGTCGACGGCATCTGGGTCATGGGCGAGGGTCCGGCGCTCGGCACCGACGTCGGCTCCCTGCTCGGGCCGGCCGACGACGTGTTGGAAGTGGAGATCACGTCGAACCGGCCGGATTGCCTTTCCCATCGCGGATTGGCGCGCGAACTCGCGGCCGCGCTGAACAAGCCGCTCAAACCCATTTCCTCTTCGTTGGCTGAGACTCTCTCCAAGACCGTGTCCGTCTCGGTCGAGGACGCCGCGGCCTGCCCGTTCTACGGCGCGCGCCTCATCGAGGGCATAAAAGTCACGGATAGCCCGGCCTGGCTCAAGGCCCGGCTCGAGTCCATCGGCTTGCGCCCGGTCAACAACGTCGTGGATGTCACCAACTTCGTCCTGCACGACGTCGGCCAACCCCTGCACGCCTTCGATGCGGACAAGTTGAATAGCGGAAAAATCATCGTGCGCCGCTCCAAGTCCGGCGAGAAGTTCCTCGCTCTCGATCATAAAGAATACGTTCTTCCAGAGAATTTATTGGTCATCGCCGACGCCGAGCGCCCGGTCGCCCTCGCCGGCGTGATGGGCGGCGAGCTCTCCTCCGTCGACGCGGCGACAAGCCGCGTCGTTTTAGAGGGCGCCTACTTCGCGCCCGCCGAGGTCCGCCGCTCCTCGCAGAAGACGCGCCTGCGCTCCGATTCGTCCTATCGCTTCGAGCGCGGCGCCGACCCCGAGGCGGCGCGCACGGCCGCCGCCCGAGCCACGGCCCTCATCGTACAGCTCGCGGGCGGCTCCGCCGCCAAACCAGCCGAGACGGCGGCGCCCGCCGCGAAGGCCGCTCCCATCAAGTCGTCCGCCGCCCGGATCAACGCGATCCTGGGCGCGGAGTTCGGCGCCGACGAGATCGTCGGCGCGCTCAAGCGCATCGCCGCCGAGTTCACGGGCGACGGCGCTTCCTTCGTCTTCACTCCGCCGTCATGGCGCCGCGATCTGGCGACGGCCAACGATCTGGCGGAAGAGGCGGGCCGCTTCCTGGGCTACGACCGCGTCCCCTACCGCCTCTCTCCGCTGAGCCCGAAGGCCGCGACGACCACGCCCGCCGCCTCCGCCGCGCGCCGCGCCCGTCTCCACCTGGCGTCCCTCGGCTTCAGCGAGTCCTACAACTACGACCTGCTCTCCGAGAAGGCGCAGGCCGCCGCAAGGCTCTCCTCGGACAATCAGCCTCGCGTCGACAACCCTCTCTCCGAGGATTGGGCCGTCCTGCGCTCCTCGCTCCTGCCGGGCCTGCTCAAGAACGCCCAGCACAACCTGAGCCGCGGGGCGGACGCCGTGCGGCTTTTCGAGGTCGGCAAGGTCTACGCGCAGAAGGACGGCGCGGTGACCGAGCAGTGGCGCGTGTCCGGAATCCTCCTCGGCCCCGTGCTCGACGCGCGCTGGCAGGCGGCGCGCGCCCCGCGCGCGGGCTTCCCGGACGCGAAGGCCGCGGTCGAGGCGCTGTTGTCTGGGCTCGGCGCGCTGTCTTGGGCCAAGCCCGGCGAGGGCGCGGCCGGCAAGCGGGTCTGCGACCCGCTCTTCCATCCCTCCAACTCTCTGCGCGCCCTGCTTGACGGCACGCCTGTCGCGACGGTGGGCTGGCTGCACCCGCGCGCCGCGCGCGCCTTCGACCTCGACCGCGAGGGCGCCGTGCTCTTCGAGGCGAACCTCGAGACGATCGCCTCCAAGCCCGCGCCGCGCGTGAAGTTCCGCGAGTTCTCGCCCCTTCCCGTCTCGCGCCGCGACCTCGCGCTCGTCGTCGACAAGACGCTGGCCTACGGCCGCGTCGAGGAGACGGTGCGCTCGTGCCGGATCGACGAGCTGCAGGAACTCACGCTCTTCGACGTGTACGAGGGCAAGAACCTCCCCGAGGGCAAGAAGAGCCTGGCGATCCGGCTCACCTTCGGCCGCTCCGACCGCACGCTCCTCGACTCGGAGGTCGCGGCCTTCGTCGCCAAGATCGTCGCGGCGCTGACCGAGAAGGCCGGCGCCGTCCTGAGAGGCTAGGGCCATGATCGGACCGCTCGAGAGCATCAAGAAGCTCGACGGGATGGTCAAGCAGGCCTCCGAGGCCCTGCGCAAGATCACGGCGGAGAACCGGGTTCTGAAGGAAAAATTGTCCCGCATGGAAGCCGAGAACAAGCGCTCGAAAGAGGAGCTGCGCGAGGCGAAGCTCACGCTCGCGCGCCACGAGCGGCTCAAGGCCCGGCTGGTGAAGCTCTCCGAGAAGCTGGAGCGCGTCTCATGAACGAGAAAGTCGAGGTCCAGATCGGCAGCCGCCGTCTCGTCGTCGAGATGGAGAGCCTCACGCCCATCGAGATCAACGCGCTCGCGCAGAAGGTCACGGAGCGCATGAACGACCTCCAGCAGCAGAACAACAAGGTCGCCGACACCTCGAAGATCGCCCTGCTCGTCGCGCTGTCCTTCGCGGCCGAGCTCGACAAGGAAACGCGCGCGCACGAGACCACGCGGCGCATGCTCGAGAACGCGGCCGACCGGTTCGCGCAGTCCCTGCGCGAGTCGCTGGACGCGGGCGGCGCCGCGGAAGCCCCTTGAGCGAGCTGTTCTCGGCCGGGACCGCCGGCCAGCCCCTGGCCGCGCGGATGGCGCCGCGGACGCTCGACGAGTTCGCGGGCCAAACGTCGCTTCTTGGGCCCGGGAAGCTACTCCGCCGTCTCGTCGAGAGCGGACGGTTCGCCTCGGCCTTGTTCTTCGGGCCTCCCGGCGTCGGAAAGACGGCGCTCGCGCGCTACATCGCGAACCGGTCGAACGCGGAGGTCGTCGAGCTCAACGCGGTGACGGCGGGGGTGGCCGACATCCGCAAGGCGGTCGACCAAGCGAAATATTCCGCGACGAGCCTTGGCCGCAAAACCTTGTTATTGGTGGATGAGATCCACCATTTCAACAAGACCCAGCAGGACGCTCTCCTGCCGTCCGTCGAGCGCGGGGACGTCCTGCTGATCGGCATGACGACCGAGAACCCCGGCTTCTACGTGAACGCCGCGCTGCGCTCGCGCGTCACCGCCTTCGAGTTCCTCCCGATCCCCGAGCCCGAGCTCGCCAAGATCCTCGACAAGGCCGTCGCCGACGCCGAGCGCGGCGTCGCCTCCATGAAGGTCGTGCTGACGCCGGAGGCCAAGACTCATCTTCTCCGTCAATCGGGCGGCGACGCTCGACGCCTCCTCAATGCTCTTGAGATCGCCGCGCTCACGACGTCTCCCGACGCGAAAGGCGAGCGCCGCGTGACCCTCGCCGTCGCCGAAGAGTCGATTCAGAAACGTCAGATACGATACGACAAGAAGTCCGACGACCACTACGACCACATCTCCGCCTTCATCAAGTCCATGCGCGGCTCGGACCCCGACGCGGCGGTGTACTGGATGGCCAAGATGCTCGAGGCCGGCGAGGAGCCGCGCTTCATCGCGCGCCGCATCCTGATCTGCGCGTCCGAGGACGTCGGCAACGCCGACTTCCGCGCTCTGCTCGTGGCCCAGGCGGCGTTCTCCGCCTGCGAGGTCTTGGGCATGCCCGAGGCGCGCATCGTGCTCTCCCAGGCCGCGCTCTTCGTCGCGACCGCGGCGAAGTCGAACGCCGCCTATCTCGCCGTCGACGCGGCGCTCGACGAGGTCCGCGCCGGCCCCACGCGCGAGGTCCCGCTGCACCTGCGCGACGCGAACATGGACGCCAAGGAGCGCGGCCACGGTCAGGGCTACAAGTACGCGCACGACTATCCCGGGCATTGGGTCGAGCAGCAGTACATGCCCGACCCCAAGCGCTTCTACGAGCCCACCGATCAGGGCGACGAGAAGCGCATCGCGGAGCGCCTCAAGCTCCTGCGGGACCGTTAGACTTGTTACGGCGGCCGCAACATCCAGTCTTGACGAAATCGGGATTTTCAGTTACATATAGATGAGCTTTTTCCGCAAACAATCCGAGACACCCGAGAACAAATTGCGTCGACTCCTCTGCGCTAGCGTCGTGGCGGCTCTGGCCGCCGGAACCGCCCGGGCCTACGGCCCGCAGTGCGAGCTCAGCGACTCCTTCAAGACCACCTTCGAGGCCTCCGAGCCCGTCGCGTCGGTGCTCCCCCCGCCGGTGCCGCAGGACGTGAAGGGCCCGCCGCTGGACGAGGCCATCGACGCGTTCATCAAGAAGATGCGCCGCGAGGGCCTGCTCGCGCGCGACGAGAAGACCGCGTGGTCGGTGTACGACATCTCGCGCGACGTCGAGCTCGCCGGCATCAACCAGGACGAGCCCCTGCAGACGGCCAGCCTGATCAAGCCCTTCATCGCCCTCGCCTATTTCGACGCGGTCGCCGACGGCAAGAAGCAGTACACGCCCGAGGCGCGGCACAAGATGGAGCGCATGATCCGCGACTCGGACAACGCCTCCGCGGACTGGTTCGTGCGCCAGCTCGGCGGCCCCGCGGCCGTGCAGAAAAGTCTCAAGAGCAAGTATCCCGGCATGCTCCAGGGCCTGAGCCTCGTCGAGTACATCCCGAAGAGCGGCCGCACTTTCCGCAACAAGGCCTCGGTCCACGATTACACCCGCTTTCTCCACGACCTGTGGGCGGAGCGGCTGCCGTCCTCCCCGGAGATCAAGCGCGTGATGCAGCTGCCCAAGCGCAACCGGCTCCTCCAGCACGCGAAAGAGGTCCCCAACGACACCGCTCTGTACGACAAGACCGGCAGCACCAGCCGCCTGTGCGGCGACATGGGCATCCTCGTGGCTCATGGCAAGGACGGACGAGACTATCCCTACATCCTCGTCGGCGTCATCCAGAAGGGCGGCCAGGCCCGGCACTACATGAGCTGGATCCACCGCCGCGGCGACCTCATCCGCGAGGTCTCCAACATGGCCTACAAGGCCATCGCCGCCCGCTACGGCCTCCTGACCGCCTCCGATCGCTAAGCATTGACGGCCCCGGCTTCAGGGGCTATGCTTGCGCCCATGGACAACGAACCCCTTTCCCCCGTTCCCGCCGCGCCGGCCGCCGATACTCAACTGGACCCGACCGGCGAGTACTCCGCCGGCTTTTGGCTGCGCGCCGGCGCGTACATGATCGACGGCCTCATCGTCGCCGTCGTCAGCGTGATCTTCAATCTGATCCTGCCCGCCGCCGTCAGCGTCGTGGCGCGCCTGCTGCTCTCGGCCGGCTACTTCACGGTCATGCCCGTGCGGTGCAACGGACAGACCGTCGGCAAGATGGCCGCCGGCGTCGCGATCGTGCGCGACGACGGGACCCCGCTGACCTACGGCCGCGCGCTCGCGCGCTGGTTCGGCTACCTCGTCTCGGGCATCACGCTGTGCCTCGGCTTCATCTGCGCGGCCTTCACCC
>Ga0134128_10003473_pt1 | contig 19250 bp, 16 predicted proteins | sample KB31754_FD_96462 | JGI IMG/M metagenome (GOLD analysis project Ga0134128, IMG submission 96462) | Terrestrial soil microbial communities with excess Nitrogen fertilizer from Kellogg Biological Station, Michigan, USA - KB3-175-4 | ecosystem: Environmental > Terrestrial > Soil > Unclassified ...
CGTAATCCCGCGCCTTCAAGCATTCTGGATAGCGTTTCTTCCACGGCTTTTGCGGTCGGAGTTGCTTCGGTTGCGCGCGCGACGATCGGTTCTTCGGTTGCGAGCGCGACGATTGGTTCTGCAGCTGCTTTCGGTACCGGGACCTCAGTTGCGCTGGCCACTACCGGCTCGTCCATCGGTGCAGTGAACAATGGCAATTCGTTTCCTTCGACGCTCAACGACTCTGCACGGACTGAGCCGACTTGTTCTGATGCTATGGGTGCCGGCAAGGACGCCACGGCAGTTACTCCTGACTCTTCAGATGCTCTTATTACGATCGGCTCTTCCGCGACCTTACCGACGGTGCGTTCTGCCTCCACGTGAACGGCGGCAGCTTGTTCCGTCGCTGTGATCACGGCATGTGCTTCGCCGATTTGAGCGATGGCATCTGCTTCGCCTATTTGAGTAACCATAGGTTCGGCTTTCGCTCCTGCCGGCTTTTGTCCTTCGGCTCTCTCAGCATCCGGCTGGGGAGATCCGGCACGTATCTGACCAGCGAGCATCAACCCATTGAGTGCCGACTCCATATCCGTCCGCCCTGGAATGCGAACAACACCCTGCGGAAGTTCAGTCCCTGCAGTTTTAATAGGCGCTTGGCTGAGCACGTCATCCAACGAAATTCTGCTGCGCGACGCCGACTGATTGACGACATCTATGCGTATGCCCGGAGTCACATCGACCTTGGCCGCATTCGTGAATGGCGTCGCAGCGGCCGCGCCACCGTCAATTTCCACGTTTGTTTTATGGCCTGCACCATTGGCGGTGGCATCCAGCGCCGCCTTGTTTGGAGTAAGCGAAGCGAGGAATCGTTCAAAACCGTCCTGCGATGAACCTGGCTTGCTGCCGATCTGTGTGGCAAATGGGTTGGACCTATCCTCGACGGCTAACCGCGGCAACCCAGTCAGGCTGGCAGTCGCAGACAATTGCGTGATTTGTCTGAGTTGCTCGCCGCGTTCCGGGGCGATCTGCGCCAAGACTTGATGCGGCGGAATGGTCCCGCCGCTCTTCTCAGGCTTGTTCTCGATGGAGCTTTCGTGCTGGTTTGGATTGCCCATAAGCGCCAATTGGTGCAGGATTGCGCGTCAGACCCCTTATCCTAGCGGTATTAATATTGGTTGTAAAGATATCAAAGGGGATTTAACGCAGGGACTCTGGACCCCCTCCTCAGCTCAAAACGTCACGCATCTCGAGATGCGTGATAATAAGGTGTTGGCAACGCCGTGGGATGCGGCTTTCCAGCCCCAAAATTCGGTGAAAATCACGCATCTCGAGATGCATGATAACAAGGTATTGGCAACGCCGTGGGATGCGGCTTTCCAGCCACAAATTTCGCCGAAAATCACGCGTCACGTGATGCGTGATGGTTTGCGTTGCGGAGGTATGCCCGGTGGCGCGCCGGCGTCGGGCGCATGGGTGCGCGGCAGGCGGATACGATGCTCAAACGCTCGTGGGCCGCTCGAATTGCGCAGTCAGCAATCGACTGTAGGCGCCGCCGGCGCCCGAGAGATTTGTGTGGTTGCCGGTCTCGACGATCCGTCCGGCGTCCAGAACGACGATTTTATCGGCGTGTCGTATGGTCGACAATCTGTGCGCGATAACAATGACGGTTTTGCCCTGCATGAGGTTGTTGAGAGCCGCCTGGACCATCGCCTCAGATTCATTGTCCAGAGAGCTTGTCGCCTCATCGAGAATGATGATCGGTGCGTTCTTCAGAAAAGCGCGCGCGATCGAGATGCGCTGCTGCTGTCCACCGGACAGTCGCACACCGCGTTCGCCGATTTTGGTGTCGTATCCCTGCGGCATCTCCGCGACAAAGTCGTGGCAGTATGCAGCCCGCGCTGCGGCGCGCACCTCTTCGTCTGTGGCGGTCAGTTTGCCCAGACGAATATTTTCCTCGACCGTGGCGTTAAACAGGAAATTGTCCTGCGTGACTACGGAAATTTGGCTGCGCAACGAGGTCATCGTGTAATCTGGCAGCGGGCGCCCATCGATGAGAATGGCGCCGGAGCTGGGATCGAAGAATCGAGGCACGAGGTTGGCCAGCGTTGATTTGCCGGAGCCGGATAGTCCGACCAGTGCCACCATTTGTCCGGGCGGAATCTCGAGTGTGATGTCGCGCAGCACCATATTTGATGGCACACCATCCGGCGACGGATACTTGAAATAAACGTTTTGGAATTTGATGTTGTGTACGCCTTCCTGCAAGGCGATCGCGCCGGGCAGCTCTTTCATGTCCGACTCTTTATCGAGCAATTCGAACACTCGTGCAGCCGCTGCCAATGCCGGTTGTACGATTCCATTGATGCGGCCCAGATTCTTAATCGGGGAATAAAGGAGCAGCAAGGCGATCACAAAAGACGTCAGCGAGCCGAGCGTCATTTGATGATGCACGACTTGATAGCCGGCCACCCAGATAACGACGGCAATTCCCAAGGCGCCAATCATGGCCAAAATTGGCGAAAGCATGGCTTCGGCGCGCACCGCTTTAATTACGTTGTGATAAAACGCCTGGTTCGTATCCTGGAATCGCTGGCTCTGGTACGTTTCGAGATTAAACGATTGAATGACTTTTGTGCCTTGAATCGACTCGGACAGTACCGACACGAGATCTCCGATCGCTTCCTGGCTGCTGCGGCTCGATTTGCGAATCTTCCGTCCAAGAACGCTGACCGGCAAGACGATGCAGGAGAGAATCGAAAGCGCGATCAAACTGAGAACCCAACTTTGCAATAACAATACAGTGATGAGCGACAGCAGCGTAATCGTGCGGCTGATCATCGATTGGAATGTTTGCGAAATCGCCGCCTCAATGATGTTGACGTCGTTGACGAGCCGACCAATTAAAACGCCCGACGATTGACCCTGGAAATAGAGCAGCGGCTGCCGCTCCAGGTGCGCGAACATTTGATTGCGCAAATCTCTGATCGCTGCGGCGCCGACCATGCGAATCGTGAATGCTTCGACGAAACGGAAAGTCCCTTGTACTGCCGCCACGAACAGCACTCCCAATGGCACGTAGTAGATCAGATTTTCGTGCTTCTCGACGAAGATTTTTTGCAGGCCGCTGCCCGCCATCCAGGCAATGGCACCATCCATGCTGCCGGAGGGAATGGCGGCAAGCATACCGAGCACGAAAGACACCCAATACGGCTTAACGTAGCCCAACAGCCGCACATAAATGTGCAGTTGCGAATCAGGCACGACCACGGGAGGCAGTGCGGCTGTCGCTTTAGCGGCTTTGGTCTTTTCGGGCTTATCGGTGAGCGTTTTGTTCAATCGGGATTCTCGGCTGCGAGCTTGCTTCGGCAAGCGTTTTGCTCAATTCGGCTGCGGCATTGGCTGCGAAATTGCCCTTCTCAAAGAAGGATTTGACGGCGCGCAATCCTTCGGTGATGTCTCTACGCGCCCCGGGTACATCCAGCCAATCGCGCGTATATCGTACAAGCTGTTCCGCTCGACAATCCAGTTGAATGAGTTCAGGAACCAGCATTTTTCCTGCCAAAAGGTTGGGCCAGGCGACATATTTGACAGTTTTCATGATCAGGAATACACAATAACTGAGCCAATCACCCCGGTAAAAAACCAGCATCGGCTTTTCCTGCATTGCTGCCTCAAGGGTTATGGTTCCTGATTTTGTCCACAGAATGTCGCTTGCCGCCATCAAAAGCGCATTGTCTTCGCGGTTGACCAGTTTTACGGTGCTGCCAATCAGAGGCAGCGCATGCATTTTGATGATGCTGTCATAAATAAGCTCGCCCACCTTCGAATTCGCCTGCGACATTACAAACTGCACCTCAGGGCGCGACTGGCGCAACCAGGAAGCAGCCCGCATGAGAATGGGCGTGAAGTTGCGCACTTCGTTGCCGCGGCTGCCTGGAAAAATGCCCACAATCGGCTTTTCGGGATCCAGCTGCAACTTGCGGCAAAGCTCAGCTTTGGCAGCTGCAGGATCGACGTCGGCAAAATTGTCCGCCATCGGATGTCCGACAAAATGAGCTTCCAATCCGCGTTTACGATAGATGTCTTGCTCGAAAGGAAAAATCACTAGTATCTTGCGCACGCACTTCGCGATTACGTTGGCGCGCCACGGACGCGAGCCCCAGACTTGGGGTGAAATGAAGTATACCTGCTGAATTTCCGGACAAAGTTTGCGCGCAGCGGTAGCGAAGTTGACATTGAAGCCGCCGAAATCCACCAGCAAAATGCAGCTTGGCCGGCGTTTGGACAGCTCGGCAAGCAGCGTGGCGCGAATTCGCGTCGCCAGTGGAAATTTGTTTATCAGGTTGAAGATGCCGATTCCGGCAAAGTTCTCCGAGCGGAAGAGCAGCTCGGCGCCTACCTTTTCCAGGTCTGGTCCGCCTAACCCCCAAACTTTCAAGCCGGGATATTCTTTTTTCAGCTCGGCTATAATCTTGGCTGCATGCTGATCTCCTGAGAGATCGCCTGCCGAAATCATAATCGACGGCTGCCCGGATTCGTCGCGGTCGACTATCGTAGCGGCGGGCGGAAGCCCGCTTTGCGTGCGGCTCTCGCCGCCGGAAGAAGGCTCCGGCAGCTCTGGCTTTTCTGAATCGGCGCCGATCAAACTACCGTCCCCACGTGCAGGGCCACCGAGCCCAGCGCCAGAGGAATGTGCCTGACTTCAACCAGCCCCGCTTCCTCGAACATCGCCGACAACTGCGCCGGCTTGGGATACGTGCGCCGCGACTCCGGCAAGTAGGTATAAGCTTGGCGATCGTTCTGCAGCACCGCGCCGATCACGGGCACCACGTGCCGGAAATACATGTTGAATGCCTCAGCGAACCAAGGCAGCGTCGAATCGCCCAGGTCGAGATTAATCACTTTCCCGCCCGGGCGCACCACTCGGCGCATTTGATTGATACCCGCCTGAAAATCGGTAAGATTACGCAGACCGAAACTGATGATGGCACCGTCGAAGCTGTTAGAGGCGAAGGGCAAATCCTGAGCATCGCCGCGCCGCCATTCCAGCTCGCAGGCAGTCTTTTCACGACGCCATGCGCGCCGGCCGCGGTCTTGCGCGATAGCCAGCATGGACTCTGAGAAGTCGACGCCCGTAACTTTGGCCCTGTCGGAAAGGCGGGCGGCAATCGTCAACGCCAGGTCACCGGTGCCGCAGCAGACATCGAGATAACGTCCGTGTCCCTTGCAGCCAAGCTCGTCGACGGCGCGTTGTTTCCACAGCCGATGCATGCCCATGCTGATCACATCATTGGTCAGGTCGTATCGGCGCGCAATGCGCTCGAACTGCCGATGAACATAATCGGCTTTTTCGTCCGCTGAAGGCAGCTGGAAAGTGATCAAGGTCTGATGAATCCGAAGCCGAGCAGTGCCGAGATAACCATGAAAAGAATCGAGAATCCCCAAGTGATGCGGTCCAAACCGGCTTCCGCGCCGCGCTTGACCGAGCCGAACACCGTGGCTGAGCCGCCGATGCCGCCCATGCCTTCACCTTTGGGTGCATGCAGGAGAATCAAGCCGACCATAATCACGCTCAGGACGGCTTCCAGGACCAAACAAGTGATGTATAAAGGGTTCATCTATGCTTCCCGATGGGGTGTAAGCGGCCAATTAGTCAGAGCGCCGCAAGAAACGACCGTTGAATCGCCCTGACTCTAAATGGTCAGGGGGCCTTGGGCGCATATTATAACTTACGCGACCACATGCCAAGCTTTTACTTGGCAACTTATCAATTTGTTCTTAAAGGTTTTTCCTTTGCCTCAGCTGGGAAAGGACCGATTAGGAGACGCAGGACAGCGTGGCAATTGTTACACGCCCGGTAACTCCATTACCGAAAGGCAAGCGTGGGAGGCGGCAGGTGACTCAGGGCGGGGCCCCAAATAAGGCCAGCGGGCAGGCCGCGGCCAACGCCGTCCTTACGGCGCTCAACGGTATTCCGCTGCGCATGGTCGTGCTGGTTTTTATCGGCACGCTGCTCAGTATGGTTCTGGCAGATCTGACTTATTCTGCTCTGTCCCAGGACGCCTACAAGCAAGCGGCTTTGCGTCTGGCCGATGAAGCCAAAAGCGGCACACCGGGCAAAGGCACTATTTTGCAAGCCATGCAAAAGTACAACCTTGCCTGGTATTACGTGACCAGCCCCGAAGGGCACGTCCGCCACCTCACCGAGGCCTACAATCCGCAGCTGCGGCCGCCTGTGCCCAATATCAGCCGCACCGTCGATTGGAAAGAAAAGCACTACTTCGAATCCGTTGCTCAAATCGGCGACGGCGACTTTTTGCATATCGGTTTTTACACGGGGCCGGTTGTGTTCGGCACCTTCGGCAAAGGCATGCTGACGCCCTGGCCGTTCGCCTGCACTTTCGTTGTCCTGGTTGGCGTCACTTTGCTTGGCATGGTGCTGCTCTACTTGTCCGTGAGCCAGCCGCTTTCTGTTTTGACCTCCGTGCTCAAGGAGGCCCTGCCGCCTTCGGCACAGAAGGAAGGCGCAGCCGGCGACCACGACGAATTCGATTTCTTGCTGGCGCCGGCGGAAGTGCGCAAGCTCGCCCAGATTCTCAGTCTGGTGAAGTGGCAAATGCCCATGGCTTCCGCCAACACCGCCGGCGAAGAAGAAGACACACTCAAATTAGCGCCCGTCGGCTTCGACAGCGCCGACCGCCACAACCTCGGTCGCAGCTATGAAGAGCTGTCGGAAACCCAAAGCCGCATCTCCGAAACATACACCAAGGAGATGGAAGACGAATTTGTCGCCAAGCTATGCCGCGAGCTCGAGCCTCTGAAGACGAGTCACCAGGTTTGCCAGCGCATACTCGACAAACTCAACGACAAGTTTCCGACTAGTATCATATACGGTGCCTTTTTCACCGTCGACCGAGCCAGGCCGTTTACGCTCGAATCATTCCTGGGATTGGACGATCGCTGCGTGCAAAATTTGAAGAAGATCGACCATGCAAAAATCGCCAAGGATGCCTTTGCTGCCGGCAAGTATCTTACTCTCGGCACGGCGCAGATCAAGGAATACGGGCTGTCGACCTTAACCACCAGCAGTGGTATCAGAAGCGCTGTTTATCTGCCCGTTTCTTTCGAAGGTCGACAAACTGCCATGCTCGCCGTTTATTTCAGCGCCGAAGGTCAGATGATGAACGAGCGCCTGCGCGTTCTGCGCGGGCTCATGGATGCGGCCGCGCGCACTATCTGCATTTCGATCAAAGCGGAAGAAGAGCTGGAAGCCTCACGAACTGATCAGCTTACCGGGTTGCGCAATCGTAAGTTCTTCACCGAGATCATGCCGCAAGCCTTCCATCGCGCCGCTGTGGATCCGGAGCGTCGGCCGATTTCCTTCATCATGATGGACATCGACGGCATGGCTAAAATCAACGAGGCCGGCGGACAGGAAGCCGGCGACCGCTTGCTGCAAGAGCTGGCGCTGACCATGCGCAGCTGTGTGCGCACTTCCGACGGTGACGGCACCACCAGCCCCGGCGATTTTCTGATTCGCTATGGCGGTGAGGAATTTTTGCTGGTCATGGAGAACACCGACCAGCGTCGCGCTACCGACATTGCCGAGCGCATTCGCTGGACCGTGGACAACAAGGCCGATTGGCCAAAAGGGATCGGCAAGATCACGCTTTCCGTAGGCATCGCCACTTCGCCGTCCGACGGCACCAGCGAGGAAGAGCTCATTCACCGGGCGGAGATGGCCGCTTGCTACGTCAAAGACGAAATGGGACGCAATAAAGTTTGTCACGTGCAGAAAGTGCCCAAGACGTACACCAGCCAGAAGTTCGATGCGGCCATTGAAGGCGAGCTTGGCGTCTTCGACGGCGCTGCTCTGCTGCAATCGTTGTCCACGGCTCAGAAAAATGGGTATCTCACGGTTACCGCCCCCGACGGCAAGCAGCTTTGGGTGTGGTTCGAAAGCGGCAAGCCGTCGCAAGCCAAGCTGGGCAAATTCCAGGGCGCTACCGCGATCGTCGAGTTTATCACCACCTTCAAGGAAGGCACCTTCAACTTCCAGGACAAGAATGCTCGCGACACAATAAGCAAGTTGCCGAAGTTCGACGAAGCCAACCAGGTCAAGAAATCCCTGGAACGCTGCCTCATGGACGGAGCCCTCTCTCAGGACAATTACGACGCGGCCAGACAAATTGTTCCGACTTCGGAAATTGTCGTGCGCCCGGTGCACGCCATGGAATTTTCGGCGCGCTGGGAGGCGCTCAGCAAGCTGCCCGACGTGCCTACACAGGACGAGTTTGACTGCATGTCCGACATCGTCCAGCGCAGCAATGGACAAACAACGCTCACAGCTATTTTCAAAGCGATGGACCACAAGCCAACGGCACTGCTCTGGCGCAGCGCCTCGCTGCTCGTTCACCACGGGCTGGTGCAAACCAAACCGGCCGTTCCCGTCTAAAGTCTAAATTCACCGTAGCGGCTGGCGGCAGCCCGCTTCTTATGCCGACGGCGGCGGCGTCTTCTTGTCCAGATGCTTCTGCAAAATAATGGCGGCGGCGTGCATGTCGACCAGCTCTTTCTTGTGCCCCGTTTTCATGTCCTGAACGGTGAGCGTGCGGATGGCTGAGATCGTCGTTAGCCGCTCGTCCTCATAAATTATCGGCAGTCCGGTTTCGCGCGTCAGCTTCTTGCCGAAAGCAACGACCTTCTGCGCCTGCTCGCCATGCGAGCCGTCCATGTTCAGCGGAATGCCGATCACGATTTCCTTGACATGATGCCGCCGGGCGACGTCGGCTATGCGTTCAACGTCCGCGTCTATGTTCTGGCGGGTGATGGTTTCCAGCCCTGCTGCCGTAATGTGCAATGGATCCGAGATGGCGACGCCGATGCGTCTGTCGCCAACGTCGAGGCCCAAAACTCGCGGTTTTTCGTGCATTGGACAACAAGCATACCGCAAGCCTTGCGCTTGATTTCATGCCCGCGAGCGGTTACTTCTAGCGAGTTTCATTACAGCGCCCATTGGAATGATTGCTCCGCCGAGAATTTGATCCATTGGTGACGCTCAGTCTCCAAGCAAAATCTGCAATGTTGCATATCAACATACACCAAAGTAGAATCAGCCCATGGAGCTTTACCTGACACGACATGCGACGGCAATCGATCAACTCGGCGGCAATGTGCGCCGAGATGAAGACAGGTACCTTGTGCCTGAAGGCAAGCAGGAAGCCGAGGCGATGGCCAAAGCTTTGCACAAGCTGGACGTTAAGGCGCACGCATTCGTGAGCAGCCCGCTCTTGCGCGCGCGCCAGACGGCGGAAATTTTCGCCGAGGTGTTGGGCAAGAAAGGCGCGGTGATCGTCAGTGAAGCACTGGCGCCTGGCGGCGAGCCGGACGACCTCTACACCCAGCTTGCTGAGCTCAAACGGGCGGAGGGTGTATTTGTTTTCGGCCACATGCCGGATATCAGCCGGCTTGCCTCCGCGCTGCTCTTTAGCGATGAAATCGATATACCGTTCAAAAAAGCTTCCGTGTGCCGCATCGATGTTTTCGATCTGCCGCCGACCCAACCCGGGCAGCTGAAGTGGTTTTTGACTCCGCGGGTTGTGCGCGCATTAACGGGCTGAGCTTGCACCATATCCGGTGCCTCACTCATAGCGCATGCCTTTGAAATCGATCCAACCGCCTTCGTGCCGACCATTGGGCGAGTGGTGCGTCCAGTGGATGACTCCGCCTCTCTCGTTCCAAATATATTCGCCGTGTATGCGCACGACATCGCCTTGCTGCAAGGGCACTCTCGGTGCCAACTTGGTGTCATGCGCTACTTTAACTGTGGTTCCGTTGCTCAAGCCAAGCAAAAACTGCTCATGCGGCAAACCTCTGGTATCTTCCGGCAACATCTTCAAAATCGGCGCGTTGACCGTAACCTCGACATATCGATCACGATTCTGTTGAGCGGACAGCACCTGGCGCTGGTCATCTGTTTGTTGCTCAACTGACATGCTTGGGATTGGATGCGGGGACAGGCCGCCCGATGGGCCGAACCGCCCGTAACCGCCGCCCCGGCAGCCGGACAGCAAGAGCATCGCCGCCAATGCGGTTGTGCTCAATATGGTCTGAAAACGGTGGAAACTTTTGGTGGTCATCAGTGTGTAAGGAAGATATATGACGGCTTGGCTGGATGCTATCCCTCAAACAGGGAACTGTTTAACGACACAGGTATTCTAGGATATCAGTGAATCCCGCCAAACGCGCCTGGAAAGCTGGAATCCATTAGCGTTTTCGGTAGCTGTGGTATATAGTTGTCGCAAGGGTAGTTAAGGCAAGTTTTCGAGTCATGTCCCATATTTACTTAACAGGAGATGTAGTCGAAAGCACCGATTTGTCCGGGCTTGTAGACAGACCCGAGCCTGATTGGCGCACCATTGCCCTGTCTAAGCTGCAGCGCTACGGCGTGCGCGTGGTCAATCCGATTGTCGGCGCCTGGGCCACCGATGACGAGCAGGAAAGACGTGTCAGACGCGCCCTCGATCTAATCGATCAGTCGGACGCAGTTTTGGCCAACCTGCGCGCTCCCGGATACGGCACGCCAATGGAAATTTTCTACGCGCATCGGCGCGGGAAAACTGTAGCCGTGATCGGACAATCGCCTTTTAGCCCCTGGGTGCTCTCGCACTCCAACGCCCGCTTCGAGGACATCGAGCACGCCCTCGATTTCATAATCGAACTTCTGCCCCGTCCCGACATCATCAATTGGTGCTTGCAGTTCGAAAGCCAGCTAAGCGATCGCTATGAGCAACTTCCTCCTGCCGGCGAGCTTGATTTCCAGCTTTTGGGCGGCGATTTGCCGGTGGTTGTTCTGGCGCCGCATGCCACCGCTTACTTCCAGGAAGGAGAGTTTCAAGAGCCCGAAGCTTTCACCGGTTGCATGGCCGCTGCGCTTCATCGCAATTGGGGCTGTCATGCCGTTGTGAGCAACTTTTGCTCGGTGGCCGATCCGATTCTGCATTTGCAATCGCCGATGATGCGCGTGATGAGCGAAATAGTGAAGTCCGGACAGGTTGGTTTGATTGTCGTGCTCAGCGGCGCCCCCTGGCACGAATCGCCCGGTTTGGCAGTCGAGGCAGCCGGCCCGCAGGGCGGCTCTCAGGAAGACTTCGCCAGTCGCCTACGTTTGCGTCTGGGTGGCATAGAGCCTGTCGGTTCCAGCTTCGGCGATCCGCACATGCGCCTTTTGCTCAAGTTCACATCGGAAGTGCTCAACGTGCCGACTCTTGTCGTGCGCACCCATCGCCGCTATCGCATGCCGCGGCTGCAACCCGAACCTTTTCATCAGGTGCTGAATTTGATTGGATCTTTTATCAGCGAAGCCGGCGTTGATCTCTTGAGAAATCGAGGCTGACATGTCCGGGGAAATCGTGGTGCTAGTGACCTGCCCCGCCGAGCACAGCGAGAAGCTCGCCTCGACTCTTGTCGAAGAGCATTTGGCTGCTTGTGTCAATATTGTTCAATCTGTGAAATCAATTTACTTTTGGGATGGAAAAGTGTGCAACGATTCAGAGGACTTACTCGTCGTGAAGTCCAGACGATCAGCATGGGACCAACTGCGAGAGCGTGTAAAACAATTACACTCATATGAGGTTCCGGAAATCGTTTGTTTTCCACTTGAAGATGGTTATCAACCGTATATGGAATGGCTGAACAAAGCCGTAACGCGATGAGGGAAAGAGGGGCTCTCTGATGCCGCACAGTGACGACACCATAGTCCATGTGTTTTGGGAAAGAGTGGCGACCAATCCGGATCGCCCAGCTATTCTGCACAAAGTAAATGGCGCCTACCGCCCCGTCACCTGGCGCGAACATGGCCGCATCGTAGAGCTTGTGGCAGGCGGCTTACTCAGCCGCGGAATCGCCGCGGGGGAGCGCGTCGCCATTCTTTGCAATACGCGCCCGCATTGGACATGGGCCGACATGGGCATTCTTTCGATCGGCGGGGTTACCGTGCCGGTTTATCCGACTCTCAATCCGCCCGAAGTCGAGTACCTACTTAAGCACTGTGGCGCCGGCGCGCTCTTCGTGGAAAACAGCCGACAACTTACTAAAGTTCTTTCCATCGAGCCATTACCGTCGGCACTGCGTTTGATCATTTTGATGGAAGGCAATGTGCCCGACGACATCAATCATCCCGAAGGCGTGACCATTGCCACGTGGACAGACCTGACGCTGGAAGGCGAGCGCTACATGGCGCAACATCCGTCGGCGATCCAAGATCATCTCAAGAATATTCAGGCGAAAAATCTTGCCACCATAGTTTATACATCGGGCACCACCGGCGTTCCCAAAGGCGTGATGGTCAGCCATGAGAATATCTTTTATGTCTGCCAGACATTGAGTGTGAACGTCGGTTTTCACCCTGATGATGTGACGCTGTCCTTCTTGCCTTTGTCGCATATATTCGAACGTGTCGGTGGGCAAATGCTGTCGATTTTCGAAGGACTGATCATGGCTTATGCCGAATCAATGGATCAGGTTCCGCAGAATTTAATGGAGGTTCGCCCCACGATCATGAATGCCGTGCCGCGCTTTTACGAGAAGGCGTACAACCGCATCGTCGGCGAGATTCGCAAGATGCCGAAGCCGCAGCAACACATGGTGCGTTGGGCATTGTCGTTGGGCAAACGAGCGGCGCGCCAGAAAGAAATCGCCACCAACGGCCACCATAGCGTGGTGGACGACATTTATCGCACCGAATTGCGTGTTGCCGATCGCCTCGTGTTTTCCAAAATTCGCAAGCGCTTCGGCGGCAAATTACGCTTCCTCGTCTCCGGCGCGGCACCGCTTTCTGCGGAGGTGCAGCAGTTTTTCGACACCATCGGTATGCCGATCGTCGAGGGATATGGGTTGACGGAAACCGCTGCTCCTCTAAGCTGCAACAAGCCCAACAACATTCGTCGCGGCACCGTCGGGCAACCATTGCCCGGACTGGATGTGAAGATCGCCGAAGATGGCGAGATTCTCGTCAAAGGGCCCAGCATTTTCGAAGGCTATTACAACGACGAAGCTGCTACCAAGGAAGCATTCAAAGACGGTTATTTCTGCACAGGCGATATCGGTACTTTCGACAAAGACGGCTATCTGCGTATACTCGATCGCAAAAAAGATCTGATTATCACAGCCGGCGGCAAGCATGTTGCCCCGCAGTATGTGGAAAATCTTTTTGTCGGAGAGCGCTTGATCAGCCGAGTGCTGGTTTATGGCGATAAACGCAAATACATTGCCGCGCTCATCACGCTCAATCCGGACAGCGTAGAGGCATTCGCCAAGCAGCGCGGTATCTCGTATTCATCGACTGAAGAACTTGTCCATCACCCGGCCATTCAAGAAGAAATCGCGCGCATAGTCAAAGAGAAAAATGAACGGCTGGCAAGCTTCGAACAAATCAAAAAATGGATGGTGCTCGATGGAGATTTTTCAATCGAAAACAACGAGCTCACACCGACGCTGAAAATGCGCCGGAAGATTATCGTCTCCAAATACAAAACCCAACTTGATTCGCTATACGACGAGGCAGACGTGAAAGTGGCTGAAGGCGTCGACGTCGGCTAGCAAACGCGCCCGGTCGTGTTCTTCTTGCGCGAAGCCCAGCCGCGCAAACGGTAGCCCTGTAGGCGTTTGGTTGGGTTGTGAATGGATCGTGGATTGTCGGCAAATGTGCGCAGGCACATACCACTTTTGGGTCGACGGTTCGGCCCCTCGGGCTTGAATCCGCCGCTGGAGGGGATAAATTCCGCTTTACATTCGCTTGGCAACTTCGTACAATGTATCCGATCATTGGGCACTTTAAGTGATCCACCCTTACTAACGTTTTCGCCAACCTTTCCCCGAATACGAGGGTATCCTCATCATGTTTGACAGTTTTTCCCGCGGCTTCCGGATGATCTGGGCCAGCATCAAGATGGGCTGGTCTGACAAACGTTTGCTTCTGCCGTCTGTGCTGACTGTCTTCAGCCAAACATTCTTCTTTGTGCTGCTGATTCTCGTTACTTACGTCAAAATCCCTCACCAGCAACCAGGTGCGGCAGCTCCGGCGGCCCAAGCGGCGCCAATTAAGGGAATGCCTACTTTTGGTTTGCTTCAGGCAAAACATCACGCGCCTGCCCATCATCAAGTCATTGACCCGTCGGCTGCGCGTCAACAGATGCAGCAGATGATGCAAATGATGCGTCCGAACGGCCCCGGCGACCCCAACGGCTTCGATTCGGAAGGCGGCGGCTTCGGCGCCATCTTCACCGGCGACAATGCGTTGCTACTGACAGCGATTGGAGCATTCGCCTGGTTGATTAACCGCATGCTCGAAGGCGTCACCACAGCTTTGGTATACAGCCACCTCACAGAAGGAAAAGGCACCGGCAGATTCGGTGCTGCCGCCAAGGCCGTCCTCACCAGCCTGCCGGCGATTGTGATGCTGGGCATGGTTACCTGGATTGCCCGCCGCCTGGCGACGTTCTTCCGCAAGAACCGTCCGGGTGGCGTTTTTGGAATGAGCCTCGGATTTGTGTTTAATGTCGTCGAAATCTTCTGGACTCTCGCCGGGCATTTAATATTGCCGGCCATCGTTATAGAAGGATGCTCATTTTGGGGCGGCTTGAAGCGCGCCGATAGGATTGCGTCGGGCAACTTGCTGACCATGGGAATCGGCGAAGTGGGCGTGGAAGGCATCTGCCTGTTAGCGACCAACGGCGTTGTGGCCATTGGTTTTGCCGGTGTCATGGGCGCCGTCTACGCTTACATGAACATGCATATCGCCATCAATATTGGAGTTGCTGCCGTCTGCGCCATACTGTGGATTTGCGCTCTGGTAGTGGCAAACGCCGCTTCAATCTATATAAAAACGGCCTTCTACACCTGCCTGTACGTCTGGGCAGTTGAAGCGGAGACAGTAGAAGAAGCGGAGCGCACACGCGTTCGCCCTCCGGGACCGCTTGCCATGGCGCTTTCGACGTAATTCGACAGCGACCGTTTTTAAGCCTCTTTGCAACAAAATGAGCCAAGTTCCCGTCAGGGCGCTTGCAGGTTATTCCTGCAGGAGGAGCGCAGGCTGCCAGCCTGCACACGGTACTTAAAAGAGTTGTCAAACGGTACCCGGACAACCTCTTGGCTAATCGTTAAAGGACAAGAAATAATTTCATTTTTGCGCCAAACGGACTTAGAATGACCCCATGAACAAGCAAGCACTATTCGTCACCCTAGCTTTCATCGCCACAGCCGGTTTGGCTGCAGGCGCACAGACAGCGCCTGCCGATTCTGCAGACCAATCCGCAGGACTGCTCACCAGCCCGGTGGTCGAGCCGACCAACGAAGATCCCGCCGTCCAGAAAGCCGTGAAGTGGATTCTGATGAAGCGTGGACAGACAAATCATCTCGTCAACGTAGCGCCGAAGAGTCGCACGGCCCACAAAGAAATCGATAAGACATTGATTCTGGGCTATCCCGATACAATGCCCATGTAGTTCTGAAGCAACCTCGTTTCCACCCAAACAACGATGGTAGCGGCGGGCGCAAGCCCGCTTTTTCGTGGCTTTGTACAGGCGGGCGCAAGCCCGCTTCTTAGTATTTCGGTACTTGCGGATCGATTTCTTGCGACCAGGCGAGAATGCCGCCCTTCAAGTTTCGCGCTCGAAAGCCGTTTTGCAGAAGGAAATTTACAGCCATCTGGCTGCGTCCGCCCGAGCGGCAGTAGACAACTATTTCCTCCTCCTTGTGGCGCTCCAGTTCGTGGAAGCGAATCGGTAGCTGTCCAAGCGGAATGTGCACGGTATTTTTCGTCCGGGGCAGCGAAGCTATCAGTAGTTCATGAGCTTCGCGCACGTCCAGCACCACTGGCTCTTTGCCCGCGTCCAGCTTTTGTTTCAGTTGTCGCACCGACAATTCCGGCAGTGGGAGTTCAGATGTCATATTGCTTTGGACCTCTCTCTGAACATGGTACCGGCTGCGCAGTTCGAAGATCATCGCCTTGTAACACTCTTACTTGATACGGGTATAATCTCGGTGCACAGGCTGGAGGGAATGACGTGGCCACAACGAAGACACTTGAACAAGCGCTCAAGGACATTCTGAAGGAAGATCACAAAGTTTCGAAGTGGGATGCCAAAGCCCTGAAAGAGCTGATCATGGCTGATGGTCGCGTTTCCACTGAAGAAAAGCTTTTCCTGGAGAACGCGCTCAAGGACAACGTTTTCGATCAGCAAGCCTACGACATTCTGCACGAGCTTCTGCTGCGCGAAGACATGAAATACCGTACTTAATCGGGTCGTATTTCACGCGCCACGGCGTACTTTCCCCAATGACTGACCTTCGGCGAGCCTGAATAATCAGGCTGTAGCGTTTCTTGCCGATTTCCAGCCATGGCCGCGGACTCGTTCCTAGACAAAGTCAAACACGAATTAAACCCTGTCGATCTCGCCAAAGGTTTGTGGGACGGCGCAATCGGGGATCCGGCATCGGCAATTGTGCAGCTTGCCGGCAGTAAAACGGAAAACGCACATCGCGACGAGACCTGGGCTTATAAAGCCGGGCAGCTAGGCGGCATGGCTGTTGATTTTGCGGTGTTATCTCGCATGGGCGGCGGCTTGCTCAAACCGCTGTTCCACACCCGTGAAGCGATGCTCTGGGGCAAGGCCGCCGAAACGGTTCTCGAGTCTACTTCCAAGATGGCTGTCGCAGGCGGCGTCTATGGTGGACTGCTGACGCCGAGCAACCAGAATCAGAGCTTGCTGACCGGACGGTTAGAAGGAACGTTTATCGGTGCCACCACAGGCGCTACCATGGGTGCAACCGCGAAAGCGTTGGAGTCGGTTTCGCTCCTGAAACCGAAAACCTTATGGGCCGTTAGTACTCGTAATGCCATCGCTGGTGGTGCCAGCGGCGTTCCGGCTGCGTATGAAACGATTGGTTTCAGCGAGCATCGACTAGCGCAGCCGAGCGAGGTGCTCGCCTATGCCGGGCAGAACGCGGCATTTGGAGCGGCTTTCTGCGCTGCCGATCACGGACTGGGAAAGTTCACTAACTCGCGCAAGGTCCAGGAAAAACACTATTCCGTCAAACGAGACATCGAGAAGAAGGGACTCGCTGCGAAATACAACTGGTTTGCAGGGCTCGATAAGGTTGGAATGCGTCATCCGCTGCAACGCGCAGGCGATCTCATACTGGGCGGCGGCGAAGTTGTGGACAGTCGGCCGCGAGCCCCTCTTACGTCCGAAAGCAACCCCGCGACTGCATTGAAACGAGATCTCGTTCAGTATTATCGCGATATGGCGAACAACAATGAACTCTACTACAGCAAAGATAAGAACATCGACCGATGGGAGTTGCACAAGCAAGCGGAAGAACTGCACGCTGCTTTTTCACATCGGGTTCTCGATCTCTGGCATGGAACAACGGATATGCCTGGCATCAAGTGGCATAGTGACGCCGAACTCGCCACTAAGGATATGCCGGCCGATAGGGTGGCGAAGCTCAGGCAAGGTCTTATGTCCACCACGCGCGGTCGCTCCAGTCGCCCGAGCCCGCTTGATGACACATTACGTGATTTCCTGCCCGATGACGTAGAGATTTCTCGCGGACACGTTTCCGCGTTGGAGGGCATCGGATACGGAAGAGAACGCTTCTGGAACTACAACGAAGATAGCTTGCGCGGCAGAACTTCGATGTCGCAATTACAGCATCGGATAGATCACGATTACCGTACTCCGATAGATTGGTCCCCGGTTGCGGCTGAAGATCCGGGTCCGCGTTATTATCACGGCACCACTTCTCGCAGCCTGCCGTCAATACTTTCCGAACGCACGCTGTGGACAGGGCGGGCATTACGCCAGCGCGCGCTCACACAATCTACTGGAGAGAGTGCCGATGAGGAATGGGGCCGACGCCAAATTTCCCTAACCCGAGACTTCGGCGAGGCATTTGGCTATCATCGCACCAGCCCCACGTACATAGACGATTATCCAGTCGTCTTTGGCGTCTCCAAAAATATCGTCAACAGGCTCAAGAATGCCGGTTCTCTGGAGCCCGGCGAGCAACTCATCGACAAACTACGTCTCGGCAATTCATTGTGGACCCGTCTAGGCTTGAGAAAACCGGAGATTACTCACATGTATGTGCCGGACAGCGAGGTGCCAATGGTGACGGCGCAGTTAAACGCGAGCAGGATTCGCGGGGTCCAAGTTACGGGTTTCAATGATCTGCAAACACCGAAGTGGGAGCGCGATCTGACACTTGAGGAAATCCGCGAACTGTTCAAGCTGGACAAGTGGCAGCCGCTGGATTAATAGAACGCAGCGGGCTTACGCCCGCCGCTACAAGTGGAGGAGCGCAGGCTGCCAGCCTGCATCAGTGTCGAGCGGCGCCGCGCTACTCCCACAGCAAGCGTTGGGCCAGGCTGGGTCCGATGCCGAAGTATTTGCGCAACAACTCGGGGCGTTCCTCAGTGGGGATCGTGACCCCTGGGCTTACGTACTTGTTCCAAGCGCTCTCGAAAGCTTCGCGACCTTTTTCGGAACGCGCTAGCAAGCTGGGAATCGGGTGATACGCGGCAACGCGTGGCTCGGCCTTGTTCTTCAAATATGCTTTGAAAAATGCTTCTTCGCTCTTGAAGCATTCATTCGTGGCATCACGCGGAGTCCATGGCGATGCACTGGATAGCACCACCGGTTCTTCCACTGGCTCCGTCGCCGCTTCGACCGTTTCGCTGGCATCGCCATGTTCGTCGCAATTGTGCTTGTCCAACTTCTTCAGAATGGCTTGCACCGGATTCACAGGTTTTCCGCTCGGGAAGGAGAACTCGTACTTCGGGATTATGTACGGCTGATTGGTGATTGGCGCCAGCAATTCTCGAATAGATTTTGCGAAATATTCAGAGTGTTCAGGTTCAACGTTATCGAGGAAAACGCGGAAGCTGCCGTCGGAGCGTCGCGTGACCATGATAGATGTTCGATCGATGTGCCGCGGTAGCAGTTTGACTTGCTGTAGCGCGGACAGCAATGCCACCGCCATGTCGACGAGTGATGATTCCTGGGTGTTCGGACGGCACGTCTCCGCCTTTAGCTTGTTGTACAGCCACGCGTATTTCTTTTGTCCGAGGACTACCGCGCTGAGGATGGGCAAAAGCCCGAGAAAAACAGGCAAGCCGTAGTGCGCCAGGACAAGCGCCAGTATGCCGCTCAAGCCGGAACCGAGCCCGCCGTATTCCAGCCAGACGCCATTCAGCGACGCGCGCATCA
>Ga0134128_10003474_pt1 | contig 19245 bp, 12 predicted proteins | sample KB31754_FD_96462 | JGI IMG/M metagenome (GOLD analysis project Ga0134128, IMG submission 96462) | Terrestrial soil microbial communities with excess Nitrogen fertilizer from Kellogg Biological Station, Michigan, USA - KB3-175-4 | ecosystem: Environmental > Terrestrial > Soil > Unclassified ...
AACTTCGGCGACGGCTACGCGATCGTGATCAAGGGCGAGATCTTCCTGGTCGGCGCCTCGATCCCGCCGCTGATCAGCGCCTCCACCCACGTGATCGCCGAGGATCGGCGCACGCGCAAGCTGTTGCTGCACAGGAAGGAAATCGACACCCTGATCGGCGCGGTGGAACGCAAGGGCTACACCCTGGTACCCACGGCGATGTACTGGAAGAACGGCAAGGTCAAGGTGGAAGTCGGCCTGGCGCGCGGCAAGCAGGAGCACGACAAGCGCGACACCGAGAAGCAACGCGATTGGCAGATCGAGAAGCAGCGCACCATGCGCTCGCACAATCGCCAGGCTTGAGCCAGGACTGAAAGCACTGCCCTGCACGTCCGGAACCAGGCGTTCCTGCCCCGACTGCGCCGGCGAGGCGCAAGAGCCTCGCCGGCGCGTTTCGTCAATGCGCGTCGGCGGCTTTCTGCCCAGCCTTCGGCAGGCTGGCGTTCAAGGCAGCCAGTTCCCCCGCCTGCAGGGCGTGCCATTCGGCCAGCGTGGCGCCCAGCGTCTTCGACAGCAGCGCCCAGGAAGCCTGCGCATCCGCACTGGGGTCTGCGTCCGCGCCATCCACCGCCTGCTCCAGCTTCATCAGGTTCATCGACAGCGCGCGCAGGCTGTCGACGCGCTTCGGCGGCGCGCCCATCGAGTTGCGCGGATCGGGATGGGCGACCACGCCGGACACGTCGGCAATCTTGCCGGCCACCGTTTCGATGCGGGCGCGGGTGGCCGCATCGGCATGCGCCTCCCGTGCCTCCAGCGACTTCAGCTGGGCCGTGGCGGCCTGGGTGGCTTCCATCGCCTGCGTGCCGGCATCCTCGACCTGGCGGGCCAGCGCGAACTGGTGCTGGTAGGCGGCTGGTGGCAGATGCACGCGCGGGTCGGGCTGTACGGTCAGGGGTTGCCGCAGGCTGTGGCCGTCGACGTCGAGCTCCACGCTGTACTGCCCCGGCGGCGCCCACACGCCCTCTTCTTTCTTCTGCTGCCCCGCTTCGTGGACAGCGGGCCGCGGATAGCGCAGGTTCCACACGAAGCGGTGCATGCCGGGCGCGGCGGACAGCCGCTCCGGCACCGGCACCCATTCCGGCGCGATGGGCAGCTTGGCCGGATCGGGCCTGGTGACCTTTTCCGCACTGCTGAAGCTGCGCACCACCTGGCCCTGCGCATCGCGCACGGTCAACGTCACCGGACCGCGCGCGCCGTCGGGCAGCAGGTAGTCGATGATCGCGCCGTCGGGCGGGTTCGCCGCCATCGGCTCGTCCTTGGGAAACGGCGTGCCGGTGAAGCCGGCCGGCCGCACGCGCAACGCCACCGCGGGCTTGAACAGGGTGGCGGTATTCGCGCGCGCGTCGGCCAGCTGCCGCAGCGCGGTGACGTCGTCCATGATCCAGAAACCGCGGCCGTGGGTGGCGATCACCAGGTCGTCGCCATGCACGTCGATGTCGCGCACCGAGGTCATCGGCAGGTTCTGCTGCAGCGGCTGCCACTGCGCGCCGTCGTCGAAGGAAACGTACATGCCGCGCTCGGTGCCGGCGTACAGCAACCCGCGATGCTGCGGGTCCTCGCGCACCACGTTGACGAAGCTGTCGCGCGGGACGCCGCCGTCGATGCGCGTCCAGCTCTTGCCGCCGTCGGTGGTTCGATAGATGTAGGGCGTGTCGTCGTCGAGGCGGTGGCGGTCGATCGCGAGGTAGGCCACGTTCGCGTCGAAATGCGAGGGCTCGATGCCGGCCACCTTGGACCACGGCGTGAGTGCCTTCGGCGTGATGTCCTGCCAGTGCACGCCGTCGTCGGCGCTGCGCCAGACCAGCCCGTCGTCGGTGCCCACCCACAGCGTCTTCGCATCCAGCGGCGAGGGCGCGATGCTGTAGATCACGCCGCGGCGCTTGCTCACGTGGTCGTCGTCGGCCGCGGTGGGCGCGTCGAGGTTGGACGGAACGCCGGCGTCTTCGCGGGTGAGGTCGGGGCTGATCGGCGTCCAGTGGTCGCCGCCGTCGGTGGTGCGGAACAGGCGCTGGTTGGCGAAGTACAGCGTCCGGGTGCCGCGCTTGGAGAAGGTCAGCGGCAACGTCCATGCGCCGCGATAATGCGCCAGCGGATAGGCCAGCGTGGGATCGACGCTGCGGGTCTGATCCGTGCGCGTGTCCAGCTTGTCCACCGTGCCGCCATAGACGATGTCCGGATCGTCCGGGTCGGGCGCGATCATGCCGCTCTCGCCGCCGGGCGTGATCTCGCGGAACTGCTCCATGGTGATGCCGTCGCCGCTGCCGCTGCGGCTGGGCAGCGCCACCGCGCCGGAATCCTGCTGTGCGCCGTACACCCAGTACGGGAAGCGGTTGTCGGTGCTGACGTGGTAGATCTGCGCGGTGGGCTGGTTGTACCAGCTGCTCCAGGTCTTGCCGCCGTTGAGCGTGACCAGGGTGCCCTGGTCCACGCCGAGGATCTGCCGATCGGAATCGGTCGGGTCGATCCACAGGCTGTGGAAATCGTCGCCGGTGGGATCGCCCTTCAGTGCGATGAACTGCTTGCCGCCGTCATCCGAGCGCAACACGATGGTGTTCATCGCGTACACGCGGTCGGCATCCTTGGGGTCCGCCGTGATGCCGCCGAAGTACCAGCCGCGCTGCCACAGCCGCTGGTCGCCGGTGACGTGGTTCCAGTGCGCGCCGCCGTCGTCGGAGCGATACAGACCGCCCTCGCCGCCCGCGGCATCGACCAGCGCGTAGACGCGGTCCGGCCGCGCCGGCGACGTCGCCAGGCCGATGCGGCCGGGATGTGCGGGGAATCCGTTGCCCTGCACCTGACTCCAGTGCGTGCCGCCGTCGTGCGACACGTACAGACCGCTGCCCGGACCGTTCGAGGGCGGGTACACGCTCCACGGCGGCCGGCGGGTTTGCCACAACGCGGCGTAGATCGTGTCCGGGTCGCCGGGCTTGAACGCGAGGTCGATCGCACCGGTGTCGTCGTTCCTGGACAGCACCTTGGCCCAGGTCTTGCCGCCATCGCTGCTGCGGAACACGCCGCGCTCGGCGTTCGGTCCGTAGGCATGGCCGAGCGCCGCCACGTACACCACGTCCGGATGGCGCGGATCGACCAGGATCCTGCCGATCTGGTAGCTGTCCGCCAGCCCGATGTGCGTCCAGTGCCGGCCGCCGTCCACGCTCTTGTACATGCCATTGCCGTGGGCGATGTCCGAGCGCATGTCCGCCTCGCCGCTGCCCACGTAGATGACCTTCGGGTCCGACGGCGCCAGCGCCAGCGCGCCGATCGAGCCTACCGGCTCGCTGTCGAAGATCGGTTGCCAGGTGCGCCCCGCATCCTGCGTGGCCCACACGCCACCGTCCACCGCGCCGAAATAGAAGTGCCGCGCGTCGCCCGGGACGCCGGACACCGCCAGCACGCGCCCGCCACGGAACGGCCCGATCGATCGCCAGTGCAGCGCCTGGTACGACGAGGGTGCCACCGTGGCTTGCGCGGCCCAGGTGACCACGGCTCCGAGGACAAGCACGGCGAGACGATGCGGCAGACGCATGATCGGTTTCCCCTGGGGATGGGCATGGCCAAGGGAAAACTCTGGGTGCGATGCTGCGCGGGACTCAAGGGCCGGAAGTCATGGTGACCGCGTCGTGGCAACCTCGTCAGGTGGCCTTCGGAGAACCGGCCTGACCCGGTGCCTCGCCAGGCAAGCTCCAGATATCCAGCACACCGCTGGTGGCGTGGTCGTTGGCGTTGCCCTCGGGCAGGATGATTTCGCCCTGCAGCACGATGGGGCTGTTCCAGTGGCCCGCACCGCAGGGCAGCGTGGCGACGCGCTTGCCCGAGGCGGCCTCGTACACGTTCAGCCCGCCCTCGCGAGCGTAGACGAACACCAATCCGTCCGCCTCGAACGGACTGGTGCCGCTGCTGCCGTTCTTCCATTTTTCCCGGAGCTGGCCGTTTGCCAGTATCCAGGCCGCCGTGCCGCCGTTGTCGGCGGCGAACATCCAGGTCTGGCCGTCGTGCCGCCATACCGCCGGCTGGGTGAACAGGTCGGTGCCGCTGGGCGTGGCGACGATCTGCAGTTCATGGCCCCTGTGGGGAGCGGTGCCGGCCATGGCCTTGCGGCTGAGCAGGCGGATCTTGCCGTCCTTGCCACCCTGGGCGATCAGGTCGCCGCCCAGCAGCACGGGCGAAGTCGAGCCCAGGTCGAGATCCTGCTCGTTCAGTTCATCGGTGTTGGCCGGGGCGTAGTTGCCCAACATCCTCGTGGCACCGGCATCGAGCTCGACCACCGCATCGCCCCAGTCGGTCGTGCCGTTCCAGTCGGCGTTGCCGGTGGCGACGAAGATGCCGCCATCGTGGGGATCGATCACCGCACCGGCACGCCCCCAGATGGCCGAGTCGCTTTGCGGGCACGAGTCCGGCTGCAGCAGGCCGGCGCGCTGGCTGCACAGCGAGTTCCACACCGCGAGCAGCTTGCCCGAACTGCCGTCGAGCGCGGCGACATGGCCCTGATAAGGCGGCCGGTCGCCGATGTAGCCGGCGGTGACGGCAATCACGTGGCCGCGGAAGAACTTCAGCGGCGAATCCATCTTTTCGCGCAACGGCAACTCGGTGATGGCGGTGCGCCAGACGACATGGCCGTCATCCACGGCGAGCTTCTGGATGTAGCCGTCAGGCGAGGCGGCATAGATGGCTTGCCGGCCGGGATCGGCCACGGGCGTGGAATTGGTGATCTGCCGCGTGCCGGCCAGCGCCTGATAGCCGGGCGGCGTGTATTCCCACAGGACGGCGCCGCTGTGGGCATCGAGCGCCAGCGTCTTGCCGTAGGTGGTGGTGACGAAGATGGTGTCGTGGCGTGCGCCGCGGATGGCGACACCGTGCAGGTAGATGGGACTGGCGTCCACGATGCCATCCAGCCTGACCTGCTTGCGCACGAGTCCGGCGACGTTGGCCGCGGTGATGCCGGTGGGCTGCGGGTTGGCGCTGGTGCTTTCCAGGTTGCCGCCGAACATGGGCCAGTCCTGCGCCGGCAGGTTCTGGGCAGGCGTCGCCGTGGACATGCCAACGCCCAGCAGCAGGGAAGCCGCGATCCGGCATGCCGCGACCGGGCGGAATGCATGTGCGACCCTCTTCATGGCTTCACGAACCGCAGCGTCATCCGGTCCGACTCGCCGATCGCCTGCATCGCCGCATGTTCGCTGGCCGGCCCGGCGAGATCGGGCGGCAGGCGGTGCACGTTGACGTCCTCGGGATCCTTGGGATTCGCATTGATCTCCGACACGCCGCCAAGGCGGAAGCCGGTCTTGAGACCCAGCGCGATCAGGTAATCTTCGGGCAGACGATGCAAGGCCTTGCTGCTTTCCTGCGCATCGGCGAACGGCTTGGCGCGATGCTCGGTGATACCGAACACGCCGCCCGGCTTGAGCACGTCGTAGGCGGCCTTGAACACCGCGGCCAAGGCCTCGGGGCTGCGGTTGAGCCAGTCGTGGGTGTTGCGGAAGGTGAGCACCATGTCGGCCGAACCCGGCGCACCAAGCGCGACCGGCGCCGGCGGCTTGAACGGCAACACCCGCGCGAAGTGGCCGAACACCGCAGGGTCGGCCTGCATGCGCTTCATGAAGGCGGGCGACGGCGACGGCGCCTCGACCAGGTGGCCGTGCCCGCGCAGGAACGGTGCGAGGATTTCCGTGTACCAGCCGCCGGCCGGCGCCAGTTCGACCACGGTCATGTCCGGCCTGATGCCGAAGAACTGCAGCGTCTCGTCCGGGTGGCGGTAGCGGTCGCGCGCCTTGTTCGCCGCGGAACGCCAGCTGCCGCCCACCGCCTTCTGCAGCAAGGCGGCGGTATCTCCGGGCGATGAGCTGGCGGCAGGAGATGCCACAGCCAGGCCGGGCAGCAGCAACGCGGCCAGTACGACCATCAGCTTGCAGGTTCGATGCAGCATGACGCGATCCTCCCGGTGCGGAACATCCGAGCCTACTCCCGCCGGCATGCGATGGTGTCGACGCCGCGTCATGGGTAAACGCCTGGCCTATGGCGACATGGCCGGGAATGCGCGATAACTCGAAATTCCCCCATCGCACCCGGTCCACGATGCCACGTCGCGCCGCCCCGCCCCTTGCCTTGGCCACTGCCCTCACCCTCGCCGCCTTCACGGCCGCGGCGCAGCAGGCCGACACGGCACCAGGCATCGCCGCACCCGTGCCGCAGTCCGTCACCAACCTGCCGCGCATCGACGTCCGCGGCTACGACTGGCGCCAATACGTGGCGGCCAAGCTCAAGCACCAGATGGCGGAGGTGGCCGGCACCAAGATCACGGTGACGAAGAAGACCACGGTCACCCACCTCGACCTGCAGCCCACCGTGATCGGCAACAACCTGCAGCAGTTGCTGGCGCGCTCGCCGGGCGTGCTGGTGTCGCAGCAGCCCACGCCCACGCAGTTCAACCTGAGCTATCGCGGCCTCGGCAATCCGCAGGAATCGGAATACGTGCTGGTGATGCAGGACGGCATCCCGCTGGAAAGCGACTGGATCGGCTTCCCCACGCTGTACGCGATGCCGCTGGCGCAGAGCCTGTCCGAAGTGCAGCTGATCCGCGGCGGCTCCAGCCTGCTGTACGGGCCGGAGCCCGCGCCCGTGATCAACCTGGTCACGAAGCGTCCGAAACCCGGTGCGCCGTTCTCGGCCAGCACCGAACAGGTGGTGGGCAACCACGGCCTTTACTCCACCTACAACACGCTGGAAGGCAGCCGTGGCGCGTGGACGTTCCGTGCCGATGCCGCCTACGTGCGCAGCGACGGCACGCGGCCCAACGCGCAGTCGCGGATGCGCCAGGACGACTTCTATCTGGAATACCGACCCAGCGACAAGAACGTCTGGTGGCTGGACCTGCACGCGATCGCCGCCGATTCCGGCGATGCCGGTCGTTTGAGCTACCCGCAATGGCAGGCCGATCCGCGCGCCACGCCCACGCCATGGAACCGCGACTGGGTGGACCGCGACCAGCTGGTGCTTGGGCATACGCAGGAATTCGGCGAAGGCTGGCGGCTCACCGGCAAGCTGTGGTTCGCCTGGCAGGATCTCGCCAGCCGCGCGGCGAACGGCGCGCTGGCACCACAACCGCCGCCGGCCAGCACCACGCTGCAGGACGAGCAGTTCCGTACGCAGGGTCTGGACGTGCGCGTGCGCAAGGCCTGGGGCCACGGCAATGCGTTCACTGCGGGCATGGTGGCGTTCCACGGCAACGACCCGTTCCGGCAATGGAGCAGTCCCGACCTCTACGTCGAACGTTTCGACCGCAGCGGCACGCCGCGCCTGCGCCAGGCGCGCAGCTCGGATTACTACGCGGTGTTCGCCGAGAACGTGTTCCGCCTGCCGCACGAGATCCACATCGTGCCTTCGGTACGGCTGGAGCGCGAACGCGTGGCGGTGGACGAGGCGGTGCGGCCGCCCTTCCTCAGCCGCCCGCTGATCCACGAGGCCGACGCGCGCACCGTGCCGCTGTTCGGCCTCGGCATCGGCAACGACTTCGGCCACGGCAACGAGACCTACTTCAACGTGTCGCAGGGCTGGCGGCCACTGCGTTATTTCGACATGGCCTCGCCGTTCGCCAACATCGTGCCCGGCCATGCGCCTGACCCGTCGAAATCGCTGTCGTGGGAGGCCGGCGTGCACGGCGTACCGCTCACCGGCCTGTACTACGACGTCAGCCTGTTCTGGATAGCCTTCCGGAATCGCATCGAGGCGCAGCACATCAACGCCACCGACGTGATCGAGGTGAACACCGGCGACACCCGCAGCCGCGGCCTGGAAGGCCTGCTCAGCTACGACTTTCTCGCGCCCACCGCGTTCGCCGCGCGCGGCGAGCATCTGGAGGCCTTCGCCAGCGTGAGCCTGCTCAATGCGAAGTTCACCGCCAGCACGATTCCCGGCCAGGTCGGCAAGGTGCCGGCCTATGCACCGCGCTACCTCGCCAAGGCCGGCCTCACCTGGCGCGTGAAGCAGCGCGTGAAGCTCAGCCTCACCGCGGTCTCGTCGGCGGCGCAGTACTGGCAGGATTCCGATCAACCTCTCGGCGGCGGCGCCAGCTACCTGCCCGCGCGCATCCCCGCCTGGACCGTGCTCGACGTGGCCGGCGACTGGCAACTCAACCCACACGTGAAACTGCTGGCCGGCATCAGCAACCTCGCCGACCGCCGCTACTACGACCGCGTGTGGCAGACCGGGCTGGAACCCGCCTACGGGCGCTCCTGGTATACCGGCGTGCAGCTGAAGCTCTGATCGCTGAAAAATCGCCGGGAGCAATTTTTGACATCGCGTCAGCGATGGCCCAAGGGGCGACCGCCAGGATGGTGGTCGCAAAAATCCGCGCGGGTCGTGTCGATCCTGCGCCCCGCCGTTCGTCGTACCCGTGAGAGCGCCACCGCGGCAAGCTCGATTCACGGGAGAGACGACGATGCGATGCATGGTAATCGTGAAAGCGGACAAGGACAGCGAAGCCGGCGTGCTGCCGGACACCACGCTGTTCGAGGCGATGGGCAAGTACAACGAGGAGCTGGTGAAGGCCGGCGTGATGCTGGCCGGCGACGGGCTGAAGCCCAGCTCCAGCGGCGCGCGTGTGCGCTTCGACGGCAAGCAGCGCACGGTGATCGACGGTCCATTCGCCGAGAGCAAAGAGCTGGTGGCGGGTTTCTGGCTGTGGCAGGTGAAGTCGCTGGCCGAGGCGGTCGAATGGCTCAAGCGTGCCCCGTTCGACGGCGGCACCGAAGTCGAAGTGGAGATCCGCCCGCTGTACGAGGCCGAGGACTTCGGCGACACGCTCACCCCCGAGCTGCGCGAACGGGGCGAACGCCTGCGCGCGCAGCTCGACAACCGCCATTGATCCCCTTTCCATCGGACACCGGAGAACCCCCGTGCAACTCGTCGCCTACCTCATGTTCGACGGCAACGCCGAAGAAGCCTTCGATTTCTATGCCCGCTGCCTCGGCGGCAAGGTCGCCCAGCTCTCGCGCTATGGCGAAGCGCCGCCCGAGATGCCCATGCCGCCCGAGGTGCGCGACAAGGTCATGCATGTCCGGCTGGAGGTGGGCAACCAGGTGCTGATGGGCTCGGATGCGATGGCGCCGCAGTGTCCCTACGAGCCGATCAGGAGCTGCTCGGTCGCGATCCAGCTCGACGCTCCTGAGGAAGCGGAACGCATCTTCCACGCGCTGGCCGAGGGCGGCTCGGTGCAGATGCCGATCGGCGAGACCTTCTGGTCCGCGCGCTTCGGCATGCTGGTGGACCGCTATGGCGTGCCGTGGATGGTCAACTGCGTGCGCCCGCAATGATGCCGCCCTTTCCCGGAACATGGAGACGGAAATGAGAAAGCTCAGGATCATGGAGCACATCTCGCTGGACGGCGTGATCCAGGCCTCCGGCGAAGACGGTTTCCCCTACGCCGACTGGACCGCGCCCTACCGGACACCGGCCGGCCGGGATGAACTCCTCGCCGCGCACGGCGGGCGCTTCGACCTGCTGCTCGGTCGCCGGACCTACGACATGTGGTCGGGGTTCTGGCCGAAGGCGCCGAGCAGTCCTATGGCGGACAGCCTCAACGCGGCCACCAAGCATGTCGCCACCCACCGGCCGGAAAGCCTCGAATGGGGCCCGTTCGAAGGCCTCGGACCGGACATCGTCGCGGACGTCCGTCGCATCAAGTCGCAGGACGGCCCGGACCTGATCCTCTGGGGCAGCTCCACGCTGACCTCGGTGCTGCTCGAACACGGGCTGGCGGACGAAGTCCTGCTGGTCGTCTATCCGGTCCTGCTGGGCACCGGCAAGCGCTTCTTTGCGGAGGGCGCTTCGCCACGCTCGTTCGAACTCGTCGGCACGAAAGCCCTGCCGTCCGGCGTCATCCTCACGACCTACAAGGCCACCGGGTCACTGAAGACCGGCTAGGCCGACGACTCGACATCGTCCGTGAACACCTGCCCCTGGCTGCTCCCCTTGCCGCCACGGAACGATGATGGTCTGATCGGTCGCCATGACGGCGACCGACATCCATCGCAGCATCGATGCCATCTGGCGGATCGAATCGGCGCGAATCATCGCCGGGCTCGCGCGCATGCTGCGCGACGTGGGCCTGGCCGAGGAACTGGCGCAGGACGCGCTGGTGACCGCGCTGGAGCAATGGCCGCAGACCGGCGTGCCGGACAACCCCGGCGCCTGGCTGATGACCACGGCGAAACACCGCGCCATCGACCGCCTGCGCCGCCACCAGCTGATGGAGCGCAAGCACGAGGAGATCGCCCGCGAGCTGGAGGCCGAACAAGCCGACGCCATGCCCCGCTTCGACGCCATGCTTGACGACGACATCGGCGACGATCTGCTGCGGCTGATCTTCACCGCCTGCCATCCGGCGCTGCCCGCCGAATCGCGCGTGGCGCTCACCCTGCGCCTGCTGGGCGGCCTGAGCACGGTCGAGATCGCCCGCGCCTTCCTGCAGCCGGAGCCGACCATCGCCCAGCGCATCGTGCGCGCTAAGCGCACGCTCAGCGAGAAGCAGGTGCCGTTCGAGGTGCCGCGCGGCGAGGAGCTGGCCGAGCGGCTGGACGCCGTGCTCGGCGTGATCTACCTGGTTTTCAACGAGGGCTACACCGCCACCGCCGGCGACGACTGGATGCGTCCTGCTCTGTGCGAGGAAGCGCTGCGGCTGGGCCGCATCCTTGCGGGGCTGATGCCGCGGCAGGCGCCGGTGTTCGGCCTGCTCGCGCTGATGGAATTGCAGGCCTCGCGCACGCACGCGCGCAGCGGCCCGGGCGGCGAACCGATTCGCCTGCTGGAACAGAACCGTGCGCGCTGGGATCGGCTGCTGATCCAGCGCGGCCTCGCGGCGCTGGAGCGCGCGCGGCAACTGGGGGGCGACGCGGAGCCCTATACCTTGCAGGCCGCGATCGCCGCCTGCCACGCCCGCGCGAACACCGCGGAACAGACCGACTGGAACCGCATCGCCGCGCTGTACGCCACGCTCGCCGCCGTCGCGCCCTCGCCGGTGGTGGAGCTCAATCGCGCCGTGGCGGTGGCGATGGCCAGCGGACCGGCCGCCGGCCTGGCCCTTGTCGATGCGCTGCGCGACGAACCCGCACTGGCGAACTACCACCTGCTGCCCGCCGTACGCGGCGACCTGCTGGAAAAACTCGATCGCCACGACGAAGCCCGCACCGAGTTCGAACGCGCCGCAGCGCTCACCCGCAACGCGCGCGAACGCGAGCTTTTGCAGGGGCGCGCCGCGACCTGTGCGCAGCACGCGGCGACAGACTGAAGCCGACTGCGCCGCGCAAGATTTCACGCACGCGGCGTGTATGTCGCCCGGCACCTGCATTCGCGCGGCATCGGCGCTATCTTCGCCGCCTGCCTTCTTCAGGGGTCTTGCCATGTCGCTGCGCCGTGCCGTGGGTCCGCTGCTCGTGTTCGCCTGCCTGCTGTCGCCGGCGATTCCCTCGTTCGCGGCGAGCGACGCGCCACCGCCGGCGCCGGCTGCCGGCGCGCTGGAATGGCGCCTGGTCGGCCCGTTCCGCGGCGGCTGGGCCACCATGGCCGAAGGCGTGCCCTCGCAGCCGGACACGTTCTACATCGGCACCGCGGGCGGCGGCGTGTGGAAGACCACCGACGCGGGCCGCACCTGGCACCCGCTGATGGACCGCGTGCCCGCCGCCGCGATCGGCGCAATCGCCGTGGCGCCGTCGAACCCCAACGTGATCTACGCCGGCACCGGCCAGGTGGCCGCACGCTACGACGTCGCCGCGGGCAACGGCGTGTACCGCTCGGACGACGGCGGCAAGACCTGGCAGCACCTGGGCCTGGACGACAGCAAGCACATCGGCAAGATCCTGGTCGATCCGCAGCATCCGGACACCGTGCTGGTCGGCGCGCTCGGCCACTACTTCGGGCCGAACCACGAGCGCGGCGTGTTCCGCTCCACCGACGGCGGCAAGACCTGGAAGCAGACGCTGCGCGTGGACGACGACACCGGCGTGGTGGACATGGCCGCCGATCCCGCCAACCCGCAGGTGGTCTACGCGGCGACCTGGCAGGTGCGCAACTGGCCGTGGCTGTCGTACTACCTGCCCAACGCGGGGCCGGGCAGCGGCCTGTACAAGTCCACCGACGGCGGTGCGAGCTGGAAGCGCCTGGACGGTCGCGGCTGGCCCAGCGGCGACCTCGCGCGCATCGGCATCGCCACCACGCGCGGCAACCGCGTCTATGCCGTGGTGAACGACGCCGCGCATCCGGAGCAGAGCGGCCTCTACCGCTCCGACGACGGCGGCGCGACGTGGCAGGCGCAGAGCCACGCCGGCTGGCTGCCGAACGACTACTTCAGCCGCATCACCGTCGATCCCACCGATCCGGACCGCGTGTACTCGGCCGGCCAGTCGATCCGCCGCTCCGACGACGGCGGCAAGAGCTGGCACGTCTTCAAGGGCGCGCCCGGCGGCGACGACTACCACTACCTGTGGATCGACCCGACGAACACGCAGCGCATGATCACCGCCAGCGACCAGGGCGCGGTGGTCACCGTCAACGGCGGCAGGAGCTGGAGCAGCTGGTACAACCAGCCCACCGCCCAGCTCTACCACCTCGGCGCGGACAACCAGTTCCCGTACTGGGTCTACGCCGGCCAGCAGGACTCCGGCACCGTCGGCATCGCCAGCCGCAGCGACTACGGCTCGATCTCCTTCCGCGACTGGAACCCCGTCGGCGGCGACGAGCGCGACTACGACCTGCCCTACCCCGGCGACCCGGGCATCGTGTTCGGCTCCGGCCTCGGCGGCCGCGTGTCGCGCTGGAACCGCAGCACCGGCGTGGTGCAGAACGTCACGCCGTGGCCGGTGAACAGCTACGGCCAGCGCGCCACAGACTTCAAGTACCACTACACCTGGATCACCCCGATCGCGTTCTCGGCCAAGCCGCCGTATGCGCTGTACCTGGGCGCGCAGGTGTTGTTCCGCAGCACCGACCAGGGCCAGCACTGGAGCGTGATCAGCCCCGAGTTGAACGGCAAGATCGCCAATGCGCAGAACTGCAAGGGCAAGCCCACGCCGCAGCAGGCGCGCGACTGCGGCTACGGCGTGATCTTCACCATCGCGCCCTCGCCGCGCGACAACGACGAGATCTGGATCGGCACCGACGACGGCTTGGTGCAGCTCACCCGCGACGGCGGCAAGAGCTGGCACGACGTCACGCCCAAGGGCCTGCCGAACTGGGGCAAGGTCGCCTCCATCGACGTCTCCGCGCTGCAGCCCGGCACCGCCTACATCGCGGTGGACAACCATCGCCAGGCCGACTTCCACCCGCACGCGTGGCGCACCAGCGACTACGGTGCACACTGGACCGACATCGCCGCCGGCCTGCCCGCGGACGATTTCGTCAGCGTGGTGCGTGCCGATCCCAGGAAGGCGGGGCTGCTCTACGCAGGCACCGACCGCGGCGTGTACGTCTCCGCCGACGACGGCGCGCACTGGGCCTCGCTGCAGCGCAACCTGCCCACTGCCTGGGTGCGCGACCTGCTGGTGCATGGCGACGATCTGGTCGCCGCCACCCAGGGCCGCGCGATCTGGATCCTCGACGACGTGAGCCCGCTGCGCCAAGCCGGTACCAACGCCGCCGTGCAGTTGTACTCGCCGGCCACGGCGATCCGCGTGCGCGCCAACGAGAACAAGGACACGCCGCTGCCGCCCGGCACCCCGCTGGGCACCAACCCGCCCACCGGCGCGGTCATCGACTACCGCCTCGCCCACGCGGCGCACGGCCCGGTGACGCTCAGCATCTACGACGACAAGGGCCAACTGGTGCGCCGCTACGACAGCGACGGGCAACCCGCCCACCTCGACGCCGAGCGTTACTTCGAGAAGGGCTGGCTGGGTTCGCCGCAGCAGCTCTCGGCCGCCGCCGGCATGCACCGCTTCGTATGGGATCTGCGCTACCCGCGCCCGCACGCCATCGAATACGGCTACAGCATCGCCGCGACCTGGGACAGCGACACCCCGCTCACGCCGGAAGGCCCGCTGGTGCTGCCCGGCAAGTACCAGGTGGTGCTGCATGCCGACGGCAAGGATTACCGCGCCCCGCTCACGGTGACGATGGACCCGCGCGAGCACGTGGCCACCGCCGACCTCGCCGCCGGCCTCGCCTTCTCGCGCCGCATCGGCGACACCTTGCAGCGGGTCTGGAGCAACTACGGCGAGGTGCAGGCGCTGCGCAAGCAGTTGGGTGCGCTGCACGCGAAGCTGGCCATCGACGACGCGCACAAACCCCTGCTGGCCGCAGTCGACGCACTGGACGCCAAGGCCAAGTCGCTGGTCAGCGGCAGCGGCGAGTACGCCTCGAACCTGCACGCGATGAGCGACGCGCTCACCGCCATCGCCACCGACGTCGAGGGCGCCGATCGTGCACCCACCGAAGGACAGCAGCAGGCGCTGGCCGAATACGACGCCAACCTCGGCAAGGCATTGGCGCTGTGGCAGTCGATCCGCGTCACCGACCTGCCGCAGCTCGACCGCCAGTTGCAGGCGGCCCATCTGCCCGCGGTGGCGCTGACGTCGGCCAAGCCGACGCAACCCGACGGCGACGATGACGCCGACATGCCGTAGCACGTCCGCGCCGCGACATCTCGCAAACAAAAGGGCCGCCCATCGGGCGGCCCTTGCGTGTGGCGACGGCGAAACTCAGGACTGGCTGTCGTCGGCAGGCGCGGCATCCGCGTCGTTCGATTCGGCCTCGTCTTCCTTCTTCTTGCCCAGCGCCGACTCCAGCGCACCCGCGCCCTTGAAACCGGCGACAGCCGCGAGGCCCTTCGTCAGCAGCCCTGCATTCGGATCGAGCTTCTCGGCGCCTTCGACCGCAGCCACGGCACCGGCGACTTCACCCAGGGTATCCAGAATTCCCATGACGACCTCCCGCGTTGGTTGGAGTACCGAGCATGTGATCGGGCGTGTTACGGGCGAATGAATACGGGCGCAAGTTCAACCGACGAAAATTTGCGGAAACATGGCGAACCAAGCCGGGGGCTTGGCGCAACTCCGAGACGTCCATCGCCTGCCACGCAACACGATCCGTCGCAAAGGGAGGATTCGGGCCGTCTTCATCGTTCCTTCCGGTTCGCATCACACTTTGGCACATCCGATTTCTGCTGGAGCGCTCAATCGCAGCATACTGAGCCCGGGCGGCAGTCCGGTCCGGACATCGCTCCAAAGCGCGCGAGGCTTCTTCCCTCAGCCTGGCACCTGTCGAACTACCAGACACCACTGCCCCTTGAGTTGAACCGAGGCGTATCGACACACGCTTGCAGCGTGCGGGCCAGTGCGTCCCAAATCCGCCCAGTCACGGGGAGGCCATAGCCATGAAAGCACGCCGACTGACAAGAACCCTTCTCTGCACATTGGCCGTTGCGGTGGCCGCCAGCGCCCTTGGCAACGCTCCCGCGTCCTGGGCAAGGCCCATCGGGCATCAGGACACGACAGCGGCAAACAAGGCAGCCACCCAGGCCACCACACCCGACGGCATTGGGAAATTTCGTTCGCTGTCCGCCATGGCGGCCACCAGCGGCGCGATTCCCCGCTACGACCACGTCGTGATCGTCGTCATGGAGAACGCCAGCATCGCCAGCATCGTGGGCAACACCACCGAGGCGCCCTACATCAACTCGCTGCTTTCCAGCAGCGTGTACTTCACCCAGTCCTACGCGGTGACGCACCCGAGCGAGCCGAATTACCTGGCCCTGTTCTCCGGCTCCACCCAAGGCATCACGGACGACAGCTGCCCGCACACTTTCGGCACGGACAACCTCGGCCACCAGCTGATCGCCGCCGGCTACAGCTTCGCCGGCTACTCGGAGACCATGCCGTCGACCGGATACACGGGCTGCGCGTACGGGACATCCGGGTATGCCCGTCGGCACAACCCGTGGGTGGACTTCAGCAATCTTCCGTCGTCGACGAACCTGCCCTACACCCTGTTTCCGAGCGACTACACCCAGTTGCCGACGGTGTCGTTCGTGATCCCGAACCTGTGCAACGACATGCACGACTGCCCCGTGTCGACCGGCGACAGCTGGCTGAGCTCGCACATCAGCAGCTACATCGCCTGGGCCAGGACCCACAACAGCCTGCTGATCCTCACCTGGGACGAGGACGACGACCTCACGCAGGCCAACCGGATCATCACGCTGTTCGCCGGCGCGAACATCGAGCCGGGCAGCTACGGAGAACAGATCAATCACTACAGCGTGCTGCGTACGCTGGAAGACATGTACGGCCTGCCCGCACTCGGCAATGCCTCCGCCGCGACTCCGATCACCGACGTCTGGAGTGCGGGAGCACTCGACTTCGGCATCACCGCGTCGCCGACCTCGGTCGGCATGAGCCAGGGAGCGCAGGCCACCGACACGATCACCGTTTCCAGCCTCAACGGTTTCGATTCCACGGTCGACCTGTCCATCTCCGGACTCCCGAGCGGCGTGACGGCAACCTTCTCCCCCGCATCGCTGGCGCCCGCGAGCGGCGGAAGCGCCAGCTCCGTGCTGACGCTTTCCGCATCGCCAACGGCCAGCATCGGCAGCGCGACACTTGCCGTGACCGGCACCGCCGGCTCGCTCGCCCACAACAGCCCCATCAACCTCACCGTCAACGCGCCTGCCGGCGTGGCGTACTGGGTGACGAGCGCCAAGTCGGGCATGGTCATGGACGACCCCAGGAGCTCGACCACCAGCAATACACAGCTGATCCAGTATCCGGCAACCGGCTACGACAACCAGAAATGGATACTTGCGCCGGCCGCCAACGGCTCGTGGACTCTCAAGAACGTGTTGAGCGGGCTGTGCGTGGCCGCCGAGAATGCCTCGACATCCATTCGCGCGCCCGTGGTCCAGGCGACCTGCACGAGCGGAGCCGAACAGCAATGGCAACTCCAGCCCCAGGGCAGCAGCTACGAACTGGTCAACCAGAACAGCGGCCAATGCCTCGATGTGGCCAACGGCTCGATCCTGGCACGCGCATCGCTCATCCAGTACTCCTGCCAGGGCACCGCCAATCAGCAATGGAAGCTGCAGCAGGCGAACTGAGTCTCGGGAACGCTTCGCCGGGAACAGCAAAAGCATGCACGCCGCCAAGGGACGGAACTGCTGCAGCTGACCGCTCGCCGCAACGTTTGCGGCGAGCGTCGGCTTCCACCACGTCCCATGCATGCGCATGGACTCCACCGATGCCCCGCGACCGGCTTCGCCCGGATCATGAGCGGGAACAGACGCGTGATCGAGCGGCGCCGCCGAGCCTTGCCATGCTTCGGCGAGATACACCCGACGCAGGCATCGGGCACGCGATGGTCGCGCAGGCGATCACATGCACGTGCAACCGACGGCTCGCACCATCCGCACAAACGTGACCGGACATGATCCACCCGGTCGAGACAAGGCGCCGTGAAATTTCACGTTGCGTCCACTGCCCATGAGCGACTCGCGGCAACCGGGGGAGCATTTGGCTGTTGTTCACTGACAGGCAATCCGGACGTGCAATCATCGGGGCTCATTTCGATCACTTGATCGACAAACCATCCACGGCTTGTATTCGAAACATCGGCATCATCGTGCAATGCTTCGTGCAATGCCGGAAATGAAATAATCGGCAGGTATAACGCCTGCTGGCCGATCACCATTGAGCCTCTTCGCGAGGCACGCGTTTCATATCTCAAAACAGGGCCACGAAACTCGCCAACCGCGGGTTTTCCTGATCGTGACAGGAGGCCATGACCGCCATTTCTAGCATCCCGGGATCAACGCCGATTCGGGATTCGGGAGTATGACGTCGCTGTGTTCGAACGGATACTGATCGTCTGCATGGGCAATGTCTGCCGCAGCCCCATGGCCGAGTACCTGTTTCGACAGCACTCGAAATCGCATCGCGTTTCATTCAGCAGTGCGGGATTGTGCGCGCCGGCTGGAAGGCCCATGGATTCGACCGCCCTGCAGCTGCTTGCTGAAAGCGGCATTGACGGCACGATGCACCGTGCCCGTCAACTGACGCCGTTGATGCTGCGCGAAGCCGACCTGGTGCTTGGCATGGAGAAAAGCCAGGTCGAAGCGATGATGCAACTTGCACCCGAAACCCGCGGCAAGGTCTATCTGCTCGACAAATGGCTGAACGGGAATGACATTCCCGACCCTTATCGCCAACAACGCACCGCCTTCGAATATGTACACGAGATGATCGCGAAAGGGGTCGATAGCTGGCAACTTTATCTGTGATTCATGTTTTCACGTCATGAGACGGTAATCCATATGACCGGTACCCTTGCCCCATTGCAACGCGACAACGAGATAGACCTCGGCGAACTGCTGGGCACGCTTCGCGATCACAAATGGTTTATCGTCCGCATTACCGCGCTTTTTGTCGTGCTTGGCATCATCTATGCCATAGCGGCCACGCCCGTCTATCAGGCCACTTCGACGGCACAGGTGGAACAGAAAGTCCCGGATCTGCCCGGCTTGAGCGCGCTCAGCCAGACACTGGGAGCGTCGGACCCCGAGGCATCCACCCAGTCCGCGTTGATCACCTCGCGCATGGTGGTCGGCGCGGTGGTCGACAAGCTCAAGCTCACGATCGAAAGCAGCCCGGAACGCTTTCCGGTGTTCGGCAACTTCATCGCCCACCTCTACGCCTCGCACAATCGCGGCCAGTTGGCCGCCCCCTGGTTCGGGATGATCGGCTACGACTGGGGCGGCGCGAAGCTGGACATCTTCCAGCTGGACGTGCCCGACGGGCTGCTGGACAAGCCGCTGACCCTGCTCGCGGGCGAGCACGGCGGCTATGTGCTGGTGGACGAGGACGACAACATCCTGGTCACCGGCAAGGCCGGGGAATCGGCCAGCGGCCATGGCGTGACCATGCAGGTCCAGACGCTGACCGCCAACCCGGGCACCCGCTTCCGCGTCGTCCGTCACCGCCGGCTGACCGTGACCAACCAGTTGCGCAAGGCGATCAAGGTCAACGAGCAGGCCAAGGATTCCGGCATCCTCGACATGACCTACGACAACACCAATCCGGTGCTGGCGGCGGCGGTGCTGGGAGATGTCGGCGAGCTCTACGTGCGCCAGGACGTGGAGCGCAATTCCGCGGAAGCGGCGAACAGCCTGCAGTTCGTCCGCGAGCAGTTGCCCAAGGTGCGCAGCCAGCTGGAACAGGCCACGGCGGCGCTCAA